>MTKZ01000924.1_pt1 | contig 60664 bp, 59 predicted proteins | sample 1042781 | NCBI WGS metagenome assembly MTKZ01 (sample SAMN06212207, study PRJNA360539) | anaerobic digester metagenome | biome: Wastewater treatment plant; material: sludge; isolation source: anaerobic digester fed with sludge from wastewater treatment plant | place: Denmark: WWTP Viborg ... | reverse complement strand
AGTCGGGCGCCAGCCCGGCGGACATGAGCCGCTCGAAGATCGCGACGAAAGACACGACGCCGAAACTGCCCATCTCCTGCGCGATGGTGAGAAGGTAGCGTCCGGCCAGCCGGTTTGCCGCAAGGAAATCCGATACGCCCCTCATGTACCGGCGGGTGCTCAGGCTGACAAGCCGGAGCGCCACCACCGCCACGATCATAATGGTCCAGTCAATCCATTGCAGGTTCAATTTGCATCTCCCGGGCGTATCGCCCGAGGTTGCTTCTTCACCGGCCGGGGTATTTACTCCGCGAGTTTGTGCGGGCGTCCGCTGGCCTCCGATTTGGAATCTGAGTCCGGAGTAGCGAGAGCCTCCGCTGGTTGAGCTTGTCGAAACCCCACCCTCCGACGGTTGATCCGTCGCTACGGCGACGTGTCGAAACCCAAGCCGCCACCAGGGTCTCGATACGGCCCGGCCGGGCCGGACCTACTCGACTAGCGGGCACTTCCGCTGGACCCGGACGGCTGGTATAATGGTGTTGGCGGCCGCATGGGCCGCCAATGGGGGAGCGGATGACGCGGAACACATTCAACATATCTCTGACGGCAGCTCTGGCCCTTGCGCCCGTGCTGTTTGGTCCGCCGAGTGCACAGGCGGCTTCGAAGGCGGACGGGCTGGAGCTGTTCCGCGACAAGAGCAGCGGCCGCGTGGTGTTCATCAAGGCCTCCCCGGAGGCCGGCGCGCCGACCGCTCTTGCCACACCCGAAGCCAGCCCCCGCGCACAGACCGACACCTCCCGCGCCTACAAGCCTGGTGATCCGGTTCTCATCGCCGACGACTTCCTGGCCAGGCACCGGGGCCGCCTGGGTATCTCCGACGTCACCACCGAGCTGGTCCCTCTCGAGCCACAGCGCGACTCCCTCGGGTTCACCCATGTCCGATACAGGCAGATGTACGGCGGGCTCCCCGTGGTGGGCGGGGAAGCTGCGGTGCACCTCAACGAGTCAGGACGGGTCTATGCGGTCAGCGCCATGTTCGCCAGCGGCATCGCGGCGCCGCTGAAGGGAGCGGTCGGCCTGCCAGAGGCCGAAGAGATCGCGGCTGCCGCGATGAAGGGGGAGTTCGCGCTTGCAGGCAATCCTGTTATGTATTCAAGTGCCCAGGTAATCCTCCAAAAGGGGCTTATAGAAAACACGCCTGACAATACATCATATCTCGCCTGGGCCCTCTCCCTTCGCTCTGAAGAGTTTGGAAGAGCGCCGGAAGATTGGACTTATTTTGTGGATGCGGGAAGCGGGGTGGTGTTGAAGAGGTTGTCGAATGTGAGGTATTTGTACCGGAAAATATATGATTGCACTCCATATTTATGGGGCAGTATTTGTTGGATTAATAAAGCATTTCCGGACTTATATCCGGGGTATATATTTGGCCGAGGCGAAGGACGGCCTGTGCGGGGGCCTAATCCAGTTTACGGGGGCACGGATGTCGACGATGCTTATGATACTCTTATCCCTCAGGTCCATGACTATTACCTTTCAACCTTTGGGTTAAACGGTGGCAACAACCAAGGTGGCATGGGCACTGGGGGTTCATATCCTGTCGAGAATACGAATGTCAACACTTATCTAGAAGCTTACTGGGGTGCTGGTGGCTGCCCGAGTGCTAGCTTTGATCGAGGCATTATAAATTTCTGCCATGGCATGGTAGTCCCAGACATAGTGGGGCATGAGTACTCGCATGGGATTCCGTTTTTTAAATTCAACCAATCCTTTCCTGTTGGTATGGTCTATTCCGGTGAGCCGGGGGCACTGGATGAGAGCTTCTCCGATGTTATGGGGGAGGGAATAGAAAAGTTCATCATGAGTGAAACTGATTGGATTATGGGGACAGGCTTGGTGGCAAATCCTGCCATTGGAATTCCACGCAGCTTAATTAATCCACCAAGCTCACTCTCAGAGGCTGGTACACCTTATCCTGATAAGCTTTATTCTCCATATTACCACTGCGCCAATTCTTTTATTCAGGTACATGCCAATGCAACTGTCCCTGGCAAAGCCTTCTACCTTATGTCCGAAGGCGGCACCTTTAACTACTGCACTATAAATGGAATCGGAATAAACAAAGTTGAGCAGATCTTATACCGAGCAATGATGAGCTATTATGCACAAGCTGAAACCTTTAATGCGGCATATGCGCATATTATCCAGGCGGCGGAGGACCTCTACGGCGCTGCAGACGTGGCGGAGGGCCGCAAGGCGCTTCAGGCGGTAGAGATGGACCAGTCCGGGCGCTGCAGCGGCGGCACCGAGATTCCGCCCGCCGCGGACGACCGGCGCGCGCTGGGTATCAGCAGCTTAGCGCTTGCCTCCGATCTTGCGCGTGCGTCGGCCAACACGTACCGCTTCCGCGTCTGGGGCATCGCGGAGCAGGTGGGGACGACCATGTTCAACGTCAACGATGGCCCGGGAACGGTGTCGGTGATCTCGAGCAGCCTTGGGTCGCTGTCGGGCGGCGAGCTGGTGATGGTAACGGGATCGCTGGACACGACATTCACCGGACCCACCATCCGCGCGCGGCCGGAGAACATCGTGACTCTCGCTCCCGCGCCTGAGGGCGTGGTCTATGCCCGCGCGCCTGTCCCCGCCGCCGCCCCCGCGCCGGAGTTGCCTTTCGACAGTTCTCGCCTCCAAGGGACACCGGACGCCGCGTCGTCGGACTGCGGCTGCGGCAGTTCCGCGCTGCCCGCGTCGCTGATCGCGTCGCCCGGAACACCACGTAACACGTCACACTGAACTTGATTCAGGGCCCACCGCCGGAACCCGTGGGTGCCGGATCAAGTCCGGCATGACGTGCTTGGCCGCTGTACAACGTCATCCTGAACTTGATTCAGGGCCCAACGCCGGAACCCGTGGGTGCCGGATCAAGTCCGGCATGACGTGTTTGGCGCTGTACAACGTCACCCTGAACTTGATTCAGGACCCACCTCCGGAACCCGTGGATGCCGGATCAAGCCCGGCATGACGTGCTTGGCCGCTGTACAACGTCATCCTGAACTTGATTCAGGACCCACCTCCGGTAGCCGTGGATGCCGGATCAAGCCCGGCATGACGTGGGGGCGGTCGCAGCCGGCTGGATGCCGGATTAAGTCCGGCAGGACGTGAGAGGCCGTTCCTGGGACTACCCCTTCAGCCCGGTGAGCGTGATGCCCTGGATGAAGTAGCGCTGGGTGAAGAAGAAGACGAGCAGCACGGGGAGCATCACGAGCGTCGAGGCGGCCATGAGCATCCCCTGCTCGCCTCCGTGGGCGCCCTGGAAGAGATAGAGGGCGTATGACAGCGGCATCTTCTGCGGCGAGTTGATGTAGATGAGCGGCCCCATGAAGTTGTTCCAGCTCCCCATGAACGCCATGATCGTGACCGCCGCGAGCGCGGGCTTGATGAGCGGCAGCATGATGCGCCAGTAGGTGGTGAACGGCGAGCTTCCGTCTATCTTCGCGGCTTCCTCCAGTTCCATCGGGATGGTCATGAAGAACTGGCGCAGCAGGAAGATGTTGAACGCGCTCCCGAGAAACGCGGGCGCCCACAGCGGGCGCAGGGTGTCAATCCAGCCGAGCCAGCGGAATATCAGGAACACGGGCAGCATGGTGACCGCCGCCGGGAGCATCATGGTCGCGAGCAGGATCACGAAGAACGTGTCCCTGCCCGGCCAGCGCAGGCGGGCGAACGCGTAGGCCGTGAGCGAGCTGGAGAAGAGCAGACCGAGGATCGAGAGCGCGGTGATGTAGAGCGTGTTCCACAGCGGCACCAGTCCGCGCAGATACTCCGGCGGCAGGAACTCGAGCGCCTCTGTGTAGTTCTCCCAGCGCGGGCGGAAGCGGCGCTCCTGAGTCAGCGAGGATTCGGGCACGGTCTCGGCCCGGGCGGGGTCGCTGACACCGAGCGGCAGAACGCTGACCCTGCCCCCGGGCTGCTTCCCCGCAATCGTGACCCGGGTCCCTTCCTGCGTGCGATAGACGTTCTGCTCCTCGCCGCCCGTCCGCACGGTGACCGCCTTCATGGGTATAAACTGCGGCGGGAAGGCCTTCATCTGGTCGTCATACTTCAGCGACGTCGAGAGCAGCCAGAGGAAGGGCAGGATGAAGATGGCCGAGCCCGCAATCAGGACGGCGTGCAGGATGGACTGCCGGTTTCGCTCGGCCCTCCGCTTTCGCGCGCGCCAGCCCTGATATGAGGATGGTTCAGTCATTTCTGCTCAATGTAACCTTCGTCCTCCGGCAGGTCCTCCCCCTTCGATGCCTGCACCGAGAGCCTGTCGCAAAGCTCGTTCTCCTCGTCTCCGTCGTGCCCGCGCACCCAGCGAAACTCCGTCTCATGCCGGGCGGCCTGGTCAAGAAGCTCCGCCCACAGGTCGGGGTTGAGCGCTTTTTCCTTCGGCGTCCGCTTCCAGCCATTCGCGCGCCAGCGCTCGGCCCAGCCCTTTGACATCGCGTTCACGACGTACTGCGAGTCGCTGTAAACGGTGACTTTCGAGGGCCGCTTGATGCGCTTCAGCGCCTCGATGACGGCCATCAACTCCATTCGGTTGTTGGTGGTGCGGCGGAACCCGCCCGATATCTCGCGGCGGTGCTTTCCGGAAGTCAGCACCGCCGCCCATCCGCCCGGGCCGGGGTTCCCCGAGCAGGCGCCGTCGGTGTGGATGATGATGCCGGTCACAGCCCCGCCAGTTCGAGGCCCTCTTCGGAGGCTGCCTTGCGGAGGCGCATATCGAGCGTCGCAAGCGGAAGGCCCTTGCGCACGGACAACTCGAGATACGCGGCATCATAGGCAGTCAGCCGATGCTTACGGGCAAGCAGCATCAGCGCAGTGTCTGGGGGCGAGTCGTCTATCTCGATGCTCTGCTCAGCGAGCAGAGTGAGAAACTCCGCGCTATCCGCCGTAGAGATTCTACTGTGACGCTCGCCGAGGAGCAGCACGTTCGCCACCTCGTACTGCCAGATCAGCGGAACACGGGCCCCTTCTGAGACGACACGCGACAGAACATACCGTGTGAAGTCGCACGCCTCATCCTCGAAGCACCACGCCATCGTCACCGATGAATCCAATACCAGTGCCATTCCTAAGGGCGTCCTTCCTCGATTGCCTGCCTGATGGGGATGCCAAGCGTGCGTCCCGTATTGAAGGTTGTGAGCTTCTCGATTGCCTCCCGTCGCGCGCAACCCCGAACCTTGCGCGGAACGATATCGGCAACAGGGACGCCGTGCCTGGTGATCGTGAAGGTCTCGCCGCGCTCGACATCCTCGACGATGCGGGAGAAGTGCGTTCTTGCTTCGTAAATTCCTATCACTTTCATTTTTCGTTTCCCAATTAGACCAGTCGTTGACTAGTCTGATTGTACCACACGCCCGCAGCCGTGCCCACGGCCGCCCTGGGGCTTGCGCGCCGGCGGGCATTCGACGACGCGCGCAACCTCATCCGCATCACCGAGCACCACCTCCCGCTGGGCCTCAAATACGTAATCCACGACGCATTCCCCGGGCAACTCGCTCAGCAACTCGAAGCCGCGACGAATCTCGTCTTGCTCCGGCGCGGGCTGAGCATCGGCCCGCTCCCGTCGCCTGCCGTGATCGCGTACTGTCAAGCCACGTCTCGCAAGCGGCCGGCTTGTTCGTCAATGTGCGCGAGCACCTCCTGAATGCGCTCGACTACACTCTCCTCGAACAGCGCTTCGCCACACTGAGGGCACGTCCACGCCGGCACATCGCGCAAGACGATCAGATACCCACCGCGGCTCTCCGTGTAGTCCGCCGTGCCACGATTCAGACCGGATCGGCAGTGATAGCAGTTCATTCTGTTATTCCTTTCGCCGCAGTCCGTCTTTTTCATTTGCGATTGCCATCACTTCTTCTCCGCCTCGTAGTGGACCCAGCGCGGCGCGAGCCGGAGCTGCAGCAGAGTGAGCCCCAGCACAATCAGAAACAGCACCCACGCGATGGCGGAAGCGTAGCCCATGTTGAAATACCGGAACGCGTTGTCGAACAGATACAGAACGGGCACGCGCGTCGAGTCCACCGGCCCGCCACCCGTCATGATGTAAACATTCTCGAACGTCTGAAGCGCCCCGATGGTGCCCATAATCAGATTGAAGAAGATGTAGGGCGTCAGCATGGGCAGCGTCACATGCCGGAACTGCATCAGCGGCGAGGCGCCGTCGAGCTCGGCCGCCTCGTACAGATGCTGCGGCACCCCCTGCAGTCCGGCGAGCCACAGAATCATACCCCCGCCCGCGCCCCACAGGCCCATCAGAATCAGCGCGGGCTTCGCCCACTGCTCGCTCGCAAGCCAGTTCGGCGGATTGATCCCCGACCAGCTTGTCAGAGCCGCGCGCCAGCCCGCGTTCAGCAGGCCGGCGTCCGGGTTCAGAATCCATATCCACAGGATGGAACTGGCGACAATGGGCACGATGGACGGCAGGTAGTAGATGGTGCGGTAATAGTGCATCCCCCGCACGCTTGCGTTCAGGAGCATCGCGATCGCCAGCCCGGTCACAATGCCGAGCGGGATGCCGAACAGCGCGAGATACCCCGCGTTGTACAGCGTCTTCGAGAACAGCGGCCAGTCGGAGGTGAACAGATTCTGGAAGTTCAGCAGCCCCACCCACCGCGGCGGATGCAGCACGTCGTAGCTGCAGAAGCTGAAGATCACCGACGCAAGGAACGGCCCGGCGGTGAGCACGAACAGTCCCGTGAGCCAGGGCAGGGCAAACACGTAACCCGCCCTCGCTTCGCCGCGCATCAGCTTGCCGACTGGCCCGGCGCGCCGCGCCAGCGCCCACATCACGGCCACGAACAAGCCGATTCCCGCCGCGATGGCGGCCATCGGGACGGCGAGCGGGATGACCGGGTACTTCTGAATGCTTGCGCCGCGATCGAGTTCGGCCTGCACCCGGCGAGCCCCCTGCGCAAGGGCTGCCTTCGCGCTCATCTTGTGACGCGTCGCGTTCTCGAACGCAATCACATGCTCGTCCCACAAGAATTGCCCCACGTGCGTCACAGGGCGGAACTTCGCGGAATCCATCATCTCGCGGAACATTTTCAGCGGCTGCTCGAAGCTGGGATAGCGCGACGCGTAAACACGGTGGACGGCCTCGTTCACCTTGAGGTTGGCGCTGAGGCGGGGCACGAAGCGGCGGCCTTTGGAGGCGTTGTAGCGGTCCTGCGCGGCGCAGCCGATCAGCATCGCCTCCGGCGACTGCATCCACTTGACAAACTCCCACGCCTCGTCCACGCGCTTTGCTCCGCGCGGGATGGCCCACGAGAACCCCCCCGCCCAGGTGATGAACGGAGGCTCTCCCTTGAACCGCCCTTCCCCTCTCAGGCGGGCGGACGGGACAGGCGCGGGCGCAACCGCGAAATCCATGCCCGGGCGGTAGCGCGCGATGCTCTGCAAAAACCAGTCGCCGTCAATCTTCATTGCGACGCGTCCGATCAGAAACGGGTCCATCTCCGGCGGCAGCGCGGCGAACCCGCGCTGATAGGCATCCAGCTTCTCGGCCCCTTTCAGCGCGTCGTAAACGCTCGTCATATAGTCGAGCGCCTCGACCGTGTACGGGTTGTCCATGGTGCAGGTCTTGCCGTCGGGGCTCATCAGTTCCCCGCCGTTCTGCCACGAGTAGAGGTAGAGCCAGCTGTTACCGAAGTTCGGGATGAACCCCGCCTGCTTGAACGTACCGTCCTTGTTGTAGGCGGTGAGCTTCACGGCGCATGCGCGCAGTTCTTCCCACGTCCGCGGAGGACGGTCCGGGTCGAGTCCGGCCTCCCGAAAGGCCTCGCAGTTGTAGTAAAGGCAGCGGTCATCGGTGCCGGCGGGGATGGCGTAGGTCTTGCCGCGATAGTTTGCCTCCCGCCAGCAGGCGTCGTAGTAGTCTTCCCTGCGCACGCCGTACGGCTTGCCGCGGTCGCGCTCGATGAGGTCGTTGAGCGGGCGGAAGGTGTCGCGGCTGGCCCAGTCGCCAATCGTGAAGCGGTCCTGGAAGATGAGGTCGGGAGGAGTCCTGCCGACGATGGCGGTCATGAGCTTCTGCGGGTTCATGGCCCCCGCGCCCATGCTGAGCATGCTGATCTTGATGCCGGGGTTGCGGCGCTCGAACTCCCTGATGCAGGCCGCCTCGATCTGCGTCTCCTCCGACAGCTGCACGCCCCAGACGACCACCTTCACGCGTTTGCCGGCGTTGCGGGCGCACCCGCTGAGAGCGCCGGCGGCGACGGCCGCCAGCAGAAAAGCAATCAGGATTGGAAGCCTTCGCGGCAGGTATTGCATGTCGAGTGCATCATAGAACAGCGCCCGGCGTCTTTTCAAGGCGTTTCAGGGCTTACGCTGGAACTCGAACCGGTCAGTCTGCTACAATGACGGCCGGGGGTGGTAAGCCGAAGCCGCCAGCGGCGCACGACAGGAGATTCCAGAATGGGCAGGAAAGCCTTAGCCGTACTCTGCAGCCGAAGCCGCCGGGGATTCACACTCATCGAACTGCTAGTGGTCATCGCGATTATCGCGATTCTGGCCGCAGTGCTGTTCCCGGTGTTCGCCCGTGCGCGCGGCAAGGCGAAGCAGACGGTCTGCGCCAGCAATATGAAGCAGCTTGGCACGGCGTTCCTGATGTATGCGGACGACTGGAACGGCGTGCTCGCGCCCCTGACGGCGTACTACAACTATGCCGGAGGCGTCTGGAAGCCCGGGGCGATTGCCAATTACACGAAGGAGCACAAAATCGAGCAGTGCTCCGCGCTCACCCGGCAGGAGCGCCGCGCGATGCCGCCCTGGAGCTACACGATCAACTGCTACACCCAGCGGGTGGGAGCGACACTGGGCTGGGGTCAGTATGACTCGCGGCAGCACGACTACGGCGTCCCGATTGCGGCCTATCCGAACCCGTCCGCTGTAATCTATCTGGTGGACGAAAACAAGCTGGCGGCCGACGGGATTCAGGTCAATGACCCGGCGTTTGTGAATGTGGACCGGGCGACCAACCGTCACGATGGGCGGGCGAACGTGTTCTACCTCGACTCGCACATGGGCACGGTGCCGGGGGGGGCGCAGTATGACTCGGCGAAATGGCCTGACGGGTCGTATATGTTCGTCGGCCCGCCGGTTGTGGACTGAGTCAGCGCGGGGCGGAAGGAATTGGCGGGCTCGCCGGGGAACGCACCAAGGCGGATACTTGCTGACGCCGCGCCGGAACAAGAGCCGGCGCTCTGAGTGGTGACTTATTTGCTCAAAAGCATCGAGAACTTCATAGCTTCGCGTCCCGATACTGCGCTGGCCACGCTGGCCGCCGCCGGAGCGCTCCTTACGCTCATCTGCCTCTATCTGCTTGCGCAGGTGCGCACCTTGAAGCGCAGGTACGCGCGCATTTTGCGCGACGAGCGAGCCGGCGACCTGGGGGAGTTGCTTGCGGAACACGGTCGCTGGATCGAGCAGATGGACGGCAGCCAGAAAGAGTTGAGAGGGCTGCTCACCGCGGTGCTCGAGAAGCAGAGGACGACGCTGCAGGGAGTGGGCGTCGTGCGCTACGACGCGTTTGACGATGTCGGGGGGCAGCAGAGCTTCGCCGTGGCGATACTGGACGCCGCCGGTGACGGAGTTATCCTGTCCAGCGTCTACAGCCGCAGCGAATCGCGAACCTATGCGAAGCCGGTGCGCGGCGGAAGATGCGCGCAGCACCTGTCGGCCGAAGAGCAGCAGGCGATAGACATCGCCGCCGGCGCGCGGCCGGCCGAGGAGGCAGTCCGCTGATACTCCTGCAGGCAGGAAGAACTGCGTCGAAGTGCCGCCTGGCGGGCGCGCTGTCATGAATATNNTGTCATGAATATTGAAGAGGCGCGCATCATTGAACGGTGCAAAGCCCACGACATGGAGGCCTTCGACCAGCTCGTTGAGCTCTACACGCGGCGCATCTTCAACTTCGCCCTGCGGTTGAGCGGCAACCCGGACGACGCCGAGGACATCACCCAGGAGACGTTCATCAGGGTGTTCAACGCGGTCGGCAGCTTCAGGGGAGACGCCACGTTCTCCACGTGGGTCTTCCGAATCGCCCACAACGTCTTCCTCGACATGCGCAAGAAGGTCAAGGCTCACCCGCAGACGTCGCTTCAGGACGTGGTTGAACTCGACGAATCTGAAGTCACCCGGCAGATAGAGGATACCGCCCCACTTCCAGATGAAGTCGCTCAGACATCCGAGTTGTCGCGGATTCTTATGGACGCGATCAACTCTCTGCCGGACTATCAGCGCGCGATGGTTGTGCTGTATCACACGCAGCGCAAGTCGTACGAAGAGATTGCGGAGATCATGGGGTTGCCGATCGGCACCGTCAAGAGCAGGCTCAACCGCGCCAGGCTGGCGTTGAAAACGAAGTTGGAGCCGCTGAAGGACATGTTCGACGCGTAAGGGCATGAGTTGTGCGCGCGGAGGGCACGCGCGCATCCGGGAACCGGAGCCTGCCGCCGGCAGTCTTTCTAGAAGGGATACGTTGCGCCCGGGTGAGACGCGCGTGTGCCGGGGACAAGACGACTTCTGTGAGCAGCCGCGGCGGCGGGGGAAGCGCAGTTGCGGAACTTTCATGTGGGGCTGTCAGTCTGACCATATGGGACACAGGTTGGGGACAGCGCTTTGCCGCCTGTCCGCCGTGGATATCGGCCGCGGGTACCGGTTTGCGGGGTGAAGTTGCGGATGAATCCGCAAAGGTTCGTTGCCCATTATGAAGTGTGAGTCGGCAAGGGAATATTTTTCAGATCTCATCGAGAAGAGCCTGGAGCCAGGCAAGCAGGTGGCCGTGGAGGCGCACCTCGCCGCATGCCCGACTTGCCACGCCGAGTTCGACGGCCTGCAGGCCCTCTGGCCCCACTACGATACGCCTTCGTTCGAGCCTCCGGCCGATCTTACACGCCGCATCCGCGTGGCCCTTCGCGAAGAGAACAGCCGCAGGCTTGCCAGACGCGGCTTCCTGAAGCGAGTCAGCGACAGGGTTTTCAACGCAATTCCCGCGAAACCCGGCTACGCGATGGCTGCGGCGGCTGTGCTGCTCGTCGCCCTTCCCGGGGCCGTGAGGCTGGCCGCGCCCGACCAGTTCGCCTGGTTCACGACATCAGTTCTCGGCCTGCAGTCGAAGCCCGTTCTCACGGGCGTCTCGGCCATAAAGGTTACGCCCGTGCTGAACCCGGCCGATCCCTCCCGCTGGGACATTCGCATCAGCGGCGTTAAAGACACGACCTTCCTTCGCGTCCGGCAGATGGGCGCCAATCCGGTAACCAGCGGCTCGGAATACGCGCTCGACGTGAGGCTGCGCGCGGATCAGGGCATGACTGTCATCGCAGGGCGTCAGATCGAGGCGGGCGAGACGACGATCAGCGCGCTCCCGCTTCCCGAAACATCCGAGCGCGGAGTCAACGTGGTGATAGTGGATCTCGCGCGCGGTGATTCGCGGCGGGTTGCTCTGTTCCTGCCGACCAACAGGCAGTTGCCTCCTCTCACCGTGCAGCCGGCTCAGCCGCAGAACTACATCACAGGTCTGTGGCGGGTGTCAAACGACTTCCAGGCTCCCGTTGTAGCAGATGTGTATCTGCGCAAAGAGGTGCCAGCCACCAGAGAGTCTGTGGTGGGACTCGCGGAGTTTGCCCCGCAGGCCGAGTTGCGGATCGGCGGCGAAAGCCCTGAGAGGGCTCTGGGACGGTTGGGGGCCGCTGCGAATCTGGACGTGAGCCACCGCAACGGCATCACCTATCTGACCCGCAAGCCCCAGTAAACTCCGCCGCGGCATGCGGCTGAGGACGTAACTACAGGCTTTTAGCCACCACTATGGACATGTCATCCGTGACCTGCACCGAGTAGCTCATCACCGATCCCAGCACACTGTTGACTATTTCGTCGGCCGGCGCATGGCGGTTCTTCCAGACGACTTCCTTCAGTCGGTCCACGCCGTACGGCCGGTCAATGCCGCTTTCGATAATCCCGTCAGAGGCGAAGACCACCGTGCTCCCAGGGCTGAGTGTTTCTCTGATCTCGCCGTACTCGGTCTCGTGGAAGCCGAGGACCGTCCCGGTGGCGTCAATGTCACGAAAGCCGTCTTCTGAAACGATGAAGACCGGATGGTGCCCGGCGTTCACCAGGCGCGCCTCGCGTGTCACAGGGTTGAGCCACGCGTAGATCATCGTGACGAGTATATCGCTCGGTGTCTCCCGCACCAGCACGCTGTTCGTGCGCTCTATCACGTCCTGCGGCGAGTCCGCCCCGCGGTAGAAGCCTCCGGAGATGAACTTGACCGCCGCGACAAGCGTGGCGGCGGCTATGCCATGCCCCGTCACATCCGCAAGCTTCATCGTAACGACGTTCTCGCCAGGATAGTGTTTGATGCTCCAGTAGTCGCCGCCCACTTCGTCGGCGGGCACAAGCCGACCGGCGAAGTCGAAGCCCGGAATCTCCGGCACCTTCCTCGGGAGCAGGTGCTGCTGGATTCTCTTCGCGACCCGGAGTTGCTCGGTGAGACGCTGGCGTTTTTCCTGCCGCACGCTGCTTCGGAGCTGTTCGGCATACGCCTCCCATATCCCGTCGCCAACTGCCATGAAGAAAATCAACAGCTTCTGCACCGCGGGCTCGTCGGCTTGAACGGCGCTGATGAGGCAATGAAGAAGCTCGTCCCGGAACAGCGTGACAGCCTTGCTCTGTTCGAGCCTGTCCAGCAGGCGGCGGCCGATCTCGGTGGAAAGCCTGTACGCGTCACGCGGCGGCTCGGGGTCTTCGCTCTCCATGAACTCGCGGCAGACATCCATAAGCTCCAGCACGAGTTCTCTGAGGGATTTGGGCAGATCCATCTCGCTGAGGGCGAGCCGACTCGCCCACCGGTCCACTCCCTTGCGGAGCAGGAACGGCAGTCTCTCGTCTTCGGTTGGAGCGCTGACGCGCCGTTTTCTTTCGGGACGGGTTTCGAGCATTGTCGTTACGGGGCCGCGATGCGCGGCACTAATACAACTCCATACTTCAGCAACCGTCCTCCAGCTTCCTCCCCTCGACGGACTCGTTCCGGAGTTGCCCGCAGGCCGCGCTCACCGGGTTGCCCCGGCGCAGGCGTTCGGTGACAGCAATGCCGGCGCGCTCGAGTTCGCGCTTGAAGGCTTCGATTGCGGCGCGGCGCGGCCGGTGAAAATGTCCCCTGCCCTCCACGTGGTTGTAGGGGATGATGTTGACATTGGCCAGGCAGCCGTGGATGCGCCGTGCCAGCTCTCTGGCTTGATCGGCGCTGTCGTTGATTCCGTCCAGCAGCAGGTACTCGAAGGTCATTCTCCGGCGAGTGGTCTGCGTCCAGTCGCGGCAGGCGCGCAGCAGTGAGTCCAGCGAATGCGCGCCGGCGACCGGCATAAGCTCGTGCCGCAGGGCGTCGTCGGGGGCGTGAAGAGACACGGCAAGCGTGACAGGCAGTCCCTCGCCCGCCAGCCGCCGGATGGCGTCCGGAATCCCCACCGTGCTCACTGTAATGCGGCGCGGCGAAATCCCCACCTCTTCGGCGAGCAGGCGAATGCTGCGGACGGTCTGGGCATAGTTCGCGAGCGGCTCGCCCATGCCCATGTAGACGACATGCGTGACGGCCGCGCCGAGCGCAGCCCGGACGAGCAGCACCTGATCCACGATCTCGCCGGCGCAGAGGCTGCGCGAGAGTCCGCCCATTGCCGTGGCGCAGAAGGCGCAGTCCATGGCGCAACCGACCTGCGTCGAGACGCACACCGATGAGCGCTCGCTGTAGGGCAAGAAGACGCATTCCACACGCGCGCCGTCGGCGGCCTCGGCGAGAATCTTCGTCGTGCCGTCGGTGGAAGCCGAGCGCCGCACCTCGTTCCAGAGCGGATGGACGGTCCCCTCCGCAAGCGCGGCCCGCAAGGCAGCGGGCAGCGAGGTCATCTCGTCGAAGGAGCGCGCGGATTTGCCATACACCCATCCCGCGAGCTGCCGGCCGCGGTAGGCGGGCTGCCCACACTCACAGGCCAGCGCGACAAGCTCTTCAGTTGTGCTCCCAACCAGATTCACGCGCACATTATGGCATGCCCGACACTGCGCGAAGGAATCCGCCGCCCGGGGGAGAAGGCAACAGGGGGAGCAGATCAGAACGCAAGGGAGTTTGCAGCATGTCAGACGGCGATCTTCGAATCGGTTTTGTTGGGTGCGGCGGCATTGGCAATCATCATCTGAAGGTATGGGAGAGCATCCCGGGCGCGAAAGTCGTGGCCGTGTGCGACAACCAGCCGGAGCGGGCGGCAAGAGCGGGCGAGGAGCATGGCGCCGAGGTCTTCACCGACATGGTGGAGATGCTGGCCAGGGCCGACGTCGAGGCGGTGGACATCTGCACGCCCTCCGGGCTGCACGCCGAGCAGGGGATCGCGGCGCTGGAATCTGGACGGCACGTGCTGGTCGAGAAGCCGATAGACATTGACCTGGCGAAGATTGACCGGCTCATCGATACGGCGGACGCGAGAAACCTGAAGCTTTCGTGCATCTTCCAGTACCGCTTCAGCCCCGAGATCCAGGAGGCGCGCAGGCAGATTCAGGACGGGCGTCTGGGGCGTCTTCTCTCGTGCAGCACCTATGTGAAGTGGTTCCGCAAGCAGGACTACTACTCGGCCGACGCGTGGAGAGGCACCTGGGCGCTCGACGGCGGCTGCCTGGCGAATCAGGGCGTTCACAGCCTGGACCAGATGACCTGGATGGCCGGGCCGGTGGCCGAAGTCGAGTATGCGCACATCGAGACCGTCGAGCGCGATATCGAGGCCGAGACGTTCGGCATCGCCGTCGTCCGCTTTGAGAACGGCGCGCGGGGCGTCGTGGAGGGCACGACCAACTGCTACCCCGGATTTCCGACCCGCACCCAGATCTTCGGCACGAAGGGGTCGGCGGAGTTCGACGGCAACACGGTCAAGAGCTTCAAGGTGGAGGGCGAGGAGATTGACCTCGCCAGCAGCAAGCCCAAAGACGGCGACGCCAGCTCGGACCCGATGGCGCTCGGGCTTGGCGGCCATGCTGCGCAGATGCTGGACTTCGTGCAGGCAATACGCACCGGCCGCCCGGTTCTTTGCGACGGCCGCTCGGCGCGGGTGCCGGTGGACTGCCTGAACAAGATCTACCGGAAAGCCGGCGTAACGGGCAAGATCGGCGCCTAGCCGGGGCCGGGTCTCGCGGACGCGGCGAGGAACAGGGCAAGCAGAGCAGCAAGAGCGAGACCCGCGGCCCATCCGCCGAGAACGTCGGTAGGCCAGTGCACGCCCAGATACACGCGGCTGAATCCGACGAGCACGATAACAAGCGCCGGCAGGACTGTTCCGGCGAGGGCCTTTGCGCGGGTGCTGGCGTGCATCAGGGCGACCAACGCCAGGAACCCGAAGAACCACGCGGCGCCCATCGAGTGCCCCGACGGGAAGCTGAAGCCCCCGGCCGCGCTCAGCACGTCCACAGCGCCCGCTTCGGGCCTCGGCCTGTCCACCATCTGCTTCAGAAGATGGTTCAGGGGTGTGTTGAGGAGCGGGATGAAGCAGAGGGCCGCCGCCATCGAGCGGCCGCGCATCCCGAGCGCAACCGCGGCGCAGACAGCGAAGAAGAAGATCACCGTGCCGTCGCCCAGCCAGGTCACAGCGCGGGCGGCGGCATCGAGCGCGGGGCTGCGCAGGCTCTGGACAGCCCGGCTGATGGCGATATCGGCGGGCCGCACACCCTCGCTGCGCGCCAGGAGCGCCAGGCCCGCGTACTGCACCGCGAGCGACGCGATGACAACCAGAGCGGCCGCCCGGTAAGACGGTCCCCGGTTCGGACGCCGGTTCACCGGCGTCCGCGCTTCAGCGCCTGGCTCAGGTCCTGCGTAACGCGCAGCAGCTCGGTGCGCGCCGCGAGCAGCACGTCCGGATCGAGCGTGTAGTCACGGAATGACTGGACGACGCTTTCGCGCACTTTCACGACCCGCTTCCCCCGCGCCAGCGCGTCCGAGCGCACGCCCGTCTTCTCCGCCTCGGCTATGAGTTCGCTCAGCACGGCGAGGCACTCGTAGTCCTCGATTCCGTCGCGGATGTTCTCGAGCCGCACGCTCGAGAGCGGCTTGCCGTCCTTTCCCGGATACACCAGATGCCCATCCCCGTTGAAGTCGGCGCAGGTGAACGTGTTCCACGGAACGTCCGGCCAGCGCTTGCCCTCGGCGATAGCCTTTGCGGCCGCCGGGTCGTCGTGGCGGCCCGCCCCGGCGTCGCGGTTGGTCTCCCACAGGTTGATGGCGTAGTAGAGCAGCCCCGGCACACCGAACTTCCAGTTCATCCACGGGATGATGCGCTGGTCTATGGCGGGATAATCCACGAAGTAGTTTGGCCACGGGTGCAGCGGATGGCAGCAGACGTAGTTCCAGACCTCGTCGCCCCGCTCGCGCGCCGCCTTCACGTCCTCCTCCACCCAGTGCGAGGTCAGCGGCACCCAGATGTCAATGTAGCCGGCCAGCGCATCAACGGGCCGCACGGTGCACATGCGCGGGATGTCGGGGAACTTGCGGCCGAGCCAGCCGTAGGTCTCCTTGAGTTCCTCGTACTTGCGGAAGTCCACTTCGTCGAAGCCGTAGATGTACGGCATGGACATCCAGCCCCTGGCCTTCAGGTAGTCCCGCTCCTCGCGGAGGCGGTCCGCGAGTTCGATGCCGGCCCGGTCGGTCTCGCCCTTGTACCAGGTGCAGGCAAGCGTGAAGGAGTTCATGCCGCGCTCGACGCAGAACTCCATGTCGCGGCGTTCGGGCCTGGCGGTCTGCGAGTAGATGTTGGTCGGGTTGATCCGGTGCTCGAGCAGGAAGGCGTACCAGTCGCGCAGCATCTCCTCGTTGACCTCGCCGTACCAGAGAGCAAGCTCATGCTCGAACAGGGCGAACGCCGTCTTGAAGCGCCCGGTGACGGGCAGGTCGAAATCCCACACCCGGACTTCGAGCGGGACCACAGTTTCGGGCGCATTCTCGGGCCTGACGGTCACTGCGCCGCGATAGAGGCCGGCAGGGATTCCGGTGCGCGCGCGCACGTTCACCCACACCGGGCGGATGCCGCCGCGCGCAAGGTCGAACGGCGCGTTGGGCATCAGCGGGTCGGGCCACCAGCCCGCATACTCCGTGGCATAGCGCGGCCAGCCGGTCTTCACGAAATCCACCAGGTTCAGCGTGACATCCGACGCCGGGATAACGGCTCCGGACGGCCCGGCCAACTCGGACACCGACACATTCACCCCGCTCAGGTCCGTTCCGTGCGCGACTATCCCGATCTGCACGCCCTCGAACTCGTTGCGGGAGGCGTCAATGCGCGCGGGGCGGCCGAACTCGCCCTCGAACAGGCGGTCGCGCAGAATCTTGCGAACCGACGTTTCGACACCGACGGCGTAGCCTTTGCCCCCCGTGTCGGCGCAGCGCGCGCGCAGGCGCCCGAGGGACTTCTCGACTTCCTCGATCCCGGCGCCGAGGGCCTTCCAGCGGGACTCGCTGCCGAAGGCCGCCGCCGCTCGCTCGCGCAGATCGCTGATTGCCGCCAGCAACGCGGCCCGCTCGTGCGAGGCTTCAGCGGAGCGCGGCTTCGCCTGCCTGGCCATCCGCTCGAACTTCGCCAGAGTTTCGCGGTGCGGCTTGATGTACGCCGCCACGGCGGGAGTGCGCATCACCGCGCCCTTGCCGCGGCCCTCGGTGACCTGCACCGACAGGAAGCGCAGCCCCTCGAGATCATAGTCGAACGCGAGCCTGTGCGAACTCTGCCCCGGCGACGCCGTGATGCGTGTGCGGTCGAGCAGCCTGCCGTCGCAGAACACGGAGGCAGTCAGGTCTGCCGCGGCCCCGCGCGGGTTGCTGATCCTGAGATCCAGGCTCACAGGTCCGGGGGCGCGGACGGCGGAGGATGGCTCGCCGCAGGTACCCGCGCCGCGCGTTGAGACAGGCGCAAACTCGCGCTGGCTGTTGATATCAGTCAGGGAACAGGTCGCGGTCAGCGCCTGTTCGCCCGCGAAAACGATACTGCCCCAGCGCTCGGGCTCAACCAGATGGCCGCGCACGGTGGCCCAGATGCTCCGCTCGTTGCTGGGCTTGCTTCTGCGCCCGAAGTTGGCGCGCCAGACCTCGCCGCCGCGCGGCGCGCTGACGCCAAGTGACGCGAACGGGATTGTGAATAGCGCGCGCCACTCCTTTTCGCCCCGCGATGTCTCAACCTGCCACTTCGCGTCCCAGCTTGCCGGAAAACCCATGGCGTCCTTCTCGTCGTACTGCACGCCGGCGGCGTTGGCGAGAAGATGGTAGTAGGTCTTCGGGTCGTTGTCGGGGTCGAGATAGACCGAGACGCAGTCGTCGGACGTCAGGTCGGAGTCGCGCGCGGTCTGTTCGGTGCGAATCTTTTCGGGCTGGGATTCGAGGCAGCGCAGCGCAACGTAGAGATTGGCGTCGTCGCAGGCGAGCCGTACCTCGGTCTGCTGGCTGGGGAGATAGTCGAAGACGTAATACTCGAGCCGGGGGATTGCGGCCGGCTGCTTCCAGATGTCGCTGGCAAGCGACGACGCGGCCAGCCTGCCCACCTGCACGAGCGGCGGCGGGCTGTCGAGTTCGCTTGCCCCATGCGCGTGCCAGGGCATCAGGAGGACGGCGAGAACGGCGGCGAAAACGAACCGGGGCATCAGCGGAAATCTCCTTTCGGGGACAAGCTGCTTCATCGTGAGAAGCAGTTTACCAGACCTCTCGCCGCCTGCCAAGCGCCGCAGGGAGGATGGCCGCATCCTTCGGGGGAAGGATAGGGCGGAAACAAACGCCCGCAGTCAGGCGTATACACTTTCAACACTCAAGGGGGAACATCAGACAATGGCAGGGGACTTCCGGTTTACATTCGGCCCGTGGAACATACACGAAGGCGCGGACCCATTCGGCCCGACGGTACGCTCGTCGGTCGCGTTCGGCACGAAACTCGATCTGTACAAGAAGCTGGGATTCGATGGAGTGCAGCTTCATGACGACGACGCGGTTCCGGATCTGAACGATTTGAGCGCGAAGCAGATCGTAGCGGCGGCAAGCGAACTGAAGAAAGCGCTGGACGAGCACGGGCTGGTTGCGGAGTTCGTGGCGCCGCGCCTGTGGGAAGACCCGCGCACGATTGACGGCGGCTTCACGAACAACGACCCGGCGAACCGCGCCTACGCGATGGACCGCGCTAAGAAAACGATTGACATTGCGCGGGCGCTCGGGACAAAGCTCATCGTGCTCTGGTTCGCGCGCGAAGGCACCTACTTCCGCGAGGCAAAGGACAGCCGGACGGCGACGCTGCAGATCGCCGAGGCGCTGACGCGGATGCTGGACTACGACCCCCAGATCAAGATCGCCATCGAGCCCAAGCCCAACGAGCCGATGGACGTGAACTACATCCCGGCGACCGGCCACGCCATCGCGCTGGGCGCGCTGACATCCGACCCGTCGCGCATAGGCGTCAACATCGAGAGCGCGCACGCGATTCTCGCCGGGCTCGACCCGTCAGACGAGATGGGCTTCGCGCTGGCGCACGGCAAGCTCTGGAGCGTGCATCTGAACGATCAGAACGGCCTCAAGTTCGACGAGGACAAGTCGTTCGCTTCGGTGGATATCCGCCGCGCGTTCAACCAGGTGCGCGTGCTCGACCGCCACGATTACGGCAAGAACGGCGAATGGGTGGGGCTGGACGTAAAGGCACTGCGCACGCAGAAAGACGCCGCAGCGACCAAGCACCTCTCGAACAGCCGCGAGGTCTTCCTGAGACTGCTCGAGATTTCGCGGGCAATGGATGAGTCCGCCGTGCAGGCGATGATCGCCGAGCGGGACTACGAGGAGCTGGACCTCTACATCACGCACGCGCTCATCGGCGGCTGAGGGCTGCGAGCGAGAACTGCATCAGAACGAGGCCGCCCGCGCAGCTTGCGCGGGCGGCCGTTCTTATGTGCCTAGTCTATCCCGACGATCTGCACGTCGGCGACAGACCTCGGCCTGAGTATCCGCCACGTGTTGCCGTAGATGGTCTCCATCCCGCTGATGCCCGTGATGATGACGAAGGACCTCACCGGCGGAAGCGTTCCGCCAAGCTCCGCTCCCGTAACGAGGAGCTTCGGCTCAGCCTCGCCCGGATTGACGAGCGCGCTGCCATCGGCGATGCTGAACCACAGGCCGGTGTGCTCGACCACCCATCCGCACGTGCGCACCAGCAGCCCTGTGTTGTTCAGTCCGGCCGCGCCGAGCGCTCCGGGCTGATAGTGGAAGGCGGCTCCGCCCAGCGTTCCGTTGGTCACGCCGAGCGGCTCCGGCGGAACGCCGCTGCCCTGCCACGAGAGGTACGTCGGAGTGATCTCGCGTTCGGAGTACACCGTGTCGGTGACGCCTTCAACGAGGACACGATCTCCCACGGCGCCCGGTGACTGGCTCGTCCTGACCCGGATACCCGATGCCCGGTCTTTCTCCTCGATGTAGAAGTAGCCCGACGACGGGAACACGCCGGTCACGATCTTGCTCTCGAGCCGCACGCCCTCGCCGTCCGGGAGCATTTTCGCGTCCGGGATGTCCATAACGATGGGCTCCTGATAGAAGATGCTGTCGCCGATGACCGGGCCGGCATTGCCAAGAGAATCCTGGAACTGCACGCTGACGGTCTTGGAGCCTTCCGCCGGAGATGAGAACGTAAAGTTCGCGCCGGTCATGTACGGCCGCCACGAACCCCACACACCCGTGTCCGACTGAATGCGCATGAGCGTGACGCCCGCCGGGTCGTTCGCGCTCAGATACAGGCTGACGTCGAGCGACGTGGTGGCCGCTGCCCCGAAGTTGATCAGGCAGGTTCCGGTCGGGCCAGCCGTGTCCACGACCACCTGCGTGGACGCATCGGTCTCCTGGTGGTTGAGGTTGTCGAGCGCTCTGTACAGAACAGAATGCGTGCCCGGGTCGGCAATCGTGAATGTGCTCCCATTGAGATAGCCCGCCGAATCAACGCTTCGCTCGTATTTCTGCACCCCGCACAGATCGGCGGAAGAGAGTGTGAGCTGGGTTGAGGGCAGTATATACGTGCTGCCGCCCTCGCGCAGGCTGACATCATCCACAAAGAGCGTCGCCGACGCGCCCGAGGACGTGACGACACCGAACTGGACCCGTACAGCGCGTCCCTTGAAACCGCTGACATCCCACACGCACTGCTGCCAGTCCGTGGTGCTGTTCATTCCGAAACTGTCGCACGAATACCCCGTCTCGACATCCACAACCTGCACGCGGCAGTATGTGGAACCCGTTCCCTGAACAGTCCTGATCCACGCCGACAGGACCGCACGGGATGCGCCCGGGCTCACAGCGATATCCTGGTACAGTTCGCCGGGGCCCGTCTCGCCAACCATCGCCGAACCCACGCCCGAGTGAACCGGGTAAGACTCAGCCGACACCGAGCCCGAAGCCGTCCAGCTGGCCAGCCCGCTTTCGAACCCGCCATTGACTGCCTTCTGCGTGCCACCCGACAGGGCACTGGCTCCCGAAATCCGCATCAGTGTTCGGGGCGGCCGGGTGTCAAGGTAGAGCCGTGATACCACTTCGGGCTCGACATTGCCTCCGTTATCCACGCTCCGGTAGGTCACCGGCTGAAGCCCATCGGCCAGGCCGGCAAGCATGAAGCCCCCCGCGTACGTCGCGTACGCCTCAGAGCCCCTGCGGTAGCTGCTGTAGTCCACGCCGGAGTTCTCATCACGCGCCGCAAGGGTCATCACTGCCGTGTCATCAACGTAGATGTACTCGTTCTGCTTGAGGGTGACGCCGTCAACCGTCAGCGACGAGTCGCCAAACAGGCTGTATGAGGAGTAGAAGTAGATGCGGATGGTCTCGCCCCTGAAACGCCCGACGTCAATCGTCACCTGGCTCCATGCCAGCACCGATGAGGATTTGCTCAACGGGACATTCAGCGTGTTGCCGCTGGTGTCGGATATGCGGCAGCCGGCCGACGCTCGCAGGCTGGCGGAACTCTTATACCAGAACGTCAGCGTGGCGTAGGCAGCAGAGGAGCTGATGCTGACCGTCTGGTAGGCGGTTCCAGTTCCCGGACCAAGCAACAGGGAATTGGAGCCGTCGTACGGCTTCGCGGTGGTGATCGCGGCAGTTCCCGCAGTCGTCCAGCCCGTCAGCCCCGACTCGAAGCCGCCGTTCGTGATGATGTTCGTTCCGCCGCTCTGGTACGACGGCGCCCCGATCTTCATCGTCGTATAGGGGTCCCTCAAGTCCTGCGCGCCGGGAGTGACAGTGAACGAAGCAGACCCGGTGAAGGTCACGCCATAGGAAGAGCTGGACGTGCTGATCGCAACCGTCTTGACGCCGGAAGACGTGGTATCCAGCACAAAATACGCGTAGCCGGAGCTGCCCGCGCCGATGGAGCCGAGGCTCTGCGTCAGAGATCCCTCGGCCAGCGTCACGCCAGCCGGCAGGGTGAGGGTCACGCTGCAGCCGTGGGCTGCAACATCGCCCGTGTTCTGCACGCGCACGGTGACCGTGAACTTCGCCCCGAGAGGCGAGGTGTAGTCGGACGACGACGGAGTGACGGTCGGTCCGGCTACCAGCGACGTCCCCTCCTGTGTGGCAAGGGCGTAGCTCTCGGTGGCTCCGCCATAGGCGAAGCTGGTGCTCCACGCATAGACGCGGATAACCTGAGGCCCCGAACGGTCGCTGCGCACCTGGTGGACGTTGTCCAGAAGGGTGAGGTCCGAGTCTATACTGGTCCCGTTCGCCTCGTCGTAGAGCCTCAGATTCAGGTCGCTGAGGCCGTGGATGGTCACGGGCAGATCCGCGCCGTTGTACACCACGTGGCGGTACCACGTCAGGGTGGCCGTCTCGTCCGCATCCATTCCGGTTGTCTTGTACAGCATGTACTCGCCGCTCTGGTTTCGCGGGGCGACCGAGTGCATAAAAACATCGCTGCGGTGCAGATAGGCACGGGCGAGATCGAGGTAGCCCCAGCCAAAGGTGGCATCCCACCCCTCGTCGCCTCTATCCTCGGCGGTATTGATCAGAACAGCCTTGACGGCGCGCGTGTCGAGGACACCCACATCGTTCAGCAGAAGCGCGGCGCCCGCGACCTGCGGGGCGGCCATGCTTGTGCCGCTCTTTTCGATGAAATCCCCGCTGCTCTCCCACTGGTAGTTGGTGGACCAGATGTCGGTGCCGGGCGCGGTGATATCGGGCTTCCGGCGGCCTCCGTCGGTGGGGCCGCGGCTGCTCGAACCGCGGATGACATCATCCGTTCGGGTGGCCGTGTCAACATCGTCCATATTGGCGACCGAAAGGCAGTTGTAGGCAAGGCTGGGCGACTCGACGGTGCTGGCGCCCGACCCGCTGTTGCCCGCGGCGATTGTGGCAGTGCAGTACTGCGACTCGATGAACGCATCGAAGAACTGTGACAGCTCGTCGTCGTCATCTGCCGTCTCGCTGCCGTAGCTGTAGTTGACTACCTCGGGCTCCTCGGCCTGAGCCTGGGCCCAGTCCAGCGCCGCGCGCACGTCGGACTCCGCGGAAGAAGCGCCGCCGTCGGTCCGGTAGTATGCGGCCTTAAGATTCATGCCGCTGTCCGCGCCAAACGCGACGCCGCGGAAGGTGGCGTTGGACGAGAACATGATCCCGGCCACATGGGTGCCGTGGCCGTGCAGGTCATCCGTGCTCGCCGGGTTGTCGTTGTAGACATCCCGCGTCTGAGCGGTTGCGTGGAACGTGTGGGAAGCCCACGTGCGCGCAGCGGCTGTGTCGTCGTCCAGATCGGGGTGTGCCGTATCCACGCCGGTGTCGCAGACCGCGCCGTCGTAAGCGCCGCCGTTCTCGCCCACGGTCCAGAACGAGTTGACCCCGATCGCCTGTCGGCTCACGTTCAGCCGTGCGCTGAACTCCCTGTCCAGTGTCACAAAAGACACCAGAGGGTGCCGCGAGATCTCCGCGATGGCTGTTCCGGGAACGAGGGCGGCGACGGCGTTCTGCACCAGCAGCCCGTACGCAACCCGGCCCCCGAGCGAGGTGACGGCCGCCGAGACGCGGGACTGGCCTGCCTCCACCTCCTCGCGCACGCGCCGCTGCGTCTCTTTGCGCATCTGCCCGAGGATTTCGTCCGCCTCGCGGTTCAGAAGGTCCTTCATCGCGCGGTCGGCGGGCGTCACGGACGCGGCCTCGAGCCTGGCCTGCGCCCGCATCTCCTCCACGGACGCGAAGTTCCTCTTTCCCGCGTATTTCGCGAGTATCTGCCGCACCTGCGCGGCCTTCGCTTGCGCCCGGGGTTCATAGACAGCCCGGACTTCGCTGCTGATGCGGTAAAGCGGCTGGTCCTTCAGCACGATGATCACGGCGACAGGTTCAGCCGACTGGAGCGCGGGCGCGAGAGCCTCGTCTATCGCGGTTCCGGGCAGAAAGGCCGTCCCGGCCGATGCGGCGGGCGGAGTGGAGCCGTCCTCGCCAGGGTCTCCGGCCCGGGCCGGAACGCTCGCAGCCGCGAGCAGAAGCAGAATCGCCGCGACTGCGGCAACAGGGGCAAAGCGTATGGAGGTTGACATTCCCGTATTCTCCCTCGTGAAGCCCGCGATAGACACACACGTACGCTCCACGCGGGCATTTCTGACCACAGCATAGGGCCAGGCGGGCGCTGTGTCAATAGAAAACGGGAATGTTGCCAACGCCAAGCCGTCGTGCTGAACACGATTCAGCGCCCAGCCGGACTGGGTTCCGGGTCAAGCCCGGAATGACTTGGGCGCCCGTAATTACCGAAGGGAGTGCGTCACAATGACACAAGCGCGACGGCGTGGGCCTCCATGCACTCTCCGCGGCCGGCCGGGCCCTGCTTTTCGGCGGTGGTCGCCTTGACACTCAGGCAGTCGGAACTGACGCCGAGCGCCGCGCCCATCCGCGCCCGCATCTCGTCAACCCGCCCCGCGATCTTCGGCCGCTCCGCGATCAGCGTCACGTCGACATTCACGATCCGGAAGCCGGCCTCCCCCAGAATCCGGGCGGTTTCCTGCAGCAGAACCAGGCTGGAGACGCCGGCGTAGCGCTCGTCGGTGTTGGGGAAATGCCGGCCGATATCCCCCAGCCCGGCCGCCCCCAGCAGCGCATCGGCGGCGGCGTGGCAGATGACATCCGCATCCGAATGCCCGGCCAGCCCCGGCCCTTCCGGGAACTCCACCCCGCCGAGGAAGAGCTTTCGTTCGGCGCTGGTTGCATGGATGTCGTACCCGAATCCCACCCGCGCGCCCTGCCTGCCAAGCATTCCGGAAAGAGCCGCCATGTCGCGCGGCGTCGTGATCTTCGCTATCGTCTCCTCTGCCTCCACCACAACCACCGTCCGCCCCAGCCTCTCAACAAGCGCCGCGTCGTCGGTCGCCGCGATGCCCTCGCGCGCGGCTGCCGCATGCGCCTCGCGTATAACATCCGCGCAAAACGCCTGGGGCGTCGCGATCTGCCACAGCCGCGACCGGTCGAGTGTGCGCAACACCGCCCCCCGCTCGTCGCATTCCTTGATCGTGTCCTTCGCGCGCACAGCCGCGACCGCCGCGCCCTCTTCTCGAGCCTTGCCGGCAACCGCGGCGATGATGCCAGGGGTGACCCCCGGCCGCGCGGCATCGTGAATGGATATCAGCTCGGCATCCGGCCCGGCGGCCGCCAAACCATTGGCCACCGACTCCTGACGCTCGCTTCCGCCCGGCGCAAACAGCCACTGCGCCCGCGACAGGGCCCGCCCGCAGGCCTCCCGCACGCGGGCTTCGTCAGACGGCTGGCCGACGACGACGATGGTTCCCACAAACGGGCAGGCATCGTGCGCCGCGAGAGACCACTCCAGAACGGGCTGTCCCAAAAGCGGCTCGAACACCTTGCCGGGCGCGCCAAAACGGGTGGACGAACCCGCGGCCACGATAATCGCCGCAACCGAGTTGTAAGTCAACGTGGCCAAGCTCGAAGAGGTCCCCGCATTCCTATCGCCTGCGCGAACGGGGCGGGGCCGCCCCGCGGGACGCGCCGCCCGCCTGCGGATCAGACTGAGGGCCCCTGTCGCTCTTGACGGTCGCGAAGATCATCTTGCCCGCCACGGTCTGCAGCACGCTCGCGACCTCCACCTCGAGCTGGCTTCCGATGTGGCTCTGGCCGTTCTCGACGACAACCATCGTCCCGTCGTCGAGATATGCCACGCCCTGATGAGGCTGGTTGCCCTCCTTGATCACAAGGACGGTCAGGTTCTCGCCGGGCAGCAGCACAGGCTTCACGGCGCTCACCAGCTCATTCACATTCAGCACGGTCACGCCCTGCAGCTCGGCGACCTTGTTGAGGTTGAAGTCGTTGGTCACGATGGCGGCGTCCAGGTGCTGTGCGATGGCCACCAGCTTCGAGTCCACTTCCGCTGGCAGCGGGTATCCCGTGGGGTCGTAGGTGGTGACCTTGATCCCGAGGTCTTTGCGCATCTGATTCAGGATGTCCAGCCCCCTGCGCCCGCGTGCCCGCCGGAGCGGGTCCTCGGCATCCGCGATGTGCTGCAGCTCGTCCAGAATGAACCGGGGAATCAGCACCGCGCCTTCCAGAAACCCCGTGCGGCAGATATCGAGGATGCGCCCGTCGATAATTACGTTCGTATCGAGAATCTTGGGCTGCTGGCGGGGCGCTTCGGGCTCCTGCGGTTCGGCCGGCATCACCGGGGCATAGAAGCGAAGCTGCTCCTTGACGCTCATCGTCGCAGCGATCGCCAGATAGCAGAGCAGAAACGCCACGATAACCGTCACCCACACCGGCATGCGGAAATTCACCGTAATAAGAAGCGTCAGAATGAGACCGACCACGAGCCCCAGGAACAGAGCGGCCTTCTCGCGGGCGGTCATCTCCTCGAGTTCGCGCCTTGCCCGCTGGATGCCGCGGTAGGCAAACGAACTCAGCAGAAAGCCGATGAGCCCGCCGACAACGATGAAGGCGATGACGGCCCAGACCCGGCCGGCCGCCGACGGCGGAGCGCCCGCCAGATGGTCCTTGAGCCAGCCGGGTTGAACAACCAGCAGCCTGTTGTACGACTGCGCCAGAATGCCCCCCGTCACCATCCCCGTGATCACAAACGCAAGCGTCAGGGCAAAGCGAAGGGTGCGGTTTTCGGGCAACACCGTTTCTACTTTCGGGGCCGGTTTCTTCATTGGAAGCGCATCCTATCTGTCAACCTCGCCGAGCACAACATCTATGCTACCGATGATAGCCACCGAATCGGCAACCTTCCACCCGGGCAGCGCGCTTGTGAGCACGGCGAGGTTCGAGAACGACGGCGCGCGCCACTTGAGGCGCACAGGAGTGGTTGTGCCGTCGCTGACCAGATAGCAACCCAGCTCGCCGCGGGCGCCTTCGATATGGTGATACACCTCTCCCGCCGCGGGTTTGAGGTTCATGTTGATGCGCGTGGACGACGGGCCTTCGGGCAGCCCGTCGAGCGCCTGTTGCACTATGCGCAGGCTCTGCCTGATCTCCTCGGTGCGGCAGAGGTAGCGCGCAAGGCAGTCGCCCTCCTCGCGCACGGCAACATCGAAATCGAACTCGGGGTACACGCTGTACGGCTCGAACCTTCGTATGTCGAAGCCGACGCCGCTCGCGCGAAGCGTCGGGCCGCTCAGCCCCAGGTTCACCGCTTCGTCTGCCCCGATCTTCGCCACCCCGCGCATGCGCTCGACGAAAATCTCGTTGTTGCTGAGCAGGTCGTCGTACTCCCGCAGCCGCGCGGGCATCTTCTTCAAGAACTCGCGGCACTTCGGCGCAAACTCCGGCGGCAGGTCCTTCGCGACGCCGCCCGGGCGCATGTAGTTGAACGTCATCCGTGCTCCACAGACAAGGTCGAACAGATCCAGAATCTCTTCCCGTTCGCGGAAGCAGTAGATGAACGGGGTGGAGGCGCCAAGGTCCAGCCCGAGCGTTCCGACGAACACCAGATGGCTCGCGATCCGGTTGAGCTCCATCATAATCACCCGGATGTACTCGGCGCGGCGGGGCGGCTCCATTCCGGCGAGCTTCTCGATGGTCATGCAGTAAAGAGCGCCGTTCAGCATGGCGGCCAGGTAGTCGAACCGGTCAACCAGCGGCATATACTGGAAGTACGTGCGCTTCTCGGCGATCTTCTCCATGCCCCGGTGGAGATACCCGATGACGGGTGTCGCGGCGCTGATGACCTCGCCGTCCAGCTTCAGCACAACGCGGAGCACCCCGTGCGTGCTGGGGTGCTGCGGGCCCATGCTGACTTCAATCTCTTCAGTCCTGATCGGCTTCGTCATAGTCCTTCCGGAGGGGGTGCCCCACCCAGTCGTCGGGGAGCAGCAGCCCTGCGAGGTTCGGGTGCCCCTCGAAGTGGATGCCGAACATCTCGGCGGCCTCGCGCTCGAGCCAGTCGGCGGCGCTCCAGAGCTTCGTAAGGCTCTCAACTACGGCGTTATCGCGTCCGAGCCTGCACTTCAGCGCCAGCTTCCCGCGGCCCGCAATCGAGTAGAGATGCGCGACAAGCTCGAAGTTGTCCTTCAAGTCCACGGCGGTCAGCGACGCAAGATAGTCCAGCCCCAGCGCATCCCTGAGAGCGGCGGCGCACTCGAACCAGCGCCCGGCCTCCACCGTCGCAATCGCCCAGCCGTGCTCTTCGCGCAGTTCGACCGCGCGCTCGCCCAGGGCCTGCCGGACGGCCACGCTCACTTCGGCGGCCCCGCTCACGATTCGGTTTCCGTTCCTGCTTCCGATGCGGCGCGGGCGGCAGCCGTGAGCGATTCGATGTCTCTGGGACCCAGTTCGCCGGCGGCGATCCTGCGCCGGAGTTCGAGCACGCCCTGCAGCAGCGCTTCCGGCCGCGGCGGGCACCCGGGCACGTACATGTCAACCGGGATGATCTTGTCCACTCCCTTTACGACCGCGTACGAATCGTAGAACGGGCCGCCGGACACCGCGCAGCCGCCCATCGCGAGCACGTAGCGCGGCTCTGCCATCTGCTCCCACAGAAGCCGGACGCGGGGGGCCATCTTCTTAGTGACGGTGCCGGCCACGATCATCAGGTCGCACTGCCGGGGAGACGAGCGGAAGATCATGCCGAACCGGTCGAAGTCGTAGCGCGCCGCGCCGGTCGCCATCATCTCGATGGCGCAGCAGGCGAGACCGAAGAGCATGTACCAGAGCGAAGCGCTGCGGGCGGCGTTCAGGAGTTGCTCGATGCGCGTTGTGACGATGGCGCCTTCGGTGCCCAGCCCGATCACTCCCATTTCAACACACCTTTCTTCCACGCGTACACAAGTCCAGCAAGCAGAATCAGAAGGAACAGCAGTATCTCGAAAAGCGCCACCAGCCCCATGCCCATCCGGTCCAGAGCCTGAAGCTTCATGAACGCGGGAAACATGAACACCGTTTCGACTTCGAATATGACGAAAATGAGGGCATAGATGTAAAAGCCCGCGCGAAACCTCGTCCACGCGTCGCCGACCGGCCGCTCGCCGCACTCGTAGGTCGAGAGCTTCTCGGCGTTGGGACGGTCTTTCCGGACCAGCCGGGACATGATGAGCGCGACGATGGCGAAGCCCGTGCCGACCACGGCAAAGACGGCAACGGACAGATACTCTGAAGGCATATGCTTCTCCTTGCTCCATTTACACTCTAAATTGTGTTCTGCTCTTTGTCAAACCGGGCGGCTGCACGCGATGCCTGCAGTCTGGAAGCTAAAGAGGACGGACTCTGCTATCATGACCAGGCGCCGCAGGCAGGCGCTGCCAGCGTGAAAGGGACGCAATAACACATGAAGAAGTTTGTTGGAATCTGGCCGGTGATAGCGCTTGCGCTGCTGATGGCCGCCGGCTGCGGCGGTCAGAAGGCGGCGCCGAAGGGGCAACAGGGCGGCGTCACGGCTCCGGACAGCACCGGGACGCCTAAAGATGCTCCGGCCTCCGACCAGAAGCAGGCCGCGGACGCGAAGAAACCGGGCGATCCTGCTAAGGCCACGGGTAAGCCCGCCGCGCCCGGCGCCAAAGCGGGCGAAGCAAAGAAGCCCGGCGCCCCCGGACGCCCCGCGGGCGCGCCTCCCGGAGCCCCCGTGGCCAAACCCGCCGCCAAAGTGGACATCCCCGTGTATCCCGGAGCAAAACCCGTGGCGGGCAAGGATGGCAAGGGCCCCGGGCCCGGCATGAAAGAATACTCGACGGCGGCGAAGTTCGACGACGTCGTGAAGTGGTATCGCAAGAACTTCAAGGCCCAGGAATCGCCGGTTCATCCGGACGCCAAAGGCAAGATGGCCGCGTTCCGCAGCATCAACGAGAAGACCGGCGATGTGCGGATTGTCAACGTCGCGCAGTTCGACAAGGGCGTGCGCATTGCCATGGCCCAGCTCACGCTGCCGAAAGACGCCGCGGCAAGACTCAAGAATGACAAGGGCGGCCCGCCCGAGATGCCCAAAGACGTGAAGATGGTCCGCGACAAGGACAAGGCGGCGGCGCAGATCGGCATGCCGCTCTACCCGGACGGAGAGCTGAAGAACGGCGTCATCGTGACCCGCGACAAAGTGCCCGACATGCGGCAGATCGGGGTCGAACTGGTCTCCGCCGACAGCCCGAAGAAGGTGTTCGACTGGTACAAGGGCCAGTTGAAGGGCGAGAAGCTGCATGAGGAGAAGTCCGAGAAGGGCGATGCCTTCGCCCTGATGTACGAACACGAGAAGGAACGGACCCTCTACCGCATCATGACGGGCAAGGTGCAGGACGACACGGTGATTCAGCTTGTCCGGATGAAGGTTCCGCCTGGTCCGCCTCCCGGCGGCCCGAGACCGGGAACGCCGCCGAAGGCAAAGCCCTGACGCCGTGAGGTGGCTGCCTGCTGCCGCGGCGCTGCTGCTCGTGTGCGGATGCGCCCCGGCCGAAAAGAAGACGGTGAAAACGCCGGGCGGAAACATCACCATCGAGAAGCAGCGCGGCGGCGCGCGGGTGTCGGCCAGCGGAACGGACGAGATCGTCCAGATACAGCCGGGCGAGGTCATGAAGAAGCTCGACCTCCCGCTCTATCCCGGCGCGCGCGTCGTCGAGGGCTCCCAGTACCATGCAATCAGCAAGAAGCGCGGCGACCAGACCTACAGCGCACGGCTGGAGGCCGCGGCCGCATTCGAGGACGTGAGGGACTGGTATCAGAAGCGGCTCGACACGAAACCGGTCACGGTGAGCGTCGCCGGCAAGCGCACATCTCTTGTCGCAAAGACCGACCACGCAACCGGGAAGACCCGCACGGTGATGCTCTCGGCGAAACGCGATGCAAAAGAGACCGACATCACGCTGATTCTCGTGATAGGGGGAGACGGGGTTGACTAAGTTTGCCTGCACTTGTGAAGGTCTTGCCGTCTTCGACCGCATATCCAGCCTTCTGATATCGGCCGACCGCGACCTGGACAACATCATGGATGCGATCCTGCTGACGACCATGGAGTCCATGGGCGCCGGGCGGGCTTTTATCGCAATGGTGGACTACGAACATGGTGAGCTCGCGGTCCGATACACGTCGGGAAGCGGCTGGAACGAGCCGAACACCCGCCTCAGGCTGAAGGTGTCGCAGGAGTCCGGCCGGGGTATCACCGGCCACGTGGCGGTGACAGGCAAACCGCACCGCACGGGAAACGTTCACGACGACCCCTACTACATCAGCCACTTCAGCGATGTTGTGAGCGAGATTGCGGTGCCTATCTGCGACCGTCACGGGCGCACGCAGGGCGTCATCAACGTCGAGAGTTCGAAGCCCGACGCGTTCGGCGAAGAGCATGAGGCATTCCTGTGCGTCATCGCGAACCTCACCGCCCTTCGCCTGAACGAGGACCTGCAGGCCAAACGCCAGGCGGCGCTCGTGTCCTTCGGGCGCGAGATCGGGCGGTTCGCGCGCACGACGGCGCTGTTGCAGAAGGTCATCCGTCTCGTGTCGGAAGCGATCAGCTTTCAGGACTGCTCCATCTTTCTGTTCAACAAAGACCACACCGCCCTCGTGCTGGAAGCATCGCTGGGTGAACTTGGCAAGCGCATCAGGGAGGCGCACTACGCTCCCGGCGAAGGGATTACGGGATGGGTGGCGGAGCAGGGCCGGCCGGTGCGGACGAGCGATCCGCGCGCCGATCCGAGATGGCGGGGTCTTCACGAGGAACTGCCGCCGGACAAGGTGGGCGGGCTGATCGCCGCGCCGATTGTCGGGTACGAGCGGGTGCTGGGCGTGCTGCGTGTTCTGCGCAGGCGCAGTGAATACGCCTGGGTGCCGAACAACTTCACCGAGGAAGACGAGGAGTTCGTCACCGCGATGGCGAGCATGCTCGGGGCGATTATTGACAGCGCGGAGTTGGTGAAGCGCCTCATGGAGGTCGAGCGGATGGCCGCCTGGGGCGAGATGTCGGCGCGCTCGGCGCATATGATCGGCAACCGGGTCTTCGCCATCAAGGGAGACCTGAACGAGCTGCGGCATGTGATGGCGCAGGGCTGCGCGCGCGATGCGATGAACCCTCTCATCAACAGCCTGGAGAGGGGCGTGTTCCGGCTCGAAGAGATACTCTCCGAGTTCCGCGAGTTCGTGGTGGCCACCCGTCTCACGACGCAGCCCGTCTCGATCAACGAACTGGTGAGCGACGCCGTGCGCGAAGCGTTCCCGAGGAACACGGACGTGAGGCTCGAGATGGAGCTTGCCCCGGACCTTCCGCCGGTAGAGGCAGACGCCACGAAGCTGCGCCGCTGCTTCTCGGAGCTTGTCGAGAACAGCTTCAACTTCCAGCCGAACCATGGCTTCGTGCGGGTGCGCACCGAGCCAGGGCCGCAGCCGGACAGAGTGCGGGTGCTGTTCGAGGATCACGGCCCCGGAATTCCGGAGGAGAACAAGAAGTCCATCTTCCGCCCGTTTTTCTCGACCCGCTCGAAGGGCATGGGGCTGGGCCTTTCCATTGTGAAGGGCATCGTGGACGCGCATAATGGAACGATTCGCGAGACCGGCGTGCATGGCGAAGGGGCGAGATTCGAGATTGTGTTGCCCGCCGCGGCCGAGACTGAACAGAGCCAGGAGAACTGACACGTGTACAGGATTTTAGTTGTTGACGACGAGGACGCCGTTCGCACCGCGGTGCGGAGGCGCATTGAGCGCGAGGGGTTCGAGGCCGACGAGGCGGAAAACGAGTCCCAGGCAGAAAAGAAGATCAACTCCGCCGAGCCGCCCTACGACGTGGTGGTCACGGACATGGTGATGGACAGCGAGGCGTCGGGCGCGACGGTGCTGAAGGCCGCCGTCAGCCGCGACATCTTCACCGAAGTGATTGTGCTGACAGCCTACGGAAACGTGGCGAACGCCGTCGAGTGCATGAAACTCGGGGCCTTCGACTACGTCGAAAAGAACATCCCCGGCGTGGACGTGTACGATCTGCTCGTGCTCAAAATCGAGCAGGCCGTGCAGCGGCGTCGCTCGTCCATTGGCACAATGCGGCGCGCCGACAGAATCCTCAAGAGCATATCCGAGGACGACGACTAGAAACCGGCGGCGCGCCGGCGGACGAGCGGACGAGTGCTTCTAGATGACGCGCTCGTCCAGGTCTTCCAGGCCCTGATCCAGCCGGTCCAGCCGCTCCAGAAAGTCCCTGTACGTCGCAAAGACAACCGCCTTGGCGAGGGCTCCCTGGTTCTCCGAAACATTGGCCCACGCAACGGTTAGGAGCGCCGCGACCCGCTCCCTGTTCTCCGGGACCTTCTTAGATGTCTGTTCGTTCTCCAAGTCTGCTGCTCCTGATCTGCAATCCACCCGCGCTGCCCCTGCGGCGGGAGGTGTTCTGCGGGAGTATTCGCGGGTTCGCCGCCATTCCCCTGCCAGGCAAAGCGATGAGAGCGCGGGCTACTTCTTCGCGCGCTTGACGCTGCAGCCGAAGGACTTCACTTCGTTCGGCCTGATCTCTTCGCCCGCGAGAAACGCGGTGAGAGCATCGGCGAGGTAGCTCTTCTTCACCGCCGCCGCGTCCCGCGAATCGTCAATGGCCCCGTGGTAGCGGATGATGCCGGACCGGTCCACGAGGAAGGCTTCGGGAGTCACGACCGCCCCGTACAGGTCGGCGACCGTGTTGTTGACGTCAACGAGCACGGGAAAACCGAGCGCCGCTTTTCTGAAGTGCGCGGCGACCTGATCGCGCGACTCGGTCGTGTTCGAGTCTATTGCCACGAAAGCGATGCCCTGCGGCTTGAATCGTGCCGCCAGTGACTTAATCCGCTCCTGATAGGCGCCCGACACGGGGCACTGGGCCGAAACCCAGACCACGACGGCGCCCTTGTTGCCCGACTGAAGATCGCTGAGCGCCACCAAACCGCTTCTGGCCGAGTCCGGGAGGTTGAACAGGGGAGCCTTGCTTCCGGGACGCAGAGTCCTGACCCCTCGCGGGGGCGCGGTGCTTTCGGCTTTGCCGTCACTGCCCGCGCCAAGGTCTTGCAGAAGCGCAACGACATCCGGCCCGTGCGACTGCACGCTCACCGGGTCCAGCCGCCGCGCGATGGCCCCCTCCGGGTTGATGACGAAGGTGACCCGCTTGGCCACGCCCGCCGGCAGCAGCACGCCGTAATCCTTTGCGGCGGTCTTGCCCGTGTCCGCCAGCAGAGTGTGCTTCAGCCCCTCGGCATCACAGAACTTCGCGTGTGAAGCCGAGTCCTGAACGCTGATCGCGAAGACAGCGGCTCCGAGGGCGGTGAGGTCGTCGAGTGAGGCCGTCAGCGAGCGGTTCTGGAGCGTGCATCCGCTCGTCATGTCGGCCGGGTAGAACGCAAGCACTACCCAGCGGCCGCGGTAATCGGCGAGCGAATGGGTCTTGCCGTGCTGATCCGGCAGGGCGAACAGTGGCGCGGTGGCGCCTTCTTCGATCGCGTGAGATCCCCCGGCGAATCCGAGGACGAACGCCGACACAGCAATCGCCAGAACAACGAGACCGAACGGCCACAGGATGCATCCCTTTTTCACGGTGTTCCCTCCAACTTGACGCGTCAGGACTCCGCAGCCAGTCTTGCCGCGGTATACCATGGAACGCGCAGACTCCGCGGGACGTTCCCGGCAACCGGCAGAGATGAGTCTGGTCCGGCAAGAAGGCGCTCCCCCCCCCAGGGAACCGAAACCCGCAAAAACCGTGTCAAAAGTATTGACACCGGCATGTGCCGTGTGCATAATAACCAGAACCGTGCGAAGGGCCGTCAGCGATGAGTTGGCGGCCGGCCAACAGGTCGGTTCCGTCGCGATTTGTCCCGGATTTGCGGTGGAGCTGGTTGCGCGGCCCCGCGGGCAGGCTTTCCATTCTCCTTTCCCTGCCCGCCCCTTTTTCTTCTGCTCTGCTTGCTCGCTGCGCCGGTGTGCGTCAGAGCGAGCTGACGACAACGGGCGTGAGTTGAACTCCGAACACCGACCGGAACACACCGGCCTGCGCCTCGAGCCCCCAGATCTCGAGTTGGCAGTCGGCGCTGCTGCCAATGAGCAGCACGAGCGCGCCCTTGCCCGCATCACCCTTCAAAGCGAGGTCGTCTACAAGCGAAAGATGGCTTCGGTCCAGCGACTCTGACACGCGCAGGATCGCGGAGAGCTGATTGACAACGCCGCGCGCCTGCTCGTCGAGGGCGGCGTAAGCGGGGTGCTTCAGCCGCGGCGGGCTCTTGCGATGATACAGGGCAACGCAGGCGAGAATGCTCTGCTCCCGGTCGTTGAATCCCAGAAGCTCGCTGTTGCGAATGATGTACGCCGAGTGCTGCTGGTGGTTGCTGTGGGAGATGAAGAACCCGGCGTCGTGCAGGTTCGCTGCATGCGACAGCAGTTCGCGCTCCGCGCGTCCCATCCCGTGAAGCCCGAGTTCGCCAAGCTGGTCGAAGAGCGTCAGGCTCAGCCTGCTTACCTGGCGGCAGTGCTCCTCTTCGTACCCGCAGACCCTGGCAAGCTGAAGCACGCTTCGTTCGCGCGGAGTCAGGCCGCGATAGTACGCCCGGGCTTCCTCGTCGCGCATGATGCTGTCGAGAACCAGGCCCTCCCGCAACCCGTGTTCGGATACGATGATCTCCTCCGAACCCGTCATCTCCATCAGGGTCTCGATGACCGCCGCCGCCGCGATCAGAATGTCGGCGCGCTCGGCTTTGATGCCGGGAAGCCTGCGCCGGGCTTCGAGCGGCGCTTTGCAGAGCATCTCGCGGACGCGGGCCAGATCGGATAGCGCGACAGGGTAGTTGCGCATCGAGCCAGGCCGCTCCAGCTTCATCGCCGCGACCATCTCGGCCAGATTGATCAGCGACCCCGAGCTGCCGATTGTTCGAGCAAACCCGATCTTGCAGACCTTGCGCGCCGCCTGCACCGCGACAGACCGCACATGCTCCCGCAGGACGGCATACTTCTTCTTGCTTACCGTCCCGCTGCCGTCGCCCAGAAAACGATTGGTGATACGGATGGCGCCGAGTTTCAGGCTGTCGAGCAGATAATGCTGCTCGCTGTCCGCCACGATAAGCTCCGTCGAGCCGCCGCCGACGTCAATGAACAGCGCCCTGCTGTCCCCCAGCATCGCCCCCGACGCCACGCCAAGATAGACCAGCCGGGCCTCCTCCATTCCGGAGATGACCTGCAGGTCCACGCCGCTGCCCTGGCGCACGCGGTCCAGGAACTCCTGGCGGTTGAGCGCTTCCCGCGCGGCGGAGGTCGCGACGGCGTTGATCTCTCGCACATCGAACCCGCGCGCCGCCTCGGCAAAGTGGCTGATCACGCGGGCGGCGCGATCCATCGCCCCGTCGGTGAGGCGGTTGTGGGCGTATTCATTCTCGCCCAGCCGCACGATCTCCTTGCGGTCTGAGATGACCGAGTAGCTGTGGTCGGTCTCGTCAACGGCGACCACGAGAAGCCGTATTGAGTTCGTGCCGACGTCAATTGCCCCGAGCCTGTACATACGCTTGCCGTAACTATGCGCTGCCGCCGCTATTCCACAGCAACAACCCGAACCGCCCGTCCTGACACTTCCTCGAAAAGATCGCGCTTCCTCTCTGCCCCCCGGATCTCCTCATCGAGAGGCGAATCGCTCGAGACCGTGATGATCACCTCCGCGTCCGTCCAGTCGCAACCGAGATCCGCGACAGCAGCGCTGTGGGGGCGGTCCAGACCGTCCGCAATCCGCAGAATCGCGGCAAGGCGGCGGACGATCTCGCGCTCGTGCCTGCCCAGCCGCGCGAACTGCCCGTGCTTCAGCGACGGCAGAGCCTTGCGGTGATAGCGGCTTACGAGCGCGACGATCTGCGCTTCGATGGGACTCAGCGATTCGGGACGGCGCGAAAGGATGATGTCGCACGAGCTCTTGTGATGCCCGGTTACCCCCCTTGACAGGCCGATGTCGTGAAGCACCGCCGCCACCAGAAGCAGCCTGCGCTCGGCTCTGCCCAGAGCGTGCAGCGGCGCGGAGCGGTCGAACAGCATTAGCGAAAGCCTGGCCACCTGAAACGCGTGCGCCCTGTCGAAATCGTGCGCCTGCGCAAGCTCGAGAACGCCGGGACACTCGCGGGCGGCCAGGGCGTTCAGGTCCATTGACCGGCCGCCGCTTTCAAGGCCACGCCGTAGCGCAGGCCCCGCGTGCTGACCGTTACGGACGTCAGGCCCAGCGTCTCGAGAAGCGTCTGATAGATGATGGCGCCCGCCACGATGACATCGGCCCGCTCCGGCTCGAGCCCCGGCGTCTGCCTCCGTTCCGAGAGCGTCTGCGCCGCGAGCCGCCGCGCGAGACTAGAGACGTGCCCGGCCGTGAGATCAGAACCATGAACGATGGCAAGGTCGCGGGCTCCAATCTGCACGCAGGCGAGGCTCACTATGGTCCCGCCAACCCCGGCGAGTTGATCGGCCTTCATACCCCCGAGCGCACTGCCGAACACTTCCGATGCGATGGCCGCCGCCGAGGCGACATCTTCGCCTGTCCACGGGTCGCCCGGGGCCAGGCGCTCCGTGAGGCGCACCGCGCCCATCTCCACGCTCATCGCGGCCGGGCCGCCGTCCGTCAGCGTCACCACTTCCGTGCTGCCCCCGCCAACATCCACGACCATCGCTTGAGCGCGCAGCCGCATAGCGGTGTCAGAGGCGACAGCCGCCCATGACAGCCCGGCTTCCTCCTGCCCCGATATGACCCGCACGGGAGTTCCCAGAATGTCCGAGGCGCTCTGCAGGAAGTCGCGGGCATTGGAGGCGCTGCGCAGCGCGCTCGTGCCCGCGGCGGCAGTCAACGCGGGCCGCAGGCCGCGGCACAGATTCGAGAGTTCCCTCAAGGCCTCCAGGCTTCTTTCTGCTGCCTCGCAAGACAGGCGGCCGCTTGCGTCCACGCCCTTGCCCAGACGCGTTATACGAATCTCGTCGAGCAGCGGACTAACCGTCCCGTCGGGATGCACATCCGCGACAAGCAGCAGAATCGAGTTCGATCCGATGTCGTAGGCGGCGGTCCGGACAGGAGCAGACATCAGATAATGCGAGCGATCTCTGTCTTGAGGTCAGCGAACACCTCCGGCACCGAGCGCGAGGCGTCAATGGTCACGAACCCGTACTCCTCCGCCATCCTGTCGAGCTGCTCTATGATGCGGGTCTGATAGGCGCGGAAGCTGTCGTACAGGTTGTCCGCCAGCCCGGCGTCCATCCCGGACTCCCAGAAGTCGAACCCGCCGCCCGATATCACTCTCGAGACGAGATCGTCCACTTCCACGCGTAGATACAGCACAACGTCCGGAACCAGGGCAAATCCATACACCCGGCGCAGCCACTCCGGGTCGGCCCCCCGCACGGTGTCCCGGGCGAAGGTGGTGTAGATGTAGCGGTCCGAAAGGCAGATGAAGCCCGCCTTCATCGCGGGGATGATCTGGTTTTCCAGACGGTCGGCAAAGTCGGTGGCGTAAAACAGGCTGGTGGTGATGCGGTGCATGTTGCGGGCCATGCGCGCCTGCGCCAAACCGGCCGACGTCAGCCCCGAGCGCCGGAACCCCGTGCTCATCACCGCGTGCCCCTCGCTCTCGAGCCACTCCGACAGCAGCCTTGCCTGCGTGGAGCGCCCGACGCGATCCGGCCCCTCGATGACGAACAGCTTGCCGTTCAGGTCGCCGATCTGGCGGTAGGGCAAACCCTGACCGTAGAACCGCGGACGACCGCTCCCGAGCCTTCCCGGCGCTTCAAACGATGTAGTTTCGGTCATCTTAGCGCCTCCTGATGCGGACCCTTGCGCAAGCCTGCGAAGCCCGCAAGCATGTCGTGCACGCTGGCTCTCATCCGTTCCTGCTGCTCCTCGATGGGCAGGCTGCCGTCCATCACGGTGAATCCGAACTCCCCGGTCATCAGGTCGTACTCCTCCAGAATCCGCTTCTGGAACAGCTTGAAGCTCTCCACGGGGTTGCTGGAAAGCCCCACGTCCATGCCCGCTTCGTAGTACTTCAGCTTCTGGCGGCCGGTCAGTATTCGGTCCACCGAAACGGCCAGCGGCACCTTGAAGTAGAATGCGGCGTCGGGCAGGCAGGCGAACTCGTAGATATTGCGCACCCAGTCGCGGTCCACCCCTCGCGCCGCGTCGCGCGCGAACGCGGTGAACGCGTAGCGGTCGGCGAGCACAATCACCCCCGCCTTCAGAAGCGGCTCGATATGATTCACGAAACGGTCGGCGAAATCGGTCGCGTGAATGAGGCTGAACGACGTGGGCGTAAGGAGCTTCTTCTTCTTGCCGAGCGATGTCGTGCTCTTAACGAGCGGCGACGAGTTCCACTCGCTCAGGAACACGGTGTAGTCCAGCGTGGCCAGGTGCCGGTACAGCAGCTTGAGCTGTGTGCTCTTGCCGCTCCCGTCAATGCCTTCCACCACAATAAGGCGGCCGGGAAAATCGTGTTTTTTCATTAGTCTGGCGTTGCCGCTCCCCATCCCTCGTTCGCAGCGTTATGGTACCTGAAAGACCTGCCCCTGTCACGCGGCCCCCGCCGCCTGCTACCTGTCCGGGTGCACGGGTTTGACCAGCAGCGCCGTCACCGCGGCCGCACACACCCACAGCGGCAGGACGAGCGCGACCGTCGCCGCCGCGGCGATCCGGTCGCCGGACGCGGCCAGCCAGGCCGCAAGCACGAGCAGCCCTATCGTCACCGCTATGGCGCCGATGCAGCCGATGCCGTGCAGCCTGCGAATGGCCCATCCGATGGCCACCGCCGCAAACACGCCGACAGCCGCGCCCGCCACGGCGTTGATCAGCAGCAGCCAGGGGTCTTTCACGCCGCTGTTCAGCGCCATCGCAAGCGCAAGATTCGCATCGAGGAGAGCGCAGAACACGGCGGCCCGCACCAGAGGGTACATCTGTCGCCTACTCCAGCCCTGCGTCCACGGCTCTCAGTTCGGCCGCGGTATTCTCGGGAAGGGCATCGTTGATAAAAGCGTCCGCCCCGCTCTCGGCCCCGGCCAGATACTTCAGCTTCTGCGGTGACCGGTACGGCGGGTTGAACTCGATGTGGAAGTGCCAGCCCGGATCATCCCGGCCGTCTGAAGGCTCCGGGAACAGGTTCATGATGTAGGGCATCGAGAACCCCCAGAGCCCGTCGTATTTCACCATCACCGTCTTGAGTATCGCCGCAAGCGAACCCGCGGTCTCCCGCGTAAACTCGCCCAGGCGCACGGCGTGGTCGCGCGGAAGGATGTGCACCTCGTAAGGATACCGCGCGTAGAACGGTACGAACGCCACGAACTGCTCGTTCGCGGCCACGAGCCGCGTCTCTTCCTCCAGTTCGCGGGCAAGGATGTCACACAGCAGGCACGAGCCGTTGTCGCGCAGCCAGTGGTCGAAGCTCTCCCTGCGGGTGCNNATGGTGACGCCGATCTCCTTGCCCTTGTTCTCGAAGATGTGCACGTACTCGACAAAATCGAGCGCGCCGAGTTCCAGGAACCTGTCCTGCCACACGCGAACCAGCTTCTCTATCTGCCGCACCGGCGCTTGGGCAAGCGTGGAGTTGTGCTCGGGAGAGTAGAGCACTACCTCGCACACGCCCTGCGCCGGACGCACCGGAGAGAACTCCTCGCCCTCGACCGCCGGCGCGTCCGGTTCGCGCCCGAGCGACGGGAAACGGTTCTCGAAGACGACAATGTCGTAGTCTTCGCGCGGCACCTCGGTGGGAAACCCCCCGGGGCGCGTGGGGCACAGCGGGCAGAAATCCTCGGGCGGCAGGAACGTGCGGTTCATGCGATGGGTCGCGGTGACGATCCACTGGCCAAGGATGGGATGCCATCGAAGCTCGCTCATTCGCCGGCCTCGCCGTCTGCGTCGCCGCCGTCCGCCGCTTCGCCCTCCTCGTCGTCGAACGAGTAGAAGAGAATCCTGCGGCCGTCCTCCATCCGCTCTTCCTGTTTTACCAACTCATATCTCCCTGTTCCAGATACTTCGACTCGGCGCGCGCCCACCTGTCCGGTTCAATCGGGTACCGTCCGAACTCCGCGCGGACATCGAGGATGGCCAGGTAGTTTTCGATGGGCATTCCCACGAACGGCGTGTTGCTCGAGCAGTAGAAGAAGCCTCCGCCCGGCATCCCGTCGCGCAGGGCGCGCACCGAGTCGGCGCGAATCGCCTCGATGGGCCCCGTCTGCATCAGGGCGCAGTTCACGTTGCCGCAAAGCGCAACCTTGCCGCCGATCTCACGCTTGATGCGCTTCAGATCCACGCCGGCCATGGGGTCGAGCGAGTGGATGGCGTGCGGGCGGCACTCAACAAGCTGGTCGAGGATCGGCATAATGTCGCCGTCCGTGTGCTTGACCGCGTAGAACCCCTGCTCGCGCAAGCCCTCGATCGCCTCGGCGAGATACGGCGTCACGAACTCGCGAAACATGGCGGGCGAAAGAAACGGCCCGTCGTTGAAGCAGTAGTCCGCGCACATGAGCGCGACCGACGCCCCGGCATCCCTGAGCGGCTTTACGCGCTCCAGATCGGCGAGGACGCCCTGCCGCAGCCCGGCCTTGATCTCGTCCGGCCGCTCGGCAAGACTGATGACCAGGTCCATCATGTTCGCGCCGTTCGGGATGCTCATCGTCGGGTCGGCCATCACGGCAATGAGGCGCTCATCGCCGATCATCTCGTGCACCAGCCGGATGGTCTCGACAAAGGCGTCCGCGCGGCCCGGGCCCATGTTGATGGGCACAATGCAGTAATCCAGCCGCTCGGCTTCCCGGACGTAAAGTTCAGCGTTCTCGTGGATCAGCCTGTCCCGCTCAGCGCCGGAAGCCGCGTCCAGTTCCTGGTCGCTGACGTGACGCTCTCCGAGCAAATCGTGCGCAAGCTGAAACTGCAACTCGAAGTGCGGAACCAGGCCGACGGGTTCGCGCAGTTCAAAGGCCGCAATCGCGGCTTGCTTCGGGGTCATTTCAGAAATCATGCGTTAAGCACCTGGTCAATCGTCTGCCTGAGCACGCGGGCGCTCTCCTGCAGTTTCGCCGTCTCATCGGCGCTCAGCACGGGCTCGATAACCTCCAGAACCCCCGCGCGCCCGACAACCGTGGGAAGCGAGAAGCAGACATCGCTGATCCCGAGCTTCCCGCTCATCAGCGTCGAGACGGGCAGAACCGCGCGCGAGTCACGCGCAACAGCGCAGGCAAGCTCGCGAATCGCCCAGCCGACCGCGTATCCCGCCCCTCCCTTGAGGCGTATCACCTCGGCGCCGCTCTTGCGGGTCAGATCGGTGACCGCGGCGAGTTCTTCTTCAGAAGCGCGCGGGTGGCTGGCAATGGGCACTCCGCCCACCGTCGCTGACGACCAGACCGGCACCATGCTGTCGCCATGCTCGCCCAGCATCAGCGTGCTCACCGAAAGCGGGTCCACGCCCAGATGCCCGGCAACGAGCGAGCGGAAACGCGTCGTGTCCAGAAGGGTTCCGAGGCCGATGATGCGCTCGGGCGGCAGGTTGAACTCCTTCACGGCCAGGTACGTCAGCACGTCCACCGGGTTCGAGACGACGATCAGCACCGCACCGTCCGCCAGGGGCACGCGGGAGCATTCGCCCAGGATGCCGCGGAACAGCCCCACATTGCGGTTGATAAGGTCGAGGCGGCTCTCGTCGGGCTTGCGGCGCAGACCCGCCGTGATGATGAGCACGTCCGCGCCTTCGATGGCGCCGTAGCTGCCGGATGTGAACACCTGCGCCCCCGCCAGCGAGCTTCCGTGCCGGAGGTCGAGCGCCTCTCCGGCGGCGAGGTCCTCAGCGATGTCAACGAGCGCGATCTCGCGCGCGACAGCGCCAAACTGCAGGCAGAGCGCCGCGTTCGAGCCAACGCGTCCGCCGCCGCCGACAATGGCTATCTTCATGCTATGGAAATCCTGACTTTAGTGTGGGCGCCCGGTAAGGCTGCCCCCGCGGGGGCCGGCGCCTCAGGATTATAGGATTATGCACCCGGGCGCGTCAAACGCTACCCGGCGCGGCACGGTGGGCTAGATCTCCCCGGCTTCGACCTTGCGGATCTCCAGCTTCTGCGAGCCAGAAGGCGCCTGGAACTCGACCTCGTCACCGGCTTTCCTCCCCATCAGCGCTCCGCCGATCGGAGACTGGTCGCTGATGCGGTCGTTGACCGGGTCGGCATCGAGCATCGTGACGATGGTGTAGACGATCTCCTCGTCCCAGACCCCGTTGTAAACCGTAACCCGGCTGCCAAGACCCACCTCGTGGGAGTTGCCGGCCTCCGTCACAACGGTGGCGCGGCTGAGCACCGCCCGAAGCTCCCGGATTCTGGCCTCGAGCAGCCCCTGCTCCTCTTTGGCGGCGTGATACTCGTAATTCTCGCTCAGGTCGCCGTACGAGCGCGCCTGCTTGATGCGTTCGGCAACGCGCGGGCGCTCTTTCTTCTCGAGCCCCTCGAGCTCTTCGTTAATCTTCTCAACAGCGGATTTCGTCAGCCGGATCTGCATACCTAGCCTCAACACCGGCAACACGAAGCCGTTCCTGTGCTGATGGGGGCGGCCGCGTGCGCGGGCAGTGTGTGATAGCCCGGACCGAAGCGTCCGGGACTCCAAAGTCAGGCGTCTATTCTAGTCGCGGGTCACCGCAACGGCCACAGCCAGATTGGCCACAACCCGCGCGAAGTCTGATATTACCTCAAAACGGCTCTTCGACGCAGTCATGACGCGAGCGGGGACAATGATGATGTCGCCGAGGTTCACGGTCTTTGCCTCAGATTGACGCGCGACATAGCCGTTCGCCCGCACCACAACCGTGTTCTTTCTGTCGGCATCGCGCGCATACCCGCCCACCTTGTCCACGTAGTCCTCGATGCTCTGTCCGGGGCGGTAGACAACCACCGACGGGTTCACGACCGCGCCGGCCACGGACACGACCACGGGCTTTCGAGGAATCTGGACCGTATCGCCGTTCTGCAGGATCACGTCTTCGTCGCCGCCCGGCGTCTTGAGGCCCGCGCTGAGGTCCACCGGCAGGCGGCTTGTCTTCGTGACATCCTCGACCGCGCGGTGGGTCTGTGACGCGGACGAGGGCAGCGGCGCTTTCGGAGCTGCCGCGGCGGAGGCCGCCCCGGCGACACCGGCCGCCGCCGCAGCGGCGCCCGTGCCGGTGGTGACAGCAGGCTGGCTCCTGGCCGTAACCCCGTATTTCGCCATTTCAAGCTCGCGCACCTGATCCGTCAACACCTTCAGGCTGTGCTGAATCTCCGCCGCAGTCTGCACCTGAGGCTCGGCAAGAAGGATCAGCGTCTGGCGATTGAATATGGTCCCTTCCGCAAACGCCGCTTCGGTGAGCCCGCCCGCGCGCGCGATGACGCTCGACAGCCGCTCATCCTTGCTCAGAAGAGGATAGAACCCGGGGTACTTCACCTCGCCCTTGATCTCAACGACATCAGCCGTGCGCCGCGCGTCGCGGACGTTGCGCACCGACACCTGGTCCCGATCGGCAAGCAGCAGGTTGTCCTTCTCGTCGCCGGCCATGGCCCTGTCGAGGTTTGCGGTCAGAACCTGTGTGCTTGTGCCATCCTCCTGCATGCGCGCGATCTCGATGCTGGCGTACGCTTCGGGCCGCGCGCCGCCCGCCGCGACAATAAGGTCGCGCAGGCGCATTCCGTCTTTGCGGTCATACATGCCGGGGCGGCTCACTTCGCCGGAAATGTTCACCGTGCGCGTCAGAAACGCCGCTTCGTCCAGCGTGTAGATGACAACCCGGTCTCTGGCCTTAAGCGGCACGTCCTGTCCGTTCTCTCCGCTCATCGCCTGCCCCAGGTTGACGCTGAGCAGATCGGTCCCGCCGTCCGGCCGACTGCGGTGAATCGTCGCGCGGTCCAGATAGACCCGCTCCGCGCCCGCCAACCCTTCAGCCCTCTTAACCAGCCCGGATACGGTGAGGTTCTCGGACAGTTCGTAGTCTCCCGGCCTCTGCACGGGTCCTTCGATCTGAACGCGGTTCACGGCGTCGTCCGTCACCGGCCGCACCTTGATGTCGTCCCCGTTCTGCAGCACGAAGCTCCAGTCCGAGGCGTTTGGAGACGCGAGCGCGAGGTCCACGAGGAACTTCCGCGAAGCCCCCACGACGCGCTCGACGCGCACGGTATTGAGCGATGCCCTGCCCGTGACTCCGCCCGCCATGGCGATGGCCTTGCGCACGTCCGCCGCCCCGAGCAGTTCGTAGATGGCCGGGCGCCGCACCTCGCCCCGGATCGTCACCGTCGGCCCGGCCGCCGGAATGAATATCGAGTCGCCGCTGTTGAGCGTGATGTCCCGCTCGCGCTTGCCATACAGCAGAAGGTCGTACAGATCAACTTCCGCAATCTTCTTCTTGTTGCGCTCCACGGTGATGGTGCGCAGCGACCCGGTCATGTTCGGACCGCCCGCGGCATACAGCGCATTGAGCAGCGTTGAGAGCCCCGGCAGAACATACGCGCCGGGCTTGTTGACCTCGCCGACGAGAAACACCTGAATGGGTCGGATGGACATAACGCTCGCCTGCGCCTTCAGCGAGGGGAACTTCGCGGCGGCGGCTCTGGCGATGGCGCGCTCAGCGGAGGCGATCGGCATTCCGGACACCCTCACGAACCCCACGTTCGGAATCCGCACCCGGCCCGACTGGTCCACCTGCAGTTCCAGGTCGGTCTCGTCGCCGGCGGGACTCGTGAAGACAACCCGGAGCTTATCGCCCGATCCGAGCGGATACTCGGCCGGCGCGGGGTTTTCGGGGATGGGCTCGAAGCCTTTCGTGGAGCGGTCGAAGAAATCGTAGCCGAACGGCTTTACGCTGGTGTCCGCTTCCGGCTGAGCGGCTTCGGCGGCGTCAACGGGCGTCTCTTCCGTTGTGCCGGTCTTCTCAGACGGCTCCTGCGCCGCCGTGGTCGGCTCCGTGCCCCCGGCCGCAGGCTGCGCCGGAGTCTTCGCGCGCTCGGACCCGTTCACGAAGAGCGGCGAAGCGGGACCCTCAGCAGTAGGCTCATCGAAGGCTCGGGCAGGCGGCAGTGACAAAAGAAGCGGGATCAGCGCGGCAAGCGCCGCAAGCTTACGGAGTTGGCTGTATTTGACCATTGTTAGCCCCCGGGGATGGACACGACGCAGGCCGCCCGGACTCCTTCCGGGGCGGATTGTGCAGCGTCAGGCGAAGTATACCATCGGCCGGAAGGCGCGTCAAACAAGAAGGCTTTCTGCCGGCCTCCAGCGCCCGGCCCGCACAGTACTCCCGGACCAGATCGCGTTGCCCTTGCAGGGTCTGCCAGAGTATTCTTCTCCGGGTACAGGTGAATGGACCGGGTTTGTCGAATTCCTGAGTATGGGAGGACACAATGCTGCGACACTGCCCTGAGCCGGGACCACAGATCACAGAGTACGACCCGGCGATGGATCTTCCTCAGAACCATCCCGCGCGTTGGGCGGAGAAGGTGGTGGAGCAGTCGGTTCAGGTGGAGCGAGGAGCGCGGCGTGCGTTGTTGGGGGAGTGCTTGTGCGCGCTTCCTGGCATGGGCGAGGCGCCTGGCTTGAGTCGTCCCATTCCTGTGGTGTTGGACTCGACGAAGGTTCGGGCCTGAGCGAACTCACGCTCCATCAGGGCCATAACAGTGTGACGGTAGAAGGGATGCGCCACGTGTTAACGTTTGGATTGGCAGGTTTGATGCTCGTTCTGTTTCTCGCCGCGCCCGCGGAGTCCTCGCCGGACAGCTTCCGGCGCGATCTCGGCGCGCTGAGGGGATACGCGAGAAGCGTCGCCGAAAGCTCCCGGATTCTGCCCGGTGGAACGGTGCCGGGGCATACGAACACGACGCCATGGACACTGCGCATGCCGGGAGGAAACGCGGGGTACCCGGCGTTCTGGGTGCGCGACTCGGCGATGATGCTCGGCGCGGGCCTCATCGAGCCGGACGAGATCGAGGGCTGGATACGGCTGACGGCATCGGTGCAGGCCGGGCCACAGGGCGACACCCGCGCAAACGGGCTCTACGCGCCGCCGTATTCCATCCCCGACCACATCACGCTGACCGGCAGCGTGTGCTGGTTCCCGGGCGCATACGACGGCCCCGACCAGGGCGACGGATCGTTTGGATTCCTGCCGCCCGCCGATGACGCGTACTATCTGATTCAGATGGTTCGCGAGCACGCGCGGTTGACCGGCAACACCGAGCTTCTCGCGGCCCCGATGAAGACGAATTACGCCCAAAGCGTGCCGCTCTGGCTGATCTGCGAGCGCGCGTTCGATTCGGTGGAGGTGGACGAACACGGCCTTGTCGTCTGCTCCGCTGAGAAGGGCAGAACACGCGTGGACTGGGGCTTCTGCGACGGAATCCACAAGACAGGCAAAGCCCTTATGCCGTCGCTCCTCAGGTGGCGGGCAGCGCTCGACCTGTCGGACCTGTTCCGCATGTCGGGCAAGTCCGCGCTTGCGGAGCAGTATGCCTCCGAGGCTCATCGCATTCAGGCCGCCATCGAGCCCACGTTCTACCGGGAGACCGGGCCGAACCAGGCGATGCTGCTCTCGACCACCGGTCTGGGGGCGAAAGAAGACATCTGGATTGCCGCCTACGCCGTCTGGCTCGACGTGCTGCCGGAGAAGCAGACTCTTGCGCTCGCCCGCAGGCTTCTTGCTCTCTACAGGGCTGGCGGCACGGTTGAGGACGGCCAGATCCGTCACCTGCCCGCCGGGCAGAACTGGGAGGACAGCATTCCCCCTCCCGGCACCTATCAAAACGGCGCCTTCTGGGGCACGCCGTCCGGGTGGTTCATTCACGCCATCAAGCGCGTTGACGCGGATGCCGCGGGCGCGGTGCTCGGAGATCTCGTCCGGCACATTCAAGAGCACGAGTCCGAGGGCGCGCCGTGGGAGTGCGTGAACTCGGCCACGGGCTACCGACGCAACTCGCTGTACGCGGCTTCGGTTTGCCTTCCGTATGCGGCGCTGCTCAGGGACTGCGGCGCGCCCGCGCACGGCAGGTAGCGCGAGCGTGGTTCCTGCTGTCTGAGAGGGTGCGGCCTTGCAGGGCGGCCCGTTCGCCGCGGCGACAGATGGGGACACCTGTCACGATGGGGACGGCACAAGAAGGGGCCGCCCCCGAAAGGGCGGCCCAAACGAGAGAATGCACTGACTGTTGTTGTGGCGCCCGCCGCTATTTCCTGCGGCGCGCCACTCCCGCAAGCCCGATGAGGCCGGAGCCGAGCGCAAGCAGGCTGCCGGGCTCGGGAACGCAGGTCACGGAAATGTTGTCAAAGGACGTCCAGACCGGATTCCCCGAAACGGACCCGAGCTTGAGCGCAACGACGACATATCCCTGACTCACCACGGTGCCGTTGTTGCCCGACGGGTGAGGCGACAGATTGGCGGGCTGCCAACTCCAAGCCGTGGGCGGATTCATCCCCCACGAATCCTTCTTGAAGGCCACGTCCGCCGCGTTGCCGGTGTCAGCGCGGTTGCCTTCACCCCCGACCGCGGCTTCGGTCCAGAACATAACCTCCGCCCATCCCGCGCCGCCGATGTCACCGGCCCAGTCGGCGTTCACCGTGCAGACCCATCCAACCGGGCACGCGATGACCTGNNGTGATCGCGTAGTTGGAGCCGCCCCACGGCGCCGCCCACCGGGTCCACCCGGTCTCATCGCCGGTGCCCCAGTCGCCGTTCACAACTGCCGCGAATGCTGGCGCGGTGAAGGCGAGCAGGAGCGCTGAGAGCAGAAACACCCTTTTCATCTTCCAATCTCCTTCTGTGTCGAGGTGGTGCTGATGTGGAGGTGAGAGGACAAACCAAACCGCTCTGCTGACGGCTGTACAGACTCCCCCCCTTTGCATCTCTGCGACAACTATGCGCCCGCAACGCCAAAAGAGCAACAGCTAATCGCCAAAACAGGTGTTATTACCAGGTCCGTGTGAGGGGAGTCCGGTGCGAAGCTCGTCTGGCGTGAATCGCGTGTGAGGAAAATGGGCGGTACAAGATTTGAACTTGTGACCTCCTCGGTGTCAACGAGGCGCTCTCCCCCTGAGCTAACCGCCCATACCGCGACCGTGCGATTATATCATCGGCGCGAAACGCGCCGCAAGCCGTACGGCGCTTCTAGTCCCACTCCGCCGTCAGAACTTCGGGCATTTCGACCAGATCGTCCGTGAGGCCGGAGAGGTCCACGCCGAGCGTGCCGCGGACTTTGAGCACAAACGCGCTGGCCGTGCCGCCCGCATCCGACGTAAGGTTCACCCTCAGAATCATGAGGCCGCGGCTCTCGAGCATTCCGGCGATGGACTGCATCATTCCTCTCGGGTTGCTGACCGTCACGCGCAGTTCCCGCTCAATGCGGCGGCCCTCGAGCCAGCCCTCAAGCTCCCGCACGAGCGTCAGAGTCGCTACAATGACCACGGTCGCGGCGGTGGCGGCCAGCAGCAGCCTTCCGCCCACTCCTATTGCCAGCCCCACACCTGCCACGGCCCAGAGGCTGGCGGCGGTGGTGAGCCCGCGCACCGCGCTGCCCTGACGCATAATGGTGCCCGCCCCCAGGAAGCCGATCCCGCTTACGATCTGGGCGGCAATGCGGCTTCGCTGCTCAACCGCATGCCCCTCCGCGATGCCGATGGATGCCAGCGTGAAGAGCGTGGAGCCCACGCCCACCAGAATGTGCGTGCGCAGCCCCGCCTGGTGACCGTGCATCTCGCGTTCGAATCCGACGAGACTCGAAAACACCGCGGACAGGATCAACTGCCACGAGGAGTGGAGGAGATAAGGGTAGTCCACGGCCTGCCCCTACACCCCCGGCCTGACTGCGTCCGCCGCGCCGTCCAGCTCAGCAAGCAGCGCGTCCTTGAGCGCGGCGGCCTCGGCGGCGGCGTGCGACAGCGCGACTTCCTTCTTCTCCGACCTCCCCCGGACCCTCATCTCAACCTTGCCGTCTTTCGCGCTGCGCCCCACCACGATCTGGATGGGTATCCCGATCAGGTCGGCGTCCTTGAACTTGACCCCGGCGCGCTCGGCGCGATCGTCGTACAGTACGCTCACGCCCGCCGCCTCCAGCTCGTCGCAGAGTTTCGCGGCAAGCGCGCCGTCCTCTTCCACGTTCAGGCAGAGCAGCACGGCTTCGTACGGCGCGACCGAGATGGGCCAGAGCAGGCCGTCGGCATCCGCCATCTGCTCGGCCATTGCCGCCACGGCCCGCGTCACCCCGAACCCGTACGTGCCCATGATGATCGTCTGCCCGGCGCCGTTTGCGTCAAGGTACGTCGCGCCCATCGCGGCGCTGTACTTCGTGCCCAGCTTGAAGATGTGTCCGGCTTCCACTCCGTGCTTCTCAACGAGCGTGCCCGAGCAGCGCGGGCAGGGGTCGCCGCCAGTCGCGACGCGCAGGTCGGCCCACTGGTCCACGCTGAAATCGCGCCCCTCGTTGATGTTCAGAATGTGCGCATCGGCCTCGTTCGCCCCGCTGACCCAGTTTCCGCCGTTTCTGAGCTCGCCGTCCGCGATGATCTTCGCGCCTTTCAGGCCCTGCGGCCCCGCGAAGCCCACCGGCGCCCCGGTCAGTTTCTCGATGGTTTCCGGCGAAGCGAGCGCCACCTTCGCGCCTCCGAGCGCCCGCGCAAGTTTGGCCTCGTTCAGGTCGCGGTCGCCCCGCACCAGCCCCACAACCACCTCGCCGCCGCCGGTTTCGTAGATGAGCGTCTTGATCATCTTCTCGGCCGGCACTTCCAGAAAATCTGTCACCTCGTCAATGGTGCGCCGTCCCGGAGTCTGGACAAGCTTCACGGGGTCGGGTTCGAAGGCTTCGCCGTCCGCGCCCTGTCCGATCTCGCACCGCTCGGCGTTCGCGGCGTAGGTGCAGGAATCGCAGAGCAGAATCGTATCCTCGCCGGAATCAACGACGATCATGTACTCGTGACTGACCGATCCGCCGATGCTCCCCGATTCGGCCTCGACGACCTGGAAGTCGAGTCCGAGGCGCTTCAGTATGCGCCCGTAGCAGACGTACATCTGGCGATAGGTTTCGTCGAGGCTCTCCTGGCTTGTGTGGAAGCTGTAGCAATCGTGCATCAGGAACTCGCGCCCGCGGATCACCCCGCCCCTCGGGCGCGGCTCGTCGCGGAACTTGGTCTGAATCTGGTAAAGCATCAGGGGGAGCTGGCGGTAGCTGCGCACCTCGCCGCGCACGATGTCGGTGATTACCTCTTCGTGCGTCATTCCGAGCACGAGATCCCGTTCGTTGCGGTCCTTGAGCCGGAAGATGACGTCCACGGCCGAGCGCCCGGTCTCGTCCCAGAGTTCCCTCGGGTGCAGCGCGGGCAGCAGAAGCTCCTGCCCGCCGGCGCGGTTGTTCTCCTCGCGCACGATGGCGGCGACCTTCTGCACAACCTGATGCCCCAGAGGCAGCCAGGAGTAAACGCCGCTTGCGAGCTTTCGCATGAAGCCGGCGCGGAGCAGCAGGCGGTGGCTGATGAGCTCCGCCTCGGCGGGGACTTCCCGCAGGGTTGGGACAAATGCGCGCGAATAGTTCAAACCTCTCCTCCAAACGGCAGCAGATGATGGCTCCCTAGAGCATAGCGGATAGGCTCGAAAGACGGCAAACAGCGCCGGCCGGCCCGGAACAAAAAAAGACCCGCCGACAAGACCGGCGGGTTATCAAAAAAACTTGACAGAAGGAGTAAAAAGATATCTGGTTTCCACATACAATAGGTGCAAGATTCGTGCCAAAACGGCCGTCCAGGCCAAAAAATCCGGATTATTTTGATCCGGCGCCGGGAATCTGTCCCCGCAGCCGCCGCAATGCCCAGAGTTTGCCCGCAGCGGACGTAAGCCGGAAGCGCGCAACCATCCTGCGCCGGTAGCTGGGGGCGAACACGATGAGGCGCGCCAGAGCGTGCAAGTACTCCAGAGCGAATCGCCGCGCGATGTCGAGCTTGCGCCCCGGCCGGCCGGCGCTGTTTTGATAGCGCTCGCGATAGACGCCCACCCCGCCATCGAAAGCCATCTGACCGATCGCTTCCCATCGCACGCGCTCGGATTCGACATGATGGCTCACAACCACATCCGGATCGTAGAACACCCTGAAGCCCGCCGCCTGCGCCCGCCTGACGAAGTCGGTTTCCTCGCGGCAAAGATGCCGCGCGCCGACAGGGCCGAGATCCGTGCGGAACCCGCCGACGGCCCGGGCGGCCTCGGCGCGAAAAGAGAGGTTCAGGCCGTAGGGCGGATTCTCGCGTCCGATCTCGACAAACTCCTCGTAGGGGCGGTAGTCTCCCAGGAAGCGTTGCCCAAGAAACAGCCTCCGCGGCTCACCCTTCACATCCGGCCCGAACACGGAGACTCCCGGCCCGCCCAGCAGGCCCACCTCCGGCGCGGCAAAGCGGGTCACGATGCGCTGGAGCCAGTCGGCGGAAGGGCGGCAGTCGTCGTCGGTGCAGGCGATTACGGGCGCGCGCGCCGCGGCAAGGGCGGCGTTGAGCGCGAAGCTCTTGCCCTGCCGGGGCTCGTCGACGAGAACGATGGTGTAACTGTGCGCGGTCTGCGCTTTGAGCGCGGACTGCGCTTTGAGCGCGGACTGCGCTTCGAGCACGGCCTGCCGGGTAACTTCCGGTGAGTTGTTGCAGACGACGACCAGTTCCCAGAGATCAGAGGGCAGGGTCTGTTCCGAGAAGCTCTCGAGCGCGCCGCGAAGCAGTTCGGTGCGGTTCCAGGTGCAGATGACGGCGCTGATTGCGGGTTGGGTCTCGTCCATGTCGCGGATAGGGGCAGTATATCCCGAGAGCAGGACGAGGCGCGAGGCGCGGGGAAACCTGCACAGGGGTATTTCCGTCATAAGCGCTGAGGTTGCCAGTGTCCGAAGGGCTGTCTGTCGCGATCATTACCAGAAACGAAGAGAAGCATCTGGCGCGTACGCTCCAGAGCGCACGCTTCGCGGATGAGATCATCGTTGTCGACAGCGGCTCGACGGACGAAACGCTTTCGATTGCGCGCGAGCACGGCTGCTGTATCTTCGACAGGGATTGGCCCGGGTACGGCGCCCAGAAGAACTTCGCGATTGATCAGGCTTCGCGAGAGTGGGTCTTGTGCCTGGACGCGGACGAGGAAGTCAGTCCCGAACTGGCGAGGTCAGTCGCGGACGTCGTCTCTGGCGAGAAGAGCGGGTATGACATCTACAGCTTTCCGCGCCTGACGCTTTTCATTGACAGGTGGATGCGGCACGGGGGCTGGTATCCGGACTGGCAGGTCCGGCTGTTCAGGAAGGGCGCCGCGCACTACAACGATCATCCTGTGCATGCCGCGATCGTGCCGGACCGTCCGGCCGGCAGGCTGCGAGGAGACCTGCTGCATTACATCTACGAGTCGGTGGAAGACTACGTGGGGCGCGTGGATACGTATTCTCGCCTCATGGCACAGGTCGAGATCAAACAGGGCAGACGCAAGCCCGCGGCGTGCAGCCTTGTCTGGGCTGTTGCGGAGAAGCTCCTCGAAGTGTACGTATACAAGAGGGGCTTTCTGGACGGGCGGCACGGGTTTGTCGCGGCCGGCCTCGCGGCTTGGGGGGTGTTCCTGAGAACCGCACGGGTGCGGTGGCCGGAACAGGAGCGCTGACTCCCCGGACCCACGCGGGGGAGGCGGGAAGCGGCCAGACTCTAGGAAGGTAACAACTATGCAATTCAGGAGAACAACATTCCTGGTCCTGTTCGCGGCGGCCGCGGCAGCGTATCTTACGCCGGGCCCGGCGGCGGCCGATCTGGAGTCGGACGTGCGGGCGAAGATTCGCGCGGCGACAAGCGGGTTCCGGGACTTCACGATAGGCGCGAAGATTGCCTACTCCAACCAGAAGGAGCTGGCGATCATCGGCAAGGACTATGGCAAGTCCTACCAGTTCAAGAACTCCACCATCATCTTCAAGATGCCCGACAAGGTGAAGGTGACCTCCACCGCGGGCGTGGTGAACGTCAGCTACATAATCACCGGCAATATGAAGCGCATCCGCGCGGGGCTGCTTAAGAAGACGGAAGACATCTCGAACGAGCCGCACAAGAAGCAGACGCCGCTTGACGTGGGCGTGGTCACGGAGGCAATCTGGAAGCAGTTCCGGGTGGACAACGTCAAGATGGAAGGCACAGCCGCAAACCCGACGTACGTTCTGACGCTGTCGCTGTCGAACAGCCCGCAGAAGAAGCAGTACATCTGGGTGGACGGCAAGGACTTGCGGCTTCTGAAGCGCGAGAAGCACGAGGCGGACGGGTCGCTCAAGTCGCGCTACGTCTACTCGAAGCACAAGGAGTACAAGGGCGTGGTATGGGTGCCGGGCGAGCAGCGTGTCTACAACAAGAACGGGAAGCTGGCGGGAACAACGGCGTACAGCAACATCAAGGTGAACACCGGGGTCGCCGACGGAGTGTTTCAATGAGCGCGCGGCTGACGGGTTTTGGAGCAGCGGCAATCATTCTGGCGGCCGGCATCTTCGGCGCCCCGGCACTCTCGGCGCCTTCCGGCGGCAGCGGTTCGTGCGACGAGTTGCTGACCCTGGTCCGCAAGCAGACGGCGCTATTCAAAGACCTGAGGCTGGAAGTGGAGATCACGCAGCAGAATCAGAAAGAACTCGCGACGATCTCGGACGATTTCGGGAAGGCGTACGAGTTCAAGCGGTCGAAGCTGGTGTTCAGTTCGCCGGACAGCTTCAAGATTTCGGCGAAGGCCGGCATCGTGAACGTGAGCTATATAGTGTCGGGCAACACGAAGATCGTGCGGGCGGGCTTCATAAACAAGAAGACCGACATCTCGAAAACGCCCCACAAGAAGCAGATCGCCATTGACGCCGGGATTCTGGACGAGACGTTCTTCAAGCATTACACCGTCCGGGGCTGCCGCAAGGAGAATCTGGACGGCAGGAGCGTTTACAAGATCACGGCGGTGCGCTCGAATGCTCCGGACAAGCCGGAGTATACCTGGGTGGACGCGGGCGACCTGCGGCTTCTAAAGCGCGAGAAGCGCGAGGCGGACGGTTCGCTGAAGGCGCGGCACGTGTACACCAAACACAAGCTTGTCGGTGGAATCTGGGTGCCGGGCGAAATGCGGGTGTACGGCCGGAACGAGAAGCTCGCCGGAACGTCTGTTTACACGAACGCACGGGTGAACACCGGCGTAGAGGACAAGGAGTTCAGGTAGTATTGGGCAGCCGGTATACGGAAGAGGATCTGTCGGGACTGCGCCGCACGTCGGTGGAGGGGCGGGAGAGCAAGGTGCACATCGCCGACTTTGCCCGGCCGCTGGGGCCGGGGGCTTCGGTCAGGGACCTGGTCGCCAGCTTCCCCCACATTCTGAGCGGGGACGATGTCCGCCTGGCTGTTGACGCTCTGACGGAGGCCGCGCGAAAGAAGCGCGCGGTCGTTCTGTGCATGGGCGCCCACGTCATCAAGACGGGGATGGCGCCGGTGCTCATTGATCTGATGAAGCGCGGCATCGTGACCGCCGTGGCGACGAACGGCGCGGGGGCGATTCACGATTCGGAGATTGCGCTGTTCGGACACACGAGCGAGCATGTGGAGCGCGGGATCGGCCGCGGCGTCTTCGGGATGATGAAGGAGACGGCGGACTTCATTAACCAGGCGGCTATTGAAGGGAGCAGGCTGAAGCTGGGCTTTGGCGAGTCGGTGGGGCGCGCGCTTCTTGCGGCGGACTGCCCGAACCGCGAGATGTCGCTGTTCGCCAGCGCGTACGAACTGGGCGTGCAGGTGACGGTTCACGTGGGAGTGGGCACGGATATCGTGCATATGCATCCCACGGCGGACGGGAGCGCGATAGGCGACTGCTCGCTGAGGGACTTCCGAATTCTGATTCACGCGATGCGCGGGCTGGGCGGCGGCGGAGTTCTGCTCAACTTCGGGTCGGCGGTGATCATGCCGGAGGTGGTGCTGAAGGCGCTGACGGTGCTGCGCAACCTGGACGTGTCGCTGGAGGGTTTCACGAGCGTCAACCTCGACTTTCTGCAGCATTACAGATCAACCCAGCAGATAGTGAGCCGCGTGAAGGAGGTCGGCGGAAAGGGCTGCAGCCTGACGGGGCATCACGAGATCATGATTCCGCTGCTGGCTGCCGCCGTCGTGGACGCGTTGGGAGGATGATTTGAGCTCTGAGCTTGAGGGGCTGCTGCGGTCGCTTGCCGGGCAGCGCGTCCTGGTTGTCGGGGATGTGATGCTGGACGAGTACCTGTTCGGCGGCGTCAGGCGGGTGTCGCCGGAGGCGCCGGTGCTTGTGGTGGACGTGGACCGGATCACCTGGGCGCCGGGCGGGGCGGCAAACGTGGCGGCGAACGTGCGGGCGCTCGGGGGCGAGGTGAGCATCGTGGGACTGATCGGGCGCGACGACGCCGGCCGGCGGCTGCGGGAGCAACTCGACAGCATGGGCGTTGAGACGGGCGGCCTCATCGAAGACCCGTCACGCGAGACGACGCTCAAGACGCGCATCATCGCCGGGCATCAGCAGGTGGTGCGCGTGGACCGCGAGAAGCGCGACCGGCCGGACACAAAGGTGGCGAAGCTGCTTTCGGGGGCCATCACGGAGAGGCTGGCGGACGCGGGCGCGGCGGTGATTTCGGATTACGACAAGGGCATCATCGGGCAGTTGACGCTGGACGTCGTGAACACGGCGAAATCGCAGGGGCGCAAGGTGGCGTCCAACCCCAAGCCAAAGAACCTGCGCTGGTTCCACGGCGTCAACCTTCTTACTTTGAACCATCCCGAGGCGGAAGCCGCGAGCGGCGAGACGATTGACGATGAGGCGTCGCTGAGGCGCGCGGGCGAGAAGATTCTGGAGCGCACGGGCGCGGAGTGGGTGATCGTCACACGCGGGGCGCAGGGGATGAGCGTGTTTGGCGCGAACGGCCGGCCTCCGGAGCACATCCCCGTGCTTCCGGTGGAGGTCTTCGACGTGGCCGGCGCGGGCGACACGGTTGTCAGCACGCTGACGCTGGCGCTGGCGGCGGGGGCGGATGTGATGTCGGCGGCGCGTCTGGCGAACTTCGCGGGCGCGAGCGTCGTGCGCAAACTCGGGGTGGCGCAGGCTGTGCCGGCGGAGATTGCGCATCTGATCCGGGAGTCGGACAACCCCGGGACGTGAGCGGGTCAGCGGGCAGGATTCTGGGCCGGGAAGCGCTGCGCGAGCTCTGCGCGCGGTGGCGGGCGCAAGGGGAGACCATCGTCTTCACGAACGGCTGCTTCGACATTCTTCACGTGGGGCACGCCCGCTATCTCGAGCAGGCGCGGGCTCTTGGCGACCATCTGGTTGTGGGGGTGAACTCGGACCGCTCGACGCGGGCGCTGAAAGGGCCCGAGCGCCCGATTGTGCCGGAAGCCGAGCGCGCGGAGATGGTTGCGAGCCTGCGCGCCGTTGACGCCGTCAGCATCTTCGACGAGGAGCTTCCGGACGAGTTGATCCGCGCCGTGCGGCCGCACATCCACACCAAGGGCGGCGACTATCGCGAGGAAGACCTGCCGGAAGCGGAAGCCGTGCGCGAATGCGGCGGCGAGGTGCGCGTGCTCGCGCTCGTGCCGGATCATTCCACCACGCGGCTGGTTGAGATGATGCGGCGGAAGTGATGACAGATTACAGATGACAAATGACAGCCCTCTCAGCGCGAGCGACCGGCTGATCGTCGCGCTCGATGTCGATACCCCGGAGATGGCCAGGCAGATCGTGCGCGAACTCGACGGCGTGGCGTCGTTCTTCAAGGTGGGATATCAGCTCTTCGTCGCCACCGGGCAGGGGTTTGTGCGGGAGCTTGCCGAGGAGGGAAAGAGTATCTTCTTCGATCTCAAAATAAACGACGTCGCGGAGACGGTGAAGCTTGCCGTCGGCAATCTGCCCGGCCGCGACGAGATCAGGTTTCTGACGCTTCAGGGCCCCGCGGCGACCGTGCGGGCGGCAGTGGATGGGCGGGGAGGCAGGCGTGAGCCGAAGTTTCTGCATGTTCCGCTGCTCTCCAGCATCGGCGAAGACGATCTGAGGGAGATTAGTCTTATCGGCGAAGGCTCAAGGCTGAGCGGAGTGGACGACTACATCGTGGCCCAGGCAGGCCCTGCCCTCGATGCCGGGGCGGACGGGTTCATTGCTTCGGGGGCGGCCATCGGGCTGCTTCGGCGCTCTTTTCCCGGGCGCGAGTTCTGCATAGTGAGCCCGGGCATACGGCCGGCCGGAACGGCGAAGAACGAGCACAAGCGCGCGGCGACCCCCGCTGACGCGATCGCCGCCGGGGCGGACTATCTTGTGGTGGGACGGCCGATCCGGGACGCGCAGGACAGGGCGCAAGCGGCACGGAGCATCATCGAAGAGATCGCTGCCGCGCTCGCGCGGGACGTGTGACGAGGGCAGTTTAGCTTCCGCAAGCGTGTTCCGGCAGGTCTGCTGAGATTACGCTAACTGCCCGCGTAGCAAGCTCAAGAGCAGACGCCGCCTCATCGGGCGAAGGAACCACGCTGGCAGCCTGAGGGTACCTGTACTTCGTTGCATACACCGACAGCGCGGCAGCTTCGCGCAGGACGGCTTCCAGATCGGGACTGATCTCCGCGCACTGCACTCCGAGTTCAACCAGGCTGTGTGTCTTGCGGAATGGCTCGTCGTGCCACGATAGATAGCCCTTCAGGGCCTTTTCGACGGCTTGCTGGCAATGAAAGAGGGCGTCCTCGCTTAGCGGGGGTCTGGCGTCCAGGTCCACCCGCGCGGCGCGCAGGTCAAGATGTGCGCTACGGAGCCAGGCAGCCGTTTCCTGCAAACGCACGGCATCAGGCTGCATACAGCAGCCTGCCTTCCCGAATTACGGTCGCAGGCAGCGACGCCTTGAGGTGGAGCCGGCTGTCGAACTCGCGGCGCTGCCATATCTGCACATCCGCAGCCGCCTTCAGCCCCCAGAGAACGTCGTACGCCCTGCGCGAGCTGAGGATTTCGGGCGCGGCGTCGTCACCCACGATCAGAAGGATGTCGTAGTCACTGTCCGGCCCGGCCTCTCCGCGCGCTGCCGAGCCGAACAGATAGACGCGCTGAGGGCTGTAGGCCCGGACGAGCCTGTCCGTTATTTCGCGCAGGAGTGGATCCTGCAGACTTGTCTGGCCGACATTCATTGACACAACTCGCGCCCCCACACCCGGGAGCATGTTCAATGATACCACACCACCTCAGGCGTGCAAGGCAGGCAGCCTGTTTGTCAGCCTGCCGGGCCGGGCGGCAGCGGTAGCTGCGCGCCCGGCCCGGCAGACGAACGGTTGCGATTACTCCGAAGCTTTCTCCTCGCCGATCTCNNGATCGCCGCCGGTGCGGACTACCTCGTCGTCGGACGGCCGATCCGGGACGCGCAGGACAGGGCTCAGGCGGCGCAGAGCATTATTGAGGAGATTGCTGCCGCGCTCGCGCGGGACGTGTGACGGGGGCCTGCCGGGCGGCGGCAGAAACTGCGCGGCTGCCCGGCAGACGAACGGTTGCGATTACTCCGAAGCTTTCTCCTCGCCGATCTCGCCCAGGCGCGCCTTGATGGCCGCAAGCTGGTCTTCGAGAGCGGACAACTGAGACTTCAGAACGGTCTCTTCATCAGGCGCGGCGGCGTACGCCGGGGCGAACGGCGGTGCGAAACCCGCATATCCGCCTCTGCCCCTCCGCATCGCAAGACCCCGCCCGAGACCGCCTCCGCGGCCCCAGGCCATTCCGCGGCCCATTCCGGCTCCCGCGGGGTTGGCGAATCCGGGCACGGAGTACCCGGCGCAGTAACCGAGCCCGCGCCCGGTCATCGGCCCCTGGCCCAGAGGCCCGGTTCTATCTCCTCGTGGCATTTTGCTTTCCTTTCCGCCGCCTCCATCAGGGCGGCCAGTCACAAGAACAATAAGATTGTCAGCCTTGCCTCACCGAAACGCTTCCCGGCTTCCACCCGCGTTCTTTGCGGGCGCCGCTGCCGGTAACCTCCCGGGGATGGCTGTATAGATGTAAGTTACATCTATAGTATACAGCGCACATGCGCGCCTGTCAAGGGGATTCCCGCGGAAAGACGCTTTTGTCACTGTGCTCTCTGACGAACAGCGTCCGGCGGACCTCGTTTGTGTTATTCTGATTGCGCCAGACCCACCGCTCTATCGAGCGAAAGGAGCACGCGCCCAATGAGCCCCTGCAAACCCGACCTGATCGAAGCCGGGCGAAGCCTGCTGATCGTCGTTGACATACAGCCGCCGTTTCTGAAGGCGCTGTTCGAGCCCGAACGCGT
>MTKZ01002059.1_pt1 | contig 61085 bp, 52 predicted proteins | sample 1042781 | NCBI WGS metagenome assembly MTKZ01 (sample SAMN06212207, study PRJNA360539) | anaerobic digester metagenome | biome: Wastewater treatment plant; material: sludge; isolation source: anaerobic digester fed with sludge from wastewater treatment plant | place: Denmark: WWTP Viborg ... | reverse complement strand
ATAACCGCACCTCCTTACCCTTGGTGCAGTTATTATATCACTATTGAATTAGAAATGGAATTACTTCGCTTTCAGATAATGGTTTGATCATCTTTGGCATAAAAGAAAGCTCCTTTTGCGGGCATCGTGCGGGTATTTATTTCGGTCGTGCGGGTATTTTTTGAAAAAATACCCGCAAAATTGGCACATGTTAGTGAATTGCGCAGCACGTTATTGGACAAATGGCAAGAAAAAACCCGCTATTTCTAACGGGTTTTGTTCTTCTTTGGACTGTGTTGGATTATGAACTGGCGGAGGGAGCAGGATTCGAACCCGCGAACCTTTCGGTCAACGGTTTTCAAGACCGCCGCCATAGACCACTCGGCCATCCCTCCGGTCATGCTTTCATGTTAACCCGCGGGCGGAATCCTGTCAATGCCCTGCATGTAGGGCCGCAGGACCTCCGGAATGACCACGCTGCCATCGGCCTGCTGGTGGTTCTCCATCACGGCGACGGTCGTCCTTCCGGCCGCCAGCCCCGAACCGTTCAGCGTGTGGACGAATTCCACCCGGCCGCTTCCCTCGCGGCGGAAGCGGATCGACGCCCGCCGGGCCTGGAAATCCTCGAAGTTGCTGCAGGAGGAGATTTCCCGGTAGGCGTCCTGCCCGGGCAGCCAGGCTTCCACGTCGTAGGTCTTGGCCGACGAGAATCCCAGATCGGCCGTGCAGAGGCTGACGGTCCGGTAGGGAATATCGAGCCGCTTCAGCACCTCCTCCGCGTTCAGGGTGAGCTTTTCCAGCTCGTCGTAGGAGGTCTCCGGCNNCTGACGGATCAGGCCCCGGGTGTCCTTCCCGTAGGAGCCCGCCTCGGCGCGGAAGCAGGGGGAGTAGGCCACATAATAAACGGGAAGGTCCTTCTCACTCAGAATCTCGTCCCGGTGAATGTTGGTCACCGGGACCTCCGCCGTGGGGATCAGGTAGTAATCCGTCTTCTCTATCTTGAACAGGTCCTCGGCGAACTTCGGAAGCTGCCCCGTGCCGGTCATGCTGTCCCGGTTCGCCATGAACGGGGGCAGCATCTCGGTATACCCGTGCTCGGTGATGTGCAGATCGAGCATGAAGTTGACGATGGCCCGCTCCAGCATGGCCCCGAGCCCGCGGTACAGGGTGAAGCGGGCCCCGGTGATTTTTGCGCCCCGGGCGAAATCCAAGGTGCCGGTCATTTCGCCGATTTCCCAGTGGGGCCTCGGCTGGAAGTCGAACACCCTCTTCTCCCCCCAGGTGCGGACGACCGGGTTGTCCTCCGAACTCGTCCCGTATTCCACGGATTCGTGTGGAATATTCGGGATGATCATCACCATCTCGCCCAGCGCGTCTTCCGTCGCCTTGAGCGACTCATCCAGCTCCTTGATGCGCGCCGAGACGGCCCCCATGCGGGCGATCTGGGCGGAGGCGTCCTCCTTCCGCTTCTTCTTCTCGCCGACCTCCTTGGAGACGGTGTTGCGTTCGCTCCGTAGCGACTCCACTTCCTGAAGGATATCGCGCCGTTTCGCATCGAGGGCGAGGAAAGGGCCGAAATCCATTTCCTGGCCGCGTTCCAGCATCTTCCGGCGCACCAGTTCGACGTTCTGTCTTAAAAATTTAATGTCCAGCATGGTTTGACCTTCCCTTTAAAGGCGGTTTCCCTAACATTTTGCCCTTCCGAAGTCAATGATTTTATCGGAAAGCCTCCCGGATCTTCCGGTTTCAGGGCCGGGNNGGGTCACCATCTCCGGAATGCGGATCATGGCGCAGACGCCGAAGAAAGTCACCGTCCCGGCCGCGATCGCCGCAGCGAGAAAGGATAGCCTCGCGCTGAAGGCGCCACCTGTTTTCCATGGAAACAGGAGATCGACCAGGACAATGACCCCCCACATGGCCGTCGCGGCGGCGATCGTCTTCAAAACGGACCGGTAGAAGTCGCCGTCGACAAAGGGGCCGATTTTCCGCTTCAGGATGACGGCAAGGATGGCGACATTGACCGCCGAGGCGATGGAGGTGGCCAGCGCCAGACCGCCGTGCTGAAGGGGAAACATCAAGGCAACGCTGCAGGCCACATTAACCACCAGCGCCGCAATGGCCGCCTTCATGGGATTCCGGGTGTCCTGGAGCGCGTAGAAGGCGGAGACGATGACCCGAATGACGGAGAATGCCCAGAGGCCGACGCTGTAGCAGAGCAGGGCCTGAGCGGTGAGGACGGTGGAACGCGCGTCGAAATTGCCCCGCTGGAAAAGAACCGAGATGATCGGCTCCCGCAGGGCGATAAGGGCAATCATCGCCGGGATGGTGATGAACAGAATCAGGCGGAGCGAGAAGGCGATCGTCTTCTTGAATTCCTCGAAATTCCCTTTTGAAATCTGCTCGGAAAAGCTGGGAAGGGTAGCCGTCCCCACGGCGATGGCAAAGACACCCAGGGGCAGCTCCACGATCCGGTCGGCGTAGTAGAGATAGGATACGCTGCCTCCAGGCAGCAGCGAGGCCAGGATCGTTCCGATGAAGACGTTGATCTGGTAGACCGCCGCGCCGAAAACGGCCGGCAGCATGAGCAGGCCGATCCGCCTGATGCCGGGATGCCGGAAGCGGAAGTCGGGCTTCAGCCGGACCCCCAGCCGGACCAGGAACGGCCACTGCATCATCAGTTGCAGAACGCCGCCGGCCATCACGCCCACCACCAGTGCCAGGATCGGCTCCCGGAAAAAATCCCGCAGCGTCAGCGTCGCCAGGATCATGGAAAGGTTGAGGACGACCGGGGAGAGTGCCGGCGCCGCGAAATGGCGGAGCGAATTCAGGATGCCCATGCAGAGGGCCACCAGCGAGATGAAAAAGATGTAGGGAAACATCAGGCGGTTGAGGAAAACCGCGAGCTCGTACTGGACGGGCACCCGGGTGAAGCCCGGGGCCATGGCGGTGACGATGAGCGGCGAGAAGACCACGCCGGCAATGGAGACGGCAACCAGGATAACGGAGAGGAGCGTGAAGGCGATGCTGGCCAGCTCGAAGGCCTCCTCGCGCGATTTCCGGTTCAGGTACTCGGTGAAGACGGGTACGAAGGAAACGGTGAGGGATCCTTCGCCGAGAAGCCTCCGCAGCAGGTTGGGAATCCGGAAGGCGACGAAAAAAGCGTCGGTCACGATCCCGGCGCCGAAGAAACCGGCCACCACCATGTCCCGAATGAACCCGAAGACCCGGCTCAGCATCGTGGCCAGGCCCACGATGCCCGCGGCCTTGGCGACCTTCGCGTTTTCCCGGCTGTGCGGACGCTCATTCTCCATCGTGGAAATTTTCCGGAATGGCGCGTAAAATGTCGCCGGGGGTCAGGCCGGCGACCGTGACCCGCTTGTTTTTCGATTTTTGGCCGGCGGCGATGGCAACGTCCGACTTTTTCACGTTGAGGAGCGACGACAGGAAACGGATGCACTCCTCGTTGGCCCGGCCTTCGACGGGCGGCGCGGTGATCCGGATCTTGAGGGCGTCGCCGTGAAGGCCCGCCAGTTCGCATCTCGAGGACCGGGGCAGGACCCGGATTTGAAAGGCGACTCCCCGGTCCGTCTCCCTGACCGTCAGCGTGGGCACCGGCTACCTCGCGTGAACCGCCATCTGCATCATCGTCCGGACCAGGAACTGCTGCAGGAAATAGATGGCCATGATGACAATGACCGGCGAGATGTCGATGCCGAGTCCCCCCATGGGTATCCATCTGCGGACGGGGGCCAGCACCGGTTCCGTGGCGCGGTTCAGGAAATTGACGATGGGATTGTACGGATCCGGGTTGACCCAGGAAACCACCGCCCGGCCGATGATGAGCCACATGTAGAGGGTCAGCCCCATGTCAATGATTTTGGCAAGGGCGAAGATCAGGTTTTCCAGAACAAACATGGCCTCTCCTCTCCCCCGTCAGTGCAGCGACTCGGCAAATCTTCGAAGGGCCCCGTTGAACGCCTCCGCGTTTTCCTGCATGAGGTAATGCCCTGCACCGCTGATCATCTCAAGCTGCGCGCCGGGGATTTGATCTTTCAGGTACTGGGACATCGCCGCCGGGGTCATCTTGTCCTCGTCTCCGCAGACGATCAAGGCGGGCACGCGGATCCGGGATACCGTTTCCGTGACATCGAACCGGCTGCACGCCAGAAAGTCGCCATAGAGGGTCTCGGGGTTCACTAGGGACAGGCTTGCCGTCAGCGCGCCGGTCAGGCGTTCCCGGTTCGCCTTCGCGACTGCGATTTTGGACACCATGGCGATCACCGCCACGGGATCGGCCTTCACGCCATCCAGGATCGCCGGATTGACCGGCATGGTCGCCCCTCCGCCCAAGGGGACGATGCCGGAAAGGCGATCCCCGGACTTCAGGGCAAAGGCGAGCGAAATGGCCGCGCCGATGGAGTGGCCGATCAGGACGGGCCGCGGAGCGCCCAGTTTCAAGATGATCTTTTCGACCCATTCGACATACCGGCCGACTTCCCGCTCCCCGGGACCTTCGGAGCGGCCGTGGCCGGGGAGGTCCAGGGCGGCGATGTTGAAATCATCCTTCAGCCTGCCGTACTGGTTGACCCAGGCGGTGTGGTCCCCTCCGGAACCATGAACGAACACGAGGGTCTTTTTCACCGCGTTGAAACCGTCCCGGTTGACATGGCACGCAATCTTCCGCCCTTCGATTTCGAGAATTTCGATCATCTTTCGGTCCCTCCCGAACGATATTTCCACAGGAAATGAGGACTATCACAGAATCACCGCCTTGTACAAACAAAGATTGGCGGCGGGTCTTTTCGCCTTGACAGGAATCCGGAAACGCGTCATGGAACAGCTGGAATCCAAACGGAAAGGAGGGGGCAGGCATCATGTCGAAAGCCGAAAAAATCGGATTGATCGGCGGCGGGAAGATGGGAGGCGTTCTGGCCGGGGGGATCGTTTCCGGCGGGCTCGCGCCGGCTTCGCAGGTGATCGTGGCGGACGTGGATCGGGACAGGCTGCAGGAGCTCGCGAAGACACTCGGCGTGGAGACAACCGCGGACAACCGGGAGGCGGCAAAAGCGTCCCGGATCCTGATCCTGGCGGTAAAGCCCCAGACGATGGCGGAGGTGCTTTCCGGCCTGGCGGGCGTCTTGGGCAAATCCCACCTGGTCATCTCCATCGCCGCGGGCATCCCCATTCCGTTCATCGAGGACCGTCTTCGAAAAGGGGTCCGGGTGATCCGCGTCATGCCCAACACGCCGGCGCTTGTCGGGGAGGGGATGACCGCCCTGGCCAGGGGTTCGGCGGCGACGGAGGCGGATCTGGCGGAAGCCCGGCGGATCTTCGATGCGGTGGGGCTCACCGTCGTCGTCAAGGAGGAGCTCATGAACGCCGTGACCGGACTGAGCGGCAGCGGCCCCGCCTACGTGTTCATCATGATCGAGGCCCTGTCGGACGCCGGCGTGCGCATGGGCCTCAGCCGGGACATCGCCCTGAAGCTGTCCGCGCAAACCCTGCTGGGGGCCGCCCGGCTCTGCCTTCAGGCGGGCAAGCACCCCGGCGAACTGAAGGACATGGTCACGTCACCCGCCGGGACGACCATTGCCGGCATCAAGGCGCTGGAAGAGGGAAAGATCCGGGCCACCCTGATCGCCGCGGTCGAGGCGGCAACGCTGCGGGCGAAGGAGCTTGGGGGCGGAAAGTAGCCTCAAAAAATCAGGATGTCGTCTTCCGCGTCGTTACGGTCCATGATTCCGTGATCGTCGCCGTGCGGCTCCGCCGGCGTTTCGGAACGGCCGGTTTCCGGTTGGTCGCCGCTTTCGGCTGAAGCCCCGTCCTCCGCACCGGCGCGCTTTTCACCGGTTTTCTTTCTGCGGTGCCGGGACCGGCGGCGCGATTTCTTTTTGGCCGGCCCTTCCGGGTGTCCCGCCGCATCCGCCTCTTCCGTCGGCTCGCCCGGCCTGCCATTCCCCGGTGATGGCGCGGCGATGTCCGCCTCCCCTTCCGCCTCCTCCGCCCGGTCCTTCTCCGCTAGCGCCTGTGGCGCTTCATCCGGCGCCGCCTCGGTCCGCCGTTCCCGTTCGGTATATTCCATTCTCAGATCGTCCCAGGCCATGTCGGCGCTTCCGGAAACGTGGATCGACATGTCGCAGAGCGACTCCAGTTTGCCGATTTCCATCCGCTTCTGGTTGAGCAAGTAGTCGGCGACCGGATGGGGCAGGGTGATTTTCATCGCCGCATAGCGCCCCTTGAAGGCCTGCGACTCGATCTTGCGAAAGGCGCTCAGCGCCGCGTATTCCAGCGATGGCCGGACTCCCCGTCCCCGGCAGAAAGGGCAGGTGGTGTAGCTGATCTCCTGGATCGTGGACTGCTTCTTCTGCCGCGACAGCTCCAGCATGCCGAATTTGGAGATCCGCGAAAGCTGGATTCGGGCCCGGTCCACGCTCAGGGCCTTCTTGAAGATCTTCTCCACTTCCGCCTCGTGCTTGCGGTCGATCATATCGATGAAATCGATGACGATCAGTCCGCCCAAGTCTCTCAGCCTGAGCTGGCGGGCGATCTCCTCAGCGGCCTCGGCGTTGGTCCGGAAGGCGGTTTCCTCCACGTTCCGTTTGTTGGATGCCCGCCCGGAATTGACGTCGATGGTAATCATGGCCTCCGTGGGGTTGATGATGAGATACCCGCCGGATTTCAGGTCGACGCGGTCCTGGTAGATGACGCGGATCTGGTCTTCGAGACGATACCGGTCGAAAATCGGGGTCTTGTCCTTGTATTGCTTGATGATCCGGACGTTTCTGGGTGTGACGGCCTTGCAGTACGCCCGCATCTGCCGGAAGGTGTCCGCGTCGTCCACGAGGATTTCCTCGATTTCCGTCGTGAAGTAATCCCGCAGCGAGCAGACGCCGAAATCGCTCTCCTGGTAAATCAATGCGGGCGCAGCCGTTTCTTTTGCCCGCTTCTGGATTTCCTTCCACAGCCGCGAGAGGTGCTGGTAGTCGCGCGCGAGTTCCTGCTTGGTCCGGTTCATGCCCGCGGTGCGGATGATGAAACCGATGCCCTCCTCGATCTTGATCTGCTCCATGAGGGCCTTGAGCCGCTTCCGGTCCTCCTCGTCCTCGATCTTGCGGGACACGCCGCTGCTCTGCTTGTTCGGCAGCAGGACCATATAACGGCCGGGCAGGGAGATGTAGGTGGTCAGCAGGGCGCCCTTTCGTTCGCTGACTTCCCGGAGCACCTGGACCAGGACTTCCTGCCCCACCTTCAGCGAAGGCCGGGAATGGGCGTGGTTCCCCTCCTTCTCGCCGCCCTTTCGATCCTTGAAGTACTCGCTGCCGACGTCGCGCAGCGGCAGAAACCCGTCCTTTTTCCCGCCGTAATGAACGAACGCAGCCTGAAGGCCCCGCTCGACTTTCTGCACGACGCCCTTGTAGATGTTTCCGGTGATGGGTTCCCGGACGGCCATCTGGATGTTGAAATCCACCAGTTTGCCGTCATCGACGATCGCCATCCGCTTCTGTTCCGGATGAACCGCGTTGATGAGCATTTCCTTTTTCATAAAGAATCCTTTTGAGGCCCCGCGATCCGCCGCCCATGCGGACAGGTAAGGGCGCCGCGCAGAGCGCGCCGCTGCCGGTTCCGTCCTTTTTGCGTTCCGGTCCGACCGGGGCCCGTGTATTTACAGGAAGGCGGTCACGTCACCTTTCCCGATGCGTATTACTTCCGTCCGGTCATCCACGAGGTTGATCACGCTGGACTGCCCGGACGCCTGGATGCCTCCGTCGATGACCAGGTCGACGCAATGCCGGAATTTCCTTTCCATCTCCGTCGGATCGGTCATGAGTTCCCCGTCATCGTCCTTGACACTGGTGCTGATGACCGGCTGGCCCAGCTCCCCCACCAGGGCCAGGCAGATGCGGTTGTCGGGCACGCGAATGCCCGTGGTCTGCCGCTTGGGCAGAATGATTTTGGGGACCAGCCGGGAGGCTTCGAGGATGAAGGTGTAAGGGCCCGGCAGGAGGCGCTTCATGGTCTTGTAGGCGTAATCGGAGACCCGGGCGTAACGACTGATGTCCTTGAGATCGGCGCAGACGAAACTGAACGGCTGCTTCTCGCTTCTTCGCTTGATCCGGTAAATCTTCTCAATCCCTTTTTTGTTGAACAGATCGCACCCCAGCCCGTAGGCGGTATCCGTCGGGTAGATCACAAGCCCTCCGTCGCGCAGGACTTCCACAGCCTTCCGGATCAGCCGCATCTGAGGGTTCTGGCTGTTGATGTTGACCAGCATACCGTACTACTTTCGAATGGAGATAATAAAAAATCAATCCCAGCTGCCCCCTGTATCAGAATCCCGCCCGCTTGACAACGGCCTTATTGTTCCCTCCGCCGTCCCCGCGAACCGCGGTTGTTGATGTTGAGCCTGTCCCGGCTCAGCTTGTACTGGACGCTGTCCACGAGGGCGTGCCAGCTTGCCTCAATCACGTTTTCCGAAACCCCGATGGTCCCCCAGACTTCCTCCTCGTCCTTCGTGTCGAGCAGAACCTTGACCACGGCCGCCGTGCCTTCGCTTCCCTCCACGATTCGAACCTTGAAGTCCACCAGGTGCATCTCGTTGAGCTGCGGGTAAAACTTCGTGAGCGCCTTGCGCAGGGCGTTGTCGAGGGCGTTGATGGGGCCGTTCCCTTCCGCGGCCGTCACCTCCTGCTCGTCGCCGACGGAGATCTTGATCGAGGCCTGCGCCGTGGGTGGCTCGTTCCCCCTCTTGGTGATGAGGACATGGTAACTTTCCAGGTTGAAAGGCTCCTTGAACGCGCCCGTTTTCTTCTTGATAAGCAGGGACAGGGACCCCTCGGCGGCATCGAACTGGTAGCCCTGGTCCTCCATTTTCTTGATCTCCCGGACGATCCTTTTCGTGGTGGCCCGGTCAAGACCGAGATCGACGCCCAGCTCCCGTGCCTTGTATTCGATGTTGCTCCTGCCGGCCAGGTCCGAGACCAGCACCCGCTGCTTGTTTCCGACCCGTTCGGGCCGGATGTGTTCGTAGGCAGCCGGATTCTTGACGACCGCGCTCACATGTACGCCGCCCTTGTGGGCGAAGGCGCTGCGCCCCACGAAGGGCCGGGAATTGAGCGGTGGGATGTTGGCCAGTTCACTGATGTAATTGGAGAGGTTGGTAATGTGCCGAAGGGCCTCGTCGGACAGGCAGTCCCGCTTCATCTTCAGCTGCAGGTTGGCGATGATCGGGATCAGATCGGCGTTGCCGCAACGCTCGCCGAAACCGTTGACCGTTCCCTGCACCATGCGGACGCCGGCCCGGACCGCCTCGATCGAATTGGCCACGCCGAGGCCGCCGTCGTTGTGTGCGTGAATCCCCACCCGCTCCGGCGGGACGAGCGCGGAAATCTCGGCGACGGCCGCCGTCACCTCAAAGGGAAGCGCACCCCCGTTGGTGTCGCACAGGACGATCATGTCCGCGCCGGCGGACAGGGCGGCCTCGATGGTTTTTTTCGCGTAGACGCCGTTGTTCTTGAAGCCGTCGAAAAAATGCTCCGCGTCGTAGATGACCTCCCGCCCGTGCGCCTTCAGGTAGGCGATGGAATCGCGGATCATGGCCAGGTTCTCCGCGAGCGAGATGTCCAGGATCTCCCGGACATGCAGGTCCCAGGTCTTTCCGAAGATGGTCACCGCCGGCGTTTCCGCCCGAATGATGGCGGCCAGGTTCGGGCATTCTTCCGGCAGGGTGTGCGGCTTTCGCGTGCTGCCGAAGGCGGAGAGGCGGGCATGCCGGAAGCGGGTCTGCTTGGCCAGTTCGAAGAACCTTGCATCTTTCGGATTGGAGCCGGGCCATCCCCCTTCGATATAATGAAAGCCCGCCTCGTCAAGCCGCTGGGCAATCCGCAGTTTCTCCTCCGCGGTGAAGTTGATCTGTTCTCCCTGGGTCCCGTCCCGGAGCGTCGTGTCATAAATCAAGATGCCGGTTTTTTTCATCGTCGTCCTCTCTTGGTCACAAAGTAAAAAACCGCTGTCAGAGAGTCCTGACAACGGTTTTATCATGTTCAAATTTTTGACTGAAACACTATTCCATCGTCAGGCCGTCTTATGTTCTGGCCTAATTATGCCCTCGATCCGGATGGAAATCATGTCACCAGCCATCATCGCACCGATTTCTCGACTGCAAAACACCCTTCTGAGGCATTTCCTCTAAAACTTCTTTGTGTTTTTGTCAATATAAAAAACCCGACCGCGACTGGCGGAATGTCCTTTTCAGGGTGTGCGCACAGGCAGGGCGATGCCGATACGGCATTTTTTCGGCTGTCCACAGGACGCAACCCATTTTCATGCCGCGCTTCCGATCCATCGCTTCACCTGGTCATCCACCTTTGCTGCGGAACCATCGATTCATCCGCGCTTTCGCTTTCACCTTGCCCTGACCGGGCTTTTGGTAGTAAGCATTGAGGACGGACCGCACACGGTTCCGGTTCCACCTGTCGAAAAAACGTCGGACCTGGAGGTTCGAGAATGAAAGGCGCACGGATCCGTTGCGGGTCTTTGTGGATCGCTGCCATGGTCTGCCTGCTCGCGGTTCTCGATCCGGCCCCCGTCCGGTCCGAAGAGCGGTCCACGGCGGCACAGGCCGACACTCAATCCGCGGTGGCGGCGCCCGCGCCGGCGGCGGGCGAGGAAAAACCGACAGCAGACCTGACGGTTTCCGCATTCAACCTGTACTACTACCAGGGCCGGGCCTACAGCCGGAACAGCCTGGTGATCCAGCCGTCCCTGACGATCGGCTACCGGGGATTTTCCGCCGGAATCTGGGGCAACCTGGACACGAACCCCTATCCGCTCGACCCGACGGAGGGAAAGCACGGCGGCAACTGGACGGAAACGGATGTGACGCTTTCCTACGGAAAGACCTTCGGGCGGATCAGCGCCGGGCTTTCCTATGCCTACTACGGCATCGCCGGCGCCGAAGGCGCGGACACGCGCGATCAGCACGATCTCGGCGTTTCGGTGAAACTGAACACCCTGTTGAACCCCGCCCTGAACATCTACTACATGTTCGACAACTCCCAGCGCTGGTATTTCATGCTCGGGGTCAGCCACACCTTCGCGATCAGCGGGACGCTGTCCCTGAAAGTGACGGCGACGGCAGGCTATCTGGCCAGCGCCATGGATAGGGCGGACATGGACGGCGCGCACAACCGGATCGACGATCGGGGGACGGTCCTGGCGGAAAAATACAACAACTTCCTGGACGCCGCGGTCACCGTCGCCCTTCCCGTCAAGATCACGAAGTTCATCACCGTCACACCCAGCGTCGCCCTTGCCTTTCCGCTCGGAAAAGACGCGGAAAACTACATGAAGTACAACAGCTATACGGAAACGGCGATGGATTTTTCGGACAAGCCGTCCCGATTCCTGATTTATGGCCTGGCCGCCGGCTTCGGCTTCTGAACATCTTTTCCCCGGATTGCGGCAAAAGCCGCCAGCGCCTCCCGGACAAATGCCCGGACCAGGTTTTCGTCTTTTCTGCCGTCGATGCCTTCGACACCGGTATGGGCGTCCACGCCGGCCGGCCGGACCTTCAGAACGGCCTGCCTGACATTGTCCGGATTCAGACCGCCCGCCAGGATCACGGGCCTGGCCGCAACGGCCGCCAGCCCGCGGCTGATCTCCCAGTCATGGGTCCTGCCGGTCGCGCCACTGGCGCCGGTCTTCGGATCGTGGGTGTCCGTTATGAAGGCGTCAACATAGGTGGCGCAGGACCGCATCAGGGTTTCCAGCCCGGCGGGATCCCGCTTCCCGACCACGAGGCTCTTCACGATGAACAGATCCGGGTCCAGGGCTCGCAGCCGCCTCAGTTGCGTCAGGGCGATCTCTCCGTGCAACTGGAGCTTGCGAATGCCTGTCCTGCGGCAGAGGGCGGCAAGATCGTCGGCCCGTGCCAGGTAGGTAATCAAAACGGCCTGTGCGGCCGGGGAAATGGCGCGGACGACTGCGGCGGTTTGCGCTTCCGTCATGTCTTCCCGATGGACGTCGAGCCGGAGCGGAAAGCCCAGCCAGTGAACGCCGGCGGCAATCAGCATGCGGGCCTCCCGAATGTCCCGAATGCCCGCGATCTGAATGATCCCGTTGTTCATCCCGGACCCGTATTTGCGCCGTCTCAGGGGACCTTGTAGAGCTGGTTCTTGACGATGTAGCGGCGGACCGGATCGGGGACGAGATAGGTGATGGAAAGGCCTTCCCGGGCCCGTTTGCGGATGTTGCTCGACGAGATGTCGAGAAAGGTCACCTCCCGGAAAAAAATGAAATGGCCGGTGGGGCCGGTCCAGCCCTGTCGGGCGGCGTCATAGCTGAACCGGGCGGCAAAATCGGGGGGCAGAATCCCCTGGAGGCCCCGGTTTTCGTAGCCGGGCCGGGTCATGACGACAAAATTGCATAGGAGGAGGAGCTTTTCCCATTCCTTCCAGGTCTGGATCGCGTGGAAGGCGTCCTGGCCGACGATGAAGTACAGCTCCAGCTGCTTCAGATATTTGTCCAGGAAGTACTCGATGGTCCGGACCGAGTAGGACTTGCCTTCGCGCTGGTTTTCCACGTCGGCGAAGGAAAAGGACGGGTTGCCCTCGATGGCGAGGCGGACCATCTGTTCGCGGTGATAGAAAGACGTGATGTCCGCTTCGATCTTGTGGGGCGGCCGCGAGGCCGGCACGAAAATGATGCGGTTCAGTGCGAAGATCTCCAGAATTTCCTCGGCGCATCGCAGATGGCCGATGTGAATCGGATCAAAGGTGCCGCCCAGCAATCCCCATTTCATGTTCTCACCTGCCCGTTTCCGTAGATTACAAATTTTCGGGTTGTCAGCTCCTCCAGGCCCATGGGGCCGTAGGCGTGCAACTTGGTCGTGCTGATGCCGATCTCCGCCCCGAGCCCCAGTTCGAAGCCGTCGCTGAAGCGCGTGGAGGCATTGACCAGGACGGTGGAGGAATTGACCTCGTTCAGAAAGCGCTGCGACCGCTCGTAGCTTCCCGTGATGATGGATTCCGTGTGGAGGGACCCGTAACGCTCGATGTGGGCCATGGCCTCATCGATGTCCCGGACCACACGGACGGATAGGATCAGGTCCAGGTATTCCCGGTGCCAGTCCTCCTCGGTCGCCGCCTCGATGTCCGTCAGGATGGCCCGCGCCGTTTCGCAGCCTTTCAGGACCACGCCCGCCCGGCGGTACTGCTCCGCCATCACGGGGAGGAACCGGCCGGCCACATCCCGGTGCACCAGCAGGGTTTCCATGGCGTTGCAGACCCCCGGCCGCTGGACCTTGGCATTCAGGCAGACCTTCACCGCCATGTCCAGGTCGGCCGTGTCGTCCACGAAGATGTGGCACACCCCCTTGTAATGCCGGATGACGGGGATCTTCGACCGGTCGACGACCGCCCGGATCAGCTCTTCCCCGCCCCGGGGGATGATCAGGTCGATCCATTCCTCGAGCTGGAGCATCTCATGAACCGCCTCCCGGTCGGTCAGCGGAATGATCTGAATGGCCGCCTCCGGAATGCCCGTTTTCCGCAGCACGTTCTGAAGAATGCGGGTAATGGCCAGGTTGGAGTGAAAGGCCTCGGAACCGCCCCGCAGGATGACCGCATTTCCCGACTTCAGGCAGAGCGCCGCAGCGTCCGCGGTGACATTGGGGCGGGACTCGTAGATGATGCCGATCACCCCCAGCGGGATGTTCATTCTGCCCACAAGCAGTCCGTTCGGTCGCCGCCACATCGCGGCAATCCGGCCCACCGGATCGGGCAGGTCCGCCACCTCGAGCAGGCCCCGGGCCATGCCCCGAACGGAGGCCTCGCTCAGCGCAAGGCGGTCCAGCATGGCCGCGGAAAGTCCGGAGCGCCGCGCCTGTTCCAGGTCCTTGGAATTTTCCTCGACCAGGAAGGGGATCTGGCCGATGATCTTTTCGGCCATGAGCCGGAGTGCTTCGTCCTTGCGGGACGACGGCAGGCGGGCCAGGACGGAGGCTGCTTTTCTGGCGTCCTGCGCAATCTCGACGACCTGGGTACGAATGTCCATGGAATGATCCTCTTCAGAAGACAAAAGGCATTGACAAAAGGGCCGGGGTTCGTGTATGAACCGCAATCCTTTCATCAGGCCATCATCGTGAAATCAAAGACGATGGCCTGGCGCATCTGATCTTGCGCCGCTACCTTACAAAACACGCCTGCATGTGTCAAGATCATTTGCCGGGTTAACGCCATCGGGACTGGAAATGGAACCTATCCGCGTCAAGGCGGGCAAAAAAGCCTATGCGCTGATCAAGGATCGCGGTTTTCACTTTGATCAAGTGGCAAGCTATTACGGGCCGGCGGCCGGACCCCGGTGGCTTGTGGCCAGCGGCTTCGACCTGGCCCTGCTTCAAAGCGGCGTCCTGGGCCGGACTCGGCCGGTATCCCTGATCGGCGCCTCGGCAGGCGCCTGGCGGTTCGCCGCCTGGATCCAGCCGGAGCCCGAGAAAAGCTACCGGACGCTGATGGAAAAGTACATCATGACGACCTACACTCGTCGGGATACCGCAGCCACCATCCTGAAATCCATAAACGCCATCATCGACGCCTATCTCGAAGACGACGCCCTCCCCTTCGCCCTGGCCAATCGGCATTACCGGCTGGCGATTCACACCGTCCGCGCGAAGCATCTGATCGCCTCCGAGACGCGGCTGCTCCAATCGCTGGGCTTGGGGTTTGCTTTTCTCTTCAACGCGATGCACCGGGACGCCATTCACCGGTTCTTCGAGCGCGTGGTCTTTTACCAGGGCGCGAAACCCCCTCCCTTCTGCCTGACCAACGGGTTCCGGGGCCGGTACATTCCCCTGAAGGCGTTCAATTTCAAGTACGCCGTCCTGGCCTCGGGCGCGATTCCGCTGGTCATCGGCGGCGTCCGGGACATCTTCGGTGCGCCGAAGGGCGTTTACCGGGACGGCGGCATGACCGATTATCACCTCAACCAGAATTACGCGGGGCGGGCCGAGGACCTGACCCTCCTGTTCCTTCACCAGGAGCGGATCATCCCCGGCTGGATGGACAAGCGGCTCAAAAACCGGCGGCCCGGGCCGGACGTGCTGGACAATGTGCTGATGGTCCATCTCACCGAGGAGTTCATCCGGCAGATGCCCGGGGGAAAGGTTCCCGACCGGGGCGATTTTAAAACCTTTGTCGATGACCCGAAGACACGGATCGAAAACTGGCGCCGGGCGGTCGCAAAATCCGCGCCCCTGGGGGAGCGTTTTCTGGAGCTGGCGGCCAGCGGCCGGATTCGGGAATCCGTCGAACCCCTATGATGCCCGTGGTCGCAGCGCTCAAGGCGCTCCTGAAAAAATGCACCCTCTGTCCCCGGAACTGCCGGGTGGATCGGACGGCCGGAGAAAAGGGTGTCTGCGGACTATCGGGCCGAATCCTCATGGACTGCGCCACGGCCCACTTCGGTGAGGAGCCGCCGCTCTCCGGAACCGGCGGCGCGGGGACCATCTTCTTGTCCTCCTGCAATCTGAAGTGCGTCTACTGTCAGAATTACCAGATCAGCCACCGGGCCTCCGGAATGGGCATGGACGCGGCCGGCCTGGCCAAAGTCATGCTTGATCTGCAGGTGCGGGGTTGCCATAATGTAGAAATGGTGACGCCGACGCCGCAGCTCCCGGGGATCATCGAGGCCCTGCTCATGGCCCGATCTTCGGGATTGACGATCCCCTTCGTCTACAATTGCGGCGGGTATGAATCGCCCGACGTGATCGCGATGCTGGACGGACTGGTGGACATCTACCTGCCGGACTTCAAATACGGCCTGGATGAGGAGGGCCGGATGCTGTCCGGGGCCGGCGATTATTCAGGGCATGCCGCAGCAGCCGTTCGGGAGATGGTCAGGCAACGGGGAACGCGCCTGGAAATGGAGGGAGGCGTCGCGAGAAGAGGCGTGCTCATCCGCCACCTCGTTCTCCCGGGAAAAACGGCGAACAGCATGGCCGCTCTCGACCGGATCCGGGAGCATGTTTCCACCGCCGTGACCCTGAGCCTGATGTCCCAGTACACGCCGATTCCGGCGGTGCGAAGCCACCCGGTCCTTGGCCGGCGGATCACCCGCGCCGAATACGACCGGGTGGTTCGCTATGCCCTCGATTCCGGCTTTGAAAGCGTCTATGTCCAGGAGGTGGACGAGCGGCATCTTTCCCCGGACTTCGACCGGAAAGAGCCCTTTGCGTGGGAGGAGAAAGCGTAGATGGACACTTCCGGTCTCGGCAGGTTGCTGGTGGCGGCGGGCCTCGTTGCGGCCGGCATCGGCCTTTTGCTGATCCTGGGCGGCAAAGGCCCCCTCGGCTGGATCGGCCGGCTTCCCGGTGATTTTTACTTCAAGGGCAAAAACTTCAGCTTCTACTTTCCCCTGGCGACCGGCCTGCTCTTCAGCGTCATTCTGACCCTGATCCTCTGGCTCATCAACCGCCGGTGAAGTAGCGTGTTGCTGGCATCAAGCTTCCGGCTTGTGCTTCTGGCCCAGCCAGTGCAACCCCTCGTTGTCCAGGACCCACCCGGCCGTCCGCTCCACCACCCGGTTCATCAGCTCATTGTGGGCCTTCTTCAGGGCGGCCGTCATGCATTTGTACTCGTTGATCAGGTACTGCGTGAAGATCCCGTACACGATGAACAGTGTGACGGTGAACAGGCGCGTCAGAATCTCGCCGGGGTGCAGCGAATCGAAGCGCCAGTAGACCAGCGCCACCCCGACGGATATGATGATCAGCCCGTTTCTGTCCACCTTCTGAAGCAGGATGTCTTTTTTCATCGGCACAATCCCCGCAGACCGCAATTTTCCAGAGGGGCTTCGGCGGAAAGCCTGCCCCTGTGCGCTTCAAAATGCCTACCGCCCCGGCCGCTCCCCGAAGATCAGCCGCCCGATCCGCACGATTGTTGCCCCTTCTTCAACGGCAACCGTGTAGTCCTGCGACATCCCCATGGACAATTCCCGCATCTCGACCCGGGCGATTCCCTCCCCGATGATCCGATCCCGCAGCCCGCGCAGCGCGGCAAAGAAGGGTCTGGCTTCCTCCGGGTCGTCAAACCACGGCGGCATGGTCATGAGTCCCTGAATGGAGAGATGCTCCAGGGCGGAAACCTCTCGGACCAGCGGGACGGCCTCCTCCAGGGGAACCCCCCGCTTGGTCTCTTCGCCGCTGACGTTGACTTCAATGAGCACAGGCGTCACGCAGCCACACATCCGCGACCTTTTGTCCAGTTCGACAGCCAGGCTCATGCGGTCCAGGGAATGGATCATTTCAAAGAGGCGGACGGCATCCTTGGCCTTGTTGCTCTGGAGATGGCCGATCAGATGCCACGGGACGGACCGGCCCGCCTGCTCCCTCTTTCGCCGGGCCTCCTGGACGTAGTTCTCGCCGATGATGTCCACGCCGGCCTCCACCGCCTCCCGGATCCGGTGGTCCGCCACCGTTTTGGTGACGGCCATCAGCCGGACGTCCTCCGGCCGCCGGCCGGACCGCAGGGCCGCCGCCGCGATGTTTTTCCGGATGCTCTCGACCCGGTCTCGGATTCCCGCTTCCATTCCGTCACGACACAAACCGGACGGCGCCGGCTTTCTTCATGGCATCCAGGACCTCGCAGAGGGGAAGCCCCATGACATTGGTGTAGGATCCTTGAATCTCCCGAATGAAAAGCGCCGCCATTCCCTGCACGGCGTAGCCCCCCGCCTTGTCGTAGGGTTCACGGGAATTGACGTACCAGGCAATCTCATCATCGGGGACCTTCCGAAGCGCCACTTTCGAAGCCACGACTTCCTGAATCGAGATGCCGGAATCGATTCCTCTGAAGGTAAAGCCCGTGTAAACGGCATGTTCCCGGCCGCTCAGCTTCTTCAGCATTCTACCGGCCTCCCGGGGCGTGGCCGGCTTGCCCAGCACCTCCCGGCCAACGGCTACGACGGTGTCCGCGCCCAGGACCCAGCACTCAGGATGCCCGGCGGCGACGGCCTCCGCCTTCAAGCCGGAAAGCCGCCGGACATGGGCTTCGGGGGACTCCCGCCGCAGGAAGGACTCGTCCGCTCCGCTGGGGAGAACCCGGAATTCCACTTCCAGCAGCCGCATCAGCTCCGCCCGGCGGGGCGAAGCGGAGGCCAGGATGAGCGGCGCGTTCAAAACAACACCCATGCAATGTCCGCCTTTACCGAATCGAATTGCTTTACCTATAAAGTTTTAGCTGGATTTTTGCAATCTTTGTGTTTAGATTGGGGAAAAATCAAAAGCTAGCCGGTCTGGATGGTGCGCGGGGGAGATGATCATGAGAAGAGAGGCCGTCGCTGTCGTGGTGTCAATCCTGATTTTTTGGATTGGGATTCCGCTGTTGGAAAGGAGTGCCTTCGCGGCGGAAAGATCCGTGCAGTTGAACGTGCCCGGTTGCATGACCTGAGGGGGACGGGCAAGGATAGGTTCTATCCTGAAAAAGATCGATGGGATCGTGAAGTTTGATACGCCCCGGGTCGATACGGTGGTCGTCACCTTCGATGATGCAAAAACGCAGCTTCCCCAAATCCTGACAGCGCTCCGGAAGGGCGGGATCAAACCGCTCGGAAAGCCCGTTTATCTGGAACGGGAAGTCACTCTCCCCGGTGCGAACGCGACCCCGCCCGGACCTGACCGGACAAGCCGGTCGGGAACCGGATCCTAAAAGAGGGTCTTCAGGTCGCTCTTTTCCAGGGCGGCCACCGCCTTTTTGACATCCTGCGAAGACCCCCGCCTGCAGATCATCAGGACGTCGTCGGTCTCGACAACGATCAGGTCGTTCACGTCCACCAGGGCCACCGGTTTGGCCGGGCTGTGCACCAGGCAGTTCCGGCTGTCCACCGCGATCAGCCGCCCGCGGGCGGCATTGCCTTTTTTGTCCTTTCGGGAAACCTCCCACAGCGAATCCCAGCTCCCCACATCGGACCACCCGAAATCCCCCTGAATGACCACCGCGTTCCGGGCCTTTTCCATGACCCCATAGTCAATGGAGATGGATTCCGCATTCCGGTAGACCTCGTCCACGACGGCCGCCTCCCGCGCCGACCCCAGCGCACCCTCGATCCGCAATAGGCCCCGGTAGAGGTCCGGCAGCCGCTGTCGGACGGCATCCAGAAGAACCGACGTCCTCCAGACGAACATGCCGCTGTTCCAGAGAAACCCGCCCGCTTTCAGAAACTTCCCGGCCTGCTCGGCATCGGGCTTCTCCCGGACCGATCGGACCGCGAACACTTCCTCTCCGCGGATCTGCGCTTTCCGGCCGCCCTGCTCAATGTAGCCGTAACCCGTTTCCGGCGCCGTCGGCCGGATGCCGATCGTCACCAGGTGGTCTCCCTGCTCCGCCATTTCCGCTGCGGCGCCGAGGATTTCGAGAAATTTCTTTTCGTCGGCAATCAAATGGTCCGAGGGCAGCACCACCATGACGTCATCGGGTGTTTTCCTCCGAATGTGAAGCGCCGCGAGGCCGATGCAGGGGGCGGTGTTCCGGCCGACGGGCTCGATGATGATGTTGCCCCGCGGAATATCGGGAAGCTGCCGCATCAGTTCGCCGGCGTGGCTCTTCCCCGTCACGATCAGTGTGTTTTCGGGAGACATGATGGGCCGGATCCGGTCGACGGTTTCCTGGATGATGGTCCTGTCGCCGATGATGTCCAGCAGATGCTTCGGTTTTCGCTCCCGGCTTCGCGGCCAGAACCGCGTGCCTTTCCCTCCGGCCATGATCACGGCATACATGGGATCAAACCTCTCTTCATGTCATGGAATCGCTGTCTTGACCCTGTCGCTGCGCAGACCGCCTTCCCGGTTCCCCCGGAGCACCGGAATCAGACGGCCGCGCTGACGTCCGCTGCGGGATCAGCCCGTCTTCCGCATGGCCGCGACCAGCTCCCGGACGGCCCCGGCCGACCGGTGGAGAGCCTGGCGCTCCTCGTCTGTCAGACTGATCTCGATTATTTTTTCCACGCCGCCCGCGCCCAGCTTTACGGGCACGCCGACGAACAGGCCGTGAATGCCGTACTCCCCTTCCAGGTAGGCGGCGCAGGGCAGGATTTTTTTCCGGTCCCTCAAGATGGCCTCGGCCATCTCAACGGCCGCGGAAGCGGGCGCATAGTAGGCGCTCCCCGTCTTCAGCAGGCCGACGATCTCCGCCCCGCCGTTCCGCGTTCGCTCCACCAGGGCGGCGATGCGCTCCGGGGACATCAGTTCCGTGATGGGAATGCCGGCCACCGTCGAATAACGGGGCAGGGGCACCATGGTGTCCCCGTGCCCGCCCAGGACGCAGGCATGGACGTTTTCAACGGAGACCTGCAGCTCCGCGGAGATGAAATGCCGGAACCGGGCCGAATCGAGGACGCCGGCCATGCCGACCACACGGTTGCTGGGGAATCCGCTGGCCTCGTAGGCCACATGGCACATGGCATCCAGGGGATTGCTGACGACAATCAGGACGGCCTTCGGGGAAAACGAGGCGACCTGCCGGGTCACGCTTTCGATGATCCTCCTGTTGGTGGCCAGCAGGTCATCCCGGCTCATTCCGGGTTTGCGGGGGATCCCCGCCGTGATAACGACGATGTCCGAACCGGCGGAAAGCTCGTAGGCGTTCGTCCCGATCAGCCTGGCGTCATGCTTCTCGATCGGCGCCGCCTCTGCTAGGTCCAGCGCCTTGCCCTGGGGCACCCCCTCGACAATGTCGATCAGTACCACGTCTCCCAGAACCTTTTCGGCCAGACGCTGCGCTGCCGTTGCTCCCACGTTCCCGGCCCCGACCACTGTTATCTTCCTGTCCATAAATTCCCTTCCCCGCATTCAACTTGATCTGAAACGACGGCAGCGGCCTCATCGCACCGGCTTGCGTGAAGCCCACCGCACCGGCCATGCAAAGCAAAACAACCGCCGCTATCCCATTACAACAAGCGACCCATGAAAACAACCCCCGATCAAGCGGATCCGTCCCTTTTCCCTGTTGCAATCATGACGGAAGTGATGTAGACGCCCTGAGTGGCATCACCCCGCGAGCCGGAGCCGGCCCGGAAACGGTCCGAATAGCGGGAAGACCGGCGCGGAAAAGGAAGAAAAATGGCCCACCGAATCGAAATCGGCTTCAAAAAAGGCATCCGGGACGCCCTTGGTGAAAAAATCAAAAAACGGATCGTTGAGAACCTTCACATGGCCGTCGGCGAGGTGAGGACCATCGAAGTTTACACCATCGACGGACGGTTGTCTCTGCGGGACCTGAAGCGGATCGCCGCGGGCCCCCTGTCCGATCCCGTCATCCAGTGTTTTGCCGCCGACCGCGGTCTCGCGGACTGCTTCGACTGGCTGATCGAGGTGGGGTTCCGTCCCGGCGTGACGGACAACGTCGGCAAGACCGCCCGCGAAGCCGTCGCCCTGTTGCTCGGCCTCGACCCGGCGGAAGCGCCGCGGATCCACACCTCCCGCCAGTACCTGATTCAGGGCCCCATCGGCCGCAAAGATGCCGGGGAGATCGCCTCCAGCCTTCTGGCCAACGAACTGATCGAACGCTATGAAATTGTCGACGGCAAGAGCTGGGATCGCCGCAGGGGGATGCCCGCCTTCGTTCCACGGGTCGCCGACAGCGGCGCTCCAAGGGTGGCGGAGATCAACCTGAATGTCGGCGACGGGAAGCTCCTGAAGATCAGCCAGGAGGGGGTCCTGGCCCTCAACATCGAGGAAATGCGGATCATTCGGGACTATCTTCGGGACAAAGACGTTCTGAAAGAGCGGAAGGCGGCCGGCCTGGGCCGGAGGATCACCGACGTGGAGCTGGAGTGCCTGGCCCAGACCTGGTCGGAACACTGCAAGCACAAGATCTTCAACAGCCTTATCGCCTACCGGGACGAGCAGGGCCGGGTCCGGAAAATCGATTCCCTTTTCGACAGCTACATCCGCGCCGCCACCGGCCGGGTCCGGCGGCGCCTGGGGAAAAAAGACTGGTGCCTTTCCGTTTTCGTGGACAACGCCGGCGTCATCCGGTTCAACGACCGCTGGAACCTGGTCTTCAAGGTGGAGACCCACAATTCGCCTTCGGCCCTCGACCCCTACGGCGGCGCGCTGACGGGAATCGTCGGCGTCAACCGGGACCCCTTCGGGACCGGGAAGGGCGCCAAGCTGATCTTCAACACCGATGTCTTCTGCTTCGCCCCACCGGACTACAACAAGCCCCTGCCCAGGAGGATCCTGCACCCCCGGCGCATTTATGAGGGTGTCCGCGAGGGCGTGGAGCACGGCGGCAACAAGAGCGGGATCCCCACGGTCAACGGCTGCATCGTCTTTGACGAGCGGTATCTGGGCAAGCCCCTGGTCTACTGCGGGACGGGCGGGATCATGCCGGCGGTGATCAACGGCAAGCCCACCCATACCAAGGAAATCCTTCCCGGCGACCGGATCGTGATGACCGGGGGCCGGATCGGCAAAGACGGAATTCACGGGGCAACCTTCTCCTCCGAGGAGTTGCACGAAGGGTCCCCGGTCACGGCGGTGCAGATCGGCGACCCCATCACCCAGAAAAAAATGACCGATTTCCTGCTGATGGCGCGGGATCTGGATCTCTACCGGGCCATCACCGACAACGGCGCCGGAGGCCTATCTTCTTCCGTCGGGGAAATGGCGCGGCTTTCCGGCGGCTGCGAGATCGACCTGGAGCGGGCGCCCCTCAAATACGCCGGACTTCAGCCCTGGGAGATCCTCCTGTCCGAGGCGCAGGAGCGGATGTCCCTGGCCGTGGACCCCGAAAAGACCGGCGCCTTTCTGGCCCTGGCGAAAAAAATGGAGGTCGAGGCCACTGTCCTCGGCCGGTTCACCGACTCCGGAAAATTTCATGTCCGGTTCGGGGAACGGACCGTCGCCCTTCTGGACATGGAATTCCTCCACGGCGGGGTGCCCCAGCTCCGCCTGAAGGCGCGTTGGCGGCCGCCCCGCCACCCGGAGCCCGACTTCCCGGAGCCGGCGGATCTGGGACAGGAGCTGAAGGCCCTTCTTGCCCGGCTGAACATCTGCAGCAAGGAGTCGGTCGTCCGGCAGTACGACCACGAGGTTCAGGGCGGCAGCGTCGTCAAGCCGCTCGTCGGCGCCGCCTGCGACGGCCCTGGCGACGCCGCGGTCATCCGTCCCCTGCTGGATTCCTTCGAGGGCGTCGTCGTGGCCAACGGAATCTGCCCCCGCTACAGCGACATCGACACCTACCACATGGCCGCCTGTGCCATCGACGAGGCCGTGCGGAACGCCGTCGCCGTGGGCGGTTCGCTCGAGCGGATGGCCGGCCTGGACAACTTCTGCTGGTGCGATCCGGTGCAGTCGGAAAAGACGCCGGACGGGGAATACAAGCTCGCCCAACTCGTCCGCGCCAACATGGCCCTCTACGACATCACGACTGCATACGGGGTGCCCTGCATCTCGGGCAAGGACAGTATGAAAAATGATTACCAGATCGGGGACACGAAAATTTCCATTCCCCCGACGCTGCTCTTCTCCACCATCAGTGTCATTCAGGACGTGAGACAGGCCGTGACGATGGAAGCCAAGCAGGCCGGCGATCTGGTCTATGTCCTTGGCCGGACCGGTCCGGAGCTGGGCGGCTCCGAATGGTACGCCCTGCGGGGGTTCATCGGCAACGATGTCCCGAAGGTGAACGCCGTCCGGGCAAAAAAACGCTATGCCGCCCTGAGCCGGGCGATCGCGGCCGGCCTGGTGGCCTCCTGCCACGACTGCTCCGATGGAGGCCTCGCCGTGGCCCTGGCGGAGGTTGCCTTTGCCGGGGCTCTCGGCCTGTCGGTGGACCTGGCCAGAGTCCCCGCCCGGGGCATTCGCCGAAACGACGAGTTGCTTTTCTCGGAGTCCCAGAGCCGCTTCGTCGTCACGGTCTCACCGCGGAGCGCGGCGGCCTTCGAGCGGATCATGAAAGGCAGCGAATTTGCCCGGGTGGGCCGGGTGACACCGGAAAAAACACTGAAAATCCGGGGGCTCAAGGGGAACACGGTCGTCGCGGAGGACATCGCCCTCCTGAAGGCGGTCTGGCAAAGACCGCTGAACTTTTAAGGAAGCCGAAATGACCAGAAAGGTCAAAGCCATCGTCATCACCGGAAACGGGACGAACTGCGAAATGGAAACGGCCCACGCCTGCCGCCTGGCCGGCGCGGACCAGGTGGACATCGTCCATATCAGCCGCCTGCTCTACTGTGAGACCAAGCTGGACGACTATCATTTCCTCAATCTCCCCGGCGGCTTTCTGGACGGGGACGACCTGGGATCGGCCAAGGCCGGGACCAACCGGATCCTGCACGCGCGCATCAAAACAGATCGGACGGTCCGAAGGGAAAAGCTGCGGGACCAATTCAGCCGCTTCGTCCGGGACGGGAAACTGATCCTCGGGGTCTGCAACGGATTCCAGCTTCTGGTGAAACTGGGAACGCTGCCCGGCTTCGACGGCGACTGCTTCCGGCAGACGGCCACGCTGTCCTTCAACGACTCGGGACGCTTCGAGGACCGATGGGTCCATCTGAAGGCCAACCCGGCCTCGCCCTGCGTTTTCACGAGAGGCGTCCGGAAACTGTACCTGCCCGTCCGCCACGGCGAAGGCAAATTCATTGCCAAGGACGGCATGATACTGGAACGGCTGCACCGGAATCGCCACGTCGCCCTTCAGTACTGCCATGAGGATTACCGGACCGTCGCGACGGCATATCCAGCCAACCCGAACGGCGCCGTGGACGGCATCGCCGGGATCTGCAACGAGACCGGGCGGATTTTCGGCCTGATGCCCCACCCTGAAGCTTATCTTCACCGCACCAACCACCCGCGCTGGACCCGGGAGCGGCTTCCCGAGGAGGGCATGGGACTCGCCCTGTTCCGGAACGCCGTCCGCTTCATCCGCAGCCGGGAGTTCTGATCCGATGCGCGCCTGGCGGATTCAAAGCACGGTCATTGCCGCCGACATTGCCGAGGAGGCCTGTGAATTCTACCGCGAGGAGACCGGCTGCACACCGCCGGACATTATCGCGGAGGCGGATTACAGCGCGACCGTCACCTGCCCCGACGGGGCGATCCGGACCGTCCTGGAACGGATCCACGAAGAGATGGACGCCCGCAACGCCTGGCTGCGAATGGGCGTCCCCTGCGAACTTCACTGGCCCTTCGTCGTCGGGACCCTTCCAACCGAATAATTTTCCTTGCCAACCTCTCACCTGCCTGATATGAAGCCTACCTTTTTGTGTGGAGGAGATCCTGTCATGGAAATGGGAATTTTGGGACTTCCCGGGAGCGGCAAGAGCACGCTGTTTGAAATCATGACCGGGGGCAACGGCCGGGACCAACGCGGCGAGGCCTGCCGGCGGGGCCAGGCGGACGTGCCGGACAGCCGATTCGATCACCTGGTCAGCGTTTTCAAGCCCCTGAAAGCGACGCCCGCCCGGGTCCCCTTCATCGATGTCCACTTTCGAGGAGAACATCCCGGGGATTCGATCCGCCAGGCGCTCAACGGGACGGACGGGCTGATCCATGTCGTGGACGGATTCACGGCCGGGGACGCACGGGAGATCGCCGGCCGCTACCGCAAGCTCGCCGACGACATGGTCCTGTCGGACCTGCTCATCGTGGAAAACCGCCTGGACCGAATGGCCCGGCTCCCGGCGAAAGCCCTGAAGCCCCAGGATCAGGCGCACAAACAGATCCTCCCCCGCCTGAAAGAGCGGCTCGAGAAGGGCCTGCCGCTCCGCGCGCAGAACCTCACCGCCGAGGAGATCTTCTCCCTCAAGAGCTTCGCCTTCCTGTCCATCCGGCCCGAACTGGTCGTGGTCAACAGGGCCGAAGACGCCGCAGCGGCTTCGGGCCCGGCCGGCGGGCGGGCCGATTTCCCCGTGCCGGCAATCGACATCAGTTGTCGCATCGAGGCCGAACTGGTCGGCCTGGCGCCGGATGAGCAGGAAGCATTCCTGAGGGACCTGGGCGTCGAGGAGCCGGCATTCCGGCGGGTGATCCGGGAGTCGTTCGCGCTGCTCGGCCGCATCTGCTACTTCACCGTCGGGGAGGACGAGGTGAAGGCCTGGGTCATCCCGGCGGGGTCCCGCGCCCCGCAGGCCGCGGCGGCCATTCACAAAGATTTCGAGCGGGGCTTCATTCGGGCGGAAGTCGCGGCCTACGAGGATTTCGTCGCCTGCGGCAGCACCCTCGCCGGGGCGAAGGCGGCGGGCAAGATGCGCCTGGAGGGCAAGGATTATGTCGTCCGGGACGGGGACATCATTTCCTTTCGCTTCAACATTTAGCGTTATTTCATCAGGCCGGGCAGGAAAAGGGCGATCTGCGGAAAGACGGTGAGCAGGACCGTTGCCAGGAGCATGAGCCAGAAGAAGGGCAGCGCCGCCTTTGCGATTCTCACGAGATCGTCGTTGTTGAGGCCGCTGATGACAAAGAGGTTGAATCCCACGGGCGGCGTGATCTGGGCCAGCTCGATCATGACGACGAGATAGATGCCGAACCACACCGTGTCGAAATGGGCCGCCTCGATCAGCGGCAGGACGAGCGGCGCCGTCATCACGATCATGGAAAAGCCGTCGATCAGGCACCCGAGGATCAGGTAAAGGACGGTCAGGATCAAGATGAGCGTGTAGGGCGAAAGATTCATTTCGATGACGTATTGGGTCAGCGCCCGAGTGATGCCCAGAAAGCCGAAGACATTCGACAGATATGCAGCGCCCATGACGATGAGCATGATCATACAGCTCGTCTTCACGGCATTGATCAGGCTCACCTTGAAGACCTCCCAGCTCAGGCTCCGCGTCAGGGCGGCGAAGAACAGAGCCCCGACGACGCCAACCGCGCCGGCCTCCGTCGGCGTGGCCCATCCCTTGTAGATGCTTCCCAGAACCGCAAAAATCAGAATGACGACCGGGGCGATCGCGGGAATAGCCTGAAAACGGTCCTTCCAGGTGTGCAGCTCACTCCCCCGGGGGGCAAGTTCCGGAGTAATGAGGCAGCGGATGAAAATGTAGCCGCTGAACAGGAGGGCGATCATGATACCGGGGACGAACCCGGCGATGAAGAGCTTTCCGATGCTCACGTCGCCGATGATGCCGTAGACGAGCATCACCATGCTCGGGGGAATCATGAAGCCCAGCGTGCCGGCCCCGGCGAGTGAGCCGATGGAAAGGTCGTAGTCGTAGCCCCGCTTCTGCAGTTCCGGAACGGTGATCTTCCCCACCGTCGCCGTCGTCGCCGCCGAGGACCCGCTGACGGCTGCGAAGAAGGTGCAGGCCAGAACATTGACGTGAACAAGACGGCCGGGGATGGCGTCCATCCACGGTGAGAGACCCCGGAACAGATTCTCGGAAATCTTGCTGCGGAAGAGGATCTCCCCCATCCAGATGAAAAAGGGCAGGGCCATCATGGCCGAACCGCTCGTGTTGTTCCAGGCGATGTTGGAAAGGATGGAGCCGAAGGCGACATCGCTGAAGAAAAAGAAGCCGCCGATCCCGACGATGAAAAGGGAAATGCCGATCCAGATCGACCCCCCCATGAAGAGGATGAGCAGGCCGGCGATCGTTGCGGAGACGGGCCCTAATTCCATGAATCCGCCGCCCTCTCTGAAGCTTCGAAACTCCGGATCATCCTAACGCCCCAGCTCATCGGTCTCCTCGAGAATGCGGAGCCCCTCCGTGTCACCCCGCATCATGGCCGCCCCCTTGAGAAATTCGGCCAGGAACTGCAGCGCCATGAGCAGCGAACCAAGGGGCATGAAAAACTGGGGAATGGCCAGGTAGGTCTCCGACACGTGCATGGATTTGGAGCCGTTGACGAAGGAGTCCCAGAAAAATTCATACGTGTACCCGGTCAGTGCGACGCAGAAAACGAACCCGACGGTAAAGCAGACCATGTCGAAAACAATCCGGGTGCGGCCCTTGATGAAATGGGGAAGCATCATCATCCGGATGTGCCCCCGCTCCCGCAGGGTGTAGGCCAGGCCGCAGAAGGTCAGCATTGCCATGAGATAGCCCGAGTACTCGTCGGTGATGTAGATGGTCCGCGAGAATCCGCTCCGGTAGACGATCTCGACGACGGTGATAATCAGGGCGACGGCCATCATGATCCCCGCAACCCAGCCGTGGAAACCCGATATCCCGTCAATGATGTTGATGATTCTTTTCATGGTCCGCAAGGAAAAGGGACCGCGGAGCCCATGCCCCGGGGTCCCTTTTCGTGATCGGATAAAGGCAAACGATCAGCGCTTGACCTTCTTTTTGAACTCCGCGTAGATCTTCTGGGCGTCGGGCGGCGCGCTCTTCAACCACTCGGCCCGAATGTTTTCCGTGATTTTTTCCAAATCCGCAACGAGCTGTTTGGAGGGCGGCACCGTCACGATGCCGTTCTTGTTGCTGACGGCGACCATGTCCCCATCCCATTTCCGCACGCCCGCCCACATGCTCTTCTCCATCTCCCGGCCGGCCTTCACGAGGGCATCCTGCTGGGCCTTGGGCAGCTTGTTGAAAGCCTTCTGGTTCACGGTGACCATGTTCGTGGCGATTGTGATGTTGAAGGGCTCGAAATATTTGAGGACCTCCCAGAATTTGGCGTCCACGGCCGTGGGGGAGGATGTCATCACCGAGTCGATGACGCCGGTCTGGAGGGACGTGTAGACCTCACTGAAGGGCAGCGCCAGCGGGGTCGCGCCGGCGGCTTCCATCACGAGCGCCCCGTTTTTGTCATAGGTGCGGGTCTTGAGGCCCTTCATGTCGGCCAGGGTCGTGATCTTCTTCTTGGTCCAGAGACCGGCGCCGGGCCAGGGGGCGGTGTAGAGAATTTTCTGGCCCCACTTCTGGGCGGCCTTGTCGAAGTAGGGTCGGGAGATGTCGAGGAGCGTGTGCAGTTCGTCGAAATTCCGGACCAGGAAGGGAAGCGTGACGATCTGAAGAATCTTCTCATCCCCGGCAACGCCGCTGATCAGCATGTCGGAGACGGGCACGAGACCGTCGCGGACGACCTTGAGCAGTTCCGGTCCCTTGTATCCCAGCGCACCGCCGCTGTGGACCACCAGTTCCAGTTCTCCCTTGGTGGCGGCGCTGACCTTCTTGGCGAACTCCTCCAGACCCTTGCTGTGTTCGTTCTTGGGCGGCCAGACCGAGTTCGCGTTCCAGGTCGTTTTGGCCATCGCCGGCGCGACCACGAGCAGCGAAAACAAGGCAACAATGGTTAATGCAACGAAGCTTTTCCTCATGTCCTTCTCCTTTCCTTGGTTTTTGATTTGCCTGTGTTCCAGTTGGCGCGGCGGAGTATAAGGCCTGGTTTACCATCTGTCAAGGCGAATGAACCGGCTGAAAGGAAACCATGCGGCGTCTCCTCTCATGCCACAGTGTCTCCGCCGCCTCCAGGCCGATCTTTTCAAAGATTACGAAATCCCCGGGTGCCAGGTGTGCGAGCCGGTCCAGGTCGGCCCGCGCAATGACCGCCGCCCGCGCGTATCCGCCGATCGTTCGTTCGTGAAGCATGATGATCGGCAGGCCGTCACCGGGGACCTGAACCGTTCCGGCCAGGATGCCCTCGGAAACGATGCTTTTCGGGGCGTCCTCCTGAAACTGTAACGGCGTTCCTTCCAGACGGATTCCCGTGCGGTTCGACAGCCTGGATACGGTGAAAAGGGTCTGTGCGCCCCGCTCCCAGAAGCGGCTGCGGGCGTCTTCCGTGAAATAATCCGCCTCCGGCCCTTCCAGGACCCGCAGTTTGTGGGGGGGATGCATGGGCGGGATCAGGCTTCCCGGAATCGGCTTCCCGTCCGGTTTATGAATCCCGGTCAACGCGATGGCGTCCCCCGCATTGAGCCGCTGCCCGTTCAGTCCCCCGAACCCGCACTCCAGGTTGGTGGCATAGCTCCCCATTACCCGGGTCACTGCCATCGTGCCCGAAAAGCCGATGTAATACCGGAAACCTTCCGCAACCTCCCGAATGCGCAGGGTGGTTCCCCGCTTCACCGGGAACGCCGTCCAGGGCTGGACGAAGGATTCGTCGAGATAAGCCTTCACCCGCGCGCCGGTGATGGCGCAGGTCACGTCGGCATCGAACCGCAGGGCAAATCTCGGACCGACCACTTCGATGACCGGCGCGTCCGCATTGCCCGTCAGATGGTAGAGGGCCCGGCAGGCATAGTCGTCCAGCACGGAAGACGGCGGCACGCCCAGTGCGCCGAAGCCGTGCCGGCCCGGATCTACGATCAGCGAATACAGGCCGGGATTTTGAACCGTGATGGTGTTCATGGCAAAAGAAGTGTCATGTCACGTCCGCAAAGCGCACCTTGTCGCCGATCTGCATCAGGCTGTGCGGTTCGCTGTGGGGATCGAACAGTTTGACGTCCGTCCGGCCAATGATCTGCCACCCCGCGGGGGAGTCGAAGGGGTAGATCCCCGTCTGCCGCTGAGCGATGCCGACGGACCCCGCCGGGACCCTCGTCCGCGGCGTCTCCAGCCTCGGCGCCTCGATCCGTTCATCCAGGATCCCCAGATAAGGGAATCCGGGCGCAAAGCCGATGGTAAAGACGGTATAAAGCGCTGCGCCGTGGATCGCGACGACTTCACGCTCGGAAAGGCGCGCATGCGCGGCGACAAAGGGCAGGTCCGGGCCGTCCTTGCCGCCGTAGCGCATCGGAATCTCGTGGACCCTCGGCGGGGGCGGCTCCACGGACCACAGGTTTTCGAGTCGCCCTTCGAGGAAAGCCCGCAGAGAATCGAAATCGGCCGATTCGCGGTCATAGACCACGACGCAGGAACAATAGGAGGGGATGATGTCCCGGATCTCCGGCCGGGAAAGGGACCGGAGCAGGAAGAAGGCCCTGCGGACCTTTTCATGCGTCTCCAGGTCAATGCGGTCCCCGAAGAGAATCCGCAGCGCGTTCTCGGTGTACCGCTGGATGATCATCGGAAATCCGCCAGCGGCTGCAGCCGGATGTTCGCCTGCCGGCAGCCGTCGTAGATTCCGGAGGCAGCCTCGATGCTCTCCCGGTTGTCCCCGTGAAGGCAGAGGGTGTCGATTTCCATTTCGATCCAGCGCCCGCCGGCGCTTTCCACGCCACCCTTCAGAATCATGTCCGTGGCCCGGCGGGCGATCACCCCGGGATCATGGAAGACTGCGCCGGGAAGCTTTCGGGACAGCAGTTCGCCCTCATCGGTGTAGCTGCGGTCGGGAAAGGCCTCGAGGGCAAGGCGGATTCCCTCACGCCGGCAGTTTTGCTTCAGTGCGGCGGTCCTCGGGGTGGCCAGGGTGAGGAAGACGGGGCCGGCAAAGGCCAGGTCAAGCGTGCGGGCGATTTTCAGGAACAGGTCTTCCTGATTGACCAGATGATTGTAAAGGGCGCCGTGGAGCTTCACGTGCTGCAGGGGAAGGCCGTAAAGATCGAGGAACCCCTTCAGCGCACCCACCTGGTAGACCAGGTCGCTGATCAGGTCCTCCTCGGCGATGTCCATGAAGCGCCTGCCGAAGCCGGCCCGGTCGGGGAACCCCGGATGGGCGCCGACCCGGACGCCGTGATCCCGGCAGAGGCGGACGGTTCTGTCCATCACGGTGGGGTCGGAGGCATGGAATCCGCAGGCGATGTTGGCGGAGGTGATAAAGGGTGCGACGGCCGCATCGTTGCCGATTTCATAGGGGCCGTAGGATTCACCCATATCGCAGTTGAGGTCGATCGTAAGGTTCATGGCAGTCTCGCAAGGAAGCGTGCGCACTATAGGAAAATCGCTAAGGCCTGTCAACGGCATTTAGAGGGTTAAACCGTTGCCGGTGAAGGCGCAGGACGGTGTTCACGCCCGAATGTCGGGCATTCGGGGCTTCCTGCCGCAGGGGCCGTGATGCCTCAGCAGGGTTTCGATCGGTGCCGAAGGGAGGCTTCGATGAACTTGCCGAACAGGGGATGGGGCTTCGTCGGCCGGGACTTGAATTCAGGGTGGAACTGACAGCCGAGAAACCAGGGATGATCGTTCAGCTCCACGATTTCCGCCAGACGCCCGTCCGGAGACAGTCCGGTTATCCGCAGGCCCTTTCCGATCAGCGCCGCCTTGTAGTCGTTGTTGAATTCGTATCGGTGACGGTGCCGTTCGCTGATCTGCTCCTCTCCATAGGCCTCATAGGCCCGGGAGTCGCGATCCAGAAGGCAGGCATAGGCGCCCAGCCGCATGGTGGCGCCCTTGTCGGTCAGGTGCTTCTGTTCCGGCAGGAGGTCGATGACCGGGTAAGGCGTCCCGGGATCGAATTCGGTGCTGTTGGCCTTCGCCATGGCGCAGGCGTTCCGGGCGTATTCCACCACGGCCATCTGCATCCCCAGGCAGATGCCGAAATAGGGAATGCCCTTGGTCCGGGCATGCCGGACAGCGGTGATCATACCCTCGATTCCCCGGTCTCCGAACCCGCCCGGGACGAGAATGCCGCCCACGTCGTCCAGTTGGCCGCCCAACCCCTCCCTTTCGATCCGCTCGGAATCGACAAAACGCAGATGGACCCGGCAGTTGTTGGCAATGCCGCCGTGAACCAGAGCCTCGTTCAGGCTTTTATAGGAATCGGTGAGGTTCACGTACTTCCCCACGATGGCGATGCAGACTTCCCGGGCGGGGTGGGTCATCCGCTCCACGACGTCCTCCCAGGCTTCCAGATGGGGGCGCCCCGTCCAGATGTTCAGGAGATCCACGATTTTCTGATCCAGCCCCTCCCGGTGGTAGACCAGGGGAACCTCGTAGATGCATCCCACGTCCTTGGCGGTGAAAACGGCCGCGACCTCGACGTTGCAGAACAGCGAGATTTTCCGCTTGATTTCTTCGGAGAGGAAATTCTCCGTTCGGCACAGCAGGATGTCCGGCTGGATGCCGATCTCCCGAAGGGCCGCGACGCTGTGCTGCGTGGGTTTCGTCTTGACCTCGCCCGCCGTCTTGATGAAAGGGACCCAGGTCAGGTGAATGAAGATGGCATTTTCCCGGCCCACCTCGTTGCGGAACTGCCGAATGGCTTCCAGAAAGGGGAGGCTCTCGATGTCGCCCACGGTCCCGCCGATCTCCACGATGGCCACATCGAATCCGGTTGCCGTATTCCGGATGAAATCCTTGATCTCGTTGGTGATGTGGGGGATCACCTGGACGGTCTTTCCCAGGTAGTCGCCCCGACGCTCCTTGGAAATGACGGAAAAATAGACCTGTCCGGTGGTCAGGTTGTTGCACTTCCCCATGGGGGTCGAGGCGAAACGCTCGTAATGGCCCAGGTCCAGGTCGGTCTCCGCCCCGTCGTCGGTCACGAAGACCTCGCCGTGCTGGAAGGGGCTCATGGTCCCCGGATCGACATTGATGTAGGGATCCAGCTTCTGGTTGGTCACCCGGAGTCCCCGAGATTCGAGGAGCGCCGCAATGGATGCCGCCGCCAGTCCCTTGCCCAGGGAGGAGAGCACGCCGCCGGTGATGAAGATGAATTTCGTTTTTTTCAAAGTCCTAATTCTTGCCCAGGGCCTTGACGGAAATGCCCCGGTCTTTCAGACGTCTCGTGTTGGCCAACAGATCCCTGCCCGCGATCCGGTCGATCACGTAGATCAGGTTGCCTCCCTTTTCGGCGTAGGCCTGGCCGTAGGAGATGGGGATCTCCGGGGTCACGCCGCCCAGAAGCGAACGCGCCACGGATTCGACCTTCCGCTCGCCGTTTGCCAGCAGCAGAACCGTTCCCGCCTGATAAACAAGTTCGGCGCCCATGCTGACGGCATAGTTCGGGGAGTTGCCGGCTGCGGGGAAATGACCGTCTTTCACCGCGTTGGCGATGGTGTCGTCGTCCAGCCGGACCAGCATGACGGAGGAGCCCTTGAAGGGGATTCCCGCTTCATGGAAGGCCACATGGCCGCGACCGCCGACCCCGACAACCTGGAGGTCGATGCCCCCCGCCGCCCGGATCTTCCGGGAGTACCCCTCCAGGATTTCTTTCCGGACCCAACCCAGGTACGCGGAAGCCGCTTTGGTCTTGATGGCGATGGACTTCCCGGCGTCCGTCCCCCGGAAGGCCCAGTCCTTCGGGTTTTCCTTCAGTTCCCGGATCAGCGTTTTCTGGTCGATCAGCGCACCACAGGGCAGGCTGGTCTCGATGAATTTGTTCCGAAGGAGCCCGAAAAATTCCTGAATCATGAAATAGGCGTAGCTCTCCGGATGAAGCACCCGCTGCTGCGCGTTTTCGCCGGGCAGGCCAACGTACTCGTCGAGGTTGAAGCTCCGGACGCGGCCGGAATCGAACTGGCCGCGGTTGGCCGCCCGCGCGAGATGCTTGTAAAGACCGGTGGGCGTGTTGCCCGTGGCAAGCCCGAGCACAACCTCGCTTTTCCTCTTGAGCGTCTCGATGATTTTCCTGACGACGATATCGGCGGCCACCTCGCTCATGTGATTGAAGTCTTCCGTGACCAGAACGCTGATCCCCATGCCTGTCCCTCCGTTCTGTCGATCAGCCGAGTTCGCTGCGTACGATGTCGGCAATCTCCTTGCAGTACTTTTCCGTCACCTCCGCGGACGGCCCTTCCACCATCACCCGGCACATGTTCTGGGTGCCGGAATAACGGACCAGGACGCGCCCCTCGTCGCCGAGTTCGCGCTCCGCCTGCCGGATCGCCTCGATGAGCCGGGGGACGGTCTCGATCTCGGGCTTCCGCTTGACGTCCACATTGATCAGTTTCTGCGGAAAGATGTCCATCATGGCCGCCATCTCGGACAGGGGCTTCCCTTCACGGACCATGGCCGCGATCAACTGCATGGCGGCGATGATGCCGTCTCCCGTGGTGTGATGCTCCAGGAAGATCATGTGGCCCGCTTCCTCGCCGCCGATGACCGATCCCATGCCCAGCATGTCCTCGAGGACATAGCGGTCCCCCACTTTGGAGGCGTGGTGCCTGAATCCGTATTTCCGGCAGGCGACCCGCAGGCCCAGGTTGCTCATCACGGTGGTGACGAGCAGGTCGTTTTTCAGTTTCCCGTCCCTCTTGAGCATGTTTGCGCAGATGATGAGGACCTGGTCGCCCGTGATTTCCCGGCCCTTCTCGTCCACGGCAATCAGGCGGTCGCCGTCTCCGTCAAAGGCCAGGCCGATGGAGGCCCCGCTCTCCACCACCCTTTTCATCAGGTCCTCCGTGTGCTGAGAGCCGCATTGGTCGTTGATGTTTACGCCGTTGGGCGTGTTGTGGATGACTTCCACCTCTGCGCCAAGCTCGATGAACGCCTCGGGCGCGACCCGGTAGGTGGCCCCGTTGGCCGTGTCGAGGACGACTTTCATCCCCTCCATGGACAGATTGCGGGGAAAGGTGTTCTTCAGAAAGACGATGTAGCGCCCGTGGACGTCCTCCATTCGGAAAGCCTTCCCCATGCCCTTTGCCGTCGGCAGCAGTTCGCTGAGCTTATTGTTGAGGATCAGGTCTTCGATATGCGCCTCCTCGTCGTCGGTCAGCTTGAAGCCGCTGCCGCCGAAGATCTTGAGGCCGTTGTCCTGATAGGGGTTGTGGGAAGCGGAAATGACGACGCCGGCATCGGCGCGCATGCTCTGCGTGATAAAGGCGATGCCGGGGGTCGGCAGCACGCCGACCAGGTAGGGGTAGCCTCCCATGGACGTGATCCCCGCCTCCAGGGAGCTTTCCAGCATGTATCCCGAGATCCGGGTGTCCTTGCCGATGATCACCCGGGCGCGGTGGCCGTTCTTGCGAAACACGTGCGCCACGGCCTGACCGACGCCGAAGGCGATCTCCGCGCTCATGGGGTGCCGGTTCGCCTCACCCCGGATTCCATCGGTTCCGAACAATTTACCCATTCGTTTTCTCCTTGATGATGTGATTCAATGCAGGTTCTTAAATAGATTCAAAGACGGCAGCATCGCCGCAGCCTTTCTGCAGAGATCATCCACGAGATCTCCCAGCCACCGGACGCCCTTTGCGGAAACCTCCGCCGGAAGGCCCCGAATCGCCGCGATGTAGTTCGACCGGTCATCTCCCGCCGCTTTCTGAAAGGCCTCGAGAAATTCGTCCCGCGATCGCTCCAAGCCGCCATCGCCTCGCGCCGCCTCATGCAGCACGCCCACGACGGGTCCGAGCCGCTCCTGAAAATCCCGCCTGGTCCGGGTCGCTTCCGGCGACTGCGACGAAGCGGTCGAACCGGCTGCCTTTGCCGCCATCGCCTCGAGCCGCTTGATGCGCTCCCTCCTCGCAAGCGAAAGCTGGTCCATCACGCCATGAAACAGGAGCACCCCGTATTCCTGCGCCTCCAGGAAGGGTTTCCGCACCTCCCGGTACCAGGCCTCCAGGGCCGCCAGATTGGCCAGATACAGAATATTGTTTTCCACGATGCGCCGGAACCCCGGATATGCCGCCGGTATAAAGTCTTTCGCGCCCCCGGCGAAGGCCGCCGCGTAGATGAGCTTGTTGCCTTCCGGATGATCCTCCCGCAACACGCAGCCTGCCGCCACCACGTTTCCGTACCCCAGCCGCACCGGCCCGATCATGCCCCCCTGGCCGCCCAGAAAGATCGGGGGCTGGTTCAGCATGACGCCCCGCGGCACGTCGCCGATCAGCGAAGGTGTTGTCTTGTCGGCATCGGGGGTGAAGTTGAAATGGATGTAGGAGCTCCCGACCTCGCTGTGGTCCTTGCGGCTTGTGCCTCCGGCCATCAGGCAGTCGCAGAAGTTGATCAGGCTGCCGAGCGTCACAAAAGGGAACAGGATGGTCTGCTTCAGTCCGACGCAATGGGCGCCGCCGGCCTCCTCCTCCAGAATGGAGCCCTCGCGGACGTGTGCGCCCATGCCCATGTTCGCTTTCTCCAGGAAGACGGACCGGCTGAAGAAACCGCCCTTCAGTTCAACCCCGGCCCCGAGCTGACAATCTTCGATGGTCGCCGGGGCTTCGGCCCCGAGCTTGCAGCCGGCAGATATCACAATATTTTTTCCGTAAATCCGGCAGCCCGGATAAAGGGTGACGCCTTTTGCGGAGACCCGGTCAACAGGGACTTCGTCGCCGATATCGAGGGTCAGCGGATTGGGAATGTCCACCCCGCGATGGATCAATTCAATGATTTTCGCTTCGGCTCTCGGTTTCAGTATCATCTGACCTCCTGAACACACTGCCGGCGGATGTAAAATCGGTGGTGTTTACCAATTATCACATGGCAGGTCAATATGATTTTATGATCATGATCCAGGGCAAAGGTCCTGAAGAAACCACCGCGAAAGTTCTAACATACCGGAAATGCAAATTTATCTTTATTCGCTCAACTTCATCCGGATCTGCCCGGCAAGGATTTCAACCGGCTCGCTGAAGAGAGATTCGATTGACATGGATTCGAGGTACCGGTCGTTCCACGGGATGTTGTACTCGTTGACGAGGTTGCGGATGTCGTTGTACCGGTATCCCAGGACGGCAATCTTTTCCGCCAGCGTGAGCGCTTCGTTGTAGACGATGTGGACAAGCAGCAGGTTTCGGACCCCGGGGCCTTCGCCCAGCAGCGGGATGATGACGATCGGCGCCCCGTCCGTCTTGCCGCGGCCGGCATAGACATGTCCCATGCTGACGATGGTCCGCTTCGCGCCCATGAGGTGTCGGGAATACTCCGCCCGCGACTTCATCTTCAGGGAAATGCCTCCCCGTTTCACGATGGCGATCGTGGAGGAATCCTGGGGAACCCCGTCCGGGTCCAGGTTGTCGACGGCATAAAGGGTATAGCCTCGAACGTCCGAAACGGCCTTCTGGATCGTGCGGATGGCGATGATGTTGCGGCCGGCCAGCAGTCGCAGCGAGAAGTTCAATTCCCGAAGCAACTGGAAAATGATCCCCTCCGGGGGCTGTTCTTTTCGGCTCGTTCCCACCGTCACCGTCTTCGCCTGATGCCGGATCGCGTCAATGGGCCTGGAGAGGTCGTCAATGGCCTGGCCGAGGCAGATGTCGAGCCGGTCAAGGGGCGACATGGTCTGATCGGGGAAATCCTGCCAGAAATCCTCGAGGGGGATCTTGCCGACGGCATACTTGAGAAGCAGCACCATCTCGGAGACAGTGCCTGCGTTGCTGAGCGATAAGCCCCGGCCGTTCAACCTCCGGTGCAGGGCCGCCGTGAAATCCGTAATCATGTGGCGGAACTGCCGGTCGGCGATCTTTTCGTAGAACGGAAGGGGACGCTTTCCCGAATCGTTGACGGTCTGATTCAGGCGGTTCCGGAATTCCCGGAAGAACAGGGCCTCCTCGTCGATCTGGCAGGCCGCATGGTAGCCCCAGAGATGACCGGCCAAGGTATTGAGAATGACCGGAATCGGCATCTCCGCCCGGGGAATGGGGATCACCGCGTTGGCGATCGAATCGAACCGCTCCTCGCCCTCGTCGGCGAAAACAATGACGCCGGCCTTGTGTGCCTTGAAAATGGCCACGTCCTTGACGATGTCCCCCGTCACCGCCTCCGGGTTGCCCGCGGCGCAGACGACGATCAGAGGCTCCGCGGAAAGGTCGATGTGCTTCTTGTTCTCCACCACGTCCGAGGAAATCGTCTTGTAGCAGAGCTCGCTGAGTTTGATCCGGATCTCGTCGGCCGCCGCCTTGTTGGGCCCGCTGCCGACGACTGCCCAGTATTTTTTCCGGCCGGCAAGATCCAGGGCCGACTGCCTGAGCGCTTCCCGGCGTTCCAGGACCCGCCTCATCATGTCGGGCGCCCGTTCCAGGCTGCGCAGCGCATCGGCAATGCGGTCGTCTGTCATCGTTTTCATCAACCGGGCAAAATAGAGGCCCAGAATGTTCCCCGCCACGATCTGGGAATAGAACGCCTTGGTGGACGCCACGGACATCTCGATGTCCCGGCCGTCGCTGGTGTAAAAGACCCCGTCGGATTTGCCGGTGATGTCGGACTGGCGCCGGTTGACGATGGCAATGACCGGCGCCCCCCTTTCCGCGGCCATCGCGACGGCGCGGTTGGTGTCCGTCGTCGTCCCGGACTGTGTGATCGGGATGACCAGGGTGTCCGGCAGCAGGTCGCTCAGGTAAAAACCGCTCAGTTCGGATGCGATCTTTGCCTCGATCCTGATGTGCGCCCCTCGAAGATAGCGTTCCATGGCATCCGCCACGGCGGCGCCGGCAACGGCCGCTGTCCCCTGGCCGATGACGACGATGCGGCGGATGCCACCGTTTTCCAGGGCCGTACGGACCCTTGCCGGCACGATGTCGTCTCCGAGATTGAAAGAAACCTGCTTTTCACCGCCTTCCCCTTCACGAATCCGGTACTTGCCCAGCAGGGTCTTGTGGACGGAATAGACCGATTCGTTGATTTCCTTCAGAAAAAAATGGGGATAGGCGCCGCGGTCGATGTCCCGGGTCGTCATTTCGGCCCCGCGAATGTCGGACGGCTGCCAGAGAAGGGGGACTCCGTTATAGTAAAACGATTGGATTCCGGAAACGCCTCCCGGCGTGTTCTGGTCCAGGACCAGGATCTGGCCGGCCGAACCGGGATCCTCCGGAATGGAAAGTTTCTCGCCGTCCATTTGAATGAACCGGGGCGTCTCCTCCACCAGACCGTACAGTTCCGAGGAAAAAAGATACCGGTCCGGCGCGATGCCGACGTAAATCGTCTGACCGCTCCCTTTCAGGGCGAGGAAGATCCGGGACGGCTCCAGGCTGCTGACCATGGCAATGGCATGCGAACCCTCGAAATCGCTGACGGCCCTGCGGAAGGCCTCCGTCAGGTCGCATCCCTCCAGAAGATATTTCTCGATCTGAAGCGGGATGATTTTGGTGTCCGTCGTCAGCTCGGGCGCGATGCATTCCGCGCCGTTTTCGATCCGACGCCGAAGGTCGGGATAATTGTCCACGTCGCCGTTGAGCGCCGCGCTGATGGTCCAGGCGCCCTCGCCGTAGGCCGGATAGTGCTTGATGTTTCCGTCGAGCGTGTAATTGTTGACGGGATGGCAGTTGTCTTCGGTGATGGAACCCACCGAGGCCCACCGCGTGTGGGCCAGCGCCGTTTCCAGAGCTGAACGACTGGTGGCAAACTCACGAAAGACGGCATCCTCCGCGACCGTTTTTCTCAGTTCCCGAATGTTCCGCCCCAATTCGCCGATGATCGATGCGGTCTTGTAGGTAAAGGACAGGTGGGGCAGGCGGTCGGTCACTCGAATGGACCGGTTGACCAGGTCTCCGGCGATTGCCCTTTGCGTGAAATCCCCGTGGAGGCCCTTTTCCCGAAGGCGACCGAGGACATCGGTCAGCTCGTCCGGGCTTTCCATCGCAAAGGAAAGCTGAATGCCGGCGGAATCGCGGCCTCTCACTTCCAGGCGGTCCAGGCAGTTCAGGAGAAAATTGAGCTTCCGGTATTTCCCGAACGCGGCTGGAGAAACCTCCCGGGGGTCTGCGGCGCCGGCCAGCGCGCAGATCCTTTCTATATTGTCGAGAATGTCCTTTTCCAGGGCCCAGCCGATGTCTTTCATCCGCACCAGACGGCTGTTGATGACTTCCAGGTCGCCAGTGGCAAACCGGTCGGCATGGACCTCGATCACGCTTTCCTCTTCGGCGAGGAAAGCGTTGATTTCCTTCGAAAGGCCCTGCATCCGCTTCGCCAGGTCGGAATCGAAAAAAAGGCACTCGAAAACAGCATCCTGCTTCAGGTCCAGGATCGCCTGCTCCATGCCGGCGAGGGCGCCGTTGCCGTCCAGGTAACGCCCGGAAGGGATGGCCCCGGAGAGCACTTCGCGGATATGCCGCTTACGGATCCTTTCAAAGGGCACAGCGGGGGATTCGCATTCAGGCGGATCCCCCCGTCCGTCCGTTTTCTTGACCGTCAGGATGCCGGCCAGACCGCAGCAGAGGATGTTTTCGGCAAGGGGAAAGAAGATCAGGGAATGCGACGAAACGCGCCGCGGATCGACACCCGCGTGAATTTTCCATCGTTTCAGATGTCGAAGGGCTTGAAAGAAGAAATTCCGGATCATGTTGTATTGTTCACGATGCCCCTGTCAGACTGCCGGACAGGCTGATTTTTCGCAGCACGCTTCGGTCCTTCATTTCCCGCATTTTCCGGTCCCGCGCCTTTTTTCGAAGCGCATACCGAACAGGCAAGATGCGACCGGCCGGCGCTTCCGGACCCGCATCCGCCAGTACGCCGGAAAGGGCCGGCAGGGCGCGGGATGGGAAGCGTCAATCTTTCTTTTGCGCATCCAGTCCCAGTTTTGCCATCTTTCTCTGGAAAGTGTTCCGGTTCATGCCAAGATAGGCGGCGGCGGCGGATTTGACGTGATTGCACCGCCGCAGCGCAATTTTGAACAGGCCCCTTTCGACCATCAGGACAACATCCTCGTAGACCCTGTTTTGTTTGCCGCCGGGGGCGCAGAGCACCGTGGAGATATCCTCAAGCTTTTTTTCGATGATATTTTCCAGAAGAGAGGAGGAAGGGGCCTTTTCGCCCTTTCCGGCGCGGGTCCTGGGATTTTTTTCCTTTGTCATGACGTTTTCTGTTCCTTATGCTTGCGTGTTCGTCCCTGCTCAGGCCGACAGGATCTTTACGGCAATGATGGCGGCGATGACGACGACGGCAACCCACATGGATACCGGATCGGACCTGTTCTCCAGCGGATTTTCGATCTGGCGCCTCGCCTCCTCTTCGGCCTTGTCCGCACCGGCGCGATCGACGATGCTTTTGACCAGGGCGGGGAAGCGCCCGTACGCATTGGAGAGAATGTGAAACCCTTTCGTCGTCGTCAACAGCAGATAGACCTTCCTGCGGATCGTCAGGCAGCCGATGTGGGTGATGTCGTCCCAGCGGAGTTCCCGCTTCCTCATCCACTTCCGGATGACCAGGCCCTGGTCGCCGGCCACGGCCATGCGGCCGGCCGCCTCGATGAAAAGGGCGACCGTCGGCACAAAGACCGCCGCCAGAACGATCCGCTCGAGCGCCGAACCCTTGAAAAACAGGGACAGACACAGAAGGGCGAACAGCAGCACGACATTGATCGCGAAGGGGATCAACAAAGCGCGCCGGATCTTGAAAATTTCACCGGACATTCAACCGGCCTCGCAGGTCATTGACCTGAATCCTCAGGACGTTCTGGACAGGGTTCCGCTTTTGCCGCCCTGCTTCTTCATGAGTTGGATGTCCGACAGGACCATCCATCTGTCCGCCGATTTGCACATGTCATAAATCGTCAAGGCCGCCACGCTGACCGCCGTCATGGCCTCCATCTCCACGCCCGTTCGACCCACCGTGCTCACCTTCGCTTCCACGGTGATCTCTCCGCGCTCCGGATCCGGGGTGAACTGAAGATCGATCCCCGTCAGTTCCAGGGGATGGCACATGGGAATCAACTCACCGGTCCGCTTGGCCGCCATGATGCCCGCCACCCTGGCAACGCCGAGCACGTCGCCCTTGGCAATTCCGTCCGACACGATCAGGCCGACCGTTTCCGGGCGCATTCGGACCTTTCCCCGGGCCAGTGCCGTGCGGACCGTGCTTTCCTTTTCGGTCACATCGACCATCCGGGCTTTGCCTTTTTCATCGAGATGGGACAGGGCTGTCATAAAGGGGTGTTCTTTTCGCCGTTGTCGAGGAATTGGATCATCAGAATATTTTGGGGATTCATTAGCATAGTGAATTATACCCGTCAAGCCTGTTCAGTGAAAGGGGCGGTTTTTCAGAAATGTCTTGCGATTCATCGCGTTATTCTATAATCGAAAGCGGCAGCCTGATCGTGTAAAACAATTTGAAGGGTTGCCTTCGGTCATTTTCCGCATTTCCGGAAATTGATTTATTTTCATGATGTCAATCCTGTTCGCAGCAAATCGGCGATTTTGAGAAAAGGCGGACCGGCGCGGGTGTTTTTCAGGAATCGCAAATGATCACAATGGATTTGACCCATGATCGTCAAAATCATCAGCAGCACCGTCATCGGGATTGACGCCCACCCGGTCGATGTCGAGATCGATATCGCTCCGGGCCTGCCGCAGTTCTCAACGGTCGGACTGCCCGACATGGTGGTCCGTGAGAGCCGGGACCGGATCAAGGCGGCGATCAAGAATTCCGGTTACACGTTCCCCAGAACGCACGTCACGGTGAACCTGGCCCCCGCCGACATTCGGAAGGAGGGCACAGGGTTCGACCTGCCCATCGCCGTCGGCATTCTCGCCGCAGAAGGCCTGGTCGACCCTTCCCCGGCCCGGTCCTATCTCATGGTCGGGGAGCTTTCCCTGGACGGCCGGATCAAGGGAGTCTGCGGAGTGCTCGCTGCGGCCTTTCAAGCCCGGGACATGGGCATTCAAGGCATCATCGTTCCCCTGGAAAACGTCCAGGAAGCGGCCATGGTCCGCGGGATTAACGTGATCCCGGTGGAAACGCTGCCCGATGTCATCGAATTTCTCCATGGCCGGAAGCGGATCGACCCGGCGCAGGCCGACCCCGAGGAACGGTTCGGCTCAGAAACGGAACACCCTTTCGATTTCAATGAAATCCACGGACAGGACCAGGCGAAACGAGCCATGGAGGTCGCGGCGGCAGGCGGCCACAACATGCTGATGATCGGTCCGCCCGGTTCCGGAAAAACCATGCTCGCCCAGCGGATGGCAACGATCCTGCCTCCCATCTCTTTTGAAGAAGCCCTCGAAACGACGAAGATTTTCTCCGTTGCCGGCCTGCTGGACCGGAAGGGTGGGCTGATCGGCAGAAGGCCCTTTCGCGCACCCCATCATACGATATCCGACGCCGGCCTCGTCGGCGGCGGCCACACCCCGAAACCCGGCGAGATCAGCCTTGCCCACCATGGCGTCCTGTTTCTCGACGAACTCCCCGAGTTCCGCAAGAACGCCCTGGAGGCCTTGAGACAACCGCTGGAAGAAGGCCGGGTGACCATCACCCGATCCTCCATTACGGCCACCTACCCTTCACGGTTCATGCTGGTTGCGGCAATGAATCCATGTCCCTGCGGCCATTACGGAGATTCGCGCAAGCCCTGCCGCTGCACACCCCAGCAGATCCGCCAGTACCAGAACCGAATCTCCGGCCCCCTTCTCGATCGCATTGACATCCATGTTGACGTCCCTTCCGTTAGTTACCGGGATCTGAGGGGGAAATATGCCGGTGAATCCTCGGCGATCATCCGGCAGCGGATCGGCCGGGCAAGAAGCCGGCAGCAGGCACGGTTCGGCAGCGGGAAGACCCTTTTCAATGCCCGCATGCCGGACAGGGAGATCCGGCAGCACTGCCCCATCGATGACGAGTCCCAGCGCCTCCTGGAAATGGCGATCGACAAACTGGGCCTGAGTGCGCGGGCCTACACGCGAATCCTGAAAGTATCCCGGACCATTGCCGACCTGGATGATGAGGATCGCATTTTGCCGGGCCATGTGGCCGAAGCGGTCCAGTACAGAAATCTTGATCGAAAAATGATTTGATGATAGAGAGATACACTGTTTCAGTCATTTGATCAGAGAAGGAGGCCAGTCCATGCAGATCGAGATTCACCAGGCTTCACCGGAACAGAGAAAGCCGATTCCCGCCGACGAATCCAAGCTGGGGTTCGGAAAGATCGTCACCGACCATTTCTTCAATATGAAATACCATGCGGACCGCGGCTGGTATGATGCCCTGATCGAGCCATATCGCCCTATCCAGCTCGATCCCACCGCCATGTGCCTCCATTACGGCCAGGAAATTTTCGAAGGGCTGAAAGCCTACCGGGGGAAGAACGGCGAGATCTACCTTTTCCGGCCGACGGCAAACATCGAACGGATGAACAGCTCTGCCGAGCGGATGTGCATGCCCGCGGTGGACCCGGACCTGTTTCTGGATGCCGTCAAAAAACTGGTGCTCCTGGACCGGAACTGGATCCCCAAGGGAAGGGGAACATCCCTCTACATCCGTCCCACCATGATTGCCACCGAACCGGCGCTCGGGGTTCATCCCGCCAATGAATACCTGTTTTTCATCGTCATCGGGCCGGTCGGCGCTTACTACTCGGAGGGGTTCAGCCCCACGAAAATCTATGTCACCGAGGATTACGTCCGCTCCGTCCGGGGCAGCATCGGCTACTGCAAGGCCGCCGCGAACTACGCCGCCAGCCTTTACGCCAGCAAACTGGCCATGGAGCAGGGCTACACGCAGGTGCTCTGGCTGGATGCCATCGAACGGAAGAACGTGGAAGAAGTCGGGACCAGCAACATCTTTTTTCTCATCGGCGACGAACTGATCACGCCTCCCCTGTCCGGCTCGATCCTCCCCGGCGTAACCCGGAATTCGGTCATTCAGATCGCCAAAAACTGGGGAATCCATGTTTCCGAGCGGCCCCTCTCCATGGATGAGATCCTGGCGGCATCCTCCGCAGGCACGCTGAAGGAAGTTTTTGCCTCGGGAACGGCCGCCATCGTGTCCCCCGTGGGACAGATCTACTACCGGGAGAAGCTCCATGTCATCAACGAGGGGAAAATCGGCGAGATTACAGAAAAACTGTACAATGAAATCCTGCAGATCCAGTATGGGGAGAAGGAAGATCCGTTCGGCTGGCGGGTGCGGATCGGGTAAGCAGTTTTTTCCCCCAGAACGGGAAATTCCTCTTTGTACGGGGACTTGAGAACGGAATCCACAAAGATGTTGAAAAGGATGTTGACAGGCTTGTTGACAACCGCTGTAAGTGCTTAATAGAGACGATTTAATACCAGAATGCGACAAGTGCGAGCAATAAAATAAACGAACAATTACAAGTAGTTAAAATACAACCATATGATTTCCACCACTTACTGAATGGACAGGGACCGGTTATGAACGTTCAAAAAGAATTCGGCCGTTTTTTCGGAATGATCAACGCGCATAATATCCTTTCAATATCAGGAAGGAACCGGGCCAAAACCTTATGCAAAGCCGCGATCTTGTCTTTCTGTATGATTTTTCTGCTTGCGGCGACCGTTCCGGCGGAGACGATGCCGCTGGAGCAACTGACTTCAAAAATGCAGGCAACCTACGAAAACACGAAGGATTTTAAGGCGAATTTCTCTCAGGAACTGGTCGTCAAGTCCATCGGAAAAACGGAACGGGAGGAGGGCACGGTCTACTTCAAGAACCCCGGAAAGATGCTCTGGGAGTATGCGAAGCCAAAGGCCAAGAAATTGGTGATCAACCCGCAGAAAGCATCGCTTTACGTCCCGGCAGACCGGGCCGTTTATGTCCAGGATTCAGCCAACCTTTACAAGTCGAAAGTGATCATCCGCTTCCTTTCCGGCATCGGGAAACTCGGCGAAGATTTTGAAATTCGGTATTCGGAGCCCGAGGCCGTCGACGGAGAGGGCCGATATCTCCTGACCCTCCTTCCGAAGAGCCCCGATCTCGGCGTCGAGAAGCTCTTTCTGGTCATCGACCCCTCCGGCTTCCGGATCCTGCAATGCAGTTTTACGGACAATTTCGGCAACATCACGCGCATCCGTTTCCGGAACATTCGAATCAACAGCAGTCTGCCGGACCGTCTGTTCAGTTTCAAGCCGCCCCGGGGCGTCGAAATCCACAAGGTGCCCTGACGGATCAGCGAAACAGGCCCGGCGTAAACTTCACGGTAACAGGCATTCGAGCCTGTTCACAAAAAAGGGGGTGATCGCGGGTGCCGCGCATGGATTTGCAGTTCATATCATCCACCTCCCCCGGGCAGGCCCTGACGCTGGAATGGCTCGAGACGAACGGGCTGGGCGGCTATGCCTCCAGCACCGTTCTGAACTGTCACACCCGCAGATACCACGGCCTGCTCGTCGCAAACCTGAAAGAGCCGCCGGGCCGGCACGTGCTGCTGTCGAAGTTCGAAGATTCCCTTCGGGCAAAAGGCCGGGAATATTATTTCTCCTGCCATCAGTACCCCGGCCTGTTTTTCCCGGACCATGATCCCCTTCCAGCCTCCTTTTCGATCGGGGATTGCCCCCGCTTCTCCTATCGCGCGGAGGAGATGTGCGTTCACAAGTCGGTCATGCTGGTCCGGGGACGGGACCACCTGATGGTCCGTTACGACATCGAGGCGTGCCCGGGCCCGGGCGTGCTCCGGCTCAGGCCGTTTCTGGCCTACCGCAGCTACCACAGCCTTTCCCGGCAGAACCCTTTTCTGCGCGTCCATACGGCCGGCATCCGGAACGGCTTCATGCTCCGGCCCTACGAGGGCATGCCGCCCCTGTACATTCGAACCAGCGTCAAATCCCGCTTCTCTCCCGACCCGGTGTGGTACTACAATTTCGAGTACGAGGCGGAGCGGCAGCGCGGCTATGAAGGGCATGAGGACCTGTTCCAGCCGGGGATCCTGGACGTGGAAGTGCGAAAGGGGAGCACGGTCATCGTCTCCGTCTCGCTGCAGGACTTCAAAAAGCAGACCGGAAAAATCTGGACGGAGGAGCGGGAGCGCCGGATTCGGGAGAGAACAGGGAACCGAACCGTCGCGGACCGCTTCGAAGACCGGGAGGACCGGGCCAATCTGGACAACCTCATCGCCGCCGGGTCGCAGTGCCTGATCCGCACGCCCGCCGGACGCCCCGCCGTCATCGCCGGCTACCACTGGTTCAACGACTGGGGCCGCGACACGCTCATCTCGCTGCCGGGGCTCACCTTTTGCATCGGCCGCTTTGCGGAGGGATTCGATATCCTCGCATCCTTGGCGGAGCATGAAAAGGACGGACTTCTGCCCAACTGCTTCTCGGACCATTCACAGGAGAAGTCGTACAACAGCGTCGACGCCACGCTCTGGTTTTACTGGGCCGTCCAGCAGGCGCTGCAGCATACCGGCGACTTTGAAACGGTCGAGGCCCGTCTCTGGCCGGTCATGAAGAAGATGATCCGCCATTTCATGTCGGGAACGGCAATGGGCGTTTTCATGGACGACGGGGGACTCCTGCAGGCCGGCCATGAAGGATCCAATCCGACCTGGATGGACGCCACCGTGGCGGGGCGGCCGGTGACGCCCCGCTGGGGATGCGCCGTCGAGATCAATGCCCTCTGGTACAATGCCGTCTGCCTCGTCGATGAGCTGGCCCGCCGGTTCGGCGACCGCGCGCTTTTCTTCCCGGAACTGCTTCCCCGCATCCGCCAGGCCTTTCAGGAGACCTTCTGGATTGAGGAGGAGGGCCGGCTCGGCGATGTTTACCGCAACGGCCGCCTGGACGTGGCGATCCGGCCCAACCAGGTCCTGGCCGTCTCGCTTCCCCATTCACCGCTGGACCCGGAGCGGTGGCCTCCCGTTGTGGCCTGTGTCCGCCGGCATCTCCTGACCCCCTGCGGATTGAGAACGCTCTCCCCGGAAGACCCGCATTACGCCGGGCGTTACGGCGGCGACAGCGCCGCGAGGGACGGCGCCTATCATCAGGGGACGGTCTGGCCGTGGCTCCTGGCGCATTTCGGCGAGGCGCTGCTGAAGGCGGCGGCGGACAGGGGGGAAGCGAAACGTTTTCTGCTGGACCTGCTCCGTTCCTTCCTTCGGCGGCACTGGAAGGAGGCGGGCATCGGCTGCGTCTCGGAGATCTTTGACGGCAATCCGCCGCACCGGCCCGACGGCTGCATCTCCCAGGCCTGGAGCGCAGCCGAACTGATCCGGCTCTACACCATCCTGAATGAGATCGGGGATTGAACCGCCCGGAAAACGGCCCCAACGCTTCCGGTTCGCCCTCTGCCCGGCTGCGGAAACATCTCATTGACGGATGAACGGTCCCGGGCCGGGCCGCCGAAGAACCGGGATCGCGAAGACCGGCAATTTGCACGGGGAGCATCGGCCATGCGGATTTTGATGTTCGGCTGGGAATTTCCCCCCTTCATGAGCGGCGGTCTGGGAACGGCCTGCTTCGGCATGACCCGGGCCCTGGCAGCCCTGGGCCATGAGATCACCTTCGTGCTGCCCCGCGCAGGCGAAACGGCGGAGCCGACCCACGTCCGGCTGGTGCCGGCGTCCGGCACCGCCGCCCCGGAGCCGGGTCGCGAAGAGCCATTCGTCTTCAGAGGCCTGTCCATCCGCTCGGTGGATTCCGTTCTCCGCCCCTACCTGTCCGGGAGCCGCTATCCGTCCCTGCTGTCCGGTTCGCCCGGCTCCCGGTTCATGGCCATTTCCGGAGACTATGGGGCCGACCTGATCTCGGAAGTGATCCGCTACGGCCGCGTCGCGGGCGTCCTTGCCAAGGAACATCCATGCGACGTCATCCACGCCCACGACTGGATGACCGTCTTTGCCGGCATCGAGGCCGCAAGGATCAGCGGCCGGCCCCTCATCCTCCACATCCACGCCCTCGAGTTCGACCGCAGCGGGGAGAACGTCAATCAGGACATTTACGACATCGAACGCTACGGCCTCGAGGCAGCCGACCGCGTCATCGCGGTCAGCCACTACACGAAAAACGTCATGATCGAGCGGTACGGGATCAGCCCGGAAAAAATCACCGTCGTCCACAATGCCGTTGCGCGCCGGGAGGCAGGCGGCGTCTATCACGTTGAAAAGGACCCGCGGCGGAAAACCGTTCTGTTCCTGGGCCGGATCACCTTCCAGAAAGGCCCGGATTACTTCGTCGAGGCGGCAGCCAGGGTCCTGCGGGAAATGCCCGACGCGACCTTCGTCATGGCCGGGGCGGGGGACATGATGACGCAAATGGTCGAGCGGGTCGCCGCGCTGGGGATCGGCATCCGGTTCCACTTCACGGGATTCCTCCGGGGGGAAGACGTGGAGCGGGCCTTCGCGTTGAGCGACCTCTACGTCATGCCCAGCGTATCGGAACCCTTCGGCATCTCGCCGCTGGAAGCCATGCTGTACGACGTGCCGGTCATCATCTCCAGGCAGTCCGGGGTATCCGAGGTGCTGCGGCATGCGCTCAAGGTGGACTTCTGGAATGTCGAGGAGCTGGCCGGCAAGATCATGGCCGTCCTGAAATACCCGCCGCTGGCCGCCGAGCTGGTGGAAAAGTCTCGCGAAGCGCTGCGGCACATCCGCTGGGAGTATGCCGCGGAGAAGATCCTCGGGGTCTATGAAACCTGCCTGAACCGGAAGGAGACCTGAACATGCCCGTCGTCTGCCTGTGTTTCGAGGTTCACCAGCCCCGCCGCCTGCGGCGATACGCCATCTTCGACGTGGACCGCGTGCATGACTACGAAGACCGGGAGGCGAACCTGGAGATCCTCAACCGCGTGGCTGACCGCTGCTACCTGCCGGCAAACCGGATCCTGTCCGGACTGGTCCGGCGGCACGCCGGCCGGTTCAGCATCGCCTTTTCGATCAGCGGCACGCTTCTGGATCAACTGGGAAACCACCGGTCGGACGTTCTGGACAGCTTTCAGGAGCTGGCCCGTACGGGGGCCGTCGAGTTCCTGTGCGAAACCGACTGCCATTCCCTCGCCTTTCTGTTCTCCCGGAAGGAATTCAGGCGCCAGGTGAATTCCCACAAAAAGAGAATTCAGGCGCTTTTCGGCCAGACGCCCCGGACCTTCCGCAACACCGAACTTATCTACAACAACGACCTGGCCCGCACGGCTGAAAAGATGAATTTCCGAACGGTCCTGGCAGAGGGCGCCGACCGGCTCCTGGCGGGACGGAGCTGCAACGCGCCGTACCGGCCGCCGGGATGCGGCAGGCTGAAGCTCCTGCTGAGGAATTACCGCTTCTCCGACGACATCGCTTTCCGCTTCAATGACCGCGAATGGCCCGAACACCCCCTGACGGCAGCGAAATTCGCCGGCCGGCTTCACCGTGTCGATGCGGCGGAAGCGGTCATCAGCCTGTACATGGACTATGAGACTTTCGGCGAACACCACCCGCGGGAAACGGGCATTTTTGAATTTCTCGAGGCCCTCCCGGGAGAAATCCTGAAGCACCCCGACTTCTGCTTTCAGACGCCGTCGCAGGCGGCCGCCGGCTTCGAACCCGTCGCGGCGCTGGACGCCCCGGACTTCGTCTCCTGGGCCGACGAGGACAGAGGCTTGACCGCCTGGCTGGGAAATGCTATGCAGAATGATGCGATCCGGACTCTTTACAAAATGGAACCGCAGGTTGCCCGCCGGAACGATCCGGAGCTGCAGGACGCCTGGCGGATGCTTCAGGTTTCCGACCATTTTTACTACATGTGCACGAAGTGGCTTGCCGACGGGGACGTCCATCAGCACTTCAATCCCTACCCTTCTCCCTATGACGCATACATCAACTACATGAACATACTCGACGATTTTTCAAGACNNTCGAAGCGGCTATCTTTTCGAAGTGAGCTGGGAGGTTTGCAACAAGGTCGGCGGGATCTACACGGTCATCGCCAGCAAGCTCCGCGAAGCCATGGCGGTCTACGGCGACCGGTACATCCTGCTGGGTCCGGACCTGAAAACCAACCTCGAGTTCGAGGAAACGGAGGATCCCTTCTGGGAACGAATCCGGGAAGGGGTCGCCATCAAGGAAATCCCCTGCCGCTTTGGGCGCTGGAAGATTCCGGGCGAGCCGCGGGTGATCCTGGTCCGCTTCGGGACAAAGTACAACAAAGACCAGCTCCTCTTCCGAATCTGGGAGGATTACGGAGTGGATTCCATCGCCGGCGGATGGGATTACGTCGAACCGGTCATGTTCAGCTATGCCTGCGGGGAAGTCATCGAGACCCTCTACAATATCCTGGCCCGCCCCCGGGAAGCCCCGGCCGTCGCCCAGTTTCATGAATGGATGTGCGGGGCGGGGCTGCTCTGCCTGAAGACCCGCTTGCCGGAAATCGGCACGGTTTTCACCACCCACGCCACGATCCTGGGCCGGAGCCTGGCCGGCTCGGGGATGGACATCTACGCCGCCATGGAGGACATCTCGCCGCAGCGGGAGGCCGGCGCCCACCAGATCACGGCGAAATATTCCATGGAGGCGGCCACGGCAAGGGAGGCGGACTGCTTCACCACCGTCAGCGAGATCACCGCTTCGGAAGCCAAGAACTTCCTGGGCCGCTGCCCTGATGTCATCACCCCCAACGGCCTGGACATGGATCACATTCCGGACCTGACGGAAAACCGGGGGCCGTCCCGCAAATCCAGGGAGCGCATCCTCGCCGCCGCCGGACGTTTCCTGCGCAGGGAGTTCTCCCCGCGGACCCGGATCATCATGACATCCGGGCGCTACGAGTACCGGAACAAGGGAATCGACGTGTTTCTCAAAGCCCTGGGCCGTCTGGACAGGACGATGGGCGAAAGGGATCGCGTGCTGGCCTGCCTGTTCGTCATCGGCGGGCACACCGACCTGATCCCTTCCCTTCAGGACGACAGCGGCAAGTGGGAGCCGGGAAATCCCCCCATCTCCACGCACCGGCTTCAGAACGAGGCCTCCGATCCCATCCTGCAGGCCTGCGACCGGCTGGGGCTCAAGAACCTGCCGTCGAACCGGGTCAGCGTCGTCTTCATCCCGGCCTATCTCAACGGCCATGACGGCCTGATCAACATGACCTATTACGAGGCCCTCTCCGGCTGCGACCTGGGCGTCTTCCCATCCTACTATGAGCCCTGGGGATACACGCCCCTGGAAAGCGCGGCTTACGCCGTGCCGACCGTCACCACCGACCAGGCCGGATTCGGGCTCTGGGTTCAGCACACCAACGGCCAGAACGGCGGCGTCCTGCTTCTGAACCGGAAGGCACAGCCGCTCGAGGCGATCGAAGACCAGCTCTTCGGCATCTTCACGGATCTCCTCGCCTGGGATGAGGCGGAACTCGACAGGCGCCGGAAAATGGCCCGCTCCTCGGCGCTGAAGGCCAACTGGAAGGATTTTTTCCAGGCCTACCTGCTGGCCTACGAAAAGGCCCTGACCGTGGCCGAGGACCGCAGCGAAAAGCTCGCCCTGGCGGCCGGGAGGCCGGAGGCCAGGCACACCTTCGCGGGTGTCGTCTCGACGCAGCCCCACTTCCGCACCTTCACGGCGGTGACGACGCTGCCGGAAAACATCGCCCGGCTTCGGGAGCTGGCCTACAACCTGTGGTGGTCCTGGCACCCAAAGGCGCTGGACCTGTTCGCTTCCCTGAATCCGAAGCTGTGGATGCAGATGAACAACAACCCGGTGATGATGCTGGAAGCCCTGTCTTCGGACATCCTGAAGGAGGCATCGGGAAACCGGAGCTATCTGCACCTGTACGGGCAGATCATGAAGCAGTTTGACGACTACATGAACGACCGGCAACTCTCCCCGGCAATCCAATCCGTGCCGGAAATCCGGGGATCATCGCCCATCGCCTATTTCTCGACCGAATACGGCCTGCACGAATGCCTGCCCATCTACTCCGGGGGTCTGGGCACCCTCTCCGGAGACCACCTGAAGACGGCCAGCGACATGAACATCCCCCTGGTCGCCGTGGGACTTCTCTACCGGAGCGGATACTTCCGGCAGGTCATCGACCGGAACGGCGTGCAGATCGCGGAGTACCCGGAGAGCGACCTGTCCAACATGCCGGTCCAGATCGTCCAGGACGATCGCGGCAACGAGGTCCAGATCTCCCTGGAGCTGCCGGGAAGGACGCTCTACGCCAACATCTGGGAAGTCAAGGTGGGCAGGGTCTCGCTCTATCTCCTGGACGCCGATACGCCGCGCAACACGCCCCAGGACCGGAAGATCACGTCGCGGCTCTACGGGGCCGACCCGCGCACCCGGATCGAGCAGGAAATCCTGCTGGGCATGGGCGGCATCAAACTGCTCAAGCGCCTCGGCATCCGGCCGCGCGTTTACCACATCAACGAGGGGCATTCCGCATTTCTCCTCTTCGAGCTGATCGCGGCGCGGATGACGGAGGACGGGCTTTCTTTCGACGAGGCCAGCGAGGTGGTCCGCGGCAGCACCGTCTTCACGACCCATACGCCCGTGGAAGCCGGCAACGAGCGCTTCAGCCGGGACCTCATGGAGCACTACTTCGGCAACTTCGTCAAGTGGACCGGCATGTCCTGGTCGCAGTTCTGGGAGCTGGGGCAGAAGGAAAGCGGCGAGCAGAGGCCCTTCTTCATGAACGTGCTGGCGCTCCGGATGACCCACCGGCGCAATGCCGTGAGCCGCGTGCACAGCCAGCTTTCCAGGCACATCTGGCGCGACGTGTGGAAGGGCTTCAACGATGCCGACATCCCCATCCGGCACGTCACCAACGGCGCGCACATCCTGTCCTATCTGGCGCCGAGGATGAAGGAGATCCTGGACGCATACCTGGGGATGAACTGGGAGAACCACCTGACCGATTTGGAGCGATGGAAGCGGGTCCAGGACATCCCCGACACCATCCTCTGGCGGACGCGCTATGAAATCCGGCAGAAGACCATCGACCTGCTGCGGGATTACCTTTCCCGCAACTGGGCCAAATACAGCGATTCCAAGACCTGGCGTGAGGAGCTTTATTCACGGATCAACCCGGGGGCCATGATCATCGGCTTCTCCCGCCGCTTCGCCCCCTACAAGCGGGCCGACCTGCTGCTGTCCGATCCGGACCGCCTGGCCGCGATCGTCAACGACGAGAGCCGCCCCGTCCATATCCTCTTCGGCGGCAAGGCGCACCCCAACGACGAGATGGGCAAAAGCCTCATCCGGAAGGTCATCGATGTCTGCAAGGACGAGCGCTTCCGGGGCCGGATCTTCTTTGTCGAGGATTACGACATTCGGGTTGCCCGCCACTTCGTCCAGGGCTCCGATGTCTGGCTGAACACGCCCAGGAGGCCCTACGAGGCCAGCGGGACCAGCGGGATCAAGGTGGTGGCCAACGGCGTCCTCAACCTCAGCGTCTCCGACGGCTGGTGGTGCGAGGGGTTCGACGGGACCAACGGCTGGACTATCGGGCCGGTCCGGAAGGGCTACGAGGAGGAGACGGAAAACGCCGATGCCGAAGACGCCCAGTCCCTCTATTCGCTCCTCGAGAACACCGTTATTCCACTTTACTACGAGCGGCAGGGGTCCGGCATTCCGGAAAAGTGGATCGCCATGATCAAACGGTCCATGCAAACCCTGATCCCCCGGTTCAACACGGAAAGGATGCTGCTGGAATATTACCGGGACATGTATGCGCCGACGGCCCGAAGAGAGCAGGCGCTGGTCCGGGAGGGCTTCGCCCTGGCCAAGGCCCTGGCCGACTGGAAGCGGAAAATCCCCATGCGCTTCTCCTCGCTCAAGCTCCTGGACGTGATGGTGGAGGGGATCCACGGCGACAACATCCCCGTGAACGAGCCCCTGCAGATCCGGGTGCGCATCGACCCGGGCAAACTCGAACCGAAAGAGGTCCTGGTCGAACTGGTCATCGGGAAAAAGGACGGCCGGGAGGCCGTCGCCGCCCCCGAATACATCCCGCTGCAGATCACCAACCGGGGCGCGGACGGTGTCCTCACCTTCTCCACCGAGTATGTCATCCGGGAGAACGGCCCCTACAGCTACGGCATCCGGGTCCTGCCCTGCCATGAGAAACTGGCTTCCCGTCAGGAGACCGGCCTGATCCTGTGGGGATAAGACACAACCCCCCGCCATGATGCCGACGCCCGGCCTCCAAAGCGGGCGCAAACGCCCGCTACCGGCTCAGAATTTTTCCGGGAACTTTTTCCTTCCTCCCCCTGTCTAATCCGGCAACAACCACAGACAAGGAGGAAGGGACCATGAAAACCATCGCAGCAGTAATTCTGGCAGTTTTCCTGTGCGCCTCCGGCGCATGGGCCGGGGGCGTCGGGGACGCCGTGGAGGTCCGCGTCGTGACCGACGACGGCCGCACGCTGCCGACCTACCCGGTGAAGATTCGCCACGGCCTCAAAAAGGTGTACGCCGAGGCAAACCGGGGCGACCATTACCGCATCGAGGTGCGGAACCGGCTCGACCGGCGCGTCGGCCTGGTCATTGCCGTGGACGGCCGCAACATCATCAGCGGCGGAAAGTCCGCGCTGCAGAGCCACGAGCGAATGTACATCCTGGAGCCCCATGGCTTCGGCGCGTTCTCCGGCTGGCGAACAGCGCAGGACCGGGTCAACCGCTTCTACTTCACCGATGCGCCCGAATCCTACGCTGCGGCCTTCGGCGACGAGTCCGCCATGGGGGTCATCGCCGTCGCGGTCTATCCGGAAATGCGGCGATGGCGGCTACCGCTGTCCCGGATCACGCCGTCCGGCCCGAACGACCGGGAGGGCAAGGCGGCCGGTTCGTACGACAGGGCGGATGCCGGTCCCGCCGTTCCGTCTGCAGCCGGCGAAAGGATGCGGAAAGGCGCTACCCGGTCGGAACAGGCCCTGGAGAGCGCGGGCACCGGTTACGGCCGCGACGCCTATTCCCCCTCCCGGATCGTCGCGTTCCAGCCGGAAAGACGGGCGGCGGAAACCATCCTCCTCAAGTATGAATGGCATGCAACGCTGTGCAGGCTGGGGGTCGCCGAATGCGACCCGCCGCCCCGGCGCCCGCCCAACCGCCTCTGGGACCGGGGCGGCTACGCGCCCCCGCCGCCGGCAAAGCCCTGGCCCTGTCCGGCCCCGGCCCCGGGCGTGTAACGACGGGCTGATGGTCATTGCGCGGAGCGGCGCAACATGTTAGCCTCGCCACATGCTTCGATAATGGTGGAATGTTCCCGATGGAGCCGCAATGACAGAAGGAGAAACCTTGCCGGATATTCCTGACCCGGGGAATACGCGGAACCAGTCCGTCGAAGACGACGACGCTGGTTCCGTCACCCGCTGCCGGCGGGGAGATACGGAGGCCTTCGCGTCCCTGGTCCGCAAGCACCAGAAGCGGATGCTCAATATCGCCTACCGGATGACCGGGGACTACGACGATGCCTGCGACGTAATCCAGGAGTCCTTCCTCTCGGCATGGCGGTCGATCGGAAAATTCCGGGGGGACGCCCGGTTTTCAACCTGGCTGACCGGAATCGTCCTGAACCGGGCGAGAAGTCACCGGGCGCAGCGGGCCGCCCGCGCCCGCCGGGACGGGATATCCCTTGACGACCCGGCCGACATCGCATACGGAAAGTTCGAGGACGGGCTCTGTGCCCAGGGAACCTCGCCCGCGGAGCGTCTGGAAAAGCGGGAGATGGAGGCCAGGGTTCAGGCGTGCATCGGCCGGCTCGACGAGGAACAGCGGGAGGTCATCGTTCTTCGGGACATCCAGGGGTTTTCCTACGAGGAAATCGGTGCGGTGCTGAAAATGCCTGACGGCACCGTCAAGTCGCGGCTGTTCCGGGCCAGAAGCGCCCTGAAAGACTGCCTGCGCCCGCTATTCGGTGATTTGAAATGACCTGCAGCGAGATCGAAAGCCGGCTCCCCGCCTACCTGGACGGACAGCTCCCACCGGAAGAGAAAGACCGGATCGAGGGACACATCTCTACTTGCTCCCGCTGCGGCAGGGCCCTTGCCGACTTGAAAAAGACCACCGAGATCCTTCGGAATCTCGAAGCGGTGGAAGCGCCGCCCTTCTTCGAGGAAAAAATCATGGCCCGGGTTCGCGAGGAGGCCGGAAGGAAGCGGGGACTCCTGCGGCGGCTGTTCTACCCGCTGCACATCAGGATCCCCATTCAGGCCATGGCCATGGTCCTGATCGCTGTTGCGGCCGTCTACGTCTTTCAGACGGGCGGACCGGAGATGCAAAGGACAGCGCCCCTGCCCGCCCCCGTCGACAGCTCCGGAAAAGGAGCGGTCACGGCGGAACCGGTGAAGGCGCCTTCGCACGCCACCGGAGCCGCTCCGGCCGGACAGGCGTCCGCCCTGCGGCCACCCGAACCGATCCGGGAGCAATCCTCCGCACCCCCTGTAATGAAACGCGGGAAGGAGGAGGGGACCGCGGAATTTGCGGCGCCGCTTCGAAAAGACCGTGCGGCTGCCCGCCCGCCCGCGCAGCGCGACGGAGAGGCGGAACCGGCAGCAGTCCGGCAGGAGGCCCCGGACCGCGCCCGGGACAGGGCGGACCGGCTCGGGCCCGACCGTGAAGCCGCAACAGTTGCATCGGAACACAAAATGATGCGAAAGACCGGCGGAAGCGCGACCGCAGAAGGGGCGAAAGGGGCATCCCCGGCCGCCCCGCTGCAATCCGCCGTCGAGACCCGCCTGGACCTGAAGGTCTATGTCGGGGATGCATCCGCAGCCGCCCGGGCGATCGATGCGGCGCTCGGCCGCTTCGGCGCCCGGATCGTTGCAAGCCGGCAGCAGGGCCGGATCCGATTCATGGAGGCAGAAATCGCCGCACGGCATGTGCCCGCGTTCCTGGAACGGCTCAAGGGAATAGGCAGGGTCGGCCTGGAGGACAGCCGGCCGATCGGTCCGGACGGAACGGCGATCGTCCGCATAAGCATCGTCGGCAGCCCCGAATGAGCGCGTGGCCGGCAAAACCGGAAAGACAAAGCGAGGCGTGAAGCATGAAGATGCATGAGGTTCGACAGATTGCAAAGCGCTGGGGCGTCGACATTCGCGTCGGCCGCTCGAAGCAGGAGATCATTCGGGACATTCAGGTGAAGGAAGGCTACTCGCCCTGTTACCGCACCCGAACGGAATGTGAAAACGACTGCCTCTGGAAAGCCGACTGCCTGTCCCGGAAGCTTTAGGGACGCCGCCTCTCCGCCGGCGGCCATTCCCGGCTTGACAAACCGCAGGCCCTCCCCCTATACTCGGCACGCTGAAAAGCGTGTTCTTGCCGGACGCAATGGCTCATGGGTCGTCCAAACCGAAACCCGGATTTTGTACAAGCCGATCACAGCCCGATTCGCCCAGGAGGGAAAAAACATGGTCTCATCTATAATCGTGTTGGGTCTCGTCGCTGCGTTTGCCGTCTTCGCCGTCAGCCTCTACAACGGTCTCGTCGGGTCCCGCAATGCGGTGAAGAACGCCTGGAGTTCCATCGACGTGCAGCTCAAGCGCCGCCACGACCTGATCCCGAACGTCATCGAGGCCGTCCGGGGCTACGCCGCCCACGAACGGCAAACGCTGGACGCCGTCATCCAGGCAAGGAAGGAAGCGTCGGCATCCCGGGGGAGCGTCGAGGAGCGCGCCAGCGCGGAAAATGCGTTGACCCGGTCCCTGCGGGCCCTTTTTGCCCTGGCGGAGGCCTACCCGAACCTGAAGGCCAACGAGAACTTCATCGCCCTGCAGGAAGAACTGGCCTCCACGGAGAACAAGATCGGATTTGCGCGCCAGTACTACAACGACGCAGCCATGCAGTACAAGAACAAGGTGGAGATGTTCCCCGGAAACATCATCGCCGGCATCTTCCATTTCCAGGCTGAACCCTTCTTCCAGATGGAGGCGTCCGGAGACCGCGAGGTCCCGCAGGTAAAATTCTGATCCAGTCGCGCAGATGACGGCGGCGGGCTTTTTCCGCCGCGCAGGTGAAGGGGGTTCCCATGATCGAGACGATAAGCAACATCGGATGGTCCCTGGTTTTTTCGCTGGTGGGCGGACTGGTCGGCATCGTGCTCGTGCTGCTGGCTTCGGCCGTGGTCCCCAGGATGATGAACCGGCTGACCCCGAACATCGATGAGGAGAAGGAGATTCTCCGCGGAAACGGCGCCGTGGCGGAATATTACGGGAGAGTGGTGGGCGCCTGCATCGTCGGCGTGAGCATCGTAATCGCCGCGGCGGTGCTGGGCGGCATCCTCTCGGCGCTTCATTGACGGCTGCGCAAAGCAGCGGCAGCGCCTTTTTCCAAATGCCCCGATCGGTGAAAAGCCTATGAAACGATGGGCCGTCCCGGCCGTGCTGCTGATCGTTCTTTTTACCGCTTCCCCTGTCCTGGCCAGGGGCGGCGGCGGCTGTCTCGCAGAGGGCACCCCCATCCTGACGCCCGCGGGCGCCGTCGCGATCGAGCGGCTGCGGGCCGGCGACACGGTATGGAGCCTCTCGGCCGGAACCCTCGAGCCGGGAACCGTCCGGGCCGTCAGCGAAGTCCGTGCCGATCGATACCTGGAGATCACCGCCGGGGGCGAAACCCTTCGACTCACCCCGGAGCACCCGGTCATGGTCGGGTCGGGAGAATTCCGCGTTGCCCGCCTGCTTCAGGCCGGTGAAAATGTCTACCGTCTTCGCGACGGAAGGCTCAGCGCCGTCCCCATCGCCGCCGTGCGGCGAATCCCCTCCCGCCAGTCCGCCTACAACCTGCTGGTCATGCCCGGCGGAACCTTCCTGCCGGCCGGAATCGCGGTCCACAACAAAGGGTGCTTCCTTCCGGAAAGCGAGATCCTGAAGTCCGACGGGACGAACCTGCGGATCAGCGCGGTCCGTCCCGGGGACGAACTGCTCGCCTTCTCACCGAGTGGGGACATCGTCCATGCGAGAGTAAGAAACGTCCTTCGCCACAGCGTAAAAGAGTACATCCTCCTCAAGACCGACCGGACCCTCCTTCGGGTCACACCCGAGCACCCCTTCTACATCGGCCGGGGCACGTTCAAGACGCTTGACGCGCTCAGCGTCGGAGACGCGATCTTCGCCTGGGACGGCCGGTCCCTTTCGGAACAGCGCATCGCCTCGATCGAACGGGTCCGGGAGCGGGTCCGGGTCTTCAACCTTCAGACCGATTCCCCCAACACCTTTTTTGCCGGCGGAATCGCGGTCCACAACAAAGGCGGAGGCGGCGGCTGCTTCCCCGCCGGGACGATGATCCGCACCCCCTCGGGCGCCGCGCCCGTCGAGCGACTTTCCATCCACGACCGGATCCGGACCATGGATCCCGAAGGCCGCGCCATCGACAGCGGCGTGGAGAAGCTCTTCACGACCCTTGCCCGCGTCGTCCGAGTCAAAACGGATCGGGGTGAACTCCGTACGACCGTTGATCACCCCGTCGGGCTGGCCGACGGGACATTTGTGGAGGCGGGCCGGCTTCGGCCGGGCAATCATTTGCTGGTCCGGCGCGGAGGCGTTTGGACGCCGGCCACCGTCCTCGAGACGTCGGCAGGCACGCAAAAAGAGCCGGTTTTCAACCTCAGCGTGGGTCCACCCCACACCTTCCTCGCAGCGGACTTTCTGGTGCACAACAAAGGAGGGAGCTCCAGCCGCTCCAGTTCAAGCAGTTCAAGATCGAGTTCCGGATCCGGCAGCGATGAATGCGGCGTCGTCTGCATCATCGCCATCACCACATTCGCCGCGATCTGGCTGCTGATCGTTGTCACTGTGATCTGGTACCACTGGAAGCATTCCAAATCCGGCAAGAGCGAGAATCTGGA
>MTKZ01016360.1_pt1 | contig 61155 bp, 74 predicted proteins | sample 1042781 | NCBI WGS metagenome assembly MTKZ01 (sample SAMN06212207, study PRJNA360539) | anaerobic digester metagenome | biome: Wastewater treatment plant; material: sludge; isolation source: anaerobic digester fed with sludge from wastewater treatment plant | place: Denmark: WWTP Viborg ... | reverse complement strand
GATGTCATCGGTGCAGATAGGCATGGGTTTCTGTGTATCCAAGCACTGCCTAACCCCAGATAAGCCGTGTCTACGCGCGCCACACCGCCACCGGCGATGTCCGATGGTGTCGTGATTGGTGGGATGCGCTGATCACCCGGGCCGCGGCACCGGTCGGCGCCAGCGCCTGAGATCGGCGGGCTGGCGCCAACCCGCATCACCCAGCCGAGTGCTGCTCACGCAGTAGCGCGGTGAAATGCTCAAGCGCCGCGAAGTCGACGTGCGGAACGGTGAAGGCGATCGCGCCATCCGCGGCGGCAAGCGTTCCGCGCCCAGTTCGGCGGCCTGTCGCGATCATCGGTAACTGCCCGGGCGGCGGCACCGAAAGTACGCCCGGCGCCTCGGCATCCAGGGTGATCACCGTACGTGTCAACCGCAGCAGCGACTGGATCGCCGTCGCCGCCTCGTGCGAGTTCAGTGCGATCAGGATGACGGCCTGGCCGGCGGCGGCAATCCGCCCAAGCGCTCCTGCGACACCTGACGATCCCCAGATCGTCTCGGGATCGTCGATGACCAGCACGTACGGCCGCACAGCCCCCGTGGGGGCCGCCCCCTCCAATGTCGCGATGCGCTCACCCAACGGCAGTGGATCGCCGTCATTCAGCACCAGCCCCAGCGGGGCGCTGCGCGGGTCAGCGGTGATCCCGGCACCCTTGCCGTACGCCGCGATCGGGTGCTGTCCGACCAGGGGTGCGAGCATGGAGGCCAGCAGACGCGTTTTGCCGGCACCCGACATTCCAACGATGGGGATCACCGGCGACGCGGTGAGGTCGAGCTCGACGGCCTGCCCGTCTGGGTCGAGGCCGAGGTGCGCGGTGAACGGTCGCCGCGGTAGTGCGATCCCAGCCGTATGTGCCGCATCGATCACAGCGGCGCTGAACCGCCGCGGCGAGCGGTCCTCGGCATCCTGGGCGGCGCCTCGCAGCAGCCGGTGAGCTTCGGGCAGCGTAGCGGCGGTGCCAGTGGCTTTGAGAGCGCGAGCAGCCAAGCGGCGCTTACGATTTCGAGACATTCGAACACATCCCATCCAATCTTCGAATCGGGCACCCACGCCACCCTCGAAGACGGTGGTACTGCTGCGGGATTCTGTGAACCTTTGCCCGATCAACACCGTCCCGCGTGGGGGGAAACGGCTCCGGGATCAGCGACCGCGACGCTCTGATATCGACCGTAGCAGATCCTGGCGACACCGCGCGGGACCATCAGATCCGCCTCGCCTCTGCTGGCTTTTGGGTGCGCAGCGGTACCCGAACCAGCTATCTCAAGGCGCCGTCGACGGCCCACCTGAGGGCGCGGGACCGCTGCTGTAGAGCAGCCTTGTCGTGGAGTTGGTGTGCCCGCGGAGGTGACGCGTTCGCGATCAACGTCTCGATCCGAACGGCTCTCGCTCACAGCAGTTGACCCCTGCCGCTGCAGCCGCAGTGTCACCGCGGTCGGGAGGTAAGAGGCGCATGTAGTCGTAACATTTCGCGGACTATCGAGGGTCACTGTAAGGACTATGACCCCACCGATCCTTGTACTCGTCAATGGCACGGTTCATCTGTTCCTGTCGCTCCCGCTCGGCCTTGCGCCGACGCGATCGAACAACCATCACCCATGTCAAAGAGGCCAAAGCGGCAGCGACAACAGCTACAAGAAGCAGTACCCAGGTCATGAATGAATCTCACTCTCTTCAGATGACCACCGGTCGGCGGCGCCCCTCTCTACGCGCGCCACACCGCCACCGGCCATGTCCAATGGTGTCGTGTTGGGGGGGAGTCCAACCGCTTCTCCCTGCTCTAGTTCGCGAAGGGAAACCGACCCGCTAGCCATCAGCCGAAGCGGACGAGGACGGTTCATCGAGCAGTGCGGTCTCCCAGCTTCTCAGTAGCTCAAGGCTCCTCTCGACCTCGACCCCTTGCGCATCGCTGCTTGCCAGGTCGGTCGCAGCTTGGCCGAGTTGATAGGCGGTATCGGCGATCACCGAATCCGCTATGCCCGCTGGCGGGTGCCATCCTTCGGGCAGTGGCGGTGGTGGGGTGTTCAGGTCGTCGCCGTTTTGAACCGATGCCAACGCCGCAGCCACCCCAATGACACGTTGAGCGAGCATGGCATCGATCTGGCCGGCCAACGGTACAACCGTGGCATCCAGGTTGGCGATGACCTGGCTGAAGAGCTCGTTGCGAATCATGCGTTTCTCCAATCGTCGAAGCCTTCTTCGAGTCTTGCCCGCTGCCAGTAGCCGCTGCGCAGCCCCAGCTCGATATCGAGCGGTGACGTGATGAGCATTGCCGTGTCGGCCAGTAGTTGCCAGGGGCTCCCGCGACTGGCGATGATCCGCTGGCGCCATAAGCTCCAGTCCCCGCAGGGGTGGTCCATTGCAGTGCGGGGATCCGCATACATCGCCGCGGCGCGCTGGCAGACAGAGGTGAGGAGCTGACCGACCTGGGTATCGGTGGCCTGGACTGACGCCGCGGCAGCGGCGATGGCGTCGAAGGCCTCACCCACAGGTGCCTGAGCTTCCCAGTCAGCAGCACGCCAGGCGAACTCGACGAACGTTCCCTCGAGCTCGGCCGGGATCTGGGCGGCGGTGTAGTTACTCATTGCTCATCCCAGTCGATCGAGAGAATCTCAATCCTGTCGATACGGACGCGACTGTCCTCGCTGTAGTGGGAGAACTCGTCATAGTTCGCCCCGAAGTAGTCCACTGTCAACGCCGCCTCCATGGCGGCGGTCAAGCTGGGGTCATCCCCGATGAGATAGGCGTCAAACATCGCCTCGATGAGGTCGTCACTCATCGTCAGGTTCCCGGGGTGCATGGTGATGTCGCGATACCCGATGGTGTAGCCGCTGGGGTTGCTTGGAGTGAGGATCGACAGGTCCCCACGCAGCCGGATGGTGGGCTGGCTGTGGTTGTCGAGGTTGGCCGCATCGGCGGCGATATCGCGCGCACTCGAATCGACTTGGCGTTGGGCCTCAACGACCTGTCGGCGCATGTTCGGCGATTTGAGGGTCTTGGTTTCCCCTCGCACATACCGTCCGACTGTTGATTCCGATACGCCTAGTTCGCTTGCGACCGCTGCCTGAGTGTTGCCGAACTGGCTGATGATCGCTTCGCGACGAAGACGCTCGGCCAGAACTGGGTCGGGGATGCGGTTTTCGCGGCGCCACTTGTTCAGTGTCGAGCGCGATCGCCCGGCGCCTAGAGTGCGCTTGACGATGGCTTCAACTTTGTCGATTCCTAGCCGCTGGTACTGGGCCGCGACGTCACGCGGGCCGGTGAGCTTCTGGGGCCGGTTGCTGTGGGCTCGGCGACGTACCTGCTCGACGATGTCGGGGTCGATATGCTCGCCGCCGCTCGGGGAATCGGCTCCCCCACTACTCGCCGACCGCGAAGTCGATGATGTAGCTGCCGTATTGTTCGACGTCTTCTGTCGGGTTGGTCCCAGATGACGCCCAGCCATCAGCCCTCACCACCGCGCTGAGCTTCGACCCGTGCTTTGCGCTCCGCTTCACCACGCGCTGCGACTTCTCCTTTGGCTCGAACCTTGAGCTTGGAGACGACCGCCTCGAAGTCAGCACCGGTCGTAGTCGCGAGTGCTTCACGATCATCGGGAGTCAGTACGCACTCGCCTTCGAGTTTGTATTTGCCCAGCCACGCTTTCCCATCGAAGGTGTCGGCCAGGTCGATCCCTTCGGGCACGAGGTAGGTCCACGCGTCGGTTTCGCACGACAGCGGGGTGAGGCCATGCTCGGTTCGGATCTTCGCCGCACGCAACATGGCCAGACTGCGGGCACGGGCAATGATGGTCTGTTCCCAGTAGGGCTGGATGTGTTGACGCACCTCGTCAGACCGCCAGGTCGACGCTGCGGCCATGCGGCCGATGTAGCTCTTGTAGATCCGCTTGAAGTAGTACTCCGACATCGCTCTCTGCCACCGCATGGGGCGTTCACACTCGTCAAGATCGGAGCACCACAACGCGATCTTCACCCGCTCAACCCAGTCGACGAGCGGACGGCCCGACTCGGGGAACACCCACGCCTGCCGCACGCCCGGGCGCACACCGGCGCCGCCGGTCTCCTCTGGCCTCCGCAGGTGCTTGAGTGTCTCGGTGGTGACCCACACCCCTTCGGTGCGAGCAACGCTGATCTTGCCGTCCTCGCCGCGGATAGTCCGCAGCGGCCGCGGAACTGGGAACAGCCCCGGGTCGCTCAGCTCTGGGTCGTAGCCGGGGATATCGATGAGCCACCAACCTTGCGGCAGTGACTTGCCGGCGATCATGACTTCGGCCTCGCCGCGGGGAACGTGACGGGCGGCGCCCCAGCCTAAATCCTGCTGCGCGGCATTGAGATAGGCAGCCCGCTGATCGATCACGACGAGCCGATCGGCTGCCTGTAACTGGTCGGGGTCGACGCGGTCGGCATTCCAGTTCAGCGCGCGCTCGGGAAGGTCCTGTCCGGATGCGGTGCCCTCCAGTGCCGGCTGATAGCTGGCGGTGATGGGGGTTTTGCGGCCGGCGAGGTGACGAGTGATCGAGTCGGCGGCGGTCGAGGATGCGGCGGCTTTGGGCATGACTTCCAGCATCTCCATGACCAGCATGGCTCGGCGGAGTAGTTCTCGTGCGGCTTCGCCGTCGTCCTCGGGCAGGTCGTAGTCTCCACCGTCGCCGACGATGCCCATGTCATAGGTACCGGCGGTGAGGTGGTAGTAGGGCTCCAGCACGACGTCGACTGCTTGGCGGTTCGCGGCGTGCTCGAGGTAACCCCAGCCTCCCGACGGGCGGAAGCGTTCCTTCCACTCGGGCATCGCACGGAAAGTCTCCGACAGCCTCTTCTGGACGTCCTCTTTCACAGTGTCGGTGGTGGTCTCTTCAGAGATCAGGCCCAGGTGTCCCAGCAGTTCGGCGCCGACGAGGTAACACTGCGGGGGGGCGGGACGCTTCTTGCCGTCGATGGGCAAGGACCGCGGCCGCCACCGAGTCAGTACCGCGGCCAGGTGTTCGGGTGCGCGGACCTTCCAGTCGCGGGCACTGTCTGGATCTGTGAGCACCGAGGGCGAGAGGACCTCGTCAGCGGTGATGACCAGGATGTGGGAGTCGAATTCGATAGAGCTCATCGCGCGGCCGCTCCCGCGACGGAGATATCGATGGTGGACATGGGCATACCGTAGCGCCCCATCACGACACGGTCGTCAGTGTCGGCGGCGGCTTTCAGGTTCTGCGTGCACATCGGTTCACGTGCTCCCTTCAACTGGGGGTGGGATGCCTTATCAATGCACTCCCGCAACCTCGACGCTAAGCCACCGACCACAAGTAGTCAACCCCCTGTTGCCTTACCGTCGTTGGCGTGCCTACGCTGATCGCATGCGCAGCTACTCCGCAACCATCACCCGCATCGACGACGGATGGTCGATCTCCGCCAATACCGCCGCCGGCCAAGTCGTCACCGCGCATACCCGCCGCCTAGCCACCGCCGATACGGCAATTGCCGAGCTGATCGCCGACATCGACAAGACCCGCCCAAACGAGATCGCCGTCGACTCCCAGGTCCTCATCAACGGAGTCGATGCGACCGGCGAAGCGGCCTACGTCAACGAACTCAAGCAGCTCGCCCAAGAACTTCCCATCGCAAGCAACCGTGTGGTTCGGCGCACCGCTCAACGGTGGCGCGATGCCGGCGTTCCTCTTCGCGACATCGGCGCCCTGCTCGGGGTGAGCCATCAACGCGCCGCAGTACTGTGCGAGCCCATCGACACAAGCCAGCTTCTCGTCACCGACGCCGCCCAGCAGATACTCGACAGAATCGGCAACAACAACAGTCCAGATCGACGACGGTCAACGGTAGGCTCAACCTCACTAACCAACCACAAGGCGCGGAAGCGCTAACCGCCTGCGAGAGGCTCAGCCCTCTCGCAGGCGGTCCCGCTTAAAGGGTCCGTCGTGTCACACCAGCCAACCATTCTTGACTTCCCGCCGGCCCACGCCGCCTGGGTCGCCGCCGGCGAACCAACCATCTCCGAACGCACCACTGCACCTGGACAGCGCTGCACTCTTTGCCGCGGCACCGGCCATGCATGTGTCGACTATCGCGACATTGTTGATCGACGCTTCACCGACTTCGAGCATTGGGACACCGGCCTCGACCAGCTCTGTCTGCCCTGCGCCTGGAGCTACCTCACCGACAAGCCCCGTCTGCTCGTCGTCACCGTCGACGGCCGCAGCGATGATGCTTCACCACGCGATGTGCAGTCCAAGCTCACCGCCGCGGCGCTTTCGTCAACGTGTGCGGTCATCTGCGGCGGCCGCCGCCGCAAGTACGTCCTGCCCACCGCGCGATGGGGTCACGTCAACGGCGAACATGCCGCCCTTGAGTGGACATCGACCGCCGCAGAACGACTGCGGGTGATGTGTCGCCTACGCGAGTTTCCCGGCGTCACCGCCACCGACCTAGCAGCCGTTCAACCGCCGATCGCCGCCATGCGCGCCACCAATCCCAGCCAATGGACCAAGCTTCTTGAAGACTGGGCGGCGCTGCAGCCTTGGCGCGAACACCCCGGATGGTGGGCCACCGCACTCACGCTGTCCATCCCTGAAAAGTCGGCGACACGATGAACGACGCCGCACCGACGACTCAGTGGAGATCCCACGCTCCAGATCTCCCCCCGCTCGTAGCCGACAGCCCTGCAGACTCCGCTGAACGGCTGCTGCTGCTGGTGCACTACTGCATCGATTGGGAGACCAGCTGGGTCGCCGAGTATCGGCGGCGCTATTGGGATCACATTCTGCCCTCACGGATCCGCACCGCCACCTACCGCAGCAACGACCTTTACGCGTGGTGGTCGACGGTGTCAGCCTCGCTGGGCTGCTCCCCACAGAACAGTGCGCGTCGCCGCGAGATCACCGAACTCATCGCCGCCGACCCGGCGCCGGTTCTCTCAGTGCTACGGGACTCGTTGGAGGCGATGCTACTGCGGGTGCGCATCATCGCCGAAGCCGTCGCCGACGCCCGATCAACGGAGCAGCGCAAATGAGCGAGTTGGTGTCGGCACGATGGGTCCTCGACATCACCGCGCTGACCTCCATCGTCCACAGCGACGACTCCCACGCCCACTCCTCCAACCAAGCCCTGTTCCGACGCGAGAAGATCCTCACCCCCACAGGCGACATCACCAGCGTGCCAATCATCTCCGGCAACTCCCTGCGCGGGATCCTGCGGCGCCTTGGTGAGGAACTCCTCGCACCAGTGCTCAACTATCCCGGCCAACTCTCCACTCCCGCCGCCTATCTTCTGCGCAGCGGCGGCACCCTACGCAAATCCACCAAGACCTTCCCGCCCGAGAAGGAACGTCACCTCAAGACCCTGATCCCCCTGATCGGGCTGTTCGGCGGCACCGTCAACGGTCGGATCCTCAGCGGGTGCACCACGATCAGCAAAGTCGTGCCGCGTTGCGTCGAAACCCAACACCTGCTTCCCCCAGACACCCAGCCGGTGCCCAGCCAGTTCAGTCTGCTGGGCCTAGAGCCCTACTTCCACCAGGGCGACCTCGCCGCAGCGACACCGGCCCAACGCGACGTCGACGCCACCCATCCGCTGTCCCGATTCGAAATCGAAACCCTCGTCGCCGGTACCCGCCTCTACGCGACCGCCGCCACCAGCTTCGCGACACCCCTGCAAGCTGCCTTCTTCCACGACATCCTCACCACCTTCGCCATCAACGGGCACCTCGGCGGGCGCTCCGCTGCCGGCCACGGACGCATCCACGCCGAACTCACTCTCACCCCCGCCCTGTCGCTGAGCACCGACTGGCGCAATGAAGTGCGCGCACACCGCGACGAAGCCCTGGCGTTGCTCGCCGAAGTCACCTGACATGGTGGAGTTTCGGCCGCTGCAGATCACCGCCACTGTTCCCTTCGGGATCAGCTGCGGCACACCCTGGGCCATCGCATTGGACGGATTGCTGGCCTCGGTGCTCTGGCATCGCCACAAAGCCACGGCAGATCCGCCGCCGTATGACCCACGCTCGCCCGCCGACGACCTAGACCTGCCGCTGGCTCGCTGCGAACTCGGCGATCTGTGGCACTGGGCCGCAACGTTCTGCTCGGTTCCCACCCCACTGCCAGACCCTGATGTTCGCACCCGACGACGCACCACCGATCACCGCGCGTTACTACGCAACTCTGCGGTGGTATCGACCAACGTCGACGACGTTCGCGGCCGGTACCGTGCCCGCAGCTCCCCGAGCATGGCTATCGTCGCCAACAGTGCTATCTGGCGGGCCGTGGGCGATGCCGACGCCATTGGTGACCTCCTCAACGACCTCACCGCAATCGGTAAACACCGCGACAGCGGTGAAGGCCTCGTAACCGTCTGGACGATCACCGAACTCGACGCCGACCCCTGGTCAGCGGCCCACGAACACCACCCCGGAGTGCTCGGGCGAACCACTCCCCTGGCCTGTCTCGAGGACCACACCACTGTTCATACCGGGATCGCCATGGTGGGTGTACGGGCGCCCTACATCCATCCGAGCCGACACACGCGTGCCTACCTTCCGGTCAATGCCGCGCACTTGTGGAACTAAGGATCGCGATCGGTGTCGGCACCGCCGACTATCGTGGATGTGACCAACACCAGCCACCATCGACCGAGATGAGATGAGGATCGCCGCGTGCTCTACGACCGCGCCCAGGCTCGCTGCCTGCGACTTGCCGCCGGCCTGTCCGTCGGCGAGGCTGCCGAGTTCGCCGACATCGCGGAGCGGGCCGTCTGGCGTTTTGAGACACAGCGTGACCCCTTGCCCTTCTACATCGACAAACTGACCCAGCTGCTCACCACCCAAGACACCGTGGTCGACGAGCTCGTCGCCGGCGCCAGCGCCGGGGCGATCCGCACCTACTTCCGCGACGATGACACATTCACCGCGACCGAAGGCCGGCTGCCTTTCGCCTCTACGCACCAAGTGTGCGCCGGGCGAGCTGCAGAACTGATACCCGGCGCTGTTGTTGTCGCTCGACGCGAAGGCGATGTCGACGCCGCCATCCCCGCCCGCGCTGCGCGGATTGGCCTAGTCGGCAAGACAATGGCCCGGGCGATGCGGATCTCCCAGAACAGTGCACGCCGCTGGCTCGGGGGCCTGGCTACGATGCCGGCAGAGGTACTCCAGGAGTTCACCGACCTGGAGACGATCGCCCAGGCCCATCGTCGCGACCTCACCGCCGCAGGGGGTGAGTCAGTTCTCGTGGTCAGCGCCACCCAAGAGGACCTCGAGGCCCGCTGGCCTGCTCTCGCTCCGAGCGACACCATGCTCGGACTAGATCTCGCGGTTCACCACACCATCGCAGGCCAAGTCGCCCATGCCGCTGGACAATCACTGGCTTACGCGCCGAACAACGTCTCCTCGACACCGAGTAGCTGAGCCGAATCGAGCCTCGCGATGGCCACCAAGCGCAACGCCTACCCTGACGCGATCGTCGACTTGGAGGCTGGCGTCATCGACGACCACGGTCTCAAAGCCGCAGGGTATGTGTCGCAGAGCTTCTACTCTGATCAGGAGTACGCCCGCATCGAAGCCGACCTGGCCGATTTCGCCCTCGACATCGACACCTCGCTGACCCGCGCCCGCCGCGATCGTGACCGTGCCATCCCCCGCGACGTCACCGACATCAACAGCCGCAAACGCCGGACCCTGCCATCTGCGGGCGAGTTCCGTCGAGGGTTATCGAGCCGGCAGCACCAGCAGCGGTCGGCCACCAAAAGACGAGTACTCGAAGCAAGCCCCCAGACCGGCCGCCGAGCGCTGGCCGGGCTGGTCCACACCGACGACCCCACAGCCTGGCAAGAAATCAACGCGGCCTTGCGTGAGTCGGTGGGTAACGCCAACCAACTCACCGACAACGACCGGCGCACCGTTCAGCGAGTCGATCGGCTGATCCAGGGGTACGAACGGGAAAGCGACCGTGGGCACGTCGTCTACGTTGTGGCGAAGATGCCCGAAGACTTCCAGCCGACCACTGCCGCTGGCGTTCCGACCAGCCTCCAACCCGGATCACGCCTGTCTTTCGACCAGTTCAGCACCGCACACCACACCCTCGAAGAAGCCGTCTCCACAGCCGACCAGACCGGGCAAGCCACCATCATTCTGGAGATCGAAACCGGACGCGGAATCTTCCTGGGCGACTCCACATCGAACACCTCGCACCTACTTCCCCGTGGGCTGAGCCTGCGCGTGGAAGCAATCGACGAACACGCCTTGCACCCCGATCCTCGGACCGGACAATCCCGCGAGAGCCTCGTCGTCCAGTGCTCCGATGGAGCCCGACAACTCTCCACCGAGACATAGACGAAAGGACTGGTGACCATCATGACGGTACCGCCGAAGAACTATCCCGCCGACATCCGGATCTCCGATGCCATCCACGGGATACCCACCGAGTTCCGCAGCGTCGCTCCGCCCAGCAAAGAGGCACAGATCCACCTGCTAGGCCTCGACACCAAGACGGTCTACACCGGCCCGAACCTCTTCGCCGCCGTTGAAACCGCCCGCCTGGCACACCAGCAGAAGACCGGGCTTCACCACCCTCCGATCTATACCCATGTCAACGGCGCCTGCCACTGGTGGGATGGATCCACCTCACGCGGCCCCACCGACCTCGACGTGAAGACCCGCGCCTACCTCGCAACGATCTATGGCTGTCCGACCCGCAACGTCCACATCAAATGGGTCCGGCCCCAGTAACATCCACTCGACCGTTCACCGATGACGCCAACGACACCTGACCCACTCGATGTGTCGACGCTGCGCGCTCACCGCGGCCGGCGACGATCAGACAACCAAGGCCTACTTGACCGGATCGCCGCACACCTCGACCACCATGACGGATACGTCGCCTGGTCAGGCGGCAAAGACTCGACAGCGGTAGTCTCCCTTGCCCGCCAGGTCGACCCGAACGTCCCGATCGCCTTCTATCACTGCGGCCTGGAGTACCCCGAGAACCTCGACTACATCCACTCCCTGACCAAGACGTGGGGGCTGCAATTACACGTGCTGCGAACCGAACCAGACCTACTGACCGCGCTCGTCGCCGCGGGCGGCTTCACCCATGAGGCCCCGTCACGGTCGCTGGGCTTCTCCATGCACGAGGCAATGATGCGAGAGCCCATCAACACCGCCCACGCCAATTTCGGCGCAGGATCGCTGTGGGGTGTTCGTTCCGCCGAGTCCTCCGGCCGCCGCAACCTCTACCGGACACACCTACACCGCGAGATCCACGCGTCCTGTCACGGCTGTTGCCACACCCCACAGCAACAACGCCAAGCCCACGGAGGAGTCATCGCCCGCAACGATCACACCGTCACCTACGGACCGATCTGGGACTGGACAACCAACCAGGTCCACGAATACCTCGACGCCAACCAGATCCCTGCTAACCCGCTTTACGCGAAGCTCCGCCGACTCGGCGCCGACGATCACAGCGCACGCGTCGACGTCGTCCTTGATCCCGACCATCTCTCCCACGGCCAAGTCGCCAGACTCAAACACGGTTGGCCCCAGCTCTATACCCGACTACGCGCAGCGCTGCCGCGCCTCGACGAGTTCTCCTAGCGAGCTACCTCGGGCAGAGTGGGTCATGCCCTTGGGTCGGCGGATGCCAACCACAGGCCAGGCAGCGGTTGAACCGCCGTCGCTCCTCCTGGCTGAGAACTCCGGGCAGCGGCTGCCGTTTACCCGCGCCGCCATTGCCTTCACCCGCCTCACGACTAGTCTGATCTGCCGACATAATCGACCTCCTCGAAGTGCAGGTACTGCTCCAAAATCTCATCCGACGCTGATCTCGCTGTGCAGCACCTGCCGGAGCCGAGCACCCACCCACTCACCCACTTGCGGACTGACTGCATTGCCGAATCCGTCGACCTGGTTGCGTGCCGAACCCCAGACGATGAAGTCGCCCTTGTGGTCGCCGAAGTCGACGTTGAATCCGCAACCCCGGCCGATCTCGTGGGCGAACATCATCCGGAAGTAGCAGTCTTCTAGGCGAAGGCCGGTCAGCTGCGTTTGCCAGTCCGCGTGAAGCAGTGCCGTCGTGTCGTGGCTGGTGAGCGTGCCCAGCGGGTCGGTTATCGGGTGCGGTGAAGGGAACTGGGAGGGTTGGGTGCCGTTCTGCTTAAACCACCCGGAGAACAGCAGTCCTTGGGTGCGAGCAGACCCGACGAGCGTGCCTAAAGGCCGGTCGAGGGGGTAAGCGCGGTACTTCGCTTCATTGATCGAGCCGTTGCACTGCACGCGGCCTGCGGCGGTGAGAAGCCCCGGGATCTGATCTGCGGTAACTGTCGGTATGGGCTCTCCGTGCGTGCGGGGGGTGGTGTTCTTCCGGAAGGGCACGACTCCGGAGGACAACAGGCCCATACCGCCGGACCCCGCCCCTGCGACCACGGTCTGCATCGGCTCTCCGACGCCGCGGGGAGTCGCGTTTGTGCGATTCGGAAATACACCGAGTGCCGCGCCTGGCGTGAGCAGGGCGGTGGTGTTCGATGCGGGTTGGGTCCACAGAGGCTGCGACAAATCTCGGGTGCGACATTGCGAGCCGGGGTGTTCGAAGCTGTTGGCCATCTGCATGATCGCGCCGGTCGACAGGATCGCGGTCTCCTGCTGCGACGTTTGGGTTGCCATCGGTTGCCATGGGTGTTTCTCCACACCCCGCGTAGCTTTCGCCGGCATGAGGACTGCGGGGAACTCGGCGAACCGCTGGCGGCAACGCTCTGCTCGCGCCAACGTCGCCTCGGCGAGGGGCTTTTCTCGGTCGCCGATGCGGGTACCGAGGTCGGAAAGGTCCAAGGCATTCAGTGATGGCGTCGCCGGCGGCGCGACCGGCCGTCGGCACGCCGGGCAGGTGTAGTGGTACTGCTTGCCGTACCGCACACTCCCAGTCGGCGGGATACCCGTCTTCCATGACCAGACCGCCTCGACCTGACGGCCGCATGGTTCGCACCAGGCGGCGGGCCGGTGATCTAAGTCCGGAGCGGGAATTGAGTGGTCCCAAAACACGATGTAGAGCCGATCGCGTGACTGCGGGACGCCGAAGAACTGACTGTTCAGATACAGCGCTCGGTGGCGGTAGCCGAGGTTGTCGAACTGGCGTAACCACCACCGGTAGGTGGAGCCGTCACCGACCTTTTTGCGACCAGGTAGGGCCGGGCCCCACGACGTGAGTTCGGTGGTGCATTCGACCAGGATCATGCGCGGGTGGTGTTGGTCGGCGTAGTGCAGCACACAGTTCGCTGTTGCTCGGTCCCGCTCAGACCTGGTGACCCGCTCGTCGTACTCGGGGTCATCGAGATCGAACAGGCTCATGCCCTGCGCGTAGGCCTTCTGCGAGTTCGCCTGGGAATGGTTCACACAGCTAACCCCGGCGACCAACAGATCGGCAGGTGGGAGATCTCGCGCGGAGTGATAGTCGGCGGATTCTTTGTCGACGAGGTCAGCGATCCAGTGCTCGGCGTCGGGATGGTTGGCCTCATGGACCTCGACCTTGTAGCGGTTGTGGTTGGCCGCCATGATCGTGGTGAACCCAGCGCGTTGAATTCCCCGGGTGAGCCCGCCGAATCCGGAGAACAGATCGACAGCAATCAGTTCGTCGTGGCGGAACCGGCGTGCCTTGGCCGCGGGGCGATGTTCGGCGGTAAGAGTCATGTCCGTCCTACAGCGTCATCGGTCATCAGTTGCACCATTCGGGCGGCCAGTCCCAGCAGCACAAGACTTAGGCAGGTGCACACGGCGCTCAGGTAGACCGCCGGCGAGTAGAGCATCAGGAGGTTTCCCCACGCGGCTACCGCGCCTGCCGTGATCTGGCCCAGCGCTGATCGCGGCGACGGCCTCACCGACTGGTCGAAGACCCGCGCGAGAACCACTCCGGCCATAATCGACGCTCCCAAGGCCGTCAGGAGCGCGATCTCCTCGATGCTCGCGTCGACCAGGATCACCGCGGCGATCCCGGCGGCGACACCTACGGCGATGGCGCTGGCGATGAGGGCTCGACTGATCCGGCCCCACTTCTGGGCGGACTGGTTGGTGGCTTTCATGCGCGTCCTCTTCTCGTCTTTCGCGCGCAGATGACGCGCATTTGGGTTTCAGGGTTCATGCACTCGGCTGGCAGACGTGTCGACTGGGGGCGGGATGAGTAGCTGGCGTATTCAATTCGGGCCAGGCCGGCCCGGCTGTCAGGGAGTAGCCGTAGGCGGGGATGTCGACGTCGAGTCGGGTGTCGGATTCCCACCGGATCCGCCACCACATCGCCACTTCGTGGCCCAGGACGGTGTGGGTGTGCGAACACCACGTCAGCCAGCCGTCGACTGGGCTGCTCTGGCGGCCCAGTTCCAGGGCGCGGTCGAGGTAGGCGTGCATCTCGGCGGTGGTGACGCGTTGTGGTTTGTGCCGCTGGCGCCAGCAGACAGGGCCGTTGTCGACCTGGTGTCCGGAGTCAAGGATCTGGATCATCGGAGGAAGTCCTTCACTCGCCGGCCGCGGCCAGGCGGCACAGTGCGATCTTGTCGCGCTGAACGGTCCGCTCTGTGACCCGTAGATGTGCGGCGATGTGCGCGCTGGACCATTTGCGTTCGACGAGTTCGGCTACGGCGCGCTGGCGTTCGGCCCGTAGCTCTGCCAGTTCGTCGGGGCGGTTGTTGCGGTCAGACCGACCGGTATTGGCGTCGGGGCGGTCAATGCGGTCCTCGTCCCAGTCGAAGGGGCGTGGCCAACGATGGGCTTGGCCCAGTTGTTCTGCGGATTGATCTTCTCCGCGCACCATCTGCAGTTTGTCGAATAGGTGGGCGACGGGTTCGGCGACCGGCTGTGCGAGGTCGTCTCGATCGGTGAAGAGGATGGCGGTGACCGTGGTTGCTGGGATCTCCAGTGCGCGGGCGAGGCGGACGGGACTGTGTCCGGCAGCGACAAGCGCTTGCAGTCGCCGGCGCGTGCCCGACGCGGTTGGCGTGCGACGCCGGCGGGATTCCCTTGCCGGGGCGTGCGCCTGAATGGGCCTAAGGCGCACCGTCCACAGCGCCCTGGCGTGCAATGGTCGTATGCCGCGCGGGTTGGCTCCAAGGACGGCGTAGACCACCGCCGAGTCGATCTGTGCGCTGTCGGCGATGTCATTGATACGCATGCCGTTGGCCATGAGCATGCGGATGTGGGCTCGTAGCTTTGCTGGTACCGCGATGGTCGTCGCTGGCCGGTCGAGGATTAGCGCCGGCGCACTCATCGGCCAGCTCCAGCCAGCTCGAGGTGGCGGTAGTAGGCGCAGTCCTCGCACAGGGCGTCGATGCTGTCGCAGCAGTGCGTGCAGTGTCGGTTGTCGAGGTGGCACTCGCACACGCACGCTGTGTGCGTGGATGCGCGGTGATCGGGGGTGCTGCTCATGATTGGCCTCCTTCACTGTTGGAGTGCGGATCCCGTTCGGCGTCCGCAGTGACACTATAGCAGTTGCTCACTGTTGTTGTATCACTTCTGGCTGCGGTTTCCGTCGGCTTCTTTACCTAGCTAATACGCCGGCCCTGCCCACAATCCGTCAGCGATCAGCGATCGCGTTGAGCCGCCCAGAGAAGCGCTGGGTGGCGCGGTCGAGGGCGGCCTCGAACGAGGAGTAGTGCTCACCGTCAGGGAAAGGTCGCGGCGAACCAGGCACCTGGACCGCCCAGCAGTCGTCGGTTCCCGAGATGGTCTTGGTCTTGCGCACCGTCACCTTTGGCTTATGTCCGCTGTACTGCGGATTCTCCTCACTGCTCATCGCAGCCAACCTTTCGGAATCATCGCCAACAGCTCGGCGCGGCCGATGCGCATGCTCAGCTCGTTCCCCAGAGGTCCCAGCGCGAGGGGAATGGTTATCTCCAGCGCGTCCTCGGCGGTGGTGACCGTAGCGTGGTCGGCGCCTGCGTCGATTCGGACTTCTCCCGCATTGGTGTTCATGTGGACCACGGGCGATTGGATGGCGACCAACGGTCTCCCCCTTCAGGGTTGATATATTTACAGTTACTAGCTGCATAGTATGCGGTCGAGGCGACAGACCCGGTGGACCATCCGTGAACCCTCTTTGCCCTGTAGATACACACCGCCGCGCACCCGTCCGTCACCCTGGCGCCGAACTGGGGCGATAGGCTGAGAGATCGATCAGCACAACGCCGGCGAACCGAGCCAAGAGACACCGAAGAGGGGGTGTAGAGCATCCAATGGGCGACGCTTTGGTCACCAACAGGCAGGCCGCCGAGCTGTGGGGTATCCCCTACCGCACCTGGACCAGCTACGTCGCCCGCGGGAGCGCTCCCCAGCCGGTCTCCCACGTCATGGGGCACCCGCTGTATTCCGAACGGGAAGTGATCGAGGCCGGCGCGCGACGGCGACGCCGACCACCGGGCGGGGCTCCTTCTGATGTGTCCTTCGACGAGGTAGTCGAGGCACGGCAGGCCTGGCGCAGCCACACTGCGCACGACAGTCGCCGCATCGAACTACGGTCTCGGTTCGACGCCGCCATCGCAGGGCTCGTCGACAGTGGTCTCACGATCGCGGCTATTGCCCATGGTGCAGGAGTGTCTGTACCAACGGTCAACCGCGCGCTGGGTCGTGCGCGGGAGAACCTGGACCAGCTAACGCCACCACCTCATGCGACACCACCCGACTAGAAGCGCGAGGTGGGTGTTCTTTTCAGCTGTCGCCGGCGTAGACGTAGTACTGCCAGCCGTCGCCGATGGCCGTTGTGATGTCACGTGCGAGGTTGCCCCAGGGGTTGAAGCGCATCGCCTGGTCGTCCCCGACCGCTGAGGCGACCACTATCCCGATGAGCGTGAGCCGGTACTCCGTTGGATTAGCGCCGGGTCGATCGACGAGGAAGACCGGGCCGCCGCTGTCACCTTCGCCCACGTCCGCTCTGGCCACGCCGCGTTCCGAACTCGCCACGCGTACGGCACCGCATTGCCACCCCGTGGTAATGCCAAGGTGGCAGGTGGATTGGCCGTACTTATAGTCGGTGGTGGCCGCGACGATCCGACCGTAGTTCGTGCTGGACTGGACAATGACGCTCGGCTCGAGCAGCACTGCGGTCGCCGAGCCCATGTTCCACTCGGTTCCCGTGGCGCCGGGACGGCTAAAGTCTTCGATCCGGCGCGCGGCTGTTTGACCGACGTAGGACCAGCCGCCCTTGGGGTTGAGGGTGTAAACGTTCTCGCCGACGGTCTCGGTGTTGAAACAGTGTCCGGCCGTGATGGCCCAGCGACGGCGGTGGGTGTGGATGTTGTCGGCCTTCTTGGTGACCACAACCCCCAGGGTGCATGCGTAGCGACGAGAACCGTCGGCGTTGAGGGTGGCCAGGACGTCTCCGCTGCGCAGCGTCGGAGCGACAGTGGCGACGGCATTCGGTGCCTGGACTGCGTAGATCTGCGCGGCCAGTGCGGCGCAGATAAGGGCAGCTGTGGCGATTGCCTTGCGCATCGCATGCCTCCTGAGTGGTTGAAGGAATGGGTTTGATTTTACGCGGCGAGCAGCCTCGTTTGAGGGCTCAGCGACGACGGGTTTGCTGATCGTCGACGGGGACGACTTCGGGAACGAGGTTGTGCGGGGAGGTGTTGAGAACCCGCGCCAATGCAACGATCACATCGAGGCGGGGAACCGCCTTCCCCGCGCGCAGCCGGTGGACGTTGCGTTCGGAGATGGAGATCTCTGGCGAGGAGTCCAGCAGTAGCTTGTGCAATTTTTCGGTGTTCATCTTCTTGATCTCCCCTCCCTCGTCGACGCGGGAGATCGCGATGAGTTCGTTGAGACGGTTGGCGAACTCTCTGGTGAGCGCATTGGGCAGTCGGTCAGAGGGATCGGCGGGCCGGCTATCCGGGTTCATCGGTTGATCGCTTCCAGGAAGAGGTCGACGGCGGCGCTGACGAGGTCGCCCTTGTTCACGTTCTTCTCTTTGATGTACTCGTTGAGGCGGTCAGCCACCTCCGCGTCGATTGACACGTTCATCTGCGACTTGCCGCGGTTCTTGTTTTCCAGCGCCTCAGCAATTTCGGCGTAGCTCTTCTTCTTCTTCGGGTCCGCCATCTCTTCTCCCTTCTCGATCTACGTAGATACCGCGTATTCGATAGCACTCTATCACGTGTCGCCTACGCCTTGTCATCGTTTGCTCTACGTATTGCAGATGTGACAGCTATGCATATGTCTATAGTCTACGCTGCTTCCTTCTAGTCTCTGCGTCGCTCTTCCGTAGCTACTACGTAGATCCTACGTAGACTTAACGTAGATGCATGCGGGCGTGGGGGAGTGGCAGATCCGGCCACCTTCAGGTTGATCGTCACTGACGAACCGGCCTCATCCGCAGGATGCGGCGTCAAAAAAATGGCCGCCCGCACCCCTTTACGGGTGCGGACGGCCATCGACCAGCTTCCAGGTGCCGGCTACCAGGGTTGGGGTCTCACTCCCCCACGGCGGTAGCTATCTGCTTCACCAAGCCGACCACGGCGCTAGGACATACCAGCCGTCGCTCTTCTGGTAGGCATGACCGAACTGCGGGTGCAACTGGTCTGCACCTCCCTCGCGAGCCTTGCTCGCCACGAAATCGGCCTGACATTTGTCATAGGCCCCGAACTCGTAGGACTGATGCCCTCCAAGCACCGGGCCTTTGCGTACACCGTTACTCGGTGGCCGGATCGTGCACGCCGGCGGCGCGGGCTGCTTGTCCGGAGCCACCGCAGCCGAGACCGCACTCGCACCTGGCTGGCGCAGCCGAGAAGCGTTAGCCTCTTCAGCGGCACTGAAGCGATCACGAGCTGCAGCCACCTTGTCACCGTTGTGGTCGTATCTCTCGGCCAGCCGGCGACCGGCGACGTTGCGTTGTTCGAAGTGCTTGGCCAGCCCGCCCGCCAGATGCGGCCCCGCCGCGGGGCCGAAGGACTGCAGAACAGACAGCACACGCGCCTGATCGGGCTTGGCCCACGCCGAGACCGCCGCGCTGGCCGCTCGGGCTGAGGCCACCTGGGGGCCGAAGGAACCCATCTCTACCGTCGTCCGCTTCATAACGCTCTTCCCATCGTCTCGACAACGTTCATATGATCGTAGTTCGCTGATTCAGCGCGGTGGTGCTAGTCGTCGCGCTGATTCTCACTCGCCGCCCGGGCCCGTTCGCGGGCCCGTTCCAGTGCGGCCCGCGCCGCCTTCTTGTCCTCGGCGCTGTGGCGGGCGTGAGGAACGACCGCCGAGGCCTGTTCGGGCTGTTCACCAGTCCCGCCGCGATCGCCGCTCAGCGCACTGGTCGGTACTCCCACTCCACCAACGACCGGCGGTTGAACCACCCCGGCGGGGGCCACACCGACCGCCGCCGGTGCGACGGGGGATCGACGAGGCGTAGCAGTGGGCTGCACGGTGGTGCCCGGCGCAGGCACCCCTGACGCTGCGGGAACAGTCGACACCGCTGGGGTGGACCGCAATGCGGCCGGTTCGAACGCGCCGGTGTAGCGCTGCTCGGCGCGCGGAGTGAACAGTTGCAGATCGAAGGCGTCGAAACCGGGTCGGTGCAAGTCGACGGTGATGACCGGATAGCTGGGATCGGGTTGGGTCACGGTGATGTCAGCCTGGGCAGCCAGCGCCTCGGCGGTGCTGGGGTAGACGGTCAGGATGCTCAATGCCTCACCCGCTTCGGCAGACCGAGGGTCCGCGCCCAGGTCGATGATCGCCAGCTCGGCGGTTTGGCTGGGCTGGGCGCCATCCAGCTGCAGGCCGGCGTGAGCTAGTTGGCCGACCATCGGCTCCCACTGCCGGGTGCGGCCGGTGCGCACGCGAACGGCCAGGCCGTCTTCGACCGCACGCAACGCAATCTGCGACACCGTGAACCAGTCCGCTGCCACCGCCACCCGGGTCGTCTTTGGCGCCAATCGGGAGGTGTCAACGATTTGAATTCCCACCAGCCGGCCCGAGGACGTCAGACCGAACAGCTGACCCGAAGGACCGATGGCCATGGCCAAAGCGTCGTCGGTGCATCCCACGCCCACGGCCCGATTCGGCGGCGCAGGTTTAGGTGAGCCGTACTGCAGCAGACATCCGCCGAAGACGTCGGCCTGTTCACCGTAGGCGACCCTCACCCCCGCCGGCATCTGCTCGGTCGACGGCGACACTCCGTCGAAGAAGACCACCGATCCCTCGACACCGAAACCGGCGCCGCCGGCCGCCGCGTCAACGTCGACCAGTTGAAGGCAGATCGCGGTGTACAGCGCCGGATAGGACCACACCTGCTCGATGAGCTCGGTGGTGACCGCGCCGCTGATACGTGTGGCACGTGCCGTGGTCTTACTCTTACCGCTGTCGCTGACCAACTCGGCCCATTGTTCGCGCCACGTCTGCGGTGCCACGCCGCCACCGAGGAAACGTTGGGCGTCGGTCAGCGCGGCCGCCGAGTCGATCACCTCCGCACGCACGCCGCTGCGACGGCAGTCCACGGCGATGCGTTGTACCGCCGCCGCAACCACCGACGGTGCCGCTTGCTCGAGGTGGCCGCGTGCACTCGTCGCGGCCAGGTTCACCGAGTCCGCCAGGTCAAGCCGAACAACCACCCAGGTCCGGCGTTGAGACACAAACTTTGGGTTCACGGTGTTGTGCAATGCCCCGATGCTCCCGGTCACCCGGGCGCCGACACTGATCAGGCTGATATCGAGGTGCAAACCGAACTGGCGACGCGCTTTGGCGAGAACCTGCAGGGGCGCGGTGTCAGCGGTGTACACCCCTTGATCGTCACCGACCGCCGGCAGCGATAGTGTCGGCGCGATCTCAATGCAGGCCACCACTTGCGGTCCGGTCGCCGACCAGACATAGGCCACGGTCCCGGCGCTGGTGCTCACGGTCCTCGGCACAGAAGACTCCTGATAGATCTCGCCTCGGCGACGTGATCGCCAGACCCGCCACAGGTAGTGGCCCAGCAAGTGCCCATCGACGCTGATCGCGGTGAACAGAACCAGCAGCACCCCCAGTGCCGCAGGGATTGGCCACAGGTGCGGCAACCCAAGCCCCAAGCAGATCAGTGCCGGCACGGCCGCGGCGAGGACCACCACGCCAGCAAGGCTGGTCTTGAACTGCGTCCGGCTCATCGCGATGCTCCTCTACGCCGCCGCGAGACCACAACCGAGGTAACCGCTGCCACCAGCAGCAGGACCGCAGACCCGGCCAACGCGACGATCCTGGGTGCCGGCGAGGGCGCCGGCGGTGCCGCCGGCAAAGTCATCTGCTCTGGTTTAGCCGAATCCGATGGCTTGGGAGCGGGCGTTTCCCCACTGTCGAGTAGCGAAGCAACCGGATCGATGACTCCATAGCCGATGGTGTTGTCCACCCCGCGCGCCGGTGAGTGGGCGTGGGCGGTGAGACGCTTGACGACCTCGTCGGCCTTCATCTCCGGGTAGCGCGAGCGGATGAGCGCGGCCACCCCGGACACATAGGCCGCTGCGAAACTTGATCCGGCCAGCGGGGCCAGGCCCTGCTCATCGACGACGGCGGTAACGACCTTGCCATTGGGACCCAGGCTGGCGACCTCGGTGCCCGGCGCACCGAGCTTGACCCATGGGCCTGCCAACGAATTCGGCGACGGGGACCCGGCGGGGTCGGTGAATCCCACCGACACCGCGTAGTCGTCAAACATCGACGGCACGCTCAAGGTGGTGACGTCGCTCCAATTGCGCGGGTCGTCGGGTCGGGAGGGATCTGGTTGCGGGTTGTGCTTGCATCCACGGCGATCGCCGCTGTTGCCCGCTGCGGTGATGACGACGACGTCTTTGACCTCAGTTGCCCACCGCAACGCCCCGTTGAGTTCTTTCATGTCCACCCCGGTGCCTGGCGCCAGGCACGCGGTGACGGAAATGTTGATGACGTTGGCGCCGGCCGATGCCGCACGTACGATCGCTCGCGCCAGTGCGCGCAGATCGACCGCGGACTGGCTGAACTTGGGGTCGTCAGCGTTGGTCCCGCTGGGCAGCTGCATGGTGTAAGCCGTGGAGCTTTGGCGCAGCGAGTAGATCTTGGCATCGGGGGCGACGCCGACGAGTTTGTCTGATTCCGAGGGTGCCGCGCCGATGATGCCCGCGACTAGGGTGCCGTGGGCATCGCAGTCGACCAAACCGTTGGTGTCGCCGATGTAGTCGCCGCCGCCGACGAGTTTGGGAAGCCGCGCCTGCTTGGCTACGCCGGTGTCGATCACCGCAACGGTGACGCCCTTGCCGGTGGATATCTTGTGCGCCTCGTCGAGCTGCAAGGACCGCAACACCTCCAACGGCTGCGACGGATCCACTCCCGATGGGTCGATCTTGGCCACCGCGCAGGCCTTCGCGGTGCGCTTGAACGGAAACTCCGACTTGGGCGGAGCGTCCTTCGGCGCGTCGGCAACCACACCCGGCCCAGGCGGGGTCACCGCAGCAGCTGGCGCGGCGCACAACCCCAGTACCGCCGCGGCGGTGGCCACCGCGGTACCAACGTTCATCGCCCGCTCGTATCGTCGTTTCATCAGAGCCCCTTGAGCATCCCGTAGAGGCCAGTGGCCCACAGTGTCACCGGGTAGGTGATCGCGATGACGGCGTAGTTCAACCTTTCAATCCGCTTGCGGGCCGGCGGAGTCAGCTTTGAGCCTGGTCCACGCAGCGCCGCGAGCACCCCAACGCTCGCGGCCACGGCAAACCACCCTATGGCGAGCGCTTGCACCAACGCCGAGCTTTGCGAGCCGACGATCACCGCACTCGAACCGATCAGAATCAACCCCGCCCCGGCGTACATGACCAGCGACTGCACCCGGTCAACATAGGACCGCGCCAGGAAGAACAGCTCAATGGTGACCAGAACAGCGGTCAACGCACCGGCCAGCGCGTGCGGGCCACCACTTCCGTTAGCGGTGAGGACCGCCGCGACGGTAAGGCAAACGGTGAATCCGATCACCAGCCCGGTCAGGTACTTGTTGCCGTTGCGGGTGCGGCGTTCGAGTACATCATCAGCCGAGAGCGCCTCAGCCGGAGCCTCGGGCTGATAGCTCTCCTCCAACGTCTCCTCACGCATCTTCTCCCCTGGCGCCGGCAGGTCCGGCGGCCGCAGCCGCGCGAGTGCGGCGGTCAACTTCGGCGCCGACGCCAGTCCTAGCAGGGCGATGAGCACGATGCCTGCCGCGATCGCCGAAACCCGCGCCCCCGATGCGGCTACGCCGACAGCTGACGCCGCCGCGGTGAGGGTGCCAATAACCGTCGCGGCTGTCGACGCCGCGACCCCGCCGCGCGTCAGTGCTCCCAGCCCGATCGCCGATACCGCCACGACAACCCCGGCGAGCAGCCAGTTCGCGGCGGCAAGTTCTCGGGGATACCCAGCGGCGGGCACCGCGGTGAGCCCTGCCGCGCCCAGCAGAAACCACGAAGCGATACCCGCGGCGTACTGCAGAGCGTTGACGCCGATAGGTTGGGCACGACGGTCATCGAGGATGGCAAACAGCCACAACCCGGCGCCGAGGAAAGCCAGCAGTGCGGGGATCCACCACGGCCAGGCTGAGATGCGCCACGCACTGACTCCGACATACCCGCCTCCGGCGGCCGCGGCGACGATGCCAGCCAACCCGCATACTCGCGCGGTGTCGGCGGTGAATTCGGCGAACTCCTGAGTCCGCACCGCGACTGCTTCGGAAACTTCTTCCACGACCCGCAGAAACTTTTCGTTGCCCCGCACCGCACGAAGGACCAGCAGATCACCGTCGACGACTTTCGCCTCGTCTAAGGTCGTGTGCCGATCGAGAGGGTCCGCGCCCAGGCGCGCGAGTGTCCATGCGTGACCTGGGTCGAGTTGGACGTTGAGTCGGTGCTCAGTGGCGAGGATGGCCACCAGGTCATCCATCACCACTCGCAGCGGCACGGTGGCCGGCACCGAGGTGTCGATCTGGCGGTCGGCACACAAAATCGCCACCCGCGCCAGCGGGGGCAGTGGTGACTGCTGATCGTCGTGGGAGGCAAGGATTGTTTCGCTCATCGCGCTCACGCCTCCCAACGAATGTGGGAGGCGGAGAATCCTTCGGTAACGCTGGCCGCGATCTCTTCAAAGGCCAACGCAGTCTTGGGCGCCAGCAGGCGCACGTCGATCACACCGTCTTCGGCCAGGTGCGGGTCGAAAGGAATGATGTGCACCGGCCGCAGCTGCCGGCTAAATCCCGCACGGATCTCCTCCGGATCGATCGCGGGTTTTGGCCGCTCCACGGTGATGGCCACCACCATCCGCTCCAGCAGCCGTTCGTGACCCTGGGTACGCAAATAGTCGATCGTTTGCGCCGCCAGGTCGATCGACCGCTTGCGGGTGTTGGTGACCAACACCACCGCATCACACCGCTCCAGGATGGTCGAGGCCAATTCACCACGCAGGTCGGTACCCATGTCGAAGAGCAGGCAGTTGTAAAACCGTTCGAGGACCTCGTCGATGGCTGCGAGGTCTTCGGCTTTCATTCCCTCATCGTTGAGGCTGAATCCGCCAGGCAGGACTTCGAGGTCTTGGTGGGTCACGCCAGTGAAGCCGCGCATCTGACCATAGGTGCCGATCTTGGCCGCGTGCTCCACAACATCTCGATACGACACGCCGATAGGTGCAGGCAGGGTCCGCTGGTCGGCAGTGGGCGAGTCGGGATCGGCGTCGACGAGGACGATGCGGTCTGGGCGAAACAGGGCCAGGGTGTTTCCCAGTCCTGCTGCGGTGGGGGTTTTTCCTGCTCCACCTTTGAAAGTGATCACCGCGACGCGGTAGTTGCCCGCCAGCGGTGTGCGGATCCGGTTGACCAGCTCGGCGTGGGCCTGTTCGCGTTTGGACATCCCCACGCCCAGGCCCAACTTGTTCAGCGCTCCGCGGACCCCGCTGGTGGAGGTGAGCTTGGCTTGGCTGGCAGGGGTGATGGCCGCGACGTGTTCGGCCGCGGATTGGACCGCGGCGCCAGCGTGGTGATGGTGAGGATACTGGTTCGCCGCTGGCGCGGGCTGAGTCTGGTATCCACCACTCGGCGCGGGAATCGGGGGGATGGCACTGGGTACCGGCGGCGGCGCAGGGGTGAACATCGGCGGATGTTCCACCGGAGCCTGCTGCGCGGCGGGAATTCCTGTGGCCATCGGCTGGCCACTCGGTGGGGCCGCGGGAGCGAGCTGCCCACCTGCGGTGCGCGGGGGTGGCGGCACCGCCGGCGCTGGTTGCTGTTCGGCGGCCGGCGGCATCTGCGACCCCTGCTGCTGGGCGGCTGCGGCGGCACCTGAAGCCGGCGGCTGTCCTGGCTGGTTGCCCTGCGCCCTGAAGTCGAAGTCGTCGTATCCAGACATGTGATGCTTCCCCGTTGTAGTCGTTGACCGAGTGATATTCATGGGTGTCCCGCCAGCTCAGCGGGTTGGCCGCAGTTCAGCCTAGCCCAGGCCGACAGGCTTGTTTTGGTGCCGCCACCTGCATCTTCTTGAGGTTTGCGACCGTCGGTTGGTCGTGGCGGCGGCGTGCTTGGTGACGCGGCCGGGCGAAGTGGCATCAGAAGTCGTCCCCGCCCCTAGCTCGCGCCACCGAAGGTGAGCGGCGCGGTCGGGGCGACCCGCCATGTCGGGCCCTGCTCGGGTGCGCGACGGTTGCCGTCGAAATTCGGGGAGCAGCGCCCAAGCAGCCCGGCCGGGTCGCTGATGCAGACACCCGATTCAGCAGTGTCTGCTGCCGCGGCGCCCACTCCTAGCGCTGCGGCACCAGCGATGCTCGCCATCAGCGCAGCGGTGACGATCTTGGTTCGGTTAGCCATCAGAGGTCCTTCCCTGCCGTAGCCGCCCATAGGGGCGGTGGTTGCTGACATCTCTGACGTTATCCCGACCCGACAAGTCCCCCTTGACCTGCGATTATTCGCTCCACGAGCGGGCTGGCAGGAGTTGGATCAGGTCAACGAGGGCTCGGCGGATCGCCGGGGGGTCGGCTTGGCTGAAAGTGGCCCAGCGTCCGTAGTCGGTCGCGCTGGGTGCGATCATGCACCGCCCTTGGCTGGTGTCGATGATGCGGATGGTGTTCTCTCCCGGTGTGGCCACGCGTGACCCGCCGAACTGGGCGATCTCCACCTCGACCAGGCGGCTGGGCTGCTCATCGGCGAGGTCGAGCCAGAAGTGGGCGTCTTCGGCGCTGGCCCCCCACCGGGTGAGGGTCTGCATATGGTCGGCGGTCAGTTCCTCGGCCGGACCGGTGACCGGTGCGACGTCACGCGCGAGCGGCGGCGCTTGCCCCAGGATTTGGGTGAGTACCTCGATCAGTTCTCGGACTCCGTCGCTGCCGGAGGCGACAGCCAAGCCACTGATGACGACTTCTTCCCCGCAGCGCATCATGGTGACGTGGGAGTTGCCGCGACGCACCACCGCTGCCCGCAACACCGTCTCCCCTGTTCTGGCCAGCACCGTCATCTGCCGGTCTGGTGCGCACAGGTCGGCAATCCATGCCGCGAGTTGCGGGTGCGGGGCGTCGCTGGGCCCCAAGATGCCTACGGTGCGCATCTCTTCTCGCAATGCCTTCTCCACCCGGCGCTGTTCGTCGGGATCCCACATGGTGGGGAACATCGCCGTGACAAGCGGGAACGGCTCGACACCGAGGATCTTCTGCACCAGCAGGGTCGCATCGACGGTCAGCCGCGCCACCTGTATGTCGGTGGGACGGGCAGCGGACTCGATCAGGGTGTCCATGGATAGGTCTCCAACTGTGGCTAAGGGGGAGGGCGTGGGCAGAAAATGGGTCGGGGCGAGGCGCATGAGGTATGCGTCTCGCCCCGAATCACCGGCGTCGGGTGTGTGGCGAAGAAATCGTGGCCGATTCGCTCACCGACACGGGCCCGAGGTTAGAAGTAGCCGCCGACGCCGCCGTCGGTGACTGCCATGCTGCCGCCGGCCTCGGCCAGACGACGGGCCAGGTCCGCACTGGCGGCAGCAGCTTCGGCGTACTGGCGGTCCAGGCTGATCTGCACGGCCTTGTAGGCCTCCGAGCCCTTACCGCCCCAGACCGGAGCGAGGCTGGCCATCACGGCCTTGACACCCTCGACCTCGGCGCGTTCAGCCGATGTGGCAGCCGTCAAATCCCCGGCGGCCATGTTGATCCCAGGATAGTTGTAGTGAATCGTCATTGTGTCAGGTCCTTTCAGAGGTTCAGGCTCAGGCGGGCCTTGTTGGCTTCATCCTCGGCCTGGTAGGTGCCGCCGGCCTTGTGGATGCTGGCGCCGATGGACTGCAAGGTGACGTTGAGTGCCCGCTGGGCGGCCTGCAGTCGTGCCGCCGACGCCTGGAACGACACCGCGGCGGTGCCCTTGAAGTACGCCGCCGAGCCGGAAGCGATCGCTTCCTTCTTCATGCTGATCGCCTGCAGTTGGGCGTGGTGGGCGTCGTACTTGCCGGCGCCCGCGTTGAGGACAGCTGGATCTACTCTGGTATCAGCCACTGCTCTTAACCTTTCTTGGATGCCGTTCTTTCGGTAGTCCCGCGCAGTGGCGGAGGGCGCCCGAACAGCTGGGGGCACCACGTCTTGGGGCGGTGGGGCAGATCATTGATCACCACCGCCGATCACAGCCAGCGGCACCAGGTCGCTCGCTTCGGTGTCGGACTGGTTCGTGTGGTCGGTGTCCTCGTCGACCGGGGTGGTGGGCGTAGGTCGCGACTGGGCACGAGTGACCGGCGCGGCCGGAGCACCCCCGCCCATGCCCATCGGCGGCACCATGCCCGAAGACAGCGGCACCGCGGCGACCGCGGCGAGGGGAGCTGCCCCCGGCAAAGTGCTCATCCACGTCGGGGGGACCCGTAGGCCGTTGACTCCGCCACGCAGGGTGTCGGCGCCACCGCCGCCGAATAGACCCAGCATTCCTCCGCCTGCCGCCCCGCCTGCGGCCAGGCGCTCGGCCGCACTCGGCGCACCGCCGGTCTGGCCTCCGGGGATACCGCCAGGGTGTTTGATCCCGGCGTTGTCGAAGTTGTGCTGCATTTTCTGGGTTACCAGCGAAGCCAGCTTCGACGCCAAGGATGTGCCTTGGCTCAAGGCCATCGTGCCCACGCCCATACCTGCCTGCGCAGCGGTCATCGCCCCGCGGGTGGCGACCTGACGAACGTTGTCGTTGGCGATCTTTCCGCGATCGAGGGCGCGGCGGTTCTCTTCGACTGCCGTGGTCGCCGCATGCGTGCCCAACTGCCGCATGTTGTTGGCATTGGCCTCGGCGGTAAGGCGAGCCACTTCCAGTTCGCGTAGCGGTGTTGTTGCCGCTGAGGCGGTGGTGGCAGCGATCGCCCCCTCGGCGACCGCGTTGGGAACTTTGGTGATCGGCGGTGCGGGCGCGAACGGTTCGAAGGCACTGTTGACCGCGGTGGCCGCGAAATAGGCCGATTGAACCGTCGCCGCCCGGGCCCATTCGGCGGCATAGGCTGCCTCGTTGGCCACGATTGCTGGGGTGTTGGCACCGGCGACGAGCGGGTTGGTCGCGACTAGCGTTGCGTGCTGGGTCTGCAGAGCAGCCAACTCCGGCAGTGTCGGCATCGCCGCCACTGCCGACACATAGGCACCGACCTGCGCTTGGGCGCGCACGGCGGCCACCCCGAGCTGCTCGGCGGTGAAATGCATCGAAGCGATGTAGGGCACATATGCAGCCTGCATCAGCACGGCGGAGGGTCCGTGAAAGGTCACAGCCAGCTGCCCCATCAGCATGGCTAGCTTCTGCGCTTCGGCCACATAGGTCGCCGAAAGGTTGGTGTAGAACATCTGTGCGTTCTGCATCGGCACAACGCTGGCACCGCTGATCAGTCGCCCGACGTTGATCTCGGGTGGCAGGGCCAGGGCGTCTAGGGGCATGGGGTCCTCGTCGTCAGAGCAGGGAGGTGTTGGCGTTCTCTTGGGCGCGGTAGACCGTGCCCGCGTGAACCATCGCCGCCGCGCCAGAGGCGAGCAGCGACGCCGCCGCGGCGGCCTGGGCGAGGAAGTTGGCGCCGTGGGTGGCGAAGTTAACCGAGGCCAACAGCGAGGCATCGTCGACGCCGGCGGGCATGACCGCGGTGATCGGCTGCGCCGACACAGCGACTTGGGTCGCTACTTCGGCGACCATGCTTTCGATCACCGCGCCGGTGGAGACCAGCTCTTCGGGGATAACCGTCAAGTCCATTGTCGTGTTCCTCCATGTGTGCCGGCAGCCCGAGGTGGGTGCCTTGTGAAAGATCGTAGCGAGCGGTAGGGCCTCTTCGTGGGCTCAAAGTGTGCTAATTATTTTTCTTTCTGACCCGGCGATGAACACAAGTCAATCCTGGTCAAGGTCAACCCAGCCCGCTTGGACGACGTCGTCGTACTGACGTAGCGGGTCGATGAAGTAGCCGCGACCCCGATGCTTTTGGACCGCTGGCCGCAGTTCCGTACCGACCAGGGGCCCTTCGAGCCGGTCGCCGTCGAGGACCATGCCCGGTGCCGACATTCCTTTGATCGGTCCCAGGATCCCGCCTTGGGCGGCCACCGCGGCCTGCTGCATGGCACGGGTCACCAACACGTGGAACCCGATGTCGTTGCCCTGCTGGACAGCTTCGATCAGCTCCTTGAAGGGGTTCTCCCAGCCGCCAGTTCCTGTCACTAGCATGTGATAGTCGTCGATGACCAAGAACACCTCCGGACCGCTCCACCACGACCGCTCTTTGCGCTCCTTCGGACTGATCCTGTGCTGGGGGATCCGATGCCGCAGCTTCTCGGCTAACGCGGCCATCACCGGCTCGGTCTCGGAGGCGGTCGTCATGTATCCCCCTTCCTCCACCAGGTAGCCCTTAGGGACTAGTTCAGAGTGCTGGCGACGGGGGTCGACCAGCATGAACTGGGCCTCACCCGAGCCGAGCCGATCGACGATGCCTTTGACCACCGCGGCCAGGACGGTCGACTTGCCTGAGCCGGCCGATCCGTAGATCGCCATGTGCGAGCCGCGGTACAAGTCCACCGCCACCGGCGCCAGTGTCTGTTCGGCGACACCGAAGGGAATCCGCATCCTCGCCGAGCGTTCCCAACTCGGATCGACGCGGGCGGCCTGCAAAATCTCTCCGATGGGAATTACCTCCGGCAGCACCTGAACCGCCGGCGCCGGCCGCGCGTCGGGGTAGGCGGCCCGCACCTGTTCGATCGCCGCGACGAGACCCTCCACAATGGTGCTGGGGTCCCCCACGCCGTCCAAGCGAGGCAAGGCAACCATCTTCGGCTGCTTGTGGTTGCTGTTGTTGGCCAGGGCGCGCCCTGGGACCGGGGGCAACTCGCGGGCGGCCGCGGCACCATCAGACAGCGCGGAGTTGTGGTGATCGGTCAGCCGCAGTTCGATCCGGTTGATGATGGCTGCCGACACCGGACCGAGGCGTTGCCAGTTGCTACTGGCCACGATCAAGTGAACGCCGACGTCGGCGCCGGCGATGGCGATCTGCCCGAACTTTTCCTTGTCATCGGCAAAGAGTGAGGTTTCTTCGCTGACCAGGATGTCGAGTCCGTCGACGACGAGGAACACTTCTCCGTATGGGTCCTCGGCAGCCAGTTGGGGGTCGGCGGCACGCCGCTGTAGGTACTCCGGTAGACCGCCGTGGATCTCCAGCTCGGCGAACTTAGCGGTGCGGGTGGCCATCAGCGACATTGCGGTGGCCAAGACTCGTCGCTGGTGCTCGGGGGTACGGGCCACGGCACCGACGTGGGGCAGTCCGTCGAGCACGCCGAGTCGACCCCCGGGATCGATGCAGTAGAACTGCACCTGTTCGGGTGAATGAGTCACCGCCGCACCGAGGATCAAAGCCTCGATGAGGGTGGTCTTTCCCATCTGACCTGCTCCGGCGATCGCCAGGTGCCCGCCGCCGGTGAACGCGTCGAATGTCCACGCCTGCTGGGCATGCCGCCGCGGCACATCGACGATCCCGATGGGGAATTGCAGGTACTGGAACTGGTTGTTGGCAAGTGCCAACGCATCGTTGAGCGGGCGGGGGGTGTTGATGGGAGTCAGCCACATCGGTCGCGGCGGACTACCCTGCCCGGCAAGCCGGTGAAGCACAACCCCTCGCACCGAGGGGTCGAGAATTTCGACACCATCGATGAGCACAGGCGACAACGCGTCATCGGGACCCGACTCATCCTCGTCGGTGGCGTCGAGTTCACCTGAGACGACCTCTGCGGCAGGCTCCTCTGGTAGCGCCTGCCCTACGTTGCCGAACACGACCGGCTCAACGTAGCCAGCCAACGCGCGCCGCTGCGCCGGGGTTTCGACGGCCGCGTCGAGGTCTTGCTCGGGCGCACGGTATTGGATGCCGGTGTAGGGGGCTTGGAACTTGACGAGCTCGTTGGGGTCCGGTGAGGTCATAAAGTATCCCGACCCGGCCTGGTTGAGGTGGTACGCATCGGGAACACCGATGACCTCCCGCGAGTTCGCCGCAGTCTGGGTTTTCAGTGCGATGCGGTAGGACATGTTCTCCTCCAGACCACGCCCCTTTCCCGAGTCGAAAGCCTGCGTGGCGAGCAGAAAGTGAATCCACTGGGACCGGCCCTGCCTTCCGACGCCATTGAACACGTCAGCGAACTCGGGATGCTTGGTAAGCAACTCGGTGTATTCGTCGACGATGATGAGCAGCGCCGGGATGGGCTTCAATCCCGCCTCGGGATGGGCCAACCGGTATTCGTTGTATTCGGTGACCGATTCGAAGTGCCGGTTGATCAACGGCAGGCCCGCCTCGCGCAGAATCCGTCCGCGCCGCTCCCCTTCACCGCGCATCACATCTTCAAACCGGGCAACCAAGGAGGCTTCTTCCTCCATGTTGGTGACCACGGCAAGCACGTGGTTGAGAACCTCGAACCCGGAGAAGGCGCCGCCATCCTTGTAGTCGATGAGTAGGAGGTTGAGGTCATCGGGCGAGTGGGTGGCAACTAGACCCAAGATGATCGTCCGCAGCAGTTCGGACTTTCCCGCACCGGTGAATCCAATGAGCAGCCCGTGCGGTCCGTGGCCCTTCTGGCCGACCTCTTTGAGGTCGAGCACCACCGGTCGCCCATGTTCGTCGCGACCCAGCGCCACCCGCAGCCTGCTGCGGTCAGTCGGGGCAAAGGTGCCCCAGACCTTCTGCGGGACCAGAGCGCCGGCGTCGCGGATACCGACCAGCGCTTCCCAACTGTCATCAGCGATGACACTCTCGGTCGCAGACATCCCCACACCGTCGGTGCGCCACCGCGACAACCGGCGCGCGGTGACTTCGGCGTCGACCAGGTCGAGCTGATCGGCGCGCCCCACCAGTTTGGTTCGTCCTCGCCTGTCAGTTCTGCTCAACTCACCATCGGCGTTGATCGTCAGCCACTGGTAGGGGTCGAGGCGATCGAACTGGTGGCGATCGGTGTCTTCACTGGCCAGCACGATCCAGGTGACCTTGCCGAGCGAAGACAAGTCGGTGATCGCCTCGGGTGAGTCGACGATGACCGCCACGTGCGGCACTGCGCCTCCGCTTGTATCGCTGTCGTGGGAGAAGCGGCCGCGTTGTCCGATGTCGGGCAGGGAGGCTTTGAGGTCTTCGACGTTGGTGAACACTGCTCGGGCGGTGCCGGCGGTGTCGTAGCGGTCGGAGATCTGGGTGTGGGGCAGCCACTTGAGCCAGTCCCATTGCTGGGCGGCGGGGTTCTCGAGGATGGCCGCGATCCGCACGTCGCTGGGGCTGTTGTAGACCGCGAGGTTACCTATCACCGCCCGCACCCAGCTGCGGGTCGCTTCCGCGTCGCCGGCGGCGACCACGCACGCGTACTCCCCCAGGTCCAGGGTGATGACGACGTCGTCGACAGTGCGGTGGGCGCGCACGAACTTCGACACCACGATTTGTCCGAGCGGATCGAGCATGTCCGCCGGCGCAGCCTCGGGGCCTTCGAGTGTCTGCTGCTTGAGAGATCCGACCGCCGAAAGAGTGCGACCGCGCGCTACCCGCACCGGCAGTCGCTCCTTGCGGGCGTGTCCTGCGCCCAGCGTCGTTTGGCGCCACTGCCGCTCGGTGCCCACCACCGATGCCAGCAGGGCCGGTTCGGCGAACCAGTACGACTGGTAGTCAAAACGGGTCCGCTCGGCATCGGTGATCACTTCGCGCTTGTCGGCGAGATGGATCAGGTAGTCCTCGCGGCCGGCGTTAAGTTCGGCGGTGCCTTTCTGCTGACCGTTGCCGCCGCCCTGGAACATGTATGCCATCGAGCCGACCATCATCAGCGGCAACATCAGCATGTAGGGGTTGTTGAAGCCACCCATCCGAAACATCATGGCGAACATTCCGACCATTCCGCCGACCAGAATCAGGGGAAACACCATCCGCCACACCGCGGTCGGGGCTACCTTGGGCAACTCCTCCGGCGGTTCGAGGGTCACGTCGACTTTCGTCGGCAGCGGTGGCGCATCCTTGATCTCCAAGACGGGTTCAAACCGACGGGTCGTCATCGTGTTCCTTTGCTGTTTCGCGTGAGGATCAAAGTGGATTGGCTAGTTCTGGGCTTCGGGAGCTTTAGACGGCAGCACCTGCGCCTGCTTGTCTGGGCGCACCCCGTCGTGCTTGAGACGCGCCTCGGTTTCTGAGAGCACCGGGCCAACGGGCAACATCTTGATGACCGCCCACGGCGCCGGCACCGGGTTCCCAATTCCCAAGGCGGCCACGCTGCGTTTGGCGCTGTCGATCGGCCCCGAAGTGTCGATGCCATAGCGCACCCCGGTGTCACCGACCCACCACAACGATTCGCGGCTGAGGTTCGAAGGATCCGAGCCGGTCACCTGCACGAAGCGGCCGCTCTGATAAGGGACGTAGGCGTTGGTCACCGTCCGCCCAGCCGAGGAGCTACCGGTCACCAAACTCACCACCGCCGCGGCCTGCTGCTCGCTCAGCGGCACACCACCTCCGGCGAGGACCTCAGTCTTCGCCGCGGCCGACGACGCGTCTTTGCTCCAACTCCAGCAAGTAACCGGCGCGGATCGCGAGTCAAGGACCTCCACATCTTCGGCAGGGAACTGCCCAATACCCAAGGGCCGCACGTGCGGGACTCCCGACACCACGTCGGGAGTCACCTTCGGAATCTGTTCCTGCCCTTGGGAATCCTTGGCACGGATCATCGTCGCGACCGTGCGCGGCACTTCTTGCACCCCGTTGGCCAGCACCACGTAATAGCGGCGCCCGTCGACAGCATTGGTCTCCACCACCGCACCGACACGGGCGCGACGCCCTTCGATCGTTACCACGTCGCTGTCGGATCCAGCGCCGTCGATCACCGGTACCACCAGCTCGTCACGAGCGGTGATCGCGTTAAACAGGCCCCGGGTGATCGGCACGGCCGAGTCCACCGACCCCAGCCCCAGCGCCTCGACGACGGCGCGGTCAGACATATCGATCTGCGCACGCACCACCGCACCCGACGGTTCCCGATAGATCAGCCAAGTCTGCCCATCGATGGCAACCAGCCTCGCCCTACGCTGACCCATCGGTGACACCGTCTCCGAGCCCACGGTGAGCGGACCGCCGATCGCGATCGACTTGACCGATCCTCCTTCACCGCCCTCAGTTTGCCCTGTCGAGGAGTCCACCGCGATGGTGCGGCCATCGCCGGAGTCACACAGCGCCCATTGGGAATCGGTACGCGTCGACGGCAGCATCTGCGACGGCGCACCAGGAATACCCAGCAGCGGACCGCGCGGCATCGCCGCGATCGCCGAACTCTTCACCGCCACCGGCACCATGGGTGAGCCGACGATGAGCCGCGCCGATGCGAGGTTGAGCACCGGATAGAGCTTGCCGTCCTCCAGGCGCACGTAGATCGCGCGGGTATCGGAGTCGGCGACGATCTTCATCTGATCGGAGATGGTGGTCTTGGCGCTGAAGAAGGAGGCGACCAGCGCACCGATCAACCCCAACGCACCCAGGCCGATACCGACTTTGGTCGCCGACCACTGACCGCGCTGCGGGTCGTCGCGCACGGCGGTTTCTCGCCGGACCAGTGCGCGTTCGATGCGCTGCTTCATCAGCTTCCACCCCGACACCTGCGGCTTGGACACCAGCCGCAGCCTCGTCGACGCCGCACCCTCGACGGATTTGGCGGCGTCCTGGGGGCCCTCAGTGGTCATGATGACGCTCCTTCGGCAGTGATCGCGGCCTCGGCCAGCGTTTCGGTGACCGCCGCACGCGCGTCAGCGAGCGTCACCGTCGTCATCTCTTCCAAGCTCATCTCCTCGGCCGCGCCGGATTCGACGAGCCTGTTGTCGCGTTCCTCTTCGCATCGCGCCAGCAGGTTGCGCACGCCCCGGCCGTTGCCCAGCTCGTCGGCAACGGTCCAACCGGGTTTGGCCGCACCCCAGACGTCATGGGCCGGCCACGAGGTCGCCGCCATCCACTCGAACCGTTCGGCCAGGTACTGTCTGGTCTCTTCCAGAAGCGTCGTGACACCGCCTCTGACCGCCATCCCCTCGAAAATCTCCATCAACTCTTTGCCGTTGTAGGAGGGGAAGTCGATCGTGCGGGTGAACCGAGTCTTGAGTCCTTCGTTAGTGGAGATGGCTCGCTGCATCGGCGCGGCATATCCGGCGACGATCACCACCAGGCGGTCGCGATCGTCTTCCATCCGGGTGATCAGCGTGTCGATCGCTTCGCGGCCGAACGCATCTCCCCCGGAGAGCCCTTCTTGGGCCAACGCGTAGAACTCGTCGATAAACAGCACACCGTCGAGCGCCTCGTCGATGACCTTGTTGGTCTTGGGCGCCGTTGAACCGATGTGTTCGCCGACGAGGTCTTTGCGACCCACTTCAACAACCTTGTCGGTCTTGACGATGCCGTAGGCGGAGAAGTACTTACCAAGCACGCGCGCCACGGTCGTCTTCCCTGTGCCCGGCGCGCCGGTGAAGATCTGGTGGTGGGCCCTACCCGCGGCGGCTTTCGTCCCTTTCTCTTCGCGAGCGCGATCCATTTGGGTCGTCGCCCGCAGCCGCGCGATAGCCTTCTTCACCTCGGGTTGGCCTACCTGCGCGGCCATCAGATTGTTGGCCTCTTCTAGCAGTCGGTCCCGCGCTTCGCGACTTTGCTCGGCATCGGCCTCTTCGCGTGACGGCTGGGTGTCTGGGTCCCACGGGTCGGCGCGCTGGGCGATGATCTCGTTGGTCACGACCTGAAGTCGAACCGACTCCGACGCTGCCGCCCGCTGATACCGGGGCTCTCCACCGCGGTAGGCGGCCAGTTTCGACAGCACCTGGTTGGCTTCCTCGGGCTTACCCATCTCCCGCAAGACCAGACCTTTGAGCAACATCAACTCAGGCCAGAGGAATTCTTTAGTCCGGGTGGTGTCGTTGCTGATCTCGACCTCCAGCCCGACGAGCTCAGCGAACATCGCCTCGCCGCGCCCCAGGTGCGCCGCGGCTTCAATGGCCAGGAACTTCACCAACATGACCAGCAAATCCGCGCCGCGTTCCCCAGCCGCACTCCGCGTGTCCAGATCGTTGATCAACCCAGCCCAGTCGTAAGCGGTGATCTGATCCCACCGCTGCGCGTCACGCCAGAGCAACATCCGCGCCAGCCGCACATAAGACGACGACTCGTCGACGATCTCCTGGGTCAACAGATGATCGGCCTCACCACGATCACCCGAACGTGCGTAGACAATCGACTGAGCCACGACCAACTCATCGGCGGTACGCACCGGCAAAGCAAGGGGAAACCCCAGGACCCCGATCCTCACCGCCAGGACGTGATTGAGCCGTTCCCGATCGGTCACCTCACCACGGCGGGACCGGGAGCGGTAGGCGCGAAACCACACTTCGTCGGCCACGTCATTGCCTTGGGCCTGGTGCACGTGCGCCAGCCCCAACCAGGCGTCACACATGGTTTGATCGGTGCGCACTGCCGCAGAGAAGGCACGCTCAGCCTCGATCAAATTGACAGGTTCGGCGGTGGCTCCCAGGTGTCGCATTCCCAGGACGCACGCTTCACTGGCCTGCACTAGTCACTCCCCTTCTCATTGGTGTCGTGGCCCAACCTATACCGCGCGTCGGCGAGTGTTTTGGGCTCGGGAGTCCTCCGCGTCATCGGGCTCTAGCTCCGTCGACGGGGCAGGCTTGGGGATCAATGTGCTGCGGATCTTGCCCAGGATCATGACCTGCCCACCGGCGATGCCGCTGTACCTGTTTCGCTCACCGATTTTTCCGCATTCGAACGCCATGGGACAAGGTCGGCAGAATGCTGCGATTTCGCAGTCGATCTGGAACCGCTTGGATCTGATGGGCTGTTTGCCGTCGACGCGCTTGTGCAGTTTCAAGGCCCTGGTCGTCAGTTCGTCGAAGGCCGGGAAGTCGCTCACGCACGGCGCGGGAGTGTCCAGCAGGGGAACCTTGACTTCCTTCGAGTTGGGGTCCTCGTTGTTGTCCATGCGGGAAAGGATACGAAACCGAGGCGACACGCCCCCCATTTATCTCTGCCACCCATGTCAGACGTAATAGGGAGTTGGGCCTGATCACCCCCTACGACCCATTGAATATGCCGACATACACAGGCGACGGATCACGCCGGGCGGGCCTCAGGCCACCCGCTGATCTACGCTGCTTCTACGTTGGCTCTACGTAGGCTCTACGTTGGCGCTACGTATGTTCTACGGTGGGCCACCGTAGTGGCTTCGTATGCCATACGCCGAGTACACGCCATGCCTACGCCTTGCCCACGTAGACGGAGGGAGAGGTGGCGAAGACACGCCAAACACCAGCAACCACAGACCCCGGCGGGTCCGGGGGCCCCTATGCCTCAGGGACGAGCCGGACGACTTTCGGATGGCTGATCCGCGCGCACTCAACCCACGGCTCCAACTCAGAAAGGAACCGATGCTCAGCATCGCCCGTGGGGCGCACAGCCCGCCGGCGACTGTCCAGGCGCACCACCATCTGGGCACGCTCGGAATCCTGCGAAGATTCCAGGTGCTCCATCCAGTCGTTGACCCACGCCCGCAACCGGATCGCGTTCTCCTCGGCCAGCCACCACTGGTAGGTCGTGCCGTCGATCGCCAACTCAACTGACTCGTCGGCTTGCAGCGACGGGTTGAGCGCATCAACGAACTGCTGCGCCTTACGCGGTCGACCCATACGTGCCACGACATTCACCTCCAGCACCAATGGTACCGCCTTTACCAGCGGCAGCCCGCGGTCCGCCGCCAATCACCACCGGCCGCCAGATCGCTCCCCCGAGCGTCGCACCGTCAGCCAAGGCTATCTGCAGCGCTGCAGAATCCGCATCATCGCCGTCTTCTCCGCCGGTGTCACCCACAACTGGTAGGCGTGTTTCACCACAACCTGCTTGGCCACGTAGGTACACCGGTAGGCCTTATTGCCCGGCAACCAAGTCGCCACATCGCTGTCACGCTTGGCCGTGTTGGCTGCACCGGAGACCGCCAACAAGTTGCGCGGGTCGTTCGCGAACTCAAGCCGCTTGTGCGCAGTCCAACTCTGCGCACCTGTCTGCCATGCATTCGACAACGGCGTGAGGTGATCGATCTGAATGGCCATGACGTCAACGCCACGTTCGAAGACGATCCGGCGGGCGGTGTAGGGATCGATCAGGACACCACTGACCACGGTGCACCGACCCCGCAACTGAACCTGCTCGAGGTCGCGCCGCAAGATGTCATCACGGGTCTTACACCCGTTGCCCCCAAACTCAACCGACACATCATCACTCCAGGCCCGACCAAACACCGATCGCCGATATCCCGTCTTCGCAGCGCGACCCTTCACCGCGAGCTCGTCGAGCAACCCCAGCGCCACAGACGCGTCACCACCGCCCGCCCATGGGGCTGGGACGGCAGTGTGCGGGGCTCGATGACCGAAGTCGAAATCGAACCGACCCGCAGGCGCCGCCGGCGCCTGGCTCGCGCACCCCGTCACACCCACGACAATCGCCGCGACAACCCCCACCACCACCACCGAATACCTCAACCCCCGGCCAATCACGATGCCCGCCCAATCAGGTTCTTTGCCGCCCGATCCCTGATCGCCATCAGCCTCGACGTCGCGTCGACGAGGTCCTCGACTCGATCACCCACCTCACTCACCGCAGCATCGAGGTCCACAGCAAGAATCAAATCCAGCGCCGCACCCAACGCCGAAACCCGATCCGGTGAAATCCGATCCGACGAGCCCACCGGCGGTACGTCGACGCTCCATGGCGGCACCACCGCGCCCTCGCCAGGCGAGGTCGCCCACGGCAACCCATCATCCTCGCCCTCATCACCGTTACCGGCGCGGGTCGAGGGCACCGCGGCGGCGATCTGCTCTGCGGCCACCGACCGCGCCGCCGGCACCTCCTGCGGCTTCTCGCGCCGCGCCGCGGCCGCCGCGACGATCCGGTCGCGAAGCAGATGTTCAGGGTTGGGACCATCGAGCGGGCGTGCCCGCAACTCTTCCAACAACCTGGCCGCACCGTCGACACCGAGGTTCTCCATGTCAAACATGCGCACTCCCGCGGCAACCTCCGCCCCGTAAAGTTCCTGGATCGGTAAGAACAGCAACCGGATGAGCTGCTGACACCGACGCGCGTACGCCGACGACATCCCCAACTCGGCGGCGACAAACGCGGTGAACGTCGCGAACTGCTTCCCGGCAGCGTCGTGCAACACCGCCCAGTCTTCGTCTTCATAGATCTGCGCCAGCACTGCCAACGGCCCCTGGTCGTACCGCTCATGCAGCAGCTGTCGGCGGCGCGTCGCCCGCGCCACACTGCCGTTGACGCTCACCAACGTTCCCATCACAGCCCCCCAGCCCCAGCCAACGCCACGCACTCGTCGGCGCCGACGAGTTTGGTCAGCCGCGACCAGCCACTCGGACGGTCCTGCAGCGCCACGACAACGACGTCACGCAATGAGACTTGGGTGTTTGTGGCTTCCAGAATTTTCGGGTAGGTCACTGACACCGACGACCGCACCCCGTCTTCGCTGAGCCGATGAATCCGCACCCGCGTCGCCCCCGCCCGCTGCGCGGACACGCTGTGTCGGAAAGTCCCCATGATCCGTCCTGCGATGAGTCGTTGGGTGAGTTCATCATCGGTACCCGGCAGCAGCACCGGCCGCAACCACCCGTCGGTATCGCTGTGGTTGCCTCGCTCGATGCGTTCTCGGTACTCCTGGTCCGCGGCGGCCACCGCCGCAGCCAGCAACTCGCCCATCTGCTCCCGCATCTGCCCCGCTGAGAGTTCCCAGCGTCGGGCAAGCTCGGCCATGCCGTTCGGCGTCGCCGCATACGCCAAGTGAGCTGCTCGAGCTTTGGCACGCGCGGCGGGCAACAACTCGGTTTCCAGCTGCGCCAGTCGCCGCCGCGCCTCGACCTCACCGCCGATCACCGGGGTGCTCATCGCGGCGATCCCTGCTCGTCGGCTTCTGTGATGCCGAAGTACTCGTCGATCTGGGCGTCGACGTCGGCCGCGTCGACGCCGGTGAAAGTGATCTCTTCACCTGTCGTCGGATCGGTAACGATGATCGTCGTCATGGTCGTCCCTATCTGTTGAATTCGGCCAGCAGTTTGCTGGCACCGGTCACCACAGCTGCCGCGGTCGCTTTGACCCGATCGGTGTTGCCTTTGGCCCAGTGGTCGATGTAGCCGAACGAGTAGCTTCCGGTGTCCAGACCGTAGGCGGTGGACACGACATAGGCGGTGCTCTCGGCCTCCACCTCCATGTCCGGGCGCTCACCGCCGGGCCGCGAATGATATTCAGCGGCACGCTGTCCGTGACCCAGCTCGACATGCGCCAATTCGTGAACCAACGTCTTAGCTCGCTGGGCCTCGCTGCCACGCGAGTTGATCACCACCCGCTGCGGATCAAAGGACGTGAACCCTTTGATCTGGGGCCCCAAGTCCTCATAGGACACCGGAAACCCCCGCCGATCCAGCGCCGCACAAAGGTCGTCGACCATTCCCTGCGGCGCCGCACCCTCCAGGTCAGTCGGGCCAGCAGGCGGCTCAGGCAGCGGGTCACCCTCGGTCTGGGAGACGTCGTAGACCGGTACCGGTTTGAACCCGAAGACCTTGCGCTCTTCCTCCCCGGTCACCGGGTCAACCACCTTGCGCGACATCGGCGCCTGAATCCAGATCGCCTTACTGCCCTTGCGGATCGTCCGGTTGTGCTCATTGCGCCATTTCCCCGCGCCGCACACCATCGTCGCCTCAGGCATCTGCTTCAAGATCAAGATCTGGTTGCCAAACGAGCGGGTCGGGAACTTCCCCGCGACCTCGAGGTAGTCCTGCCACATCTGGGCACTACCCAACTCCTCCACCGCACGATCGATCTCGGCGCGGATCTTCTCCACCCGCCCCTCCTTGTCGGCGAACAGCATCGGCGCCGCAGGCCGATCAACCTGGGCAGCCGAAGCATCGTTCACCGCGGCGTGAGGGTCATCGGCCAACTCCGCTCGCAACTGCATCGCCTCACGCTCGAGGGTGGCCACACCACCGATCGCCTCTTCATAGGCCCTCAGGGTGTCTCCAGAACACCGCCGCGGCCCGCCCCGCTCACTGCTAGACAGACACATGCCTCAGCACCCCCGACAATCGAGAACTCACCAGGCCCACACCCGGCCCCTCAGCAGGAACGAGTACGGACCCAATCCACATCGCACACATCGGTGAACTCTTCGATCGCAATCAGCGCCGTTGCTCACCCGGCGCAGGAGCGGTGAGCGTGAACACCCAACGCCCATGCCCGACCCGGTGGCAGGTGCTAAACCTGGCTCCTTCGTGCCACCGATTGGCCTGACGGGCCTGCGGAATCCGGTAGGTGCCCTTGGCCACCATCAGATTCACGGCGCACGTCGCCTCCTGGGTGAACGGACCGAAGATCTCCACTTGCTCCGCATGCGGAACCGGTGCGGGCGGGGCTGCGACGGCTGGTCCGGCGGCGGCCAGGACGGTGAGCACTGGCGCGGCGGTGAGGAAGGCGATGCTGGCGGCGGTCTTAGCGAGAGTGTTTGCATGCATGAGAGGTCTCCTAGAAGCAGTTGTCTGAGTGGAAAGAAAGTGGTCGAGAGGGCTCGATCGACAGGGGACCCCCTGCCGTTTTGCTGACTCTTACCGAGTAGATACACAGCGGCGCGGGGTGTTCCGTCACCCTGTTTCGCATAACCCAGAGCTACGCGTTCATGCAGTATTTCTGATACTTTCGTGTGATGGCATCGAAGTCGATGGAGATCTACACCGAACTGGCCCGCACCGCGGCGGACCAGTGGGGCCTGTTCACCAGCGCTCAGGCCCGCCGCCTAGGCGCCACCGCCCCGCAAATCTCCAGCTGGGCCAAACGCAGCCTGGTCGCCCGGGAGGCACACGGCCTCTACCGCGTCGTCGGCGCACCCGAAGACCTCGACCTAGACGGACTGCGCATCGCCTGGCTCTGCACCGACCCCGCGAAGTGGCGCTACGAACGGAAACGCCCAGCGATCGTCTCGCACCTCTCTGCTGCCCACACCGTCCGCCACCTCGGCACCGCAGCCCCCGGAAAAGACCATCTCACCACCCACGAACCGCGCCGGACCCGCGCCGCCGCAGTCCTGCTGCACACAGACGCCGACCTCGCTGACGACAACTGGGAATGGATCGACGGACTACCAGTGACGACGCTGCCCCGCACCGTCGCCGACCTCTACCGCTCCGGCCTCGACGGCGGGCATCTCGGCGACATCATCCGCGACGCCCTGCACCAAGGTGCCGCCGCCCGCCACCTCGCTGCCGCCCTCGACGGTCCCAGCGACGGTCATGGCCGCCGCGTACTCGAGGACGCGCTGCTCACTTGCGGCAGCCCCGTCGAACTCGCCGCAGCCAGCGACCTCCTCAACCGACTCTAGCCAGCTACTCAATACCCCATGATTTTCGATATCTTCGTGCGACAGCGCTTCCATGGCGTGGTCTAACGAGTACCGCAGCCCAGCAGCCTTCTGGGCCGCCGCCACCGCACGCGCCAAAACCCAAGCCCGCACCGAAGGCCGCCCCGCCCGCGAACTCACCGGCGAGCTGGTACGGCAAATGTTTCTGGCCCGCCTGTTCCGCACTCCCCACACGCCCTGGGCTGTCGCCGGCGGCACCGGAATCCTCATCCGCCTGCCCGGGGCCCGCACCACCAACGACCTCGATCTGATCCGCTCAAGCCCCCCCACCGCAGGAGATCTGGCCGACTCCATCACCGAACACACCGGCACCTGCCCAGAAGACCCCTTCGACTTTCAGATCCAACGAACCACCAACTTCGCCGGCGAAGTACCCGGCGTCAAAGTCCGCCTACGCGGCCTCATCGACGGCCGCCGCGCCCACGAGTTCGACGTCGACCTCACCACCAAACCCACCATCGGCCGCGTCGAGACAATCACCCCAACATCAGCAGTCCGCGGCCTGCGTGGAATCGCCTACCCTCCGGTCACCGTGTGGCCAGTAGCCTCCCAGGTCGCCGACAAACTCGCCGCCATGTACCGCCACACCCGAACCGACCAACCCGGCGTCTCCACCCGCTATCGCGACCTCGTCGACCTCACGCTCCTGGCCACCAACACCAGCACCAGCTCCACCGACCTCGCCGCGGCAATCGCCCAAATCCGCGCCGCCGGCTACAACCTGCCCACCACCATCACCAACCCAGGCGGCCAGTGGCCCGCCAACTACCCCGCGGCCGCCGCCGGCACCCGACTGCCGCGCAATCTGCACAGCCTCGACACCGCACTCGACGTCGTCGGAGCATGGCTCAACCCCATCCTCAGCGGGCAAACTTCTAGCGCCCACGGCTGGGATCCCCGCTCCCACCAATGGATCCCCGGCGACGAAATCGTCCCTGCCGGCGACGAACCCGACTCAGTCTTCATCGCCGAACACACCCGCGACGACGGTCAGACCCACGTCACCAGCCACCGCCGACGCAAACCCCAACCCAACCCCTGAACACTCTGGACCTGGGCGACGAGACTCAACCACGCACCGAATCCTGTCGCGTTCGTCGGATAGATTCCCTGCATGCGCACCTCGCTGATCCCCCTCACCGCCGCGGTCACCCTCGCGTTGACACTCACCAGCTGCAACCACACCAACTCCTCCACCGCCGGCAAGTACACCACCGACCAGGCCTGCACAGTCGCCACCGCCGGCGCCGCCGCCTTCACCGGCCCAATGACCGCATGGATCTACAACACCCCCCTACCCCCGTCCATACCCCCGGCCGTCGGCGCTGAGGCTCCCTACAACTCCGACGACCCATTCCAGGCCCGCCTCAAGGAACTCTCCACCCAACTCAAAACCGACGCCACCGACTTCGCCACGGCCTACCAGGCCCGCAACGACACCCGCCTACGCGAACTGCAAGCCGAAGGCCGCAAGAACTTCGACGAGATCCTCAACACCTGCCAAGCCCACGGCTGGACCATCACCCCCACCGCAAAGCAACTGCGCTCCTACTTCGACAAAACCCCCGAAAACGCTCTCACCCAACCCNNCCCCGACGCCCCCGACGACCAAGCCCCCACACCACGAGGCACCCGCGTCATGATCGGCGACACCGTGCGCTTCGAAACCACCACCAACGGCAAAAAGTCCACGATCGCGCTACGCATCACCAGCGTCGACAAAGCCACCGCCACCCAACTCAAATCACTGGACCCCAAAGCCCTAGCCAACGTCCAACAAATCGTCTTCGTCCAAGCCACCGCCACCGGCAACAACGACGCCCTCAACTCACTCGACCCCACCTTCGCCGTCGCCACCGCCGAAAACGTCCCCCACGGACCACTACAAGTCTCCGGAGCCTTCCCGCCCTGCCAATCCGAACCGGCCAAAAACTCCACCCGCCACCTGTGCGCACCATTCGGAATCGCCAGCGCCACAACCGGAATCAAAGCCGCCGCCCTCACCGGCATCACCACCGGCCAAGCCGACAAGAAGAACCCGCTCTACATCTGGCAACTAAACTAGCTCGAAGGCCTATCTGGGTCGTCGACGACGTCATCCACCACCGACACACTCGTCGAGAGCGACTTCACGATCACCTCCACGGCGTACTTGTCGTCAGCCGACAGCACGGAAATCGAATCGGCAAGCAGACCAGGCCGCACATCCCGAACAGCAAGTCCAACCGACGACGCGGCAGAGAGAACCACGGAGGTCACGTCGACCTCGAGCGCGATCGCCATAGCTGCGAGAGTCGCGGGCTCAGGGAACTCCTTCATCCTGACGCCAGTCCCGAGCTGCTGCCACCGTTGAGCACTGATCACCGCCCCCGAGCGTGACTCCAGCATCCGATATGACAGTCCGCGCCGTTCACGCTGCTGCTGAATGAGTGTCGCGAGATCCTGCATCATCACGGCTGCCCTGTTCTCTCAATGCGGCGCCTAATCTCGGCGAACAACGCATCGAGGGGGACTTCCTCGAGCAACGGAGTGAGGGGTTCCCCCGAATCCTCGTAGCCTACGAGAGACCTGGCGGCAGCAGCTCGCACCCGGCTCACCGGGACCCCTAATCCCTTAGCCAACCCGGAAAGGGTCGAATCGTCGGGCATCTGCCCAAGGTGATCGCGCCTGTCCCGCATAAGCCCTGAAATGAGCTGGCGACTCAAACCAGACCTGTGGACAAGATCAGCTTGCCTCCAACCGCGCATCTCCAGCTCCTCTTGGAGGTATCGCCGCAACTCATGAACCACCGCTGTCACCGCCTTTACTGGGCCGAACCAGATCACGAATCAGCTCATCGACCCGCCGCCGCTGCCGCTGTGAAAGCAGAACCGACTCGGCTGGCGGAACATACGGATCCAGTTCGCCGGCAGGGAAATCCGCAGCAGCACGTAGAGCGGCCACAGACACCGGCAAAACCCTGGCCAACGCCTCCAGAACCGGCATCGAAGGCACACCGTGCGACCCATTGAAGTAAGGGATAACCGTGCTCTCGCCGACACCGACCTGTGCAACGGCGCGGCCAATTGCCCGAACCGAGCGCTCCCCACGTGCACTATTCAACAAGTCACTCAACTCAGTCATCGTGACCGGCCCTCTTCTTCGCTGAGACGAGAGCACGCACCATCGCCCGGACCACCGCACGCTCACTTTCATCGAGCAGCCCGGCTTCATCAGGAAGGACGAACGGCTTGACAGGCGCACCCCGCTCACCACGCAGTTCACAAATCCGCTCCGGAGACACACCGAAAGCCTCTGCCACCTCACGGATAGTTGAAACGCTGGTGCCACCGCCAAGAAGTAGCCGACGGACCTTGGTGTATTCCATCCCGATCTTGTTCGCGAGCGGACGATACCCGAACTCAACCCCTATCCCGTCGAACAAGGGGCGCCACTGTTCCGGCGGTAGATTTTGCTCGCTCATAAATCACCTGCTCTTCTAGTCGCCGCCATCAAGATCCCTCGCATCCAAGAGCGCCCGAATCATCGCACGTACGACTTTGCGCTCATCGTGGGTGAGCCTTCCCGCCTCGTCGGGAAGGATGAACGGCTCCACCTCGGCCGCCGGTTCTCCTCGCAACTCGCGCACTTTCGACGGAGCCACCCGAAGCGCTGCAGCTACTTGGTCGATAGCCTCGTCGGTTGTGCCGCCACCTCGGACGAGGCGGTGGACCCGGGTGTGGGTCAGTCCCGCGCGGGTCGCGAGCGGCCGATAGCCGAACTCAATGCCAGCCCTGTCGAAGTAGGGCCGCCACTGCTCGGGCGGTAGGTTGGAACTCCTCGCGCTCCACGGTTCACCGGTTGGCATGACGGTCTTCCAAGCGTCGCCGGATCTCGGCAAGCAGTTCGGTGTCGTCTAGGTCGGATGCTGGTCGAACAACCTCGACGGCAATGCTCGACTCTTGCGCAGTGAGGTACCCGGCGGCGATCAGCGCTTCGACTGGGGAGCGGTTCACTCCTCTTGCGAATGCGATGACTTTCTCGGGGCTCGGGGGGTTCTTCGCTAGCTTCCATCGAGATAGCAGCGTCTGATCAATCCCAGACTCCAGAGCCATCTCTTTCTGGGTCTCGCCGCGAGTGTTGCGTTCGACGTACAGCCACCAGGCTACTTCGGCCCGCGAGTTCTCAACGCTGCTCACCTCGGGCCCTCCTCTGCCGGCGAGATAGCGCCGTCTGTTGACATCCAGTCATGTTGCTGACCCTCCGTCTTCGCTGAGACGAGAGCACGCACCATCGCCCGGATCACTGCACGCTCACTTTCGTCGAGCAGCCCGGCTTCATCAGGAAGGACGAACGGCTTTACGGGCCTGCCCTGTTCGTCGCGTAGCTCACGAACCTTCTCGGGGGAGACACCGAAAGCGGCCGCCACCTGGCAGATGGTGGAAACGCTGGTGCCACCGCCAAGAAGTAGTCGGCGGAGCTTGGTGTGCTCCATGCCGATCTTGTTCGCGAGCGGTCGGTACCCGAACTCGACGCCCACCTTGTCAAACAGCGGTCGCCATTGCTCGGGCGGTAGGTTGGAATCGCTCACAGATCACCTGCTTCCCTCGGCTGAACAAAGCTGCGAATGAGGCGCGTCAACGATTCTCACCAACTCAGACCCGCTCATCATTCACCGTCCAAAAAGGCATAGACAACCGCCAAAACAGCGTCGCGTTGGCGCCGGTTCAGTTGCGACGCGCGGGCGGGTAGCTGGAAAGGCACGGTGACCGGCTCGCCGCGAAGTTCCAGCAATGTCTCGGTGGTGATCCCGAGCGCATCTGCCACAGCTGCGGCTACGCGTGGTGTCAACCGGCGTTCCCCAGATAACGCTCGTACGAGCGTCCCGACGCTGGGAACCATCGCGTGCGGGTCAGTACTCTTCTCGATCTCCCGCCGGAGTGCGCGGTAGGTGAGGTCGATGTTCCTCTTGGCGAAATACGGGTGCCACTGGTCTGGCACATCCCGCGGGTCGTCAGTGCTGCTCACGTCGCCGCTCCCCTTCCATCAGAAAGGATCGATCTCGGCGGCAAACCCAGTACGACCTCGAGCGCGTCTGCCAGACCTCTGCTGACTCCACGTTTACCTTGCTCTGCCGCCGACAATGTGCCCTTCGATGGCGGCGGAAAGCCCGGAATCTGCGTAGCGATCGCATCACTCACATCCTGCAAAGTGAGCCCGCGGTCACGTCGCGCCGCGGCGACCGGACGCAACTCTCCCCCGTCAGCCTGATACTGCAGAATTCCGTAACTCGCCCGTCCCGCAACGTCGGCATCGCGATCGCGTCGCACCTCCTTGCGATTGAGAAGCTCGACTGTCCGCGTGATCCGCAGCAGCTCATGAAAGTCCTCCCGCGGCAGGAGTATCAGTGTCGCCAAACTCAGCGACTTCAGGCCTTCACAAACTTCCCCTGCGTGGGTCGCCACATACTCGTCCTCCGCGACAGCGCGCGCCTCACCCTCGGTGTCTTTGAGGGCCTCCCAGATAGTCGCGGCCGCATGCTTGCGGGTCTGCGCGCTGCGCCCGACCTCCGAGGCGCGCGCGGGCGCAACAACAGCAGGGCCCTCCTCGTCGATACCGACAGCCGCCACAGATGGCTCGCCGCCGGCCAGCGTCGCGGCAGCACTCCCGTCGACCCAGTCGAGAGCGGCGTCGAGCCGACGGAGCGTCAACGGCGTCGGCGCCGGGGGTGTTCCTTTCTCGACCTTCACCATCGTCGTGCTGCTCGGACCACCGATCGCCTTCAGCTCGTCTTGACGCAATCCGAGTTCCTCGCGTCGATCACGGACGATGCGGCCAAACCGAATCAAACCTGCTGCTTCTCCCCCGTCACACTTCGCCCGATCACCCGCAGCCCGGCCCGCCGAGGGATCCATCACTTCCTCACCTCTTCAGCGGTCTCAGTAGCCTCAATGGCTGCCAGCATGAGCTCTCGCCCCGGCTCGTTGAAATTGGCGATGGCGAACCGGTAGAGGGCCACCAGTCGCTCCAGCGCACCAAACTCGTCGGTGTCGCGATCAGCGACTTGCTTCCACTCGTCGTACGCCCCGATCAACCCATCCAGCGTCATCGACGACTGACGCCCCGTTTGCGACGGAACCACAGGGCGGCGCGCAGGAACTACCTGAGGGGAGTCACCGGCCAGAACATGATCGATCGACCCAGCACGCCAGCCGAGCGCGCGTTCGAGATCTCGACGGGTACGCGGACTCATCACCTGCGTTCGACAGTTCTCGACTTCACGCACCTTGGCCGTGGATGGCCCCCCAGCCTCCCGCACGTCACGCTGCGACATCCTCAACGCCTCCCGGCGCGCACGTATATGCGACGCCAGATTGCGCCAATCCTCACTCATAACCGACACAATACCCTAAATCTGTCGACCTATGTTGATTCAGGCCGACAAATCTATCTATCTCCCGCTACGGCCGGTCTGCACGACCCGGATCATCCAGAGACCGCCGCTCCCGCTCGATATCGCGAGCATGCCTAACCTCGCGGATCACCCCGACGTACAACGACCCAGCAACGACATAACCGAGCAGCCCAACGAGGATCGCGACCATCGCCCCAGCCGACACCAGATGGGGCCACACCTCCAGTCCCAGATACAACGCGACCACCAGCGCAACAAACACGCCACCCCACGCCGCCACCACAACCTCTCTCGGCCACCAGTACCGCGCCACATAGACCCCCGGCCCAGCAAGCTCTCCCGTGCGCCGCCACGCCGCCCGACCATTCCGAACCTTCGCCACCACCGAGTGGCCGAACAAGATCCCCGCGGCCGCCAATGTTCCGCACAGCCCCAGCGACATCACCGTGTCATCAAGCGGCACCTCGAGCACCCGCAGAACACCCACGACCACCCCGAAGATCAACACCACCGCCGCCGATACCGCGCGTGAGGCATCGCCCGGATCACGGTCCGCACGATCTCGCCATCTACACCACGCCGGGGCCCCCAAATAGACCACTAATGCCGAACCGCCGAGAATGATGAGCACCGTCTGCATACCCTGGCACGCTAGCGGCCCGACCCGACACCACACAGGAAGGCATCCCACGCGTCGGACCGTTCGACACGACAGCTGGGCGCGGCCACGTAGAGGAAACTCAACCCAGTGGTACGCACTTCCCCGTTGAAGCACCGTCGATCGTGACGTCTGCTACCCACGATTCCCCCAGAGATGCCGGCCTTGAAGGACCGGGCTTGCGCGCTACGTTCTCCGGTCACTTGGTGCCTTGCTCTCGGATTCCGCGCATTGTTGCCAGGAGAATCGTCCGGTCACGTTCGGCCAGCGTCATATCCAATCGGACCACTTGCTCGACCGTAGGCCGCTCGTACGAAGGCAGGACGATCCCCATGCTCTCAACAGCGGCGATAGCGACCTGGGCGGCGCTAACACGAAGGCCGGCAGCGAGGGCCAGGATCGTCGAACCCTTGATAGACAGCAGCGGATCCTCGTTGCGTATGCGTGAGATGTTCGACTTCGTGAGGTCGTGACCATCCCTCTGCGCGTTCTCGACGATCACTGGGTCTGACCAGTCGTTAGTCGACTTCAGCGTGTCGATGAGACGTGCAAGCGGGGTCATGATTCGAAGCCTCCTGAGGTTTCACAGAAGTAGTTCAACTCACGGCCGATCTCGTCGAGGTCGAGTGCGCCTTCGGCGACATCATTCATAAATTTCTCGGCGCGATCGACGTCGATCTCCTCTTTGAGGGGACAGCCATTGACAGCGAGGAACACCCAGGCCGCCGCCCAAGCTGTGCGCTTATTTCCGTCGACCAACGCATGATTACGCGCGAGCGAGTGGAGCAGCGCCGCAGCTTTTCCGAACAACTCTGGGTAAGCATCGACTCCGAACACACTCGACTTCGGACGAGCGATCGCAGCATCGAGTAGACCGTAGTCACGCACGGCAGGAATCGCACCGAACGCATCGGCGGCGACAGTCAGGATGTCGTCCCGGTCGAGGTAGTAGTAGGTCTTCACGCCAGTCGACGGTTCAGTTCGGACGACACTCGGGCGACCCTCTTCGAGGCTTCGGCCACTTGGCGCTTCTTTGAGCTAGCCGCAGCGATCACAGCATTGTGCGCGAAGGTCTTAAGCGAGACATTCTCCCGCTCGGCGGCCTCCCGAAGCTCCTGCTGCTCTTCGTCGGTGAAGGTGATGTTAAGCGATGGCATCAACCAGGCTCCTTACAATCGGGAGAAGGTACTCGATTAGGTACCTGATAAGGTACCACGAATCTGAGGTGCCATCAGGAGGTCCTCCGCCACCTTCCGCAGCAGCTCACGACTAGCCGAGACCCGTCGGCGCGCCGAAGCACCCGCGCATCGTCAATCTCCCCCAAATGCCACGGCGGCGACCCCCGGCAACTCGCGAATCGGTCGATGCGGGCCTCACGCCGAGCACGCCAGAAACTTTCCGTACCCAAGCCCTGCAGATCAACCAGATCGTCGGGACAGGCCGATACGATTGCTGACTATGTCAATGGCGCGTGTCCCGTGGTCGCGACTCGACCCCGGCGAAATGGAGCACACCGTGGCAATGCTGCTATGCGCGCGCCATCCGGCCGGCGAGCACTTCACCCCGGGCCCCGACGGCGGCATCGATATCTTCGTCCCCGACGGGGACAACAGGCGCATAGTGTTCCAGGTCAAACACTTCCCCAACACCTTTGCCTCCAGCGAATTCCGGCAGGTGACCCGCTCGATCAACGCGGTGGTGGAGACCGCAGCCAACGAGGGATGGACAATCACCGAATGGCACCTGGTCATACCACGTGATCCGAGCCCGACCTACCGCACCAAAATCGAACAACTGGTCCGCGACAAGGAGATTCCGATCTGGTCGTGGATGGGACTCACCCACCTCGACATCCTCGCCGCCGACTATCCCAAGCTCGTCGACTACTACCTCAACGGCGGTCGTGACCACTTCAACGACGTCATCGCCGATCTCACCGCCATTATCCGCAGCGGCGACGGGCCAACTGGTTTGGCATTCTCAGACCAGCCTCTGCAGCCCGCCGAAATCGGTGAACGCCTCCGCCGACTGCAATGCGCCGCCGACGTCGACCCGCACTATCGCTACCACTTCGCCACCAGCGACAACCCGCCGCAACCCGAACAAACGGAGCCGTGGCTCGTCGCAGTCGCAGCCGAAAAGCACGCATCACTCTGGATCCACATCAAGGTCTACGCACGGTTCCTCGCCGCACTCACCGAACGGCCCATCACTTCCTCCATCACGATCGACACCAGCGGCAACCCCCAGCTGGCCGCCGAATTCGAACGATTCCTCGACTTCGGTACCGATCTCCACATCCCGTCTAGCGCCGCAAAAGCCAGCATCGATCTACCTGGCAACCTCGGCGGCCAACTAGACAGCGCGGAGATCCACCTCATCGCGATCCCCTGTTCCGGCGGCATGCCGGACCCTGCCGAATCACTCCTCTTCGTAGTACGCGACAAGTCCGGAACCCCCGCCAGCGAAATCCCCCTCAAGTTCACTGGAGACGCCACCAGCGGGATACGCGGCGGCACCCGAGCCACCTGGGGCGACACCGCCGGCATGGTGTCCCTAGAAATCATCACCCGCCCCGACCCACTAAGCATCGAAATGCACGTCACCACCCAGTGGGATATCGCCGGCCGCCACCCCGACGACATACTGGCCAGCCTCGAAACGATCGCCGCCCTACGCCCCGGCGCCACCGCAGGCATCAGCCCCAGCTTCGGCCCACGCCGCTACTCATACAGCCAACCCCTCGCCCACGCCCCCGCCAACCCCAAACTCACCGCAGCCCTACGCCTGGTGAAAGCACTCAGCGTCGTCCAGCAGCACTACACCCAACGTCTCGTTGTGCCCGCAGCAACAACCTCCGACGAACTCCGCGACCTCGTCGACGCTGCCCAACTACTCCAAGGCCAAGCCATCAACGGAACTTGGGCCAACCTCACCTTCACCGCAAACGCCGACGCCGACCCCGACCTCATCACCGTCGGTGCCCGCATCCAAGCCGCCATCGTCGGAGCCCTAGTCGTCACCCTCGACAACACCGAGCACTTCCTCGGGCAATCGCAAACCTTCTTCGCAGACGCCACCATCACCAGCGCAAACAACAACACCATCACCGCCGAGCCCACACCCGGCGGAAGCAACAAGTTCACCCGCGTACTGGTCCGCGACAGATCGACCTTGCCAGCAACGACCACCACACCATTCCCCTAGGGGGTGACGTCTCATGAGGCCTGCTACGCGCCCTTCCTCGCCTCTACGTGGAGCTGCGCCTTCTTCGAGGTCGCAGGCGCTCTAGCCTTCAGCTTCCATTCGGGGCGACTTCGGTGAGCCTGTAGCCGGGGATCGTCTCCCAACGCTCGTCGGCGACGAGCTTCCACTCGTCATCGCCCACGTCGAGTACGACTGAGTCCCAGCTCACCTCCTCCGGCGGCGCGATCACGAGGAGGGCGGAGGTGGCGAGACCGCGGCACTCGACCTCGATGCCCAGCACACGGACTGCTCGACTGATCGCCTCGACAAACGCCTCCGACGTCGGTGTGACCGTCGAGCCTTCTTCGGGTCCAACCACAACTATCGCCCCACGGTTCCGGTGACCACTCATCGTCTCCAGCAGCTCGGTCAACCCCTCTGCGCATGCATTCAGACGCGCCGTGGCCTCTCTGAACCGCTGGGTCGCGCTTTCATCATTCGCCATCTCAGAATTTTCCTTGTCGTCTCTCGAAGTGGCTTCCGGAACTGGGCGCGGACGCTCGTTGAGTGTCGTCATCTCCGCAACCTCTCTCCGCCACCGGTCACCACTGCTTCAGGACGCTGCCTTTCGGTAGGTGGTAGACCCTTTCGAATGCGCGGGCCAAGGCCGGACTGGGGCCCCGGGCCCCACTCTCGATGCCACTGATCGTGGATACCGACACGGCCTGAGCAGAAGGGTCCGCGGCTCGCCGAGCCTCAGTCAGCGCTTTAGCCAGACCATCCTGAGTGAAATCGTGCTCGACTCGCAAGACCCTCAGCGCCACCGTCCGGCCGTCAGGCAGCCGCGCCACCGTACGCGTCGAGGCGTTCTCAGCACCAGTGGAGTTCTCACTACCAGCAGGCGTGGTGGGGAACAGCTCCTCCAGCACCTCGTCGAGCCGCAGGATCTCATCGGCATCAAGCGCGAAGAGGTCATGCGACGTCAGGCGTTGCACACGGTCAAGCAAGTTCGGCACGACGGCATGGGCGAACACTAAGACTGCAGCGCCAGCGGCGGGGTCGTCGGCGGCGATGAGGGTGGCGGCGGAAGCGCGTAGCGCGGCGAGATGGTCGACATCAGCCAAGACAGGTGAGTCGGCAAAGTGCTCACCATAAATTTGCTGGGAGTGCCCTGGCTGCCACCCCATCGCTACGTCGAGTTTGGTGAGAGTGGAGGGGTTGAGCCGCCGCCGTTTACGGGCCTGCTCGATCGCAAGGATGACCGGCGCACTGGGGCCACCACGGGCCTTGATGTCGGCGAGTGTGAGCGCTAGCTCTGTACGCCGTTCTTTGACGGCTTCGGCAAGCTCTTGTGCAGTCACGCGAGTAACCATAGCAGCGAATAGATGCGAAGTAACTGCGATATGTGGAAATAGGCAAATTAGATGCCCGGCGGCTAGTGGTGCGTATGCAAGTTTCCAAATGCGGGCCGCTGGACTTGACGGTGACCATGACACAGGCACCGGAGTAACTCCAGCAGCCCCTGGGCGGGGCCCGGCGTTAGCTGATAGCTACATCGCGCCGATCGTTCGTCGGAAGACTTCGCGATCACCTCCTCCACGCATGAGCTGGTCATGTACTCGGCGGACGCCACACTGGCCGGGCAGCTGAGCTGGGACCATCGGGACCCGTTTGACCGGATGATCGTCGCCCAGGCCACACGCCGCGAGCTCGCGATCGCCACCAGCGACCGTGCGATCCGCGAGGGCGCGATGACACCGGTCATCGTCACGAAGTAGCTGCTGCTGGCTGCTCACTGCGTCTGAGGTGAGTTAACGGAAGGCCAAGTATGTTTGCAGCAGCGTGAGGTAGGTGAGTAGATGTTGCCGCTGCTCGTCGGTTAGCAGTTGGTCGATGGCTCCCGCTGCGACGGGGAGCACGACGGTGAGGACCAGGAAACGCGCGACCGCGCTGGAGCGGAATCGACAGTACGCCGCGCTGAGTTGGATCCGGTCGATGGGTGTGCTGAAGACGATCTGCTCTACGGCTTGGTGGCGCAGGACAAGCTCGGGGTTGCAGCGCAGGAAGTTCTCGACGCTGGACTCATCGATCTCGGCGAAGGCTTCCTCCACCGTCGTTCCGGTGGCGCCGGCTGCGTCACAGAAAGCGCCGGCGGTATCGGGGAACACGTCGTTGCCGACAACTCGGGCCCAGGCTGGCGAATCGGCCAACACGAGACTTGCCGGCAGCATGATCGTCGATCCGATACCCAGGGAACCGATGGTCTGCTCGACAAGATCGAGCAGACCCATGTTCTGCAACGTCGGCATCGCGACGGAGATCGAACTCAATGCCGACCGGCCGATGAAGTCTGGTGCGAATGCGGAGCGAAGGACATCGCTGCCAATGCCGTTGAGGGCGGCGATGCCGGCGACATTGTCGACCATCGCTTGCCGCGCCGATTCCATCCCGGGTGCCGCGCTGGCAACGGTAGCCAACTGGCGCATTTGCATCAGCATCGGCGTCTTCACCAACGACTCCCCGGCGGTGACGCGCAACGCTGATTGGCCGACCTTTTCCAGCCCTAACGAACGGGCCGCTGATTTGGTGATCGCCGCCCATGCAGGGGACTGCGCGAGCAGTCGGGAAGACTTGAACATTTCGGCAACGCCAGCGAAAGCCCGCTCGGCGTGGATCCGCGCTGCGGCACCGACTACGTCCTGGCCAGGGTTGAGTAAACGAATCGTGGTGTCCGGCTCCCAAAACGGACGAGTCGCCGCATGTGTTCCGGTGCGCTGAACGGCGCGAGCAGTAGGACTGAGCCCGTGGTACGGACGGCGGGCGGTGACGACGGCTTTTGGCACAACACAGGGCCTTGCGTTAGGAAACTAGGTGTTCGACTACAAGGATAAGGGAGACGGGGTCGCCGCAGCTGGCGCCGCGCCGGGGCGAGGTGTTGTTGACCGGCGAAGATGTAGATGTTGCGTTGGGCGAGGCCGTTGGCCGGGTGGTAGCTGATGTCCCCGGGTGTTCGATTATCTGCGACGAACCGGCCGTGGCATTGGACTGAGTAACGACGTGATGACCAAGCAGCTGCGGCGCTGCTCCACTCGCTCGCGCGTAATCACGCGTTGGTCGACGGAAATAGACGCACAGCGTGGGCGGCGGCCTGTCATGCCGACATCTTGGTGAACGGCGACCCCAATAACTTCTATATATGGCGTCGACGATGCGCCCAAACGCAGAGTCGCCAGCCCCCTGCGTGAAAAGCCCGGGTCGAATCGCGAGGATCGAGTACCGCCTATTCAATCGTCACCCATTCGCGAACCGGGCCTCTACTTCCTATCGGACTGGGGCGGGTCGGTCTGCAGCAGCCTGATCACGGTCGGATGGGTAATGCCGAGGTGTGTGGCGATTGCGCGGACTGTGCAGCCCTGTGCGCGCAAGTCGACGGCTTCGCGCTGTCGGCGCTGACGCAGTTCCTCGACGCAGGCCCTACAGGGCGACGGTATGCCGCCGCGATCGCGTTTGCTGGTGGGTGCGCTCCATTCGTGGCCGCTTGAGCATTGCCACCACGCTTGCCTGAGGGTGGTTGGGCAAACCATCGCCGGGGTAAGCGGCAGGTTGCGGGTGGGATGCCACTGGGCGGCGATGGCGGGCAGGAGATCGGCGAGGGACTTTCCAGGTCCCGGTGTGCGTCTGGCTGTCGCCCGGTGATCAACCGCACACTGCGGGCATCCGCGACCGCGGACGCGGTCCTTCACCACAGCGTTCCAGCGATGCTGACAGACCCCGCAGCACCAAGCGACGCGTTTGTTGGATCCAGCGGTAACCTCGGCCGGACCCAAAGTATTGGCGCCGAAATCCCACTGCACGGCCAGGTCCGGGTGGGTGGTGACCAAGTCATTGACCCCGGGTTTAACGGTCTTGCCGGCGCAGACGGGGCAACCTTTCGAAGCTGCGCTGGATCGGGCGCGGTGTGCTGGTTGGGCGTACCAGCGATGCTGGCAGACCCCGCAGCACCAAGCGATGCGTTTGTTGGATCCAGCGGTAACCTCGGCCGGACCCAAAGTATTGGCGCCGAAATCCCACTGCACGGCCAGGTCCGGGTGGGTGGTGACCAAGTCATTGACTCCGGGTATGCACGTTCGATTGCTGCAGATGGGACAGCCGCTCCCGGATGTGCGACTGTAGATCGCGGCTGACCACCGGTGCCCAGATTCGCATTGCCACTGCACCATCAGGTGGCTGCCAGCGGTCACCTTACCGGCGGTGGCGGTGTCGCAGCGATACCACTGCGAGGCGATCTTCGGATGAGTGGTCGCCAGATCATTGACGCCGGCCTCGACGGTCTTGCCGGCACAGGCAGGGCAACCTGAACCCCGGGATCGATTGTCGACGGTATTGGCGAAACGGTGACCGCAGGTGCTGCACAACCAGTGCACCCTCCTCCCCCAGCCCGCACGAACCTGGTCGACGCGGCGCCCGTGTTCGACGAAATTGCGGGCGGCGTCCCATTCGGCCGCCAGGTCAGGGTGGGTCAGCGTAAGCGGGTCGTTGAAGTCGCAGACCATCGGGACCGCGGCAGAGCTGACTCGGGTCGTCCTCGTTAGATAGTCGCCGACCCGCTGTGAGGTGCACCAGGCCCGAAACTCACCACGCACCAAAGCATCGAGCCTGTTCTCAATGAGACCAACATCAACGAGGATCCTCTGCACAACCGCCTGGCCGACAGCGATAGTGGAAGCTTTGGCGGGCACCATCACACACCGAGCCATGGCAGGAAGGTCCACACCAAGGTCGGGTAGGCCGTCACGGACCCGAACCACATACCAACCCTGTTCACAGATCCGACCGGTCATTTCACGATCGCGGACCATGCTATCGGCGCCGCTATGCCAATGGCCGCCGTCGAACTCCACCGCAATCCGCCAGGCCGGCGCTGCTACATCGACGGCCTTACGGCCAAACACCCGATACGGACCAGCAGCAGCAGGCATACCCAAGGCCAGCAACTCCGCACGCAACTCCCACTCGGCAATAGAGAACCGACGGCGCGGACACCCAGTGCCGTTGCTTCGGTTCGCCACACTCGTCTTCCAGGTCTCGCCGCAGGAATCACACAGCCACCACACCGCCCTCGAGGTGTGAGGCCGTACCTGGTCGGGCCGAAGATCGTTGCGCGTTGGATGCCACTGAGCCGCCAGATCAGGACGCAGAGTCTGCAGATCGTTGAAGCCAGCCTTCACAGCTTTACCCACACACACCGGACAACCAGTTCCAAGACGAGCCCGACTATAGACCGTGGCGGTCCATACGGTCTCACATGTGCGACATCGCCACAGGATGGGCCGACTAGATCCAGAGGTGACATCTACCGGGCGTAGCGGCGCGTTACGCGTCGGATGCCACTCGGCTACCAGAGTCGCTGTCAGACGCGCCGAAGCCGGACCGACGGTCATGGACGCAGGCCAGACAGGCCCGACTCTGCCCTCTCTTCAGCGATCTCGTGACGAGCCACACGTATGGCGTCGTAATACTCCTCCGCGGACACGTCATACAAACCGCTTTCCTCGGCATCGTCCACGAGCGCTTGCAGCGCCTCACACCGCGCGACGGCCGGATCCTGGTTAGCCATTGAATCAGCCTAAACACCAGTGCCGACATGAACTATCCAAGCCGCTGCGGCGCCTAGGACGAATCAGCCCTCAAGCCTTAGGTCGGCCCCAGCCGACCATGTCGGGGAGCGGCGATACGATCTGCCTCATGTCGCAGGCGAAGCCGACCCGAATAGACCTACCTGTACTCGGGCGCGACCGAGTCGCCCAGCCACGACCACCCGCCGTCGGCGAGACCGCCCCGGCGACCTGACCGGCATTCCCACGATGGCCACACCACGTATGCGCTACCGCGAGCCAATCACCGTCACACTCCCACCCCGACCAACCCTGCAGCACCAGGTGGCCAGCGCCCTCCACGTACCCCAACGCACCCTCACCACAAACTATCTCCGCACCACCGTGCTCGACGCGATCGCTGCCGGCCCACCCCGGTCCCCCTGGTGGTGGCGCGAAATGGTCACCGCACCCCCACTGCCAAACAAACGCGGACCCCTCAGCTCGCTCACCAAAAAAGCATGGTTCCACCACGTCCAGCTCATGACGATCGTCGACCGCCGAGGAAAATCCCACCCGGCCGATACCGATGAGCAGCAGTACTGGCCCGCCGCCACCCGAAACGCAAAGGGCCAGTTCACCCTCGGCCACGACAACGACCCCCGATGGTCCCAATGGCCAGCAATCCCCTTCGACCCCACCTCCACACTCGCCCATGTCGCAGCAGTCCCCGACGATTTCAAGGGACCCCAAAGCAAGTACAACCGCAAACCCACATTCGACCTCGCACCCCCACTCAGACCGCGATCCGCATCCTCACTCCAGTACTACGACCTCGCCGAACAACTGGGCACCTTTGCCTGCAGCATTTGCCACCACCGCGTCGCCACCTGCATCGACCACTGCCACGTCAGCGGCTACGTCCGCGGCCTGCTCTGCCGAATCTGCAACAACATCCTGTACGCCGGCCCCCAAATGCCCGCGATGTGGGAGCCCTACCTCCAGCAACCACCAGCGGCCCACCTACAACTCCGCTACTACAACAACCCCGCACGCGACCTGAAGAAGCACCTCTACCCCGCACGCGCGGAACTACGCCGATGGCAGGTCCGCGTACACGTCCAACTAGCCCAAGCCGTCATCGACCGCGGCCTCACCGAACCCGTGGTCTTCGAGCACTGGCCCGAAGCCCACGCCAACGGGTTCAGTGTCCGCCCAGCCCAGCACTAACCGGTTCGGAGCTGGTCGATTCGCCGTCTTGTTGCCAAGGGTGGATCGCTCTCCCGGATGATGATGTAGCCGGACCAGTCTTTCCCGTCGCCATCCTTAACCACACCATCGGCCGATGAGCACGCCGAGGCCAGCGGCCCCCTGCGAGATCCTCGCGGTCTGGGACTACGACGACGTTGTCATTGTCCGCTACATCGGCGACGACGTCCTTAACGCGGCCGCCTCCTGCGGGAGAAGGCACCTCGGCAGGGGTCCGGCGGCGCCCGCACGCGCCGGGCGCCGCCCATCGTTCCAGTAGCATCTCGACTCGAGTGCCCCCGACCATCCCCCCTTCCGGTCGGGGGCACTCACCTGGATGCCACGCAGCCGGAGGCTGCGACGGGTGTCTAGGCCACGTTCGCGCGATCTGCGTTCCGACACGGGTTCGGGGGCAAAAATTTTTGTATTGGCCTACCAATCACTTATTAGTCTGGCGGCACTTTTCGTCGCGGTTCTGGCCCTGTGGCGCACCTAAACTGCAGGCACGCCGATATTGGCGTATCTCAAAGATAAGGAGTTGGTCATGGTACTCAATCCGACGGTGACCCTCGCGGGGATGCTAGTTGCTGCTTTTGTCGTCTGGCTTCGTCTGCGGCATTTGAACTTCGAGAATGCGGGCGTATCCCCGCTTGCATAGTGATTCTCTGGTTCTGGCAGCCCTGCTGGCAGGGCTAGCGGCTGGCGTCGTGGTCGCCGACGTTCGGCATCAAACGCGGTGGGTCTGTGGCACGATGAGACAGTGCCAGAACAAGAGCCTCGCCAGGCCGACCTCGTCAAACACTCGACGAACCCCGAGCCGATGCCGACCGATCTAGGCTGGTCAGCCGCTACACCGGTGGCCACATCACCGGCGGGGATCTCGCCATCCCCGCCGGTGATGGTCCTCGGCGACATCACGGTGACAGCCACACATGCGATCACCCCATCTGGAGTCTTCGCGCTCGCCGACTCGCAGTGGTCAGTAACCGATATGTCCACAACCACCAAACGAATGTCTCAGACCGGGATCGTACTAGCCTTACTTGGATTCTTCCTGGTCTGCATCCTCAGTCTCTTCTTCCTGCTGATGACCGAACAGCAGACAACTGGATACATCCAAGTATCAGTAACCGACGGCAACCGCACTCATATTGCCAACATTCCAGCGACCAGCCCG
>MTKZ01006755.1_pt3 | contig 61783 bp, 61 predicted proteins | sample 1042781 | NCBI WGS metagenome assembly MTKZ01 (sample SAMN06212207, study PRJNA360539) | anaerobic digester metagenome | biome: Wastewater treatment plant; material: sludge; isolation source: anaerobic digester fed with sludge from wastewater treatment plant | place: Denmark: WWTP Viborg ... | reverse complement strand
ACCGGTCTTCAGAATTCCGACGGGGGATTTCCCACTTTCTGCCGGGGATGGGGAAAACTGCCCTTTGACAACAGCTGCGCTGATCTGACCGGCCATGCCATTCTTGCCCTTATGAAATCTGTTGAGATCCTTAATGACAGGATGGATAAAAAACTACTGAATGATATCAGAAGGACCATCTCAGGGGCTGTTTCATATCTGGAAAAACACCAGTCGGATGAAGGATCGTGGCTTCCCTTGTGGTTTGGTAACCAGCATACTGACGACAAAACGAACCCGGTTTACGGAACAGCCAAGGTATGCATATACCTTAACGAATCGTCATGCTTCATAAGGTATGGAGAGAACTTTGATTCAAGGATATTACAGATGGTTTCAAAGGCGCAGGATTACCTTCTGAAACAGCAGAATACCGACGGAAGCTGGGGAGGAAAGAAAGGAACTGCGGGTTCGGTTGAAGAGACTTCACTTGCAATCAGCGCACTGGCAGAAAAATTCCCGGAAGAATGTGCCCGGGGTGTCTATTGGCTTGTGAGCCACGGCCAGATCTCCGCAGCGCCGATCGGCCTGTATTTCGCCATGCTCTGGTACGATGAGGAACTATATCCTTTGATTTACCACGTCGAAGCGCTGAGATTGTTTCTGAAAAACACTGAAAAAATAAACTTATCCCATTCAGAAGTCTGATCTTTCGTGATAATGCATGATTTTTTCCCTTTGGCGCCTCTTTTGTGAACCTTATTCATTTTGTGTATGAAATTTGCTTATTTACACTGCTTAAATGAATAGAATCTTCAAACACAAAATCAATTACGTAATTTATTACGTAATATAATACGTAATAAATTACTTACATTGAAATCAGTATAAAAATTTGAATACCAGGAAGTTGTCTGTCATTTATTTTGTAACAATGCCGTGCAATGCAATTTTGTCGCTCAGAACTGGCAGAAGTTCCCCTGGCCATACTGTAACAGCAAACAGGTTAGAAGGTTTCTGTGTTCATTTACAGGAATCCGGGCTGGCTGATCAGACGAAACTACAGAATGAATAAATTTGAAAGAAAGAACAAAAAAATCTAATGACACCTGCAAAAAAGAATAACAAAGACAGTTTTTCCAGTAAATTAACCCCCTTCAGGCTGGTGCTGTTAAGCCTGGTAAGCGCTGTATTCTTCATATATCCCAACATTGCATTCTTTTCAATGGAGCGCGAACACCTTGGAGAAGCAAAGCAAACGGTCCATATTCTGTTTTTTACCTTCAGATACATCTATTTCTCGGCGATAATCTGGATACTTGTAAGCCTGAATTTAAAGTGGATCAGGACACCGCTGATCAGCAGGCGGGTGTTGCGAAGCCTGCTGGTTACAATAGCACTCTATCTGATTTACATCGTCTTTTCGCTGCTTCTGAGCCCGAAACAGGAATGGTATACAGGACTCCTGCTTTTCCAGTTCTTTGTGATCTTCCTGTTCTCCATGCTGACAGGGCACCTCACCTATCTCGATCTGGAGCAGAGAAGGAAAGAGCATGAGATTGAACAGCTGCGCATTGAGAATCTTGAAAGCCGCTACAACGCCCTTACGAACCAGATCAATCCTCATTTCTTCTTCAATTCACTTAACGGCTTAACCGCTCTTATACGAAAGAAGAATGATGAGACCACACTCGAGTATGTAAATAAACTCTCGGATGTTTTTCGATACATTCTTCAGAGCGACAAAAAGGTAATGGTCACGCTGGATGAAGAACTAGGGTTCCTGAAGGCTTTCAGCTACATGATGGAGGTCCGCTTTGCTGGGAAACTAGTTTTCAACGTCGATGTCCCGGACGAAAGACGCGATCTGAAGATACCTGTGCTGACACTTCTTCCTCTTCTTGAAAATGTCGCAATGCATAACACAATCGACAGCGAACACAGGATGGAGGTTAAGATATGGCTTAATGAGGACCTTGACCTCGTGGTTGCAAATCCAATTTATCCCAAGCTTGTCTGGTCTGAGACCAACGGTACAGGACTGAAAAACCTCGAAAGCCGCTTCTTGCTTCTTCTTGGCCGTAAGATCAGGATTGAAAACGACGGTAATACATACAATGTTTATCTTCCACTAAAGTAGCTGAGTATGAAGATACTGATAGTCGAGGACGAAACAGTTGCCTGTGATAACCTGATGGAGATAATCAGGGAGATAGAACCTGAAACTGAGATTGCCGGTTCAACCGAAAGCATTACGCAGACTGTAAGGTGGCTAAAGAACAATCCAATGCCCGATCTTATTCTCATGGATATCCATCTGTCGGACGGCTCGGCATTCGCAATCTTCGATAAAATGGAAATAGAGACCCCCGTTATTTTCACAACGGCTTACGATGAATATGCTATCGAGGCATTCAGGGTAAACAGTATCGATTATCTTCTGAAGCCTATCAAAACGGAAGATCTTAAAAGGGCACTGGAGAAATTCAAAAAAATTACCAGGCAGGACCTTCTTAAATATATCACTCAGGTTGCCAGGCTCGCTCCGGGACAAACATACAGGGACAAACTGCTTATTCCCGACAGAGACAGACTGAAGCCTGTTGACATTGGCGAGGTCTCCTGCTTCTATACGACCGATAAGAATACAAAAGTTTGTCTGAAGACAGACAAATGGTATTCATATCCCGGTACCCTTGAGCAGATTGAAGCCACACTCAACCCGACGGAATTCATAAGGGCCAATAAACAGTTCATTGTTGCCCGCGACAGCGTGAAGAATATAACCATATGGTTCGACAGCCGACTCCTGGTGACACTCGATGTTGAGACTCCCGAGCGCATATATGTCAGCAAGAACAAGGCGGCTGAATTCAAGGCCTGGCTTGTGAGGAAATCTTGAATTCCGGAGATGAATTGGATAAGAACAGAAAGATGTTAAAAAACATTAAATATAACTAAGGTTAATATGTTTATTACAATGATATACCGGAAGTTATCTGCAGTTTTTATATATTGCCGCCACATATAACAAATATTAAATAATGCCAGAAAAAACTAAATTTCTACTGATACAGAGTATTTTGGCCTTAATGTTGGTTTTTCCGGCAAAATCGCAGTCGGTTAATGAATGGAGAGGAAGCGGCCGTACGGGGATCTATCCCGAAACATCGCTTCTGAAAAGCTGGCCCGTTGCAGGACCATCGCTTCTCTGGGAATCGATGGAAGCCGGTACAGGATTTTCAAGTGTCACGGTTTCGGATGACGCTTTATATATCACCGGCCGTAAGGGTGATAACGACTACCTTACCGCCTATACAAACGATGGAAAGGTAAAATGGTCGACACAGTACGGAAAGGCATCCGACAGCAACTATCCCGATTCACGCAGCACTCCAACCTATTCCAATGGCAGACTGTACCTTGTCAGTGGGGCCGGCGACATGGTCTGCATGGGCACCGACGGTAAGATCGTATGGTCTGTAAACTACTTCCAGAAATACAACGCTTCTGCTCCCAGGTTCGGAATATCCGAGTCGCCCGTCGTTATCGACAACAAGGTAATAGGAACCCCCGGCGGAAACATGGCTGCAGCAGTTGCATTCAACACTTCGAACGGGAACGTGTTATGGACGACCCCTCCTGTAAACGAGGGTACACAGTATGTCAACCCGCTTATTATCGAATCGGGAGGAAAGAAGATACTTGTCACAGTTACCACGGGAAGCATTCTCGGGATCAACATAGCCGACGGAAAACTGCTCTGGAAAGTGAACTACGAAGGTCTTAATGCCGAACAGGGAGGAAGGCGGAATCATACCAACACTCCGATATATCGCGACGGCCATCTTCTGGTAGCAAACGGATATACACAGGTTGCCGTGAAGCTTAAGATAAATCCCGATGGGTCTGCTCCCACCATAGTATGGAAAAACACGGATCTTACCCCTCATGTCGGCGGTGCTGTCCTGCTGGGTGATCTGATCTTCAGTTCAACCCACGATAACAACTCTATGGGTAAATGGATATGCGTCGACTGGGAAACGGGGAAAACACTGTGGATAAACGACTGGAACAATAAGGGATCGGTGATATCGGCCGACGGGATGTTATACATATATGAAGAGCGTGCAGGGAACTTAGGCCTCGTGAAGCCAAACAGGGAAAAGCTTGACGTTGTGAGCCAGTTCCGTATCACAAAGGGAAGCGGTCCCTACTGGGCCCATCCCGTTATAAGCAAGGGAAGACTTTTCATCAGGCATGGAGAGTATCTTGCGGTGTATAACATCAGAGCCAGATAGTTATAATCAATTAATTTTAAATCTATAAAAATGAAGCGTATTTTAATCATCCTTCTTTCCCTGATCATTATAGGAGCTATAGGCTATGGTGTGTTTTATCTGATATCCTCCGATCCCAAGGTGACCGAAACAACCCCGGTAGAAAATGGTACGGTGAAAATTGATGACGGCAGGGTAACAGGATGGAGGGAAGCTGACAGAACAGGGATCTCGGACGAAACAGGTCTTCTTAAGTCCTGGCCCGATGGCGGACCCTCCCTGATCTGGTCAAACACCGAATTGCCAAAAGGACACTCTTCAGTGACCTTCGGGAACAACACCATATATATTACAGGGCTTGAAGAGCCTAACGATGTTCTTGTTGCCCTTGATCCTTCAGGAAAGACTAAATGGAAGACTCCTTATGGCCGTTTCTGGGAGAAGTCATACCCTGAGAGCAGATGCACGCCAACTGTGGATGGTGAAAGAGTTTATGTGTCAAGCGGTTTTGGCGATATTGCCTGCATTAACGGGATTTCCGGGGAGATAATCTGGTCGCGGAAAGCCAGCGAGGAGAACGGCGGTACTTACGGCCCCTGGGGAATCGCAGAGTCACCGATGATAGACGGTGAAAAACTCTATTTCACAACAGGCGGCCCTCAGACAACCACAATAGCACTCGATAAGAATTCGGGAGAACTTATCTGGAAATCAGAAAGCATCAACGATCCGGCTTCCTACTTGTCGCCAATTCTTCTCGAAAAAGCCGGAACAAAAATCCTTGTAAATATTACACCTCGTTTCATCTTCGGTGTGGATGTATCAGATGGCACAGTGCTTTGGAAGATAAATCACAGGCAGGCTCTGGGTAAAAAAGATATTGACGACACCGGTCAGATTCTCTGTGTCACCCCCCTGTTTTCGGGAAACAGGATCTATACGACAGGCGGTTACGATCACGGTGGATTAATGATTGACATAGGAGATGACGGGCTTAGTGCAAAAACCGTGTGGACGGATGAAGTTTTAGATGTTCACCATGGTGGTGTTGTTCTTATTGATGGTTATATTTACGGTTCGAACTGGATAAACAACGGTAATGGAAACTGGTGCTGCATTGACTGGAATACGGGAGAAAAAATGTGGGAGCAGCACTGGAACAACAAAGGATCGGTGATTGCTGCTGAAGGGATGCTTTATATCTACGAGGAAAGGAATGGCACAGTAGGATTGCTTAAGCCTGACCCTTCCGGCTTTAACCTCGTAAGCAGCTTTAAATTTAAAGGAGGATCCGGTCCTTACTGGGCACATCCTGTTATTCACAACGGTGTGCTCTACCTCCGACACGGTGAAGTTCTGAATGCATATGACATTAAGGAAAAATAACAAACTATTTACCGGGGTTTCGGCTGTAATCTTTGCCGCTGTCCTGGTCTGGTGGCTGGCAGATGACCACTATCCTGCAGAGATGACCCTTCGCGTACCGGGCATGGATAACAGGCCCAAAATTGAACCAAGGTCGGAGGAAATAATTGTGGGCGAATTTTTTGATACGCTGGGCACCTTCGACGAACTGGTTCCAGGCGAATGGCCAAGATTCAGGGGCCCGAATTTTGACAACATTGTCAGGGATACCTTTGAAATGGCTGAATCGTGGGACACCACCGGACCGCCTGTTGTCTGGAAGGTCACGCTCGGAGAAGGCTATGCCGGACCAGCTGTAAAGAACGGGAGGGTTTATGTTCTCGATTACGACGAAAGAAGAAAAGCCGACATGCTGCGCTGTTTTTCCCTAAAGTCGGGAACTGAGCTGTGGAGAAGATGGTACTATGTGGAAATGAAGCGTAACCACGGATATTCCCGCACAATTCCGGCAGTGACCGACAACTATGTTGTCACAGTCGGCCCGAGATCACATGTAATGTGCGTTGATCCTTTTTCAGGTGATCTTTTATGGACCATCGACATGGAGAAGGAGTTTGGAGTTCCGGGAAGCTCCAAGGGAAAGATCACACCCGACTTCTATTCGGGCCAATGCCCACTTATTGACAACGATGTGGCTGTTCTTGCTCCCGGCGGAAAGGCACTTATGATGGGAGTTAATTGTTCCGACGGAGAGATTCTCTGGCAAACACCTAACCCCGACTCACTGATGATGTCGCACGGTTCCATTATTCCAATGGAGATACACGGGCGAAAGATGTATGTCTATAATGCTGTGGGTGGTGTTGTTGGCGTTGCAGCTGATGGAAGCGACATGGGAAAGCTTTTATGGAAGACAAAGGAATGGAGCCCTGCAACAACAGCAGCCTCTCCCATTTACCTTGGCAATAACGAGATAGCTGTTTTCGGAAGCTATGGAGCCGGAGGCGGAACATTAAGGATAGACTACGACGGATCAGCTTTCAAGGCTGCTCTTGTAGAGTCGCACAAGGCTATGGAAGGCATCGCCAGCGACCAGCAGACTCCGATACTGGTAGATGATCATGTATGGTCGGTAATGCCCGAAAACGCAGGTCCTCTGAAAAAACAACTTGCCTGCTATCACCGGTCAGATATGCGGAAACTGGTGTGGAGCAGCGGAAAGGACCTGAGGTTCGGAAGGGGTCTCGGACCGTTCATAGTCAAGGATGACAAGCTTATCCTTCTTGACGATGATGCTAATCTTTTCTTTTTCCAGATTGAAGGATCAAAAGCTTCAATGCTTTCCCATTATGACATACTTGATGGAATAGAAGCATGGGGTCCCATGGCCATTGCAGGCAATAACCTGATACTCAGGGATGCAAGAAATCTCGTTTGTCTGAATATCGGAAAAAACAGGTGATCATGGAAAAGAAACTGACAGCAATGTTTTCTCTCATCATAATCCTTGCCTTCATGGGTTACATCATTTATGATGCAACAAGGGGATCGGGAAATGCCGTCACTGACACCTTAAAAAGAGATAGCACGGTCAACGACATGTGGGTGATCGACAGGTCGTTTAACGTTACAAACGGAAAGCTGAGTTCGGTCGCCGTTGCAGACGACGGGGTCATTTACCTTGGTGGAGATTCATTTGTTATGGCGCTCACGGAAGACCTGACCGGCATGTGGAATACCGAAACAGATTCCGTAATAACAGCTCTTGCCGTATCCGGAGATACCCTTTTTGCGTCAACAACCGAGTCCATACTGCTTTTTTCAACTTCCGGGGAGCTTATCGGAGAATGGGGTCCGTATGAGGGAAACAGCATTATTACATCTGTTTCGGCAAACGCCGGGCACCTTGCATATGCCGATGCCGGCAACAAAAGAGTTTTTCTTCTCGACAGAAAAGGCGAGGTAATAAAGATGATGGGGCAGTCAGATGCTAATTTCATAATACCCAGCCCCTATTTTGACGTAGATCTCGACAATAACCTGCTTTATGCTGCCAATACGGGACAAAGGAGGGTTGAGACCTGGAGCCTCGACGGAAGAAAGCTCAGTGAGTTTGGAGAAGCCGGAACAGCTCCGGGAGCATTCTGCGGTTGCTGCAACCCTGTCCATTTCGCTATAATACCCCAGGGATTCGTTACTGCGGAAAAAGGAATTAACAGGATACAGATCCTTGACCGGGAAGGTAACTTCATTGAGTTTGTCTCATCCCACAACAACTTTTCACAGTCGGTGCCACTCGACTTGGCTTCAGCCGACGGTGAAACAATATTTGCAGCCAACAGCGATGATAATAACCTTTATTTATTCAAACGGAAATGAATAGTCTGAAGAGAACTGAATTTATAAAAAAACTGGTCGGTGGACTGCTTGGGGCATTTCTTGCATTCCTTGCGCTTACTCTCGGTTCCCGTACCGTGACCGGCAATGATTGTTCAGAATGTCCCGGCAAGGGATTGTGCCGGGGAGACATCGATTGTAATACCTATCTGAAATGAATAAGGAAGGAAAGAACATATACCAGTCGAGAAGGGATTTTGTGCGGAAAGCCGGAAAAGTCCTTGTTGCGGTGCCGGTAATAGGTTTGCCGGTGATTCTTTCAAAGAAGGTGACAGCTGCCGGAGCAGTCTGGCAGATCGATCCCTACAAGTGCCTGCAGTGCGGGCAGTGCAAGACACATTGCGTACTTACTCCTTCGGCAGTGAAATGCATGCACAACTATCAGATGTGCGGATACTGCGATCTGTGCGGAGGATATCTCCGTCAGGGAGTAAGGACCATCAGCACGGGTGCTGAAAATCAGCTCTGCCCTACCGGAGCGATAACAAGGAAATTCGTTGAAGAACCCTATTTTGAGTATACTATTGAAGAGGAGCTGTGCGACGGATGCGGAAAATGTGTAAAGGGATGCAAGGACTTCGGCAACGGCTCGCTTTACCTTCAGATTGACCAGGATCTCTGTGTTAACTGCAATGAATGCGCAATAGCCAGAAACTGTCCGGCCGATGCAATTTCAAGGATCCCGGATAATGTGCAGTACATCCCGAAAGAGAAGATATAAAAAGGAATATCCCGGTGCATGACACTGAGAAACAGCACCGGATCAAAAAAAATATCAAGGCATTGAAAAAAAAGCTTCCATACATCCTGCTGCTGCTTATGCTTACATGGCATCCGGTTATTTTTGCGCAGGAAAGGTTTCCGAGGCCGGAGTTTGAATCCGGCTATGTATATCCCGAACATCAGATGCCTCCAGACAGGGCTCCCGTCTGGGAATACATCGATCTGGCAGTACTAGTGGCCGCACTCTCGGTGGCTGCCTGGCTGGCTCTAAAAAAACGTTCCCGTCAGGGACTGGTCTGGCTTTCGGTCTTCTCTCTCGCCTATTTCGGCTTTTTCAGAGAGGGATGCATATGCTCGGTGGGCTCTGTTCAGAACGTAGCACTTGCATTGTTCAATAACAACTATGCCATACCCCTTACTGCACTTCTCTTTTTCATCATTCCTCTGTTGTTTGCCCTGGCCTTCGGAAGGGTTTTTTGTGCAGGGGTATGTCCGCTTGGGGCGATCCAGGAGCTTGTCGGTTTTAAAAGCGTGAAGCTGCCCAGGGTAGTTGAATCGGTAATGATATCCGTGCCGTTTATCTACCTGGGGATGTCCGTTCTCTCGGCAGCCACGGAAAGCCAGTTCCTGATCTGCCGCTACGATCCGTTTGTGGGCATTTTCAGACTTGACGCGCCTTATACAATGGTGGTTTTCGGAGCTCTGCTACTCCTGGCAGGGATCTTTATAAACAGGCCTTACTGCCGCTATCTTTGTCCCTATGGTGTTCTCCTCAACATATTCTCAAGGTTTTCAAACAGGCATCTTACTATAACCCCGGCCGAATGCACCAACTGCAGGCTTTGTGAGGATGTCTGTCCCTACGATGCCATTCTGCCCTCCGACATTGCCAAACCTGTCCTCGAGCCGAAAAAAGAGAGAAGACGCTTTCTTACTTATATCGTACTTATCCCTGTATTTGCCGCAGGAGGAGCTGTTCTTTTCGGAAACCTCTCACCAGTATTTACTGGCCTTAACAGCGATGTAAGGCTTGCAAGGGAAATAAGGGCAGAGATCGAGGATGGAATTCCGGCCCTGTCGCAGGCTGCGGCCGGCTTCAAGGAGGCAGGATCGACCGAAGAAGAACTGTTTGAGAAGGAAACATATATTCATGACCGGTTCAGAAAGGGTTCGGTATGGATGGGGATTTTCCTCGGGACATCGTTCGGACTGAGTCTCGTATCACTCTCGACCCGCACCCGTAGAACGGATTATGTTCCCCATAAGGGCAAATGCTACAGTTGCGGCCGATGCTTCCGGTACTGCCCTATTCACATTAACAATATTAAAGAAAATGATAAAGTTTGACGAAAAGGATCTGAAGATACTGAGAGGTATCAGCTTCGGCGCCGGGATTTTTACAATAATCGTTGCCCTGACAATGCTTCTTGGGATAATACAGCTGAAATCAATGGATCCGCTTGACAATCCTGCAATAGTATCAGTCAAGGAAGAATTTGACAGGGATCATGAAAATGCTGTCAGGGCTGAACAGGTCAGGGCCCTTGATCTGATGGCAAGAAAAGCTTATTTCTCGTCACGCCGGCAGGTAGAAACCGGATCTTACCTCCTCATCGCAGGCGCCATTGTTTTTGTCGTATGCCAGAGGCTTATTGCCGGCGCCGCAAAAGATCTTCCATCACCTCCGGGAGTTAAACAGGACCAGTCAGCTGCAAACATAAAATACGCAAGTTATCTTGCAGGGACAGTTGCAGTGTTAACCACAGCGGCAATAGTTTCTTCATTCATTCTCAGAAACAACGTGCCTGATCTTTCAGGAAAGGGGCTGGCAAAAGCAGAGAAAAGAGAGAAGAAGAAGGATAAAAAGGAAGAGGCTGCTGTTGCATCAGCTGAGTCGTTCAGTCCTGATCCTGTGAATTTCCCCTTTTTCAGGGGCCAGGACGGAAGAGGCATTGCGGGAGGATCTGACTATCCCGTGGAATGGAACGCCGGGGAGGGACAAAATATAAAATGGAAAACAGCTGTTCCGATGAACGGGAAAAGCTCTCCGGTAATATGGGGCGAAAAACTTATAATCACAGGAGCCGAGGGAAATAACTGCGAAGTGTACTGTATTGATAAAAACACAGGAGCAATTCTCTGGACTGCCCCGGCCTCAGGTCTGCCCGGACAGCCCGACGTTCCGCCTGATACTGACCACGACACCGGAATTGCAGCTCCCACAGCCGCCACCGATGGTGAGTATGTCTGTGCGATATTTGCAAACGGCAACCTCGTCTGCCTCGATATGGACGGGAACCTGAAATGGGGAAAGAATATAGGTACACCGGCAAACATATACGGTTATTCCTGCTCTGTGATAATGCATGGCGGGTTACTTATAGTCCAGTTCGACTCTGATGAAAAAGTCTCGATGATGGGTTTCGACACTGCCACAGGTGACCTTAAATGGGAAACTCTCAGAAGAGGGCGGTCCACATGGGCCTCTCCTTCAATAGCAACCTTCAACGGAACAACGCAGGTTCTTATTAACGGAAATCCCGAGGTAGCAGCGTTTGATCCTACAACAGGCAAGGAACTGTGGGCTCTGGAAGTCCTGTCGGGTGATGTGGCGCCCTCGCTTGCAATAAACAGCAAATACGTCTATGCTGTCACCGATTATTCACGGCTGGCAGCAGTGAAACCCGGTCCCGGACCTTCAATTGTATGGGAGGACAACATGTTCACCTCTGATGTCTCCAGTCCTGTGGCCAACGAACAGTACCTTTTTATTGCAACAGGCGTTGGCGATCTTGCCTGCTATGATGCGGTGAAGGGTGATACTCTGTGGACAAAGTATTTTATGGATCAGTTTTATGCTTCACCCATAATTGCGGGTGACAAGCTTTACTGCCTCGACAGAAGCGGACTGATGCATATCGTTAATGCCGGTCCGGAATATCAGCTCATTGCTGAATCGCCGTTAGGGGAACCTTCCGACTGTACTCCGGCATTTTCTGATAAGAATATTTACATAAGAGGCAGAAACAACATTTATTGTATATCAGCAAATTGAAAGAGAAGAAAGAAAATACTGATACCTGCAGCTGCAATAACGGAAAACTCTCTGATAAAGAGATCTTTACCGTTGTGGATGCTGTGGTAAGCGAAACAGGAAGGGAAAAGGACAAAGTGATCCTGATCCTCCAGGAAGTCCAGAAAAGGCTTAACTACATTCCTTCCGAAGCACTGAAGCATATTTGCAGGATTACTGAGATCACTCCGGGACAGATATCGGGTGTCTCAACATTTTATTCCCAGTTCAGGCATCTTCCGTCAGGAAAGCATACAATCAAGATATGCTCGGGAACCGCATGTCACGTAAAGGGTTCACAACTTATCACTGAAGCCTTCAAAAGGGACCTCGGAATTACTGAAGAGAGAAACAGTTCTCCCGACGATCTTTTTTCAATCGAGGAAGTGGCATGCCTTGGATGCTGCACTCTTGCTCCGGTAGTCCAGATCGACGGAAAAACATACGGGCATGTCAGGCCTACCCAGATAAACGAAATAGTTGACGATTTCCTGAAGACAGCCGGAAAGGAACAGATTTCGAAGGATCAGGACGGAGAAGAAGATTACGACGCTGAGGTGAGAATAGGACTCGGTTCTTGCTGTGTTGCCGGGGGAAGCAAGGAAGTTCTCGGAACTCTTCTGGGTATAAGGGAAGACTACGAACTTAACATAAAGGTAAAACCTGTGGGATGTGTGGGTGTCTGCAACCAGACTCCCCTGCTTGAAATAGTATCGGAAAAGGGGCAGAATGCAAGATATACCAACGTAAAGAAAGAGGAGGTCGAAGAGATCCTTCTCAAACATGTAAAACCCCGTTCACTCGATAAGAGGATTAAGGTCAGGATAAACAACCTTGCCGATACCTTCATCTCCGACGACATGATCTATAGTCCGGTAAACATTCCTGCCGTTGAAAGGGAACATATTCTCAACGATTTTCAGAAATCGCAGTTAAGGATAGCCACACTGCACGGCGGACTTATGACTCCGGATTCATATGATGAGTATACGCTCCTCGACGGTTACAGGGCGCTCAGGACAGTGCTCATGGTCAACAATCCAAAGGAGGTTATCAGGACTATTACCGACAGCGGACTGAGGGGGCGCGGCGGAGCAGGTTTTCTCACAGGGAAAAAATGGGAGATCTCATCCGCGGTAAATAACAACCCCAAGTTTGTCGTCTGCAACGGCGACGAGGGTGACCCGGGAGCTTTCATGGACAGAATGATCCTTGAGTCTTTTCCGTTCAGGGTTATCGAAGGAATGCTGATAGCAGGATTTGCCACGGGAGCAGACAGAGGTATCTTTTACATACGCGCTGAATATCCTCTTGCGGTTGAAAGGGTAAAAAACGCACTGAAGGTATGCCAGGAAAAAGGAATAGTCGGAAAGAATATAATGGGCTCGGATTTCTCGTTCGAAATAGAGGTATTCGAAGGCGCAGGAGCATTCGTATGCGGCGAGGAAACTGCCCTGATTGCTTCGCTTGAAGGGAAAAGGGGTACACCTCATCTGAGGCCTCCCTATCCGGCCGTGAAGGGATTTAAGGGCCAGCCTACGCTTGTCAACAATGTTGAAACCCTTTCAATGGTCCCCTGGATAATTAACAATGGCTCTCAGGCCTTCAGTTCCGTCGGGACACCGGAAAGCAAAGGAACAAAGGTTTTTGCACTTGCGGGCAAGGTGGCAAAAGGCGGACTTATTGAAGTCCCGATGGGAACAACCATACGATATATTGTCGAGACAATAGGTCACGGTGTTATTCCCGGGAGATCATTCAAGGCGGTTCAGATCGGAGGACCTTCGGGCGGCTGCATACCTGAAAGGCTTGCAGACACCCCGGTCGATTACGAGGAGCTCACAAGGCTCGGCGCCATGATGGGGTCCGGAGGAATGGTCGTTCTCGACGATACCGACTGCATGATCGACATGGCAAGATACTTCCTTGAGTTCACTCACAAACAGTCGTGCGGAAAATGTACCTACTGCCGCGTTGGAACAAAACAGATGCTCGATATACTTGAAAGGCTTTCACGGGGACAGGCCTCCCTTAGTGATATTGATGAACTAGAGAAGCTCTGTTATGATGTTCAGAAGGGAAGTCTTTGCGGACTGGGGAAAACAGCTCCCAATCCTGTTATTACCGGACTGCTATATTTCAGGGAGGAATACGAGGCACATACCAGAGGGATTTGTCCGGCTAAAAGATGCAGGGACCTTATTAGGTATGAGGTCACCGACAAGTGCACCGGATGCACCATGTGTTCGCAGGAATGCCCCGTTGATGCGATAGAATTCAAGCCTTATGAAAAGCATGAAATTATTCAGTCGCTTTGCACCTTATGCGATAACTGCAGGGTCGTATGCCCTGAAAATGCCATTGAACTAGTTAACACAGGAAATGAAAATCAGAATTGACAATAAAGAAGTAGAAGCTGAAAATGGCATGACGGTACTCGATGCCGCCAGGAAAGCAGGGATCTGCATTCCTACCCTCTGCCACAGGGACGGAACGGAACCTTATTCATCCTGTATGGTGTGCATGGTAAGGGACAAGTCGAAAAACAATTTCATTCCCTCCTGCTCGGCTGCCGTTCAGGATGGGATGGACATCGATGCTTCGGGCGAAGAGGTTATCAGGCTCAGAAAAAAAGCGGTTACACTTCTTCTTCTTGAACACAGGGCCGAATGTGAAGCCCAGTGCCGTGCTGTTTGTCCGAAGGGCTACAATATACCTCTTATGAACAGACTGCTTATTGCAGGAGAATACGATGAAGCTGCCGAACTGATAAGGTCGGAGATGGAGGGAGGTGACCTGAACTGCATCACATGCAAGGCTTTCTGCGAAAACGCCTGCCGGAGGAAGAAGATCGACACCCCTCTTTCAATAAGGAATACAAGAATATTTATAAGCCACAACTTTCCCATGACTAAAAAGTATGAGGTTTCCCCTCTTTACGATAAAACAGATTTAAAGAAAAAATTCTCATCAAGGACCGGTCCTGTTGGTGAGATCGAACAGAATGAATGGCTTAAGGAATGCCCTGAAAATACAACCCGCCACAGGGAAATCGAAGATTACAGATCGGCTGCCGAAGAGGCTGCAAGCTGCATGCGCTGTGACTGCCGTGCATCGGCAGACTGCAGCCTGAGAATGCTGGCCGGAGAATTTGAACTTAAAGACCCAAGGGGTAAGTTCATAAACGCCCCGGCTGAAAAGAAAATTAATCACAAGACCGGCCTGATTTTTGAAAATGCAAAGTGTATCAAGTGCGGACTGTGTGTAAGGGCTGTGGCCGATTCAACAGAAGAGCCTTCCCTTTGTTTTATAAACAGGGGATTCGTTTCAATAATTTCTGAACCTCTTGGTTATGAATTTGATGACATCCCTGCTTCTGTTGCCGGACTTTGCGTAAGCGTCTGCCCCACAGGAGCACTGGCATTTATGAAAGACTGAGAAAAAATGCGAATAAAAAATGTAATATTCCTTCTGATACTTCTTGCTCCCCTGGTCTCCTTTGCACAGATACCGGACCAGGAATGGACTATTTTCAGAGGGAGGCCGGAGCTCTCCGGAAATACAAATACCGAATTACCCTCAAATCCTTCACTTCTGTGGAACATTCGTACAAACAGCAGGACCAAGTCATCTCCGGTTATCAGCAACGGGATGATCTATTTCGGAAATGACAAGGGGGAGGTGATTGCCGCCGGTGTCGACGGAAAAATAAAATGGCAGTATCAGGGCGGATCAGCTGTGGAAGCTCCCCCTTTGGTATATGGAGATAATGTTATTGTGGGGCTGAACGACGGGACCCTGCATGCTGTTAACAAGACCACCGGGAAGGCGGTATGGAAATACAGGACGGAAGGTCAGATTGCAGGGTCGGCAAATGCATGGTCGACAGGAAAGAGATCCGGTATCGTGATCGGAAGCTATGACTATTACCTCCACTCCGTTGATCCCTCAAACGGCCTGCTGCAATGGAAGCTCGAGACACTGAACTATGTTAACGGGACGCCGGCAGTGTCGAACAACAACATAATCTTCGGAGGCTGCGACGGCTTCATCAGGGTTGCAGATGCCTTCACGGGAAGGGAGAAGGATACAATAGAAATAGGCACCTATATCGCCTCCTCTCCTGCCCTTTCAGGCGGCAGAGCATGTTTCGGGGACTATGACGGCAACTTTTTCTGCCTCGACCTTCTGTCAGGGAAACTCGCGTGGGAGATACCGGCAGGCGAAACAACAATGTCGTTTGTGGCCATTCCTGCCATTGGAAGAAACACGGTGGTAATAGGGAATGAAGATAAACACCTTTACTGCTACGACATAATTACCGGCAGACTGAACTGGAAATTCCGGACAAACGGAAGGATAACCGGCTCAGCTGTAATAACGCCCACGAAAGTAATCTTCGGAAGTTACGACGGTAATATCTACATGCTGAACCTGTCGGATGGAAAAAAGATCTGGAGCTTCAATGCGGGAGCCCCGATAAGCAGTTCCCCGGCGGTAATGCAGGACAGGTTCTATTTTCTTACCGAGGACGGCAGACTGCTTTCATTCGGCAGGAAGTAGATGATTCACCGGTATTCCGGCAGAGGGACATAACAGCAGGAAACTGAGATGACTGCCTGAGATCAGGCGATGATGATCTGAAGCCGGTAATACAGCAGGCTGTAAAGAGATGAAACAATTCAGGTAACAACAAATATGAAAATAGTATATCTTATTACCGGATCGGGAGGTTCGTTCTATTGCGGGAACTGCTACCGCGACATGCTTTATGTTCGGGCAATACGCAAGGTGCCGGGAATAAAGGCAAGCGCCATTCCGCTTTACCTTCCGCCCGACAGCACAACAAGCCGGGAAAGCGGCTTTGATGAGAATGTTTTCTTCGGAGCCATATCGATGTTCCTCAGGGAAAAAGTACCCTTTCTGAGGAATATGCCAGCCTTTTTTGATAAGTTCCTCGATTCGAAACTTTTCCTGAAATTCGCTGCTAAACAAGCTGGTACAACGAGCACCGAAGGATATGAGGAACTTACTATAAACATGATTGAGGGCGACAATGCTTTCCGCAGGTCAGAGGTCGACAGGCTTGTAAGGTATCTTACAAAAGACGGAAAGCCTGACATAATACACCTGTCAAACGCGCTTATCCTCGGTATTGCCCGGCAGCTGAAAAAGAGAATAGATGTAAAGGTGGTTTGCTCACTGCTTAATGAGGATGACTGGATCGATGACATGAATGAGCCCTACCGGAGCAGGGCATGGCAGATGATAGCAAAGGAAGCCGGTTATGTTGATGTTTTCGTTACTCCCAGCAACTATTACCGCGAGCTGTTTAAAAGAAAAACAAATATCAAGGGAGATAATGTGCATGTTGTTCCGCTTGGCTTTGATCCTGAAATAAGTGAGGTCAGCAGGCCCGAAAGGGAACCTTCGTCGATTGGTTTCTTCAGCCGGATAAACAACTACAATGGTTTTGACAAGCTGGTGGATGCCTTTATTGAGATGAAAAAGAAGGATGAGATCCCTGGATTGACTTTAAAGATCTGCGGGGGCTACACCGGCACCGATAAGGAATTCATATCACAGCAAATAAAAAAAATCAGGGAGCACAAACTTGAAAAATCCGTAAAGATATATCCTGAATTCTCGGGTGAGAAAAAACTTGAGTTCTTCAGTGATGTTGATGTAATAAGCGTACCTGTAAGAAAATACGATGGTTATGGATTGTACCTTCTCGAAGCCAATGCTTCGGGTATTCCGGTTGTACAGCCGGCTACGGGCGCTTTTCCCGAAATAGTTGAGAAAACCGGTGGCGGAATAATCTATTCTCCCGACACCGTGGAGGAACTGGCTGCCAGTCTGACTAAACTGCTTAAGGACAGGCAGCTTATTGCCAGCCTCGGTGAAAAAGGAAACATTATGGTGAGAAAGGAGCTGTCGCTCGATAAGATGGCCTCCGGTCTGGCAGAAGTATACAATAATGCAATGAAATGATGCTTATACTTAATAAAATATCAAAATCTTTCCTCCAGCGGGGAATAGTACTGAAGGACCTTGATCTGACCGTTAATGAGGGCGATTCTGTTTCCATAATGGGACCTTCGGGTTCGGGAAAAACGACATTGCTTAACATAATAGGATTGCTCGACCGTCCCGACAACGGAGAGGTAATTTTCAGAGGGGAACCGGTATTGAAATACGACCATGATGAGTCGGCACTTTACAGGAACAGGAATATAGGATTTGTCTTTCAGGATCATCTTCTCCTACCCTATCTTACAATAATGGAAAATATTCTCCTGCCCCTTCTGGCTTCACGAGCCACGGAGAAGGATCACAGGCTTAAGGAGGATGAGGCAAGAAAGATGATGGAAAGGACCGGCATTACGGACATCGCCGGAAAGTATCCCTGGCAGATTTCAGGAGGCGAAGCGCAGAGAGCCACCCTTGTAAGGGCCCTTGTAAACAAACCGTCAATTCTTCTCGCTGACGAACCAACAGGATCGCTCGACAGAAAAAACTCTGAGAAACTCGGAGACCTGCTCACTGGAATGAACAAAGATTACGGCATTACCCTTATCCTGGCCACGCACTCACAGGATCTGGCCGGAAGAATGAAGATCCGGTACAGTCTCTCCGAAGGAAAACTGGTTGACGGAACAAACTGATAATAATCCCATGAAGCTTAACCTGTTCGGTATAGTAATACGATCCATAACCCATAATCTGAAGGGCTCGTTTTACCAGGTGATCATCATCCTTCTTCTCGCGGGAGTTGTCACCGGTTCGCTGATGACGGGAAAATCTGTACGCGACAGCCTCAAACAGACATCATTCGAAAAGCTTGGCAACACCGGAACCATCCTTAGCTCCGGCATAAGGTATTTTGATCCTTCTGTCACGGAAAGAATGTCGGCCGAAACCGGTGTAAAGGCAGCAGGTGTCCTTGAAATGGACGGATACTGCCAGAGTTTTGCCACACAGAAATTAGCCCCGCAGGTCAAAATTTACGCAATCGACGATAACTTTTTTACCTTCCACGATAATAATTCTGTTGAAATTACTCAGGGTGAGGCGGCTGTAAACGAGAGACTCGCTTCATATCTTGGCATCACCGAGGGGGATGAACTGATAATAAGATTCAATTCCATAACCGACATTCCGGCTGATGCTCCGTTTTCTCCCGGAAAAGGATCAAATCCTTCAATAGTGCTCAGGACAGGTAAAATTCTGGATGCTTCAAATACTGGAAATTTTTCCCTTGGAATAAGCCAGCTTGTTCCGATGAATATTTTCATAAACCGTTCAGATCTTGTAAATTCCTCAGGAGCTGTTCCCGATATAAACAGGCTGTTGTTCGATTACCGGAGTGAGATGAGCCCCGAAACGGCGATGACAGCATTCAGAAGAATAATCAAACCCGAAGATGCCAGATTATCCCTGAGGGAAATACCTGCTACAGGCGGATATGAGATCATCGCAGGAAGAGTATTCATCGACCAGCCACAGGTCGAAGAGATAAGGAGCAGGATCAGCTCTGCTTCTCCTTCAATAACATACCTTGCAAACAGTATCAGCAAAGGAGACAGGTCAACACCATATTCTTTCATTGCAGCGCTCGACAGGTCGTTGTATCATGAAATACCGGAAGATGGCAGCACTATTGTTATAAATGAATGGCTTGCTGACGACATCGGCGCGGTTCCTGGTGATACAGTAACAGTAACATGGTATTCTCCCGATCCCATGAACCGGCTTACTGAGGAAAGAATGGATTTTATTGTGGGAAAAGTGGCAGGCATGGAGGGGATCTGGTCAGATTCGCTGCTTATGCCGGAGTTTCCCGGAATAGCGGGAAGCGAGTCGTGCACTGACTGGGATGCCGGGGTAGAGATCGACATGGGACGGATAAGGGACAAGGATGAAGAATACTGGAACATCCACGGAGGAACGCCGAAAGCTTTTATCAACTATGAAAAAGGAAAGGAACTCTGGGCAGGAAATTTCGGACCGGCGACATCAATCCGCTTCGGAGGCGGAATCTCTGAAAATGAGATAAGGGAAAAGCTGAGTGGTTCGCCTGATCCTGAACTGTCGGGGTTCTCGGCATCGGATCTCAGGCAGGAATCCGCAGTAGCGGCAAGTAAAAGCGTCGATTTCAGCACCCTGTTTCTCGGACTTGGTTTCTTCATTATAGTATCCGCTGTAATTCTTCTGATACTTGTAGTTTCGACACACTTTGAATCCCGGAAAGACCAGGTAATGACACTTTATTCGCTGGGATTTAACAACGGCATGATAAAAAAGATGCTGTTCATTGAAACGGTGCTGACAGCTTTTGCCGGGGCCCTTGCAGGTGCCTTTGCCGGAGGATTCTTCAACCTGATAACCATTAAGGCTCTTAATTCAGTCTGGCAGGGCGCTGTTCAGACAGACACTCTTGCAGCTGTTTTTGATTTTCAGTCATTTCTTATTGGTTTTGCCGCAACAATAATTATAATTCTTACGATACTCCGGATAAGGTCGGCCAGGTTTCTGAAGCGTCTCAGCGAACCGGAGACAGGTACCACAGAACGGCCATCGCCGGAAAAAAATTCTTTGGTCCTTGCAGTTACGGCTGGTCTGACAATTATTGCGATTGCTGTTTCGTTCATTTTTCCTGAGAATGCAACCCTTTTCTCCTATCTCGGCGGAGTGCTTGTTTTTGTGCTTTTCATTCTTCTAATCAGGCAGTACTATATCCGGCCCGCTAAAGAAGGTGTGTACAGTTTCAGGAAAAGCGGCCAGGTCTCCGATGCATACTTTGCCTTCCATCCCTCACAGGCCATTGCTCCGGTGCTTTTTCTCGCAGCCGGTCTTTTTGCCGTAATTATCACAGGGGCAAACAGGATGAGCATTAACGACGGCATGCTCCGACCTTCAGGGGGAACAGGAGGATATCTATTATGGGGCGAATCGTCTGTTCCTGTAAAGGGAAACCTTACAAGTCAGCCGGGGCGCAGCGAATTTGGCCTGGACGATCCGGAAATGCAGGACCTGTCGGTGCTGCAGGGCAGGAAAACCGCCGGAAACGATGCAAGCTGCCTTAACCTTAATCACATCGCCTCTCCTCCCTTGCTTGGTCTCGATCCGTCTGAATTCATAAGGAAAGGATCGTTCTCATTTGCTGTGACCATGAAAGGTCTCGGTGAAGTAAATCCCTGGGAAACACTTCAGCGCCCACCCGTTAACGAAACAATCTATGGCATTGCAGACCAGACGGTAATGCAGTACGGACTGATGGTAAAAGCAGGAGATACCCTTAAAATACGGACCGAGAGCGGACAGGTACTCAATGTTGTTCTTTCGGCAGGACTGAAATCCTCGGTATTTCAGGGATATGTCCTCATCGGTATTGATAATTTCAACAGGTATTTCCCTTCTGTGGCAGGAAGTCAGGTCTTCCTCGCTGACGGCAAGCCCGAAATGGAGGAGATGTATATCGAAACTCTTGGCAACAGGCTTTCAGAGTATGGAGTGCATTTTGAACCTGCTTCCGAAAGGCTTGCCTCCTTCTTTGTTGTGACCAACACCTACCTTTCTGTTTTTACGATACTTGGAGGAATAGGAATGATACTTGGAGTAGTGGGAATCGGCCTCGTCCTGGTGAGGAATTTCAATAACCGGAGGAGGGATCTCGGACTGCTTCTGGCAGAAGGTTTTTCACTTAAAAATATCAGAAAACTTATATTTAACGAACACATCAGGATACTGCTTGCAGGGATAATAACTGGTCTGGTCGCGGCACTTGTTGCAACGAGACCTTCGCTTACCCATATAGCCGACCTTCCCTGGAAAACGATAATTATAATGATCCTCCTGATCCTTGCAACAGGAGTATCGGCACTTCTGATCTCGGTAAGGTCGATCAGAACTGATTCCCTGATAAGCAGGATCAGAAGGGAATAGATCCTATTTTTTCCCTACAGCGATAAGGTGATGCTGAGTTCTGAAGAATATCATACCGTCGGTTATGGCAGGAGCAGTCATGCATATATCCCTCATGGGGATCTCAGCCAGCTGAGTGAATTCAGGACCATCCTTGATGATGTATATCGTCCCTTCCTCGTCAACAATATAGATTCTGCCGTCAGATGCAACAGGTGATGCCACAAAGCTTTTTGCATTCCCTACCCTTGCATTGTAGACCTCTTTGCCGGTCAGCGGATCGATGCAATTTATAGTGCCGTTCCAGTTAACATTGTAGAGAAGATTCCTGTAAAGAAGCATGGTATGCATGTATGAGCCCCCGCGCGGCTGACTCCAGAGGACACCTGTATTTGAGGTCTCATTATCCTTAAGCGTGATGTCTCCGGAAGCGCTTGTCCTGATTGCCATAATCGGTGAAAACCTTCCATGAGCGCTGTTAAAATAGATAAGATTATTTCCAATTACAGGGGTTGGTATCTGTATATCTCCTCCGCCTGACATTCTCCATATCTCCTTTCCTGTTTCAAAGTCATAGCCGCCCCTGTGTTTGTAACCGTTTACGGCAATATATGTCCTGCCGGCATTAGTATAGATGTTAGGGGTGCACCAACCAGGATATTCGTCCCTTGAGGACTTCCATAATTCCTTTCCGGACTTTGCATCAAAGGCGGCAACAAAGGAGTTATCGAGGACATCGCACTGTATTACAACCACGCCATTATGTATTATAGGCGAACTTGCAAATTCCCATTCAGCCTTTCTCATTGTGAAGAATGCCGACCGGAGGATCCCGAAATTCTTCTGCCAGCGGAGGTTTCCGTTCATGTCGTAGCAATAAAGTCCTTCTGAACCAAAAAAAGCCACTACATGCTGTCCGTCGGTGGCTGCCGAAGAATTGGCATGAGTAGATTTTGGATGCCTCTTTATCTTTGGCACTCCCCTGCAGGATGTTCTTTCCCAGAGGACCTTCCCATTGTTTTTGTCGATGCAAAACACTTTCCATTCGTGGACTGATGAGTCGCTCACAGGAGCCACATCGCCGTAAAGGCCAGGTTTGAAGCCTGCCTTGTCATTTTCGCTTACCGCCGTTGTAATGAATAATTTGTCGCCCCAGATAACCGGGCTTGATATTCCCATTCCGGGAATATCAATAAGCCATCTTATGTTTTCCGGCTTGTCAAAATCAAACTTTTCGGGAAGGTCGGCATTATCAAGCACTCCTGACGAAAGATAACCTCTGTATGAAGGCCACTGACGATCCTGCCTGACCTGTGAATGGATACCGGCCGGGATAAGGAGGGTGATGAGCAAAAGACACCTGATTTTCATAATTCAATGGTCGTGTTGTTATTGAATTCAAAGTTTAATGTTGTAACCGACGGAGATAATATTCATATTAGTCTCCTTGGGAAAGAAATCTCTCTGAAACGTATACTCAAGTTCAATGGCGTGCTTTTTTGAAATATTGTATTCAAAACCTCCTGAAAACCTTTGTTTGTCTACCGTCCGGGTCACATGGTCGAATACAGGCAGGAAAAGTTCTGAAGAAAGAAAAGGATTAAGGGGGAAGGACGGGATGTCATATGATGCCTTTAACCTGAGCCTGATATGCTCTTTCGATTCCCTGTCATTTTCATCCTCAAAGTATGTTTTATGGCGCTGCTGAAACCTCACCCGTCCCGAAAGATCGAGGTCACCGAAAGTAGTCTTTGCCTTCAGGTCGGCAAACCACTTATGGCGGGTGTGATATTCTTCATCATCTTCCCTGGCTTTGGTGTACCTGTAAGAAACTGCCACTCCTAAGGTCTTGTTGATTTTATAATCCAGCCCAAGGTCAAAAAATCCTTCATCAATTTCCCCGGCATCGTGGTAGGTCCTCAGGTTAAAATCCACTCCCAGGTCGAGATTTTTTACAATTTCCTTTTCTGCAGCAATGGTATACCAGATACCAAAATCTTTTTCCTGGGCAATGATGATTGCCGTCTGACAGACAAGCAGAAGAATCAATGCCGGCTTTTTTATCATTTTTGTTGTCATATTATTTATACTCCCTGTTAATATTTCTGAAACCGCTTTCAGGATAAAAACAGTGGGTCAGCATTTTTATTATACTTTTTCTCTCCGGACTTTGTTATACCGCATCTGGTCCTGTTCGCTGCAACAGGGACGGAAAGATACAACAAGTTCCATTTCGTCCTGATCATCTGAAAGCAATCAGGACCGAGGAATGATCCATCCGTAAGCCCATTTCCTTACGAAAGGTATTCCGTTAATCCGAGGTTTGGTTCGGGAACACTGTCGCACAGCGATTTATAAACGACCAATGCGGCTCCCAGAGCTGTTGCGTTCTTGATTTCCGAAGTGAACACCCTCATGCCGGGGAACATTCCCGCAAGGAGTTTTACAAAGATCTTATTCTTCGAGAATCCTCCCGTAACATATAAATTTCCCGTTTCGCTCTTTTCAGGCAGTACAAGCCTTATTGATTCAGCCGCGAGTGTTGTAAGTTCTGACATCAGCTGGTGATAGGCTTCGTCGAATGATTTGAAGTCGTACAGGTCGATCCTGTCCCTGAACTCCCTCGATTCGGGTCCGCTGCTGAAAAAAGCCCTCTTGTCGCCGATGTACCTTTTTGCCAGCATGTTAATGAGGTCCTGGTCAAAGTTAACGTTCAGGTAAAAATCATCTGAGGTCCTGAAATGCGAGTTCAGCATTGCGACCCCATTGTCGTGCATTTTTCCGATGAACAAGCGGGAGGACTTTACAGGCTCGCGTGTGATGCTCATGTAGCACAGGCAATCCCTGTCGAGTTGTTCGGCTGTCAGTTTTTCGGGATTAAAGGGATTCATATTAATGCACCATGTACCTGTTGATGCAAGAAGAAAATTTCCCCTGTTACCTGTAAAGTACGGTGCAAGCGAAGCGGAACTATCGTGGATCCCAATCCCGACACTGATCTTTTTACCTTCGATAAGAACCTCATTGAGTGTCGTGACAGGGATCGGTTCCGGCAGATCCAGACCCTGATCGCTTACCCATGAATGGTATTTCATGCTGTCGAAATCCCACAGGGCAGTATGACAGCCTATCGAGGTATGCTCGGAGCAGATCTTTCCCGTTATCAGGTACGACAGGTACTGAGGGAAATGAAGAATGTATTTTACTCTTGAGTATACCTCAGGTTTTTCGGATTTAAGCCAGAGGATCTGCATCCCTGAATTCAGCATCCCAAGTGCAGGAGAAGCTGTCCTGCGGCAGAACTCGTCCTGTCCTCCGTACCTTCTGTAAATTCTCTCCGGAATTCTCTCATCGATAGGTTTGAGATAGTTGTACACCGGTCCGATCCTTTTTCCTTCAGCGTCGAGGTAAACGATCGTTGCCCCGTATGTGGCAAAGTTCAGTGCAGTAAGATCATAAAGGTCAGACCGGATAAGATCCTTAATGGATTCCATTATCCAGTCTTCGATAAGGTCGATATTGTCGCACTCAAATCCATCATCATCAGTCACTTCCGGGAACCTGGTCTCTTCTTCAGAAACGAGTCTCAGATTGCAGTCAAAAAGCAGTAATTTCTTGTTTGTCTTGCCAACATCAAAAATTGCAATGACTTTTTCCTTCATATTATTTCGTGATAACTATCCGACCGGTATAAAACACTTATTACCTTTTACTTAACACTTCATTTTCATATCTGACAATCTCTTCGATATAATCCCTCCCTGCGGGAACCTTGCTTGTCATGCAGTAATAATCCCATACTGCCCCGAAAGGCAGGGTTTTCATGAGCTCAAGATACGCAAGCCTTTCGAAGTATTTACCGTCTGCCTCAAACTTCCTTAACATGTCGAGCGGTTCGAGCATTGCGAACAGGAAGGCCAGCTGTGCCGATCTCGTTCCTGTAACGTATGCTCCGATCCTGTTAAGGCTGGCATCAAAGAAGTCGAGGCCGATATTCACCCTCTTGAGGGCTTTAGCTCTGATTATCTCCTGTGCTATCAGGACCAACTCATCATTCAATGTTACCACATGGTCGCTGTCCCATCTTACTCCTCTGGTAAGATGAAGAAGGATCTCATCAATATAAAGAAGAATTGAGGAGATCTTGTCGCCTACCTGTTCAGTGGGATGAAAATGACCGTTGTCGAGGGTTATAAGGGTATTGTTTGCAACTGCATAACCCATGTAGAAATCGTGTGATCCAACCACCATCGACTCTGAACCTATACCAAAAAGCTTGCTCTCCACAGAATCCTTGAGATATTTCTTCGGGTATTCTACCGTCAGTATCTCATCGAGCGATTTCTTAAGGATGGCGCGAAGCCCCATCCTGTCAACAGGAGTATCTTTGGATCCGTCGGGTATCCAGATGTTGTGTACTGATGGCGTTCCCAGCTGTCGTCCCATTTCTGCAGCAATTTCGCGGCATCTTTTTGTGTGTTCGATCCAGAATTTTCTGATTTTCGGGTTCCGGCTCGATAGTGTGAATCCATCATCAGCAAGAGGATGAGAGAAGCATGTGCAGTTGAAATCAAGTCCCACATCCCTTTTCTTCGCCCAGTCGATCCATCCCTGGAAATGCTTCACCTCTATCTTGTCCCTGTCGACCTTCTTTCCTTCAAACTCACCGTAGATGGCATGGAGGCTAAGGCGCTGCCTGCCCGGAAGAAGCGAGAAAACCTTGTCGAGGTCATCACGCATCTGTGTTATGGTCTTTGCCTTTCCGGGATAGTTACCTGTCGCCTGTATCCCTCCTCCTCCGAGCTCTGCACCTTCTTTCTCAAAGCCGCCCACATCATCTGTCTGCCAGCAGTGAAGACTTATCACTACATCGTCCATCTGCTTAAGGACCTTATCAGTATCAATTCCCAGTTCAGCGTATTGTTCCTTTGCAAGCTGATATGATTTTTTTATTGCTTCCTTGTTCATTCCTTATGTTTTTAAAATTATTATTCTCTCGTTATACTACCGGTTCACTCCATAAAAAAAACCTGCTCAAGAGGAACGGTGACGGGCGAATTATCAGGATTGGTTTCCATTATGTCGGCCATGTGTTTCCACCACTTTTTTACTATCTCCTCAGAACCCAGGTCCTGTGATGAACTTTCACCCTGTTGTTCCTGATAGGCAAACAGGATATTGGTCTCTTCGTCGTAGAAAATTGAATAATTGCAGATACCCTGGCTTTTAAGCAACGCAACAAGTTCCGGCCAGATCTCTCCGTGGCGTTTTCTGTATTCCTCCCTGAATCCGGGATTGAGTTTCATCTTGAAACCGAATCTCTTCATATTTAATGTATTAGCTTAGCTTGACCACAAAAGTTGAGAGTATGAGAACAATTATACCCGCAAGAAGAACGGCAATTGTTTTTGTGTTTACCCCCTTCCATTCACTGAGAATTATACCCCAGATATTGCTTATTGCGATATTGAGTGCCATCAGGATGCTCCACCCGAAAACAGCCATTCCTGAAGGCAGTTTGCTAGAGCCCATCCCGAAGAAATGGAACTGCAGAAACCAAAGGAATCCGGCAAGGAAGGTAAAGAGGATGTTGTTAAGTAATATCTTCCGTGTTACGCCGAGATAGTCAGTGTAGGTCTTGTTCTTTAAATTAAGATAGCCGCAGTAGATGAGATTAGTTATAAAGCCACCCAGGAGAATGAAGATAAGGGTAGGGTTTTTCTGATAAAGGGGATTTGTTCCATGAGCCAGGGCCACCTCTTCGATTGGTTTTCCTGCTTCGTATCCGAAATTGAAGCAGGCGCTCATTATACCTGAGAAGACAGCGATGAGAATACCTTTCTTAAGTGCGAATTCCTTTATGGCTTTCCTTTTCTCCTCTTCAGTCATGGATTTGCTTTTCAGAGCCCCTGCATAGCCAATAATGGAGATACCGGCAACTGTGAGGGCAACTCCGACCAGTGTAAGAATACCGGCTCTTGAAGCAAAAAGATCCTGTCCGGCCACCACTGCCGGTATTATCGTTCCAAAGGCGGCACACAGGCCAAGTGCAATGCTCTGTCCGAGGGCAACACCGAGATACCTCATGCTAAGGCCGAAAGTAAGGCCCCCGAAACCCCAGAGGACCCCGAAAAATGCAGCCATAAGTTTTGCAGATGCAGGGGATTCCCTTAATATCGGAAGAAGCTCTCCCTGCGGGATAAATATGAGGGCAAAGAGCCATGGCGCAATAAGCCATGCAGCGACGCCCTGAGCTATCCAGTAAGACTCCCACGACCACTCTTTGACTTTCTTGAAAGGAACATAAAAACTGGCAGCACCAATACTGCCAAGAGCAATAAGCAATATCCCTGCAACTGGATTCATAACGCCGGCCTGATTATCTGTTTAGTTCAAAAAGAATATAAAAATAGTTATTTTACTCTTCGGAATTATGATAAAAATGGATAAATTTCAAAACTCTTAAATCAGAACCTAATAATCCACCAATGAAATCATTCAAGTTATTTCTGCTCCTGCTCTTTATACCGGGAATAATATATTCCCAGGGGCTTTCGGTCTTTGATCTCACATGCGAACACAAGAAGAATCCTGTCGGAATTGACAATAAGCAGCCCAGGCTTTCGTGGAAAATCAGCGGAACGTCTCGAAACCTGATGCAGACTGCCTATTCCCTCAGGGTTGCATCTGATCCTGGTTTTTCAGGGAAAAGCCTGGTGTGGCAGTCAGGAAAAGTAAACTCGGAAGAATCTGTTCTTGTCCCCTATTCAGGACCTGAGCTGAAGCCCGGAACAAGATATTTCTGGCAGGTAAGGATCTGGGACAACAATGGTAAGTCATCGGGATGGAGTGAAACAGCCTCCTGGGAGACAGGCCTGTCAGAAAATGCCGACTGGAAGGCTGAATGGATTGAAATGCAGGGAGACACAAACCGCTACTCACCCTCTCCCCACTTCAGGAAGGAATTCAACCTTACAAAAAACATTTCACGGGCGGTTGTCTATATAACTGCACACGGCTTCTATGAGCTTCATCTTAATGGCAAAAAGGTCGGGGATCAGGTACTTACACCGGGATGGACAACTTATGGCAAAAGGCTTCAGTATCAGGTCTACGACGTTACAGGTCTTCTTTCAAAAGGTGTAAATGCAGCAGGGGCAGTCCTTGGAGACGGATGGTACAGAGGCACCCTTGCATGGGGCAACAACTGGGCCGTTTACGGAAAGAGACTTGGACTTCTGATGCAGATGAAGATATCTTTTACTGACGGGACGGAGACAATGATAGTTACCGACGGTTCCTGGAAATGCAGCAACGACGGTGCAATAAGAATGAATGACATCTACAACGGAGAGACCTATGATGCTACAAGGAAGCTTACCGGCTGGAACCTCGGCGGGTACGACGATTCAAAATGGGAACCCGTAAGAACTGCTGTATATAATAATAATATAGTAGCATCTGAGGGAGCCCTGATAAGGAAGATCGAAGAGATAAAGCCCGTTAAGGTATTCAGGTCGCCGAAGGGATCACTTCTTGTTGACATGGGGCAGAACATGGTTGGATGGATAAGGCTTAAGGTTTCCGGACCAAAAGGGACGGTAGTAACCTTGCGCCATGCAGAGGTGCTTGATAAATATGGCGAGTTTTATACCGAGAACCTCCGTGCAGCAAAATGCCAGATTACCTACACTCTTGCAGGAACAGGAGAAGAGATTTATGAACCAAGGTTTACTTTCATGGGATTCAGGTTTGTGGAAGTCAGTGGATTTCCTGGTGAGCTTACTGCCGATAACATAACGGGAGTGGTCGTTCATTCCGACATGGAGGTAACGGGTTCGTATGAAAGCTCAAATCCTCTGCTTAACCAGTTGCAGCATAATATAAAGTGGGGACAGAAAGGTAACTTTGTGGATGTACCTACCGACTGCCCGCAAAGGGATGAGAGACTTGGCTGGACGGGTGATGCACAGGCTTTTACAAGGACCGCTGCATTCAACTATGACGTTGCTGCATTTTTTACCAAATGGCTCAAGGATCTTGCCCTCGATCAGAAACCCGGAGGAGAAGTTCCGGATGTGATTCCGGATGTGCTGAACCCGCAGAATGCGAAAACAGCCCGGCCATCAGCCGGATGGGGCGATGTGGCAGTAATCACTCCGTGGACGCTTTACCAGGTTTACGGAGACAAGGATCTTCTTTCCAGACAATATCCAAGCATGAAAGCCTGGGTCGAATATATCAGGGCTAATGCCGGAGATTCATATATATGGAAGGGAGGAAGCAAATATGGCGACTGGCTCTTCTATCATCCTCCCGTGAACAACCACTCTGAACCCGACGGACATACTGAACACGACTTCATAGCAACTGCTTTTTTTGCCTATTCTTCCGGATTGCTTTCAAAGGCAGCAGAAGAACTGGGCAAAAGCGATGATGCTGCTTTTTACAGCGGACTTTATGACAAAATAAAGGAAGTGTTCAACCAGGAATATGTAACACCTGCCGGAAGAGTCGGAACCAATTCCCAGACATCCTATGTGCTTGCCCTTATGTTTGACCTTCTTCCTGAAGAACTCAGACCTAAGGCAACCAGGTTCCTGGCAGACGACATACGCAGCAGAAGGAACCACCTCTCGACAGGATTTCTCGGAACACCCTTCCTCTGTCATGTGCTTACCCGGAACGGCTACCCCGATCTTGCCTATGATCTTCTTCTCCAGGAAACATACCCGTCGTGGCTTTATCCCGTAAAAATGGGAGCAACCACAATCTGGGAACGCTGGGACGGACAAAAAACCGACAGCACTTTCCAGGATGCCGGAATGAATTCATTCAACCACTACGCCTATGGTGCAATCGGCGACTGGATGTACAGGAGCTCGGCAGGTATCGACAACGGCAAGCCGGGTTACAAAGAGATAGTTGTATATCCTTATATCACAAAAAAGCTCGATTTCTCAAGAGCCTCCTTTGAGAGCCCTTACGGGACCATCTCTTCAGGCTGGGAAAGAAAAGACGGAAAGATTATTCTCAGGGTTGTTATTCCGCCAAACACTTCTGCCAGGATCTTTCTTCCCACGGGCGATCTTTCGAAAGTAAACTTAAGGGAGGAAGCAACTAAAAAGCCTCAGACAGCAATACCTGTTTTCACTCATAATAAGAAGGAAAACAGGATTGAAGCAAGTGCCGGGTCGGGAGAATATGTCTTCGAGATATCGGAATAAAGGATGCCGGCATGCCGGATCAAGTAATATATGACGCCTGAAGAGTTACAGTCAAGGATTCCCTGGACCGAGCTGGTTTTCTCTGCTTCGCGCAGCAGCGGTCCAGGAGGGCAGAATGTGAATAAGGTTAATACGAGGGTCGAACTGAGGTTCAATATAATAAGGACTTCATTCCTTTCTGATGATGAAAAATCCATCATTTTTCAAAAACTGAAAAATAGGATTAATTCAGAAGGAGAGATCATCGTTCGTTCGCAGTCGGGACGAACCCAGATGCAGAACAGGGAAGCTGCTGCAAACAGGTTGTTTTCACTTCTTGCTTCTGCCCTCACAGCGGATCCCGAAAGAAAGCCCACCTCTCCTACTGCCGGATCGAAGGCTGAAAGAGCTGTAAGAAAAAAAAGACATTCCGAAATAAAGAAGATGAGGCGTAGTCAGGATTTCCACGACGGCGATGACAGCTGAGCTTTCTTTACCTGAGGAGGGCGATACCGTTTTAAGTATTCCAAACCCCAGCTCACTCCAAACTGCAATTTTTCCAACATAACTGCGTTATAGTGCAGAACTTTTTTTAACCTTGATTGTTATCAGATTTTGTGGCATAAAAGTTGATAAGGATGGAACTTAAAAATTGAAGAGGAGAAATGAAAGCTTACAAATCTTTTGAAAGAAGAGAAACTGTTGACTGCATATCGATTTTTACTGAAAAAATCACCCCGCCGGGCAAAAAAATATAAAAAAAATGATGCATGCCAATGCATTGTCCGGCAAGTCTATGCCAATGATTACCAGTGCTATAAGGAAGTATACTGTTGATAAAAATTCTTCCGTGTTAATATTTATAAAGGGTGAAGAGTACAATGTATTTACAGAATATATATTTTCGTCCCGATTTTTTAACTAAAAACTATTTAACTACAAGAAAAATTAAAACAACTGATGAGCTTTTTCATCGACCGTTATGAACGCTAACAATAATGAGGTTGCAACTCTCCGCTGTGAGGGCCGCCTCGTGGGTTGCTCTTCTGATGAAGAGCCTGGCGCGAAAACCACGTTTTTTTCGCAAAATGAAATCCCAAACCAGTTAGTTAGCAACCGGAGTTCGGAATTCATGCACCGGTACTTCCCCCTAACAACTATTGAATCCTGGAACGATTGGAAATGGCAGCTCAGGAATGCCTTTACAAGCATTGACGATCTGCAGAAGATCATGAAACTCTCTGACAAGGAGATTATGGCCATCAATAATCTAAAAGGCCGCCTTCCCCTGAGGATCACCCCGTATTTTGCATCACTGATCTACGATTCAAAGCCCGGACACCCGTTGCGCAGGAATGTTATTCCGGTGGTTGAGGAGCTTCTTGTAAGCAGCAGCGAGCAGTCGGACCCTCTTCACGAGAGTTCCTTCTCTCCTGTTAAGGGGATAGTTCACAGGTATCCCGACAGGGTGCTTTTTACGGTCACGCAGGTTTGTTCCAATTACTGCAGGTACTGTACGAGATCGCATTCGGTAGGCAGGCTTGACAAGCTTGCAAGGCAGGATTATGAGAAAGCATTCAATTACATTGCTTCCCACAGGGAGGTCAGGGATGTGCTCATAAGCGGCGGCGATCCTCTTACTCTAAGTGATGAGACACTTGATTACATACTCTATAATATAAGGAAGATAGAGCATGTGGAAATTATCCGCATCGGCTCAAGGATCCCGGTTGTATTGCCTCAGCGCATAACCGACGGTCTTATTAATATCCTCAGGAAATACCATCCGCTATTTATCAGCCTACATTTTTCGCATCCCCTCGAGATTACCGAAGAGTCTGCAAAGGCATGCAACAAGCTTGCCGACGGAGGTTTTCCGCTGGGTAGCCAGACGGTTCTGCTGAAAGGAATCAACGATAATGTCACGGTGATGAGGGAGCTTATGCACAAACTTCTTAAGATAAGGGTGCGTCCGTATTACCTGTATCAGTGTGATCTCATACCCGGATCAGGTCAATTCAGGACAAGTGTTGCCAAAGGGCTCGAGATCATCAAGGGACTGCGCGGATTTACAAGCGGATATGCAATTCCAACGTTTGTTATTGACGCTCCCGGCGGAGGAGGAAAGATCCCTCTCCTTCCCGACTATGTGGTGGAACATAATGATGAGCGTATTGTTCTGAGGAACTACAAAGGCGTGGTTTGTGAGTATCCGGAGAAATAGATCCTGAATAATGAAGATCGGACTTACCTATGATCTGCGGTCGTGGTATCTCGACCGCGGTTATTCCATGGAGGATACTGCAGAATTTGACAAGCAGGAAACCGTCGATGCCATCGACAATGTTTTGAAAAAGATGGGTTTTGAAACTGAAGCCGTCGGAAACTGCTTCGAGCTCATTGAGGCACTGTCGGCAGGTAAAAGATGGGACCTCGTGTTCAATATTGCAGAAGGCCTTTATGGTGACGGAAGGGAGTCGGTGGTTCCGGCTATCCTTGACCAGTACAGGATCCCCTATGTCTTCAGCGGACCGGTTATTCTCGGAGTGTCACTGAATAAATACCTTACCCGTCTTATTGTTTCTGCAGCGGGAGTACCGGTAAGTCCAGGCTTCCTGATTTCTGACCTGAAGGATGCTGATAAATGCGAACTCAATTACCCTCTGTTCATAAAACCGGTATCTGAGGGAACGGGAAAGGGTATAACTGAGAAGAGTCTTGTAAGGTCGGAAGCCGAATTGAAATCAATGGCCGCATATCTCCTTGAGAGGTTCGAGCAGCCTGCACTTGTGGAGGAATACCTTCCGGGACGCGAGTTTACGGTAGGAATTGCAGGCTCCGGAGAAGATGCCATTGCCCTGGGCGGAATGGAGATTGAATGCAGGGATAATCTTCCATATTCGGTCGAATTGAAGGAAAACTATCAGCTCTACTGCAAATACACACCTATTGGAGAAGAGTATGCTGACGAATGCAGGGAAGTCGCCCTGAAAGCATGGAAGGCGCTCGGAGCAGTTGACGGCGGCAGAGTCGATGTAAAAGCCGACAGGAACGGGAAGATATGTTTCATTGAGGTAAATCCCCTGGCCGGACTTAATCCCGTACATTCTGACCTTCCTATCCTCTCAAGGATGTCAGGAACAGAGTACCAGACTCTCCTTGAGATGATAATGAATTCAGCCTTAAAACGCCATGGCCTGAAACTATGAGAAAAAAGAAATGCTGCATATTATATAACCAGCCGGGAGAAAATGCTCTTCCCGACGAGATGGATGTTCTGGACCAGGTTGAATTCATCGGGGAGAATCTGCGGAAGGCAGGTTTTGAGACATACTCCAGGGGCATAACTGCCGACTTCATGAATGAGGTGGCCGTTCTGGCTTCAGAAAAACCGGATTTTGTTTTTAACCTTGTCGAATCGATCAACAACAAGGGGGAACTGTGCTACTTTGTCCCGGCCCTTCTCAACATGCACTCCATTCCCTACTCAGGCAACCCGCTGGAGGCGATCTTTATTACAACCAGCAAGGCATTGACGACCAGAATACTCAATGAAAACAGGATAAAAACTCCCCTGTCGTTCCAGCCATCGCAGTGCCGAAAGATGACACCAGGGCTTATGTACATAATCAAACCTGTGTGGGAAGACGGATCGCAGGGAATAACACACGATTCGGTGTTTACCTTCCGGGATGACGAAACAGAACGCCTCTTGAAATATGATGATTCCCACTGGATAATTCAGGAATACATTGAAGGCAGGGAATTCAATATTACAGTTCTTTTCAGCCAGTCAGGACCCGAGGTCATGCCTCCTGCAGAAATGGTTTTTCACAATTTCGGCGATGATATGCCAAAAATTGTAGACTTCAGGGCAAAATGGATCGAAGACAGTTTTGAGTATGTAAATACGGTGAGGGAATTCCCCGGGGAAAACCTCGATCCTGTCCTTGCGGAAAAAATAAAGGAAGCTGCCCTGAGGTGCTGGGATGTATTCGGACTAAAAGGCTATGCCCGTGTCGACATGCGCGTCGACAGCGAGAATAATCCCTATGTGATTGAGGTAAATGCAAACCCCTGCCTTTCGCCCGACAGTGGTGTTGTTGCAGCCATAAACCATGCCGGGATCCCCATGACAGAAGTGGTAAAAAGGATTACAGAAGATCTAAACCTGTGAATGATGGGAATTATTACAAAAGGAATTAATAACAGCGACAGGAAGGATATTGAGTCTATTCTGAGATCGACGGAATTCTTTTATGAATTCGAGATCCAGACCGCACTGGAGATTGCTGATGATACGCTTGCTGAAGGATCAGAAAAGAGCGGATATTTCTGGATGAAGGTTGAAGACGAAAACGGGATCTCTGCATTTGCCAACTACGGCAAAAATCCCTTTTCTGTTCATTCATGGGATCTGTACTGGATAGCTGTACACAATAACTCCCGGAACAAAAAATATGGCTCCCTCCTTCTCCATGCCATCGAAGATGATGTTAAGGAAAGAGGAGGCCGTATCCTGTGGATTGAAACATCCGGACGACCTCTTTATGCTCCTACGGAGATCTTTTACCAGAGGAACGGGTATACATTGCAGGCAAGCCTCGAAGATTTCTACGCTCCCGGCGATCCCAAACAAATCTATTCAAAGACACTCTGAAAGACTATCATCTCTCCCTGCCTGTTTGGAATAAAAACTTTAGACTACAACTGATATGAAAGGCCTCTATACAATCCTTTTGCTGGTTATGTCGAACCTTTTCATGACATTCGCCTGGTACGGCCATCTGAAACTAAAAACCATCAGCAGGTTCGAAAACCTGAGCCTTCTGGCAATAATCCTGCTTAGCTGGTTCATTGCCCTTTTTGAGTATTCCCTTCAAGTGCCTGCCAACAGGATGGGATTCAGGGCAAACGGCGGGCCCTTCAGTCTTGTGGAACTCAAAGTTATTCAGGAGGTTGTCTCAATCCTTGTATTTACAGCCTTTACCCTTATTGTCTTCAGGGATGAACAGATCAGGACAAACCATATAATAGGTTTCTTCTTTCTTGTTCTGGCAGTGTATTTCGTATTCAAGAAATAAGCCCTTTATCCTCAGATCATATTTGCATTATAATAAGCCGGATCGCCGGTAACCTCCCGTCCCAGCCAGTCAGGTTTCTCAAATTCCTCATTTTCACCCGAAAACTCAACTTCGGCCAATATCAGACCGGCATGATCTCCATGGAACTCATCCACCTCAATCATATGCTTTCCCTGCAAGACCCTGTACCTTGTCTTTTCAATCTTCCGGTGAAGGCATATTTTCAATAATTCCTCAGCATCCCTGAGAGGTATATTATATTCCCACTCACCGCGGGTGATACTGTTTTCCCTGGCAGGTGTCTTAATTGTTATACAGGCCTTTTTACCGGCTATCCTTATACGTACCGTCCTTTCAGGATCAACCGACAGGTATGCCTGTTTAATATACTTTTTACCGGATGCCAGGTGCCTGAACTTTCCTGTAACCAGAAATTTACGTTCTGTCTCTTTTCCCATTGGCCTTATTACAATTATGTAATTATTAACCGCTGTTAATAAATAAATTTAATATTTTAGTCAAAAAGACTTAAAATTTAATTTCTCATTAAGAAATTTTGGTTTAAATTTGGTTTGTTCAGCATGCCAAAGTAGTCAAATGCAATGTTCTATTTGCCGGTGAAGTTAACGAAATTACTTCTGCGCTGTCTGAAAATTTTTTCTTTAGTTTTAGGTTGTGTGGGTAGATGGTTGTGTATGGACTGATGATTATTTCATCAGTCCATTTTGTTTTACAGTTTCAGTTTTTCTTATCTTTAGACATGGAAGTAAAGATTGAGCCCGGATGGAAATCGATGCTTGAAAGAGAGTTCAGAAAGGACTATTTTCTCAGGCTGACTGATTTTGTTCGGGATGAATACGGTAAGAACACGGTATACCCCCCCGGATCGCTTATTTTCAATGCTTTTGACCTCTGCCCTTTTGACAGGGTGGTGGCAGCCATAATCGGACAGGATCCATACCACGGACCCGGACAGGCTCACGGACTGTGTTTTTCTGTAAGGCAAGGAGTGGGTTACCCACCCAGCCTTTTGAATATTTTCAAGGAGATAGAATCGGATCTGGGTTTCAGGCCGGAAGGATCCGGCGACCTTACACGCTGGGCACGGCAGGGGGTGCTTCTTCTGAATGCAACCCTTACCGTAAGGGCGCATCAGGCCGGATCGCATCAGAGAAAAGGCTGGGAAGAATTTACCGATGAAGTAATCAGGATTCTAAACAGGGAAAAGAATAACGTAGTTTTCTTTCTCTGGGGTGCCTATGCACAGAAAAAAGGAGAATCAATTGACCGGTCGAGGCATCTGGTTCTTGAGTCAGCTCATCCCTCCCCCCTTTCTGCTTCAAGAGGTTTCTTCGGGAACAGGCATTTCAGCCGCTGCAACGATTACCTTCTTGATCACGGGAAGGAAGCGGTTGACTGGAGGTGAGCGGCACAGAGGCGCCCTAAAGCTTTCCCAGAGCTTCTTTTACAATTGCAGTGATCACTTCAGTTTCCTCAAAACCTGCCGACATGCGGATAAGCCCGGGTTCGGGATATTTTACACCCCATACTGATTCGACAGGCATGATTATGGTCTTTGGATCGCCCAGGGAAGGAATTATTTTAATATCCTCCGAGACGGCACTGATGAACAAATCCCTTTTCTTTCTTTTCTCTTCTGCCGATCCGCCTGCGAAATCGAAGGTTATCATCCCGCCAAAGCCCCTGTCAGCAAAAAGCTTAAGAGCAACAGAGTGTGTTTCATGTTCAGGAAGGCCAGGATACCAGACCTTTCTTACAGCCCGGGATGACTTAAGGACAGAGGTAATGGCAGCAGCGTTTTTGCACTGCTGGATAAACCTGAGCCTGAAAGTTTTGATCTGGGTTTGCAATCTGTAGGCATCATCGGGGGAGATCATATGCCCTACATACTTCCTGTATTCAATTGCCTCCCGCATCAGTGAGTCGTCATTTCCGCAGATCACTCCGGCGGTGATATTACCATGTCCTGAGAAATACTTGGTTGCACTGTGAATAACAAGGTCGGCACCCAGGTCAAGCGGCCTGCACAGAACAGGAGTGGCAAAGGTGTTGTCGACAATAACTCTGGAACCCGTTTTGCGGGCAATACTTATTATTTCAACGAGGTCGGTCACGATAAGCATGGGATTCGAAACTACCTCGATATAAATTACTTCCGGCTTTTCCCTTTCGGCAACACGGGCAAATTCATCCGTATCATATCTTTCTCCCGAAGGATAAAAGCTGAGTGCTTCAATCCCTCTTCTCTTCTTCAGTACAGATTCTATGAAGGAGATCGTTCCTCCGTATATCTCATTAAAAAAAATCCATGGCCGTGTAAGCGATCCTCTCTGGAAAACCGAAAGGGCAGTATCAACTGCCGACATTCCCGATTGGGTAAGTAGGGCCCATCTGCAGCCTTCGAGATTAATTATTTCATCCTCGGCTGCTATTACGGTAGGATTTCTGTAACGTGAATATATATAGAGCTCAGGTATCCTTTCGTTTTCAGGTTCCTTTGCAAATGCCTTGCCTGTTGTGGACGCATCGAAAAGCTCGAATCCCGCATCTCTGTAAACAGGCATACGGGAGGAATTGACCTTTTTTGTTTTCATTATGAGAATTATTATTCAGACGGCTAAAATAGCATTATTAGCCGTTGTGACTGTATTGAAGGATCAGATTATTGTAAGGCTTTCTTCAGGCACCCATCCCCTGTTGCCATCTGAGAGTCTTATTTCATACCATTCTCCTACCTTATCCTCTATTGCCACCTTTGAACCTTCATGAAGAACGAACAGATCCGTCCCGCTGCTGTCAGGTGAACTCTTTCCGTTGACTGAAGGTGCGAAGATAACCGCACTCCTGCTTTCATACACAAGATTCCTGTTGCGAATGGCAAATGTCAGTGACGAAAGGGAAATGAACAGAAACAGAAGGGAAAGCCAGAAGGAAGTTACCTTTAGCCTGTATGCCGATGAATAGATATATAATGAAAGAAGCGCAAGAAACAGGAGAAAAGTTGCCAGACTTATAACAGCCCAGGTGTTTGTATGGAACATAAGAGCAATAAAGTTGTACCATCGCACAAAAAATAACTCGGGAATTTCCTCAAACTTATCAACAACAAGCGACCTGGCAATCTGCAGGTTATAGTTAATATTACTATCGCCGGGCTTTAAAAGGTGAGCCCTTTCATAGAACAATATGGCTGATGGAATGTCATTCATCTTGAAACAGGCATTGCCAATGTTATAGCTTAGTGTTGCCGACCTGTAACCTGTATTGTAAAGATCATTCCATTCCCTGAGTGCAGCTTCGTAATCTCCGGCAGTATAGAATTCCACTCCCTTTCCGAATTTTGCATCATGTTCTTTCTGTGAAAATGCAGAAAGAGTGGAAGAAAGCAGAAATGCTAACAGAAGTATTGTTTTATTCAGTATTTTCATACCTAGCCAATTGAGTTTTCTACCAGTCTAATGAAACGTGATGCATCTTCAAATACTTTTTCCGCTTCGGAAGGAGATGATGAAGGCGCATATCTTGCATATTCGCATGTATCGATAACAGATGCCAGAGTATTGACATCCTCCTCTCCAATACCTTTTTCTGTTAATGATTTAACAGCACTTGTCCGGTTAAGTTCCGAAACAGGAATATTAAGCTTATCGCTGAGATAGCCCCACAGGGCTTTAAGGATCTCCTCATAGAATCTGTCAGTCTGCTTCTCCTTAAGGCATTTCCCGGCTTCTTTCAACCGTCGTGAAGCTATCTTTCCAGCCTTTCTGGTTTTTACTGATGCAATGTCGGAGTTTCTTCTTATATGCTCCCTTCTGACCACCAGAACGGCAAGGAAAACAATGAGAGCTATCGCGTACGCACTGTAGAATGAACGTTTGGAAGTGATAAGACTTCCTGATCTTCTGAGCAGACCTGGTTCAGATCTGATAAACCTTATATCGCGCCCCAGGTATTTGACATCTTCCTTTGAAACACCTCCGTAAACAGTTATTCCCGCATTCTGATCGTCACCCTTAACTGCATGAAAGCGCAGCTCAGGCATGACAATATTCTCATACCTCCTTGTTGTCAGGTCAAAATAAGGGTATGAAAATGACGGGATGGTAAAATCGCCATGGTGCCTGGGGATAAGAAGATATTCGAATATTTTCTGTCCGCTTGTTCCGTTAACGGTGTTCTTTAGGTTATCAGTAATTTTCGGGTCATACATTTCAATGTCAGCAGGCAGTTTGACCGCAGGGAAATTTGCCAGCTTCAGGTTGCCGCTTCCGCTGAGAACTATCTTAAGGTTCAGTGCATCATTCACACTTACGGTATCTTTGTCGAGCGATGCTGTAACAGAGGCTTTTCCGACGATTCCGGAGAAGTTATCAGGCTTCGTTCCGGGGAGAGGCTTGACCCTGACTTTAAGGGATCCGCTTACAAGAGCTCTGGGAACAGTAGTGTATGTCTGGAAAAAGTCGCCGAAAAAGGGATCCGACTGGCCCGATTTCTGCTGAACAAGGACGGATATCTGAACGGGATCAATGCTTATTTCTCCGGTCAGCTGGGGGTAGAGAAGGAACTGCTGAACCACGCCGGTACCATAAATCCTTCCGTTAATGGTTTCGCGCCGCAGGGAAGTGAGCGGCGGCGTTTCAAGGTCGGTCCTCAGAAAACCTTCAAATCCCGGGAACTTTATCTCATTAATCCCTGAGATATCGACACGTGAATAGATCTTCACAGTGGCGGAAATATGTTCTCCCATAAAAACCTCGCTTTTATCAAGGATGAGGTTCACAAACAGGTCTTCACTGGTATCGACTGTTCCCAGGTCACCTGAACCTGTACCGGCACCTGCGGCGCCCTGGCTTCCTGCTGATCCGCTGCCAACAACCTCTATTCTCAGCGAATCGGAATAGTATGACTTGTTCTTAAGGGTGAACTTCGCGGGAGCAATGGCGTATTTTCCTTCGTTGAGAGCCTGAAGGTAATAAGTGTAGGTATAGGTCGTCGATCTTGTAACCTTTCCGTTAATTATCTGTGTGCTTGAACTGTAGGATGTCTGAGGCCCCATAAGCTTATAGAAGCCTTCGAACTCAGGCTCTTCAAATTCTCCTCCTCCGGTGTTTATCGTCCAGGAGACGGCAAACTGCTGACCTGAGCGGACAACCCCTGGGTAATCGGCATCAACTGAAATATCCTGTCCTGATGCTTCCCCGACAAGAAGCAGGAACAAGAGAGTAAGTATGTGATTAGTATATTTCATTCCTGCCAAATTACCAGTTTTTTAAGGTTCTTACTCTTGCTTTTGCAGCTTTCTCCCTTTTTACTTTCTCCTGAACTTCCCTTTCGTCATTTGCAATTGCGTTCAGAAGCCTTTCGGCATCTTCCTTTGGTATCACCTGCTGATCCTGCTGCTGTTGCTGTTGCTCATCCTGCTGCCTGTTGTCGTTACCAGCCTGCTGATTATCCTGCTGTTCGTCCTTGTTCTGTTCAGGCTGCTGATTGTCCCTGCCCTCATTCTTATCCTGATCCTTGTTCTGATCTTTATTCTGATCCTTATTGTTCTGATCCTGCTGTTGCTGTTCCTGTTGCTTGAGAAGGTCCTGGGCGTATGCAAGGTTGTATTTTGCCTCGAGGTTTCCGGGATTCAGCCTGAGGGAGTTTTTATAAGCTTCGATGCTTTCCCTGACCTTGTTTGCCATAAGAAGCGAGTTGCCCATATTGTAGAAGCTTGCTGATTTCTTATCCTTGTCCTCGTAAAGCTTCTGGTTCTCGCCGAACTGCCTCCCGGCATCTTCGTACTTTTCCTGCCTGTAAAGTGCATCCCCCGCGTTGAAAAGAGCATCAGCGGAGCTAAGGTTCTTGTCGGCTGCCTTACGGTAGAGGATTTCCGATTCAGGAAACCTGTCCTTTTCATACTGGCGGTTGCCCTGTCTGATAAACTTCCTGTCGGCCTGGGCATTGACAGAGGCAGCCGAAAGGAAAATAATAAGATGCATCGCAAAAAGGCACCTGAAGCTGCTTCCGGCAGTTCCGGCAAAGAGATTATTTTTCTGATGTCTGATCATTTTCAAAGCCTGAATTTGAAAAGTTTCACATCACGCAGTTTCCTGTTTTTTCTTTCCATAATAATAAACTCAAGCAGGAGGAAAAAGAGGCACATGCCTGCAAATACCGGAAACTGGTCGTTGTATTCAGTATAAATGGTGCTCTCCAGCTCTTCCTGTTTCATCTTCCTTATGTCGCTGAATATTTTGTCGAGGCCTATGTCTGAATTACTTGCCCTTATGTAGTTACCTCCTGCGGCAAGGGCAATCCTTTTCAGCACTTCCTCATCGAGTTTAGTAATAACTGTTGTTCCTTCAGGATTCTTCAGATAGTCGCGCCTGCCTCCTGTCGTAACAGGGACCGGCACGCCTCCTGAAGATCCGATGCCAATGGTATGTATCACGATTCCGTTTCCTGCCGCCTCCTCAGCAGCTGCCACGGGATCATCTTCATGGTTTTCACCGTCGGTAATAACAATAAGGGCCTTGCTTTTGCCCTCGCCAGGGGTGAACGATCTGGATGCAAGCCTTATTGCGGATCCTATTGCAGTGCCCTGCTTCGGGACCATATCGGGACCAATTGTATTCAGGAACATCTTTGCCGAAACATAATCGGTAGTAACAGGTATCTGGGTGTAGGCATCGCCTGCAAAGACTATCAGTCCTATTTTGTCATTATCGAGGTTGTCAACCAGTCGTGAAATGGCCTGCTTGGCCCTTGTTAGCCTGTTGGGTTGAATATCCTCGGCCAGCATCGAATTGCTGACATCGAGTGCAATGACAACCTCCACACCCTGGCGTTTAACCTCCTCAAGCTTCGATCCGTACTGTGGTCTGGCGAGCATTATTACGCCTGATGCAACAGCACACGACAGAAGGATGAATTTCACAATCGGCCTTGCTCCAGAGGCTTCAGGCATAAGCCTTTTTATAAGCTCCTGTTCACCAAGTCTGCGTATTGCTTTTCTCCTACGGATCTCGTTGACGACAAAAAAAGCAGTCATCAGCGGCAGAATAAGCAGCAGGTACAGGTATTCCGGATTGGCAAATCTGAACAGTTGCATTTTTATCAGTTAAGTAAGCTTCCTCAAAAGAATGTAGTTAATTAATATCTCGGCCGCAAGGATAAAGAAGGCTATAAGTGCCGGAAGCAGATACTCCTCCTCCTTCCTTGTGAACTGTTTGACATCGATCTTCGACTTCTCCAGCTGGTCTATTTCCCTGTAGACTTCCATTAGTTTGTTGTTGTCGGTCGCCCTGAAATATTTCCCGCCGGTTGTGGTCGCAATTTCCTTCAGTATCTCCTCATCGATCTCGACCTGCATATTCTGATACTGCAAACCAAAGGGAGTCTGCACCGGATAAGGTGCCATTCCCTGCGAGCCCACCCCTATCGTATAGACCCTTATCCCGAATGTCTTTGCTATTCCCGCCGCTGTTGCCGGAGCAACCTCTCCCCTGTTGTTCACTCCGTCAGTAAGAAGAATAATCACTTTGCTTTTTGCCTCCGACTCTCGTATCCTGTTGATAGCTGTAGCAAGGCCCATTCCTATTGCAGTCCCGTCTTCGATCATCCCGCTCTGGATCTCGCGCATTAGGTTGACAAGCACTGCATGATCGGTAGTGAGCGGGCACTGGGTAAAGCTTTCTCCGCTGAAAACGACCAGACCCATTCTGTCGTATGGCCGTCCCGAGATGAATTCCGTGGCCACATCCTTTGATGCTTCCAGACGGTCGGGTTTGAAGTCGCGGGCAAGCATGCTTCCCGAAATGTCAATGGCAAGCATTATGTCTATTCCCTCGGTTGAGACATCCTGGAACCTGTCGGTCGACTGCGGACGGGCAAGAACAATAATGAGCAGGGCGACTGCTGCAGTACGAAGGCCAAACAACAGATGCCTGAGAGTATTCCTGATTGTTTTTCCGGTTCCTGCAAGCTGCTGCAGGCCAGGCAATGTTAACGCGGCCGATGTCTTCTGCTGGCGAAGTACGTAAAAGGCGATCATGGCCGGCACTACCAGCAGAAAATAAAGAAAACCCGGGTTTGCAAAGCTAATATTCGTCATGACCCGCTTCCTCCTTCCTTAACTACTGACCCGGCCATTTCAGCGCCGGCATACTGCTGTTTCGTCATTTCAACAAATTCCCATGAATCGTTGTAGCTCATGTCGTTTTCTACGGGGTCAGGCTTGTATTTTGCAAATTTCACCAGATCTGCTCCGGTAAGTACGGATTTCAGTGTGTTATATGCCCTGTCCTTCTTCAGACCTTTGCCTTCGAGGGCCTTCAGTGTCTCAGAAGTTGTCATCTCAAGCGAATCTACTTCATACCTGTTCTCAAGATATTGCCTTACTATTTCTGTAAGACGTGAATAATAAATCTTGACCTCTCCTTTCTGCCACAACTGTTCATCCCTGAGATTCTCCAGCTCCCGGAAAGCAATAACATGGGCAGGTTCGTGAATCTCAGGCGCCACAACCGCTTTAACTGATTTTTCACGTGTCTTCAGGTATTTAATCACAAGCCATACAATGGCGGCCGTGACAATTATTATCAGAAGCCATGGAAGTATCTCTCCCAGGGTTACAGGAGCCCTGTAAGGGGCTATAATGTCAAATATTTTTGCTGAAGTATCGGGCGGAGCTATTTTTACCCTGGCAACTTCAAGAATTGAATAGTCGGAATAATATCTTTTTATTCCGTTCTCATCACTAAGCTCGGCAAAAACAGGTGCTATCCTGTAAAGACCTGTATCGAAGGAAGTAACAAGGTACTTTCCCGTAATCCTTATCCTGCCATCATCTGCTGGCAATGTATCTATCTGAGGACCTGAGAGTATCTCAATATTTTTTATCAGGGTGTCTCTGAAATGGGGAATCGACAAACGGGCAGAGGAAGGCTGGTCTACAGTAACGGAAAAATTTATCTGATCGCCTATTAAGATCCTTGTTGAATCGAAGGAAGCTGTAACATTGATGGTCTGACCGTAGTTATTAAAGGGAAATGCCGCGATCAGCACAAAAGCGAGGGTATATGTCAGAAAAACTGGTCTCATCTGCTTTCAAATAGCTGCATAAGCGGTTTTACATAGTCTCTTCCTGTGGTGAGCTCGGTATAATCCACGCCGCATCGCCTGAAGTTATTCCGGGTCGCCTCGAGATGGTTTTTCCACCACTCACCGTAGGCTCTTCTGTTTTGCCTGGAGGAAGAGTCAATCCATTTTTCCTCACCTGTTTCAGCATCAGCCACTTTAATAAGTCCGACATCAGGAAGCATTTTCTCCAGAGGATCAGTGACCTTCAGGGCAACAACGTCGTGCTTGCTGGCCGCAATCCTGAGAGCCTCATAGTAATCGGGTGCAATAAAATCGGAAAGTATGAAGGCGGTGCACCTTTTCTTGATTGCGTTGGTAAGATAGCGGAGTGGTTCGGTAAGGCTGGTATTGTTGCTTTCGGGCCTGAAATCGAGAAGCTCCCTTATTATCCTCAGAATGTGCTTTCTTCCTTTCTGCGGTGGTATGAATTTCTCGACCCTGTCGGTAAAGAAGATGACGCCTATCTTGTCGTTGTTGTAAATGGCTGAAAAGGAAAGCACTGCGGATACTTCTGTCATGATATCGCGCTTGAAGTTCACCGTGGTGCCAAAATTCCCTGAACCGCTGACATCTATGAGAAGCATCACCGTAAGTTCCCTTTCTTCTTCGTATACCCTTACGTAAGGATGGTTGAACCTGGCCGTCACGTTCCAGTCGATGCTTCTTATGTCATCGCCGTACTGGTATTCCCTTACCTCGCTGAAAGCAATACCCCTTCCCTTAAAGGCACTGTGATACTCACCGGCGAAGATCTGCCTTGTCAGTCCCCGTGTCTTTATCTCAATCCTCCGTACCTTCTTTAAGAGTTCCGTTGCTTCCACTTTTAAAGAGATTCATTAATAAAACATCCCGAGGGAAATTAAATACTCATTTTGCGGACCCTGAAGCACCGTTCCGGATCAGGGTACTTCAACAACATTAAGTATTTCTGCAATTATTTTGTCCTGATTTACATTCTCCGCTTCAGCTTCATAGGTCAGCCCAATCCTGTGCCTCATTACATCGGGGCAGATGCTTCTGACATCCTCGGGTATCACATAGCCGCGCCTTCTTATGAAGGCATAGGCTTTGGATGCAAGCGAGAGGTATATGGATGCCCTGGGAGAGGCTCCGTAAGATATCATGCTGGTGAACCCAGGAAGGCCGTATTTTTCAGGATTTCTGCTTGCGAAGACTATATTGAGGATGTAATTCTCTATCTTCTCATCCATATAAACCTCCCTGACCACATTCCTTGCACGTATTATGTCTTCGGTTTTAAGGACGTTAGAGACTTTCGGGAATTCCTTTGCCAGGTTTTCCCTGACTATCAGTTTTTCCTCATCCATTGTCGGATAGTCGATAAGCACCTTCATCATGAACCTGTCGACCTGAGCTTCGGGCAAAGGATAAGTTCCTTCCTGCTCAATGGGGTTCTGGGTGGCAAGCACAAGGAAGGGTTCGTCGAGCCTGTATGTTGTTTCACCGATTGTGACCTGCCTTTCCTGCATCGCTTCGAGCAGAGCGCTCTGCACCTTTGCAGGGGACCGGTTTATCTCGTCAGCAAGGATGAAATTGGCAAATACCGGACCTTTCTTGACAATGAATTCCTCTTTTTTCTGACTGTATATCATTGTTCCTATAAGGTCGGCCGGCAGAAGGTCGGGGGTGAACTGTATCCTGCTGAATTTGGCGTCAATAACTGCTGCCAGCGACTTTATGGCAAGGGTTTTTGCCAGCCCGGGCACTCCCTCGAGAAGGATGTGACCGTTGGCCAGGAGACCGATCATCAGTGAGTCGGTCAGATGACGCTGTCCGACAATGACCTTGTTCATCTCCATCCTGATAATATCGACGAACGAACTTTCCTTCTCTATTTTTTCATTCAGTAACCTGATATCCGTAGTCTGCTCCATAAACAAGAAATTTAATGCGCAAATATAGTAAAATCAATAAGCCAGCATAGCCGGAACATGGTCCGGCAACCGACTCACAAAAGAATAGCTCATTTCTCTAAAACAGAGTTAAGAAGTGTTAAAGTTGTGTTAAATAAGGCAGTGCGAAAGGATTCCAGCTATAACCGGCTCTGGCCGAGCTCCTGAGAATCAGAATTACAATAAGGGGTATTGCGGCATTGTTTATATGCTGGGGAAGAACAACCAGCAGAAGAAGAAAAGCCGATGCAAGAATGAAAACGATCCTGAACCATCCTGTCCTGTTCATTCCGAATAACAGACTAACAAGACATAATATAACAAAGGGGCTGAGCCATATTATGTTAAGGTTCCATCTGAGCTGCTGATGATCGGTAAAGAAATTGAAGAAGATCATCACAAGCGACAGGAGAGAAAAGACAGTGAAGATTATTATATCAAAAACCGCATTCCCTTTTTTACCCCTGAGGGCAGCCGAAATCAGAACTGCAAGGATAAGCAGCAGTGAGAAAATAAAGAAAGGAGAAGTAAAAATACCTGTTTTTTTCGAGGGGGTGGGAAAGTCGACTACGAGCGAAGGATCAGAAAGCAGAGGCACCATTTTTCCACCGGTGCGGAAAAGTGATTTCGACAGGCCATCCTTTAATTCGATCGGAAGGAACATCTTCTCCCTGAATGACGCTTTTTTATCGGTCGGTGCCCCCAGAAGAAGATCTATCCCGAACTTGGTCCATGGATAGTTTTTCTCGTATGCACCGGAAAGTGATCTGAATGTTGGGGGTCTTACGCCGGGCTCATCAGGAGGATAGAGCAGATTTTCCCCTGTTGCTTTTTCAATAATATCGCGGATCCTTGTGGAACAGTTGTCGTAATAAAAGTCGTAACGGTATGAAATGTTTTCCGGTTTGAGGTTTTCCTCTATAAGACGAAATATTGAAGCAATGGCAGCCGAATCGAGGTTCAGCCTCTGCGAAACGACCCAGCGTTCTTCCAGAAGATAATCCCTGAGAAATCTTTCATACGAATATGCTCCGAGAGAATAATCAAGACGTCCCTTCGCAAATTTCCAGACGAAATTGGGTGTGGCAAAATCAAAGACGCCCCAGTTATAGACGATATCCGTATTTGATGACGGGATAACAATTCTCAGTGCGCTGTGCCCGTAGACCGAGTATGTCTCGGTTCCCGGCCCGCAGGTAAGCAGATACAATTCAGCCTGTCGGGATTCCTGGGACCTGACAACAGAGCCTGTCAGAATGAAAAGCAGAAGAAATATTAGTTGCCTCCTCATAAGATCATATTATATAAAGTGTAAACCTAATGGTTTTTTTCCGAATATCATTAGCCGCCATTTTGTCTCTTCCCTGTTTTTAAGTAGTTTTATGCCGGTTTCCGGTCTTCACGATCCCGGATCCGAATTTCATAAATCACTCAAATAAAAACAGATTACAGAGATGAAAAAAGCCTTTCTTCCCCTTGCAGCAATTTTAGCATTCTTTGTTACAGGCTGCAGTAATGAGCCTGATTTTAAACTGACAGATCTTCATGTGCATCTCAAGGGTACATTAACCTTCGATGACGCCGTTGCCAAATCGAAAGCCGAAAACATCGATTATGGTATAGCCGTGAACTGCGGGATAGGATTCCCGATACACAGCGACAGTCAGATCGATTCGGTAATTGCCACTTTCAAAGATTACCCCCAGTTCTATATGGCAATGCAGGCAGAAGGCAGGGAATGGGTAAATACCTTCTCAAAGGAATCCATCGACAAGTTTGACTATGTTTTTACCGATGTCATGACTTTCACTGATGAAAAAGGCAGACGCAACCGGATCTGGATGAAGGACGAGACCTGGATCGACGATGAGCAGCAGTTCATGGATTACATGGTAAATACCCTTGTGAACATCCTTAACAATGAACCCATAGATATTTATGTGAACTCCACTTTCCTTCCCGAACAACTGGCCGACAGGTATGATTTTTTCTGGACTCCCGAAAGAATGGACAAGGTTATCAATGCTGCCTTAGCCAATAATATTGCAATTGAGATCAATAACCGCTATCAGATACCATCGGAAATATTTATCAAACGGGCAAAAAAAGCCGGCGTCAAATTCACCATCGGAACAAACAATGCCGACGAGAACTTCGCAGGAGCTGAGTACGCCATCAGCATGATAAAGAAATGCGGCCTTAAGGAAAGCGATTTCTGGCTTCCCGAAAAAAAGAACAGAAACTAAGATAAAAGAGAGGCTGTATTAAAGCCCGTTGTTTTGCCTGCCTTCCATGATGACGAAGAATTGAAATGAAGGGAAGAGACGGATCAGAAAACGGTTGATACAGCCTCTTCTTTGAGATTGCATCCTGAAGAAAGTCTAAAACCTTAATAACAAATAAGCCCGGCAATGGATTATCCTGACCTTTCGAGAATGCTCAAATTTCTTCCCGGAATAATCATCGGTCTGACTGTCCATGAGTTCAGCCATGCTTACATGGCAAAGCGTTGCGGAGATCTTACTTCGGAAGCACAGGGAAGGATTAGTCTTAACCCGCTGAAGCATATCGACCTGCTTGGATTCATAATGCTTCTTGTGGCAGGTTTCGGTTGGGCAAAGCCTGTTGAGTTCAACGAGGCCAACCTGAGGAATCCAAGAAAGGACATAATGAGGATAGCAGTTTCGGGACCTGCTTCAAATGCACTTCTGGCAATGCTTCTTTCGGTGGTATTTGCTGCAATTATGCATTTCACAGAGGGGAATTACAGCAACGGCATTTATCTTACAAAGGAAGTCTTCCTGTATGCGATTTACATCAACTGGGGTCTGTTCATATTCAACATGATCCCTCTCCCGCCACTCGACGGCTCACATCTGCTTCTGAATTACTTCAGAAAATTCCCTGCTATTTATGAAGGTCTGTACAAATACGGTTCGTGGATCTTCCTGGGGCTTATTCTGGTAACAGTATTCACAAGTATCAACCTGCTTCCGATATGGCCGGCTGTGGAATTTCTCGGGAATGGATTCCTTTCTGTTGTAGGTTACAGATAAAACACTTAAACAGGGCTTGCAAAAAACGTCAATTTCCTTTATCTTGTAGGAAACAAGCCCGAAATGAGACTGTTGATCATCACAATAATCCTTTTTAGCATGGGAGATTTAAATCCGGCTCAACATGACAGGTTCGCTGTTGCCAGGGAGAGAATGGTCAAAGAACAATTGATAAGCAGGGGCATCAGCGATCCTGCCACACTCAGAGCAATGCGAAAGGTGGAGCGCCATCTTTTTGTGCCTGATGAGCAGCTGAGTCTTGCCTATGATGACATGCCTCTGCCGATCGGGCACGGGCAGACAATCTCCCAGCCTTACATTGTTGCCTATATGACAGAGGTAGTACGGCCCACACCTCAGAAAAAAGTACTTGAGATCGGAACCGGATCGGGGTATCAGGCAGCAGTAATAGCTGAAATCGTAAAGGAAGTATATACAATTGAGATAGTGCCGGAACTGGCCAGGGAATCGAAGGAGAAGCTTGCAAAGATGGGTTATGATAATATATTCTTCAGATCCGGAGATGGTTACAAAGGCTGGCCTGAACATGCACCATTTGACATAATAATAGTAACTGCAGCTGCAGAAACCATACCTGAACCTCTTATCAGTCAGCTTGCCGAGAACGGACGTCTCGTAATACCTGTCGGTCCCCCCTATGCAGTCCAGGAACTTATCCTGCTTGAAAAACGAAACGGAAAGACGGTTACAAAAAGGCTGACATTCGTCAGATTCGTGCCATTCAGGAGATTATAAGGAAAAAAAATGGCCGTTTCCTTGCAATATTAAATTTAATTATATATATATTTGACCTGATTTCCTGCTCGGGAAGGGGAAACGATAAAGGAAATTAGTTTTTTAAACAATAAGCTGATCAGAATTTGCGTTTTGACTGCAGAGTCGAAATAATTCTGAGAGATTTGTTTATGGAAATATTACCAGCATATCTGAATCGTTTTATCAGGAAGATCAGGTCTGAAAAAATCCTTAATAAACTGGGAGCCGGTCGAACAGTATATTTTGAGAATCCTGTTGAAGAGATTGCTTTCAGATACATCCCTGAAGGTTTTAACAAGCCGGGAAGGTATTATGCAAAATATTACGGCCAGACTGAATATGAGATTGACTCAAATTCTTCGTCAATACTGATGGCCGTAATGGAAGGCAGGCAGATAAGCAGATCAAGGTATGAACAATACCATCTTACCGGGGGACATTACTGGAACAAGAAGCCGCCTGTAACCTACAGAGCAGCAGGTTTCTGATCTTTTCCTGACTTTATCGAAACACTTATCAGCGCTTCTGATGGCCGGAGCCGGTTCTGATCAGAAACATATCATTAATTTTGCAATAAGGATAACTTATCATCCGGATCTTTCAGGATACATTGATCCGTGATAAAAACACTTTCATAAAACAAACAATCTTTGAATCACAATCAATCCAATGACTCACAATCTGAAAAATCTTTCCGGGACAGGACTGACCGAAGAGCTGTCGCGCATGATAATGGAGCCGGAATTTAAGGACTTTTCAATAGGAAGGATAACCCAGGAACACAGGGAACGATATGTCGTTTTCGACGGAGAAAATGAATATAATGCCGAGGTTACAGGCAACCTGCGATTTTCTGCAGCCGGCAGGTCAGACTTTCCGGCCGTCGGAGACTGGGTGGCGATGAAAGTATACGAAGGCGGTCAGGCAATAATTCATAAGATACTTCCGAGGAAAACCGTACTTGAGAGGCAGACTGTTGGAATGGAGGGTGAAAAACAAATAATATCGGCCAATATCGATGTTGCCTTTATTGTCCAGGCTATTAATAACGACTTCAGCATCAACAGGCTCGAGCGCTATCTTTCAATTTGTCACAAATCAGGGATTGAGCCGGTGCTGGTCTTAAGCAAAACGGACCTTTCGACGGATGAGGAGAAAAAAAAGGCCCTTGAGATGCTTGAAAAAAGGGAAAGCAAAGTGAAATATTTCCTGTTGAGCAACAGGACAATGGAAGGATTTGACAGTATTGCTGGTCATATCCGGAAAGGGAAAACCTACTGTGTAGTCGGGTCTTCAGGTGTTGGCAAATCGACTCTCATCAACAACCTTCTGAAAAGGGATCTGCTTAAAACAGGAGAAATAAGCCCGCATACGAACAGAGGCCGTCATATTTCTGACCACCGCGAACTCTTTATTCTGGACAACGGGGGAATAATAATTGACACCCCTGGAATGAGGGAACTCGGAATAGCCGACTCAGGTGAAGGAATAGAACAAACCTTTGCGGACATTTCAGAGCTTGCCAGGAAATGCAGGTTTCCCGACTGCAAGCATATCACTGAGAAAGGGTGCGCAGTGTTGCTGGCCCTGGAGGCCGGGACCATCAACAGAAGTTCGTATGAGAATTACTTAAAGCTCCGGAAGGAAGAGGAACACTTTCAGGAGACAGTCCATGAGAAAAGAAGGAAGGAAAAGATTTTCGGAAAGATACTTAAGGACTATCACAGGATAATCAGGCGGCAGGATGAGGCTGACTGATCACGCATAAAATGAAGGACTCACGCTCTTTATTTCGACCGGAAGCTTTTATGGCATCATTTAAGGACTTCTGAGAAGAACCGTTCAAGTTTTTCCTCATCCAGCAAACCATTGGTCCTTACCCCGCTGCAAACGTCTACTGCAAATGGTTCAACTGTATCAATTGCCCGTCTGACATTTTCAGGTTTCAGGCCTCCGGCAAGGAAGACCGGACACGCAGCTTCTTCCCTGATCCTGCGGCTGAGTCCCCAGTCATGGACCCTCCCTGTGCCCCCAAGTTCCTTTATAAGCAGGTCGGGATTGCCGCTGTCGAGCAGCAAGGCATCAACCGAAGCAGAGATCCTTATCGCTTCATCCACCGAACTTTCGTCTGCCACATGGATTACCTGTACAATCTTTATTGCGGGAAGGGCCTCCCTGAGACGGCTGTAATTCCCGTCAGAAAGACGGTCAACTATCTGAATTGTATTGGTGTTTGTTATCCTGTGATGTTCAATTATTTCATCGACTGAGGTGCGGCTGGTGAGAAGAAAGGTTCCTACCGGAGGGGGAACTGCTGCAGCAATCTGTCTTATCAGCTCATCAGGAATTGGTCCCGGACCGCTGGGCATCCTTGCAACGAGGCCGACAGCCGATGCGCCTAATCTTATGGCCGTTTTTGCTTCCCTGATGTTCTGGATGCAACAGATTTTAATCCTGGTTACCATGACAGTATTATTTTTTCAAATTTTAAGTTTAGAATATGGAAAGCATGATTGCTCCCTGATTCCCTTTGTAAATATAAAAAACTGTAAAAGATATCCGTAGAGAATTTTGTTCCGGATTTCTGTTACAGCTTGTCTTCCTGTTAAATCAGACCTGTTGCAATCAGGCCAAAGGCCCTCATACAACAGCTTTTATGGTATTATAACAAACCTGCAAAATAGTATATAACTATCCTGCATTATTGTATGCTGCCTTCAGCCAGCTTAAGACTTCATTGTCGATTTCTTTTGTGTCGCTTAAATTTATCCTGTGCGAACACATGGCGTTTGCAGAGGTTATGGCTTCAAGCCTGCCTTTCGGTTCATGCCCCCTGAGGTTCAGTCCTATTTCAAAGCGTGTTTGGGTCGATGGCTGAAGAATTACAAATTGTTTTTTTCTTCTTAAGCTGACATAGTTGTTTTTCGGGGCAACCTCTATGTCTCCGCCAAACTTCATGATTTCATCCATCAGTTTTTCATACAGAGGCCTGAAATGTTCCTTCCCCTTGTACTGCTTTTCAATAAGTTCGTCCTTGTTTTCGACGGAATCAGCATCAGACCCCTTTGCCTTGTGGGCGATAAGGTTGGCAAATCCGTGCGTGAGTCCGTGGGTTTCCTTCAGGAATTTCAATGCTTCACCGTGTTTAGCAAAGTTTTCCTTTCTAAGGATTTCAATCCATTGTTCGATAGTCTTTCCGGTGTTCCTGTGAAGGTTCTCAATCATTGTCTGTGTTGCCTTGTCCATATTTCTAATTTTTATATCTCGTTTTAAGATAATCAACAGTTGTCATAATCAGGTTACTGAGAGCTTCCTGATCAATATCGGACAACCTTTTGATGTAAATACAGGCTTTTCCCATTTTGAATTTCCCGAGTTTGGCCAGAAGGTGTTCATGTTCACTGGCTCCGGTGTATACATAGAGTGATATGGCTGCCTTCCTGGGTGAGAATCCCACCAGGGGCCAGTCTCCCTCCTGACGGCTTCTTTCCGATTTGTAATGATAGCTTCCGAACCCTATTATTGACGGACCCCACATCTTTGGTTTATAACCAGTGATATATTCCATTAGTCTGAGCAGTTCAAAACTATCTTTCCGCTTTTGTTCAGTATCGGCAAACGTGTTGATGAATTCACTTACGTCCGCTTCGGTTGGTCTTGTTTTTAGTTCGGCCATTTTGATGAAGTTTGACAAATAATAAATGCGTTTAAGCCAGAATTGTTCACCCGGATTAAAAAAATGATGTGATGATCTGCATTTTATTGCGGATATCCTGCCGGGAAGGACCATAACTCTTTGAAGGGGTTACAAGGCACTATGTCTATTTCTGACAGACATCAAATAAGGCAGGTTATGGCAATTGCTACTGGCGTTATGGCATTTGCATATGGAAAGCAAAGCAAGACAGAAATATGTAGCAATCCTGATGCCTTGAGGGCTAACCTAGCGGTTGAAAATGAGAAAAACAACCTGAAATATGATAAAGGCGGTCCATCCGATGAGGATACTTTTTATTATGCTAAGCCTGTGGACAACTTTTACCGCCAGAGGGAAAAGAATAAGGAATGCAATGAAATAGATTGAGTAGCAGATCCATAGCAAAGTTCTGAAAATAGTAGGTGAATTCATATCAATCTCATGCTGTCTTGCATCGATAATTCCGGTTGCGCTCATAAAACTCATTGGAAGATCGTGGATCAGGCCGCCCCACATGGCAATGCTTATGCTCAGTGCCAGCACTGCCAGCGATTGTTCAAATGTACCGGAGCCTCTGAAAGAACGACTCATTATCTGAATATAGGCACTGGCTGTTATCCAGCAAAGCAACATACTTGGCGCCAGCAGGAAGCGGTTAATTGAATAGTAGCTGTCCCTGGGGATGTTGAGCCATGGAGTAAATACTGAAGGCGCCCCCTTCCCTATCGTGAGAAAAATGTACATCAGGGTATATCCTGCTATTGGGATTAGGATATATACAAATCCAAGGGAGAAATAATTCTCTTTTCTAAGAAGTTTTTCAAATGATAAAGAGGGCCTTATAACTGTCAGAAGGTAGTCTCTCATAAATTTTATATTATTCAGGATTGTTTATCAGCGTTCAAGTTTAAAAGTTTCATAACCGCTTTTACAGGTACGTGAATCCCTGCTAAGTTTCTCTTCAATATTCCATGTTGTGATGTATATAATATCGATGCGTAACATGCCAAAACCAGGTAATGTTATAAAAAGTCAAGCTCTTCCAATAAATATTCAATAGATGAATGCAATTAGACCTGTTTACTGTTAAGAAAAAGCAATATCTAAAAGATCTCTGTCAAACTCGTCAAAATGCTCTATCACAGGAAGATCATATGCAGAATAATCCTCCTTTGCCGAATTAACGATTATCACTTTCCAGACTTTGCAGTTAAGAGCTGCCTCAATTCCTGAAAAAGAATCTTCGAAAATGACCGATCTGTCCTTTTTAACACCCAGCCGTTGAATTGCCTTCTCAAAAATCTCAGGATCAGGTTTCCCTTTTATTTTTCCGTCATTGTAGATGATGTTTTCCTCAGCGAACCAGTCAAGCAGCCTGAACCTTTCGATAAAAAAGTCAACATTGGATTTCCCTGCAGCTGTTGCAACAGCCATCGGTATTCCCTTTTCTTTCAAATAGTCAAGAAGCTTTACTGCCCCGGGGGCAAGTTCCATTTTACTCTTAAGGCAATCGCTCCTGTAAATGATCTCCTTTTCTTCTGTGTATTGAAGGACCTCCTGGTCGGTAAGCTTACGTTTAAACAAGATCTCAAGAGTGTCCCTTCCGTTCCTGCCGTGTATGTATTCTTTTTTCTGTTCCCTTGTAAGGTTAATACCATGTGCTGCAAGATATTTATCCCATGAGACCTCCTGAAGCTCAGTATCCCAGAACAATGTGCCATTAAAATCAAAAATCACTCCGCCTTTTTCCATAATCTTTTTCGTAATAAAACAACAGCCGGCTGTGGGGAACTTCATTACAAGTCTACATCAGATCAGATGATAGGCCATGAAAGGACGATCCGTTGCCAGTCTGTTTCAATATGAAAATAATTCCGGTGTAAAAATACAAGATATTCAATTCATGATCCGTAAACCCAGTGAGAAGAAAAGGCTTTTTACGGCTTTCCGGGCGGATGTTTATTATTCAGGCTGTTCGGGGGCTGTGTCTGTGCCCCTTTTTGATTTCCTGTATTTAAGTTTCTCCTTTATTTTATTGTAAAAACCCTTGCCCAGAAAAACAAGGCTCAGATAAAACGTTACTTCACCGACTATTATCAATGCCAGGCTGATGCCTGCAACCTTCCCGGCGGGAAGACCCATAAGNNGCCTGCTGGCCTGACAGAAAATATCTGCGCCAGTTCCATCCGTCATCAAAGCAGACCTACAATGCATTTCCGTTTGCAGGATCCTGTTGTTTGTCAAGGTCGAGTTTCATCATCAGGTCGGTCTGACTTTCTTTTCCAAGCCTGAAAACATGCCTGTCAAATTCTTCAAAGCCGTTTTTCCTGTAGAAGCGCAGTGCCTTATGATTATTTTCCCATACACCAAGCCATACGTAGCCGGCACTTCTCTTCCTTGCAATATCAATAGCTTTTTCATAAAGGAGTTGTCCTATCCTTCTACCCTGGTATTCCTTCAAAACATAGATCCTTTCAATTTCAAGTCCGAAAGAATCCTTTATTTCTGTCTGGGATCTGCCCCAGTTCACCTTTAAATATCCTGCCAGGGTATTTCCAATGTATGCAAAATAAAACCGGGAGTTATCGTCGTTAAGTTCCTTTTTCAGTTTCTCAGTGGAAAATGAATGGAATAAATACTCCTTCATATTCTCTTCTTTGTTGAATGGTGAAAAAGTTTCATAAAATGTCGTTCTGCCGATTTCCTGAAGTTTAAAGACATCATCCGGGCCTGCTTTTATTATTTCTAAGTGCTCCATCCTTAGGACTATATTTGCTCCTGAAAACTTCTGATCCTGGTCAATCGCCGTGCATCTATACTTTCATCGGTGCCGAACAGATGCCAGATTTACCAAATTATCCCAGGAAAGGGTTATTCTTGCAGCAGTTCAAGTATTCCTCTTTCGCTTCTTATCACGGGGATGCCTGAACCGTAAATTGTCATTTCAGCTTTAAAATCCTTTTTGTCTATCCAGATCACAAATCTCCCTCCTGCAAAAAGGCCATCACCAAGCTGAAAGTAAAGTGATTCTTCATCATCCTTTGTTTTAGCACCTTTGACCAGTCCGGGCTCTATCGTTATTTCATCTCCATTTTCAGAGAATGTCACCTCATGCCTGATATCCTCATCAGTCAGGGTATAGTCATCCTCCAGGAGAACATCATCAGGATACCGGACATCAGGTCCCACTGCGACCCTGTCGACTTTCAGGATAAACTTCCTGCCGTTTAAATCTGAATAATCAACAGCATTATCTGTTTGTTTTTTACACGTCGTAAGAAACACAGAAACAACACAAATGCACGAAACCAATCTTATCATAATTTCAGAAATATGTTTTGTTGATGGTCATTTGAAACTGAAGTTCATTCCGGATACGAAATTAGGGAAATTATCATTCTCCATTTAATGATTTAATCATTATCAGGGTCTGGACGATAGAATTACGTAATAAATTACGTAGCTCAATACGTAAGGAATTACGTAATTTATTACGAAGCTGGATTTAGGCTAAAACTCAAAGTATTGAGCCATCTTTAAGAGAGGTGTATTTTTCCTGCCGAGATTCGCAGATGTTTGCCGGGAGTTATGCAGATTAACACTACCAGCTGCCTATATGTTACATTTCATTCTTCGATCTCAATATCGAACTTGTCGAGCAGCCCTGGAAGTCCGGAGATTGCAAATCTGGCTTTTTTAATTCGATTTAAAGACGGATCTATTGAATAGTTGAACGACGATCTGAAATCCACACCTTCCAGGTCAGTTTTTCTGAAGACCGATCTTTGCAGGTCACATTTGATAAAAGATGATCTCTTCAGGTCTGATTCGGTGAAATCCGACTCTGTTATTCTTGAATTTCTGAACTTTGTACTGTTCAGCTTAAGTTTATTAAAAGAGCAGAGATCGACGGAACAATTATCAAATTCAAAGGACAGAAATAACCTGCTGCAATCTTCAAAATGCAGGCCAAGCAGCTTGCAGTCCCTGAATATAGTTTCTTTGATGGAAGTGTTTATTAGTTTTGTGAGACTAAGGTTACAGGCGATGAAAGCACATTCAATGAAGTTTGAATCGGACAGGTCGGAATCCGAGAAATCACAGCCGGTAAATATGCAACTTTCATAATCTGCAGGTTCAGGTGCTTTACCGTTGAAGCGGACGTTTTCAAATTTCTGGTCCCGGAAGAAGGATCTGTTCATATTGACATTTATGTTAATTTTCTTCAAATCTTACTAGTTGCAAACTTAATACACAAAGACAGGTCTGGATTTCGCAATAATATAAATAATACAGGTCCGGGATTAAGTTGATTCGTGTGGAGATCATCCTACAGTATGAATGAACATCAGTGTCCTTCACGGGGACAGAAACCGTGCAATCCAGGGGGAAGGAATCAGATTCTTTCCCATCTTGATTTCATAAACAGCCGGTCGGGTTCAGACAGTGTAATAACTGAATTCCAGACATAGCTTTTTGGCCAGTCTTTGAATACTTTAACAGCCCTATGAAGAATTTTCAGAATCCATCTTTATTAGTAAGGATTGATCAGCAAATTCATATCATTTTTTTGTTTTACTCTGAACGCAATGTAAGTCCAATAATTTCTTCAACTTCATTTGAAGATTCTGTCATAACTTGCTCAATAAGGCCTCCAAACCCTGATGCAATTATTGATGGATTCATCCGTGAAATATAGGTTTTCCCATCATGTTTTTCATAGACGCTGATACGGCAGGGCATCATGGAGGAAATTATCCGTTCCGAGTCTTTTTCCAGAATTCTTACTGAGTGATCCGGCTTGCAAATCGAAAAGACCTTGACCGGCAAAACATTTATTCCGTGTTTATCCATTGTCTTTTGCAAGTTATAGATATTGGGGATATTCCATGATTTCTTCCCAATTTCATTTGTCAGTCTTTCAACTGTAGAATTAAAACCAACCGGACTTAAATTCTCAATGAAAGAATCATTTATCAAATTGTTTTTTTCTTCTGCTGTCATTATTTTAAGGTTTAATTGATAATATCATACATATGAGTTCGGGTTAATCGGGCTCATTTAACAAACATTCTGATTTCAATAAAGTTTAACCAAACATTTTTAACAGGATACCCTCAGGCATCATGGGGTTAGGCCTCCACTTTTCCATGAAAGAGTCTTACACGGCTCACGACTTTCTCCGGGCTTTAATTTCCCCTCTTCACTGACCTGCTGGCGTTGGTCAGGCGGGGATCATCCCTCTAATCCACCCATCACTATCCGGAATCCCTGAAACTGGTGTTTGTGAATGTTTGCCTGATTTATACTGATGTCACCAAATGAAAGGTATCATCTTATACCTGGTTTTAACGGAGTACTCCGTGTATCCTTTCAATTCTGCCGTTAATGTTCTGTCCTCCAGGGATGTTCTGATTAACTGAAGGATGATCAGCACGCTAACGGGAATAATGCTCCAGAGAGATCCGATTATAAGCGGAAATCCTGCTGACTGGATAACCGAACCGAGATAAGCAGGGTGTCTGACAAAACTATAAAGTCCGGTATCACAAACAACATGTTCCCTGTCGGTCTGAATCCTGACGGTACTGGAGAANNCCCGGTCAAATAAATACTAAAATGGAACTCCGGTGACCAGTGATAACGGCCGGAATCAAGTCCGGCAATAATGAACATTGCTATTGTCATAAGCAAGGATAATCCCAGAAGTACTTTATCCCATTTTTTTGAACCCTCGCCGGCTTTATTACGTTCGGCTAAAAGTTCATCATCCGGTTTCAGGACGGTATAATTCAATACGACCATTATCAGCCCTATGGTTGCATAAATTATTCCCTGCCAGTAATCCAGCTTTCCGGCGCTTATAAAGAGGAAAAGGAAGAAAAAGGCAGAGCCGGCAAAATGTTTAATTAAATAACTTGTTTTCATCCAGTAATAGTTTTAAAGTTATATGGTTCTGGTGAGCTGCTATTCTTTTTCCCGCAGATTTTCGCAGAGGTTTGCGCAGATTTGCACGGCTTCTCTCACTCTCCCACTCTCCCCTTCTCCCCTTCAGTCTGTTGTCCTTCCTGACTGTCTGCTGACGCATTCGGTAAGGCAGGGAACATCTCTCGCCTGTCACCATTTATTAGAATATCACTGGTCATAATTGCCAGGAATCTGCCGGGTTCCTCAAACATGGGGCTGTGTGCAGAATTTTCAAAGCTGTAGAATTCTTTCAGGGGTGCATCCAGCTTTAAGAGATATTCCTTTGAAAGGTCGTGGTTTACTGTTAGATCATACTTCCCGCTCAGAAAGAATACAGGAACATCAAGTTTCGTAACGATCCCTGTGAAATCGGTGCTTATTATCTGTTCCCTGAGCTTTGATTTATTTATGAAAAAGAACTTTGAGTACCAGATATTGAATTTTTCCTTAAGAGTGTAGGCCCTGCATGTCCACACAGGCAGGAAGACTCCCGTCATGATTGATTTCATATTACGCATTGTTCCTATGCCAAGCTCATGCATCGATTTATCTCTCAGTACGGAGTTAAAATAAGGAAGTAAAAGAGAATCATTCTCAAATACCTGAAATTTCTTAAACTCTGATAGTACTTTTGATTTTTTCAATGATGAGTAATGATCCGTCATAAATTTGTAAGCCATCCTTTCAGATTCAGCCTGACACGCAATCTGAGAGACACCAATATAAGCCTGGAACAGTCCGGGATGACTCGCAGCTGCCTGGATAGCAAAAGCTGTCCCTCCTGAGTGGGCCATAAGATAAATATTCTCCTTCCTGAACCGCCTGCGAAGATAGTCTGTCACCTCTATCGCGTCGGAGGCAAGCTGTTCGAGAGTCATGCTCTCAAGGGTCACCTGGCGTGAATATGAAATTCCTCCACCTCTTTCTTCCCAGTAACAAACTGTAAAATAATTCTCAAGTCCTGTGGGGTATCTTTCCACAAGGAAGAATTCGGAAAAAGACGGGCCGCCATGCACAAAAAGCAGTACGGGATTGCCTGTATCCTTTCCCCTGATGAACATTCCCTGCCTGACGCCTCCTATCTCCAGAAATACCTTTTCAGAAATGCTGCCTTCAACCGGATTTCCGTTCCCATCAGTTACAGGTTTAGGTTTCCCTGGACTGACGAGCAGGAGATACAAAAACAGCAGAC
>MTKZ01000901.1_pt2 | contig 62088 bp, 50 predicted proteins | sample 1042781 | NCBI WGS metagenome assembly MTKZ01 (sample SAMN06212207, study PRJNA360539) | anaerobic digester metagenome | biome: Wastewater treatment plant; material: sludge; isolation source: anaerobic digester fed with sludge from wastewater treatment plant | place: Denmark: WWTP Viborg ... | reverse complement strand
GTACCAACAGGAAACACTGTAACATCAGCTTCTGGGGCAGCCAGCATTTCTGTAACATCAAACGGAGCTTCCATTTGGTCAGCCAGTGAGAGCTGCAGTTGGGTTACCATTTCTCCATCAAGCGGTACTGGCAATGGAACAGTGACAGCAACATACCAGGAAAACACTTCTGCTGACTCGAGGTCCTGTACTATAACATTCTCTTGTGGTAGCTCTTCATCTACTCATTTAATTACACAAATTAGTTGTGATATACCTGTTATTGTTGTTAAATGGGACGATGTACTTATTTGCAATAATGTTGATAACATGTTTTTAGGTTATCAGTGGTATAATGGATTAATGCCCATTCCAGGCGCGAATGATCAATATTATGTAACATCAAAACAACCAGGTGTATATAAAGTAGAAACGATTGACAGAAATGGATGCAGGGAAATGTCAAATGAAATTACGATAACAGGATCAAAATCACTGTCAGTATATCCAAATCCTGCAAAATCTTCATTTACAGTCTGTATCAATGATCTGCCAGTTGGAAAGGTAAATCTGAGGATAATCAGCTCAACAGGTACGAAAATATTGGAAATTGAATCAGAAAAAGCTGACGCCGAGTTCTTGAAAGAAATCTCTACCGATGATTTAGATGAAGGTTTCTACATAATACAGATTATTGTTAACCAGACATATCTGTATAACTCCAAAATTTTGGTAATAAAATAGTTGATGCCATGAAACAAGTTTATTACAAAATATTTCTATTTTATTTTATTCTGACTTTTCTGTTGCCCGTTTGCGGAATTTCTCAGAGTATGAATAATAAGTTCTGGCGACCATATAATTGGTACATTGGAGCAAATGCAGGAATATCCCAGACAGCCCTGCCAAATCACAATATTATAATGCTTTCGGGAATTGATCTGACAAAAAAGAATTCAATTGTTGTATCAATTGAAACTGGATACCTTTTCTCAAAACATTTTGGGTTATCGACAGGGATTGGATTAAGCCCATATTTCTCTCAACTGTATCTTGATAATTATTCAAATACTTATGAAGCAGTTGATTCAGAGAATGAATCATATGAAAGAAGAATCGTTGGTAATAACATAAAAGAGAATCAAAGAATTTACTTCATCGAGATTCCTGTGATGTTAAACTTTCTATTCCCACTTGCAAAAACAACAGGATTTTATATTCAAAGTGGGGTAAATGTTTCAATACCAGTAATTAATACTTATTCAAGCTCTGGTACATATTCTTATTCAGGTTACTATCCTGCATATAATGTAACACTCGAAGATATCCCATATGAAGGATTTAAAAGCAATATGAATTGTGAGGTTGAAGGAGATTTGAGCGTCAAAACTATTAATACTGGATTAGTAACAATTGGAGGTTTATATTTTTACCCAAACACACGGTATAAAATCTCATTGGGGTTATTTCATAAAAGAATTTTTTCTGATATTTCTGATTACTCACATGAATCACCTTTTCATCTTTCCACTCAAGAAAATGAGATTAGAAGCCTGATGGAAGGAAGTGAAAGAACAACTGTAAATTCAACTGGTATAGTAATCTCTTTGAGTTATTTTATAAAGTAAGCCAATTTTTCTGACAGCTTAAGCTGCAAAACCGGTCGTCTTGACCACATTCCACAAGTAATTTGGACATTCTTATATTTGTATATAGATCATTGGATTAACTCTGGCTAATGGTGGTCAAATTTCATCTGTCAACCAATCTATAAATAAATGAAAAAAAACATTTTTAATCTGTTACTCATTCTGTGCAGCCTCAGCCTTGCAGAAGCACAGTATCCGGTATTCAACGGCTGCCCGGCCACCGTGGATTTCTCAAAAACCCTGAGGGAATGGGACGGATTCGGATTCAATTACGTGGAAACTGCCCAGACCATCGATTATTCTACTGATGCGAAAGATTATGGCGGCTTCAGCATTATGGACGGCAAATCGAGGGAAGAGATCATCGAACTGGTTTTTGGTAAAGACGGATTGAGGCCGGGACTGATCAAAATGTTCCTGGATCCTTTTCATCAGACTGCGCCGGGCGGAGTGTATGACCATGAAACCTCAACCCGGAATATGAGAATGTTCGTGAAGATGGGCCTGGAGAAAACTAGAGCCCGGGGAGGCGACCTTCAGATCATTACTACCCTGTACGGTCCCCCTGCCTACATGACCCTTCAGAAGGTAATGCGGGGCCGTGACCTTGACCCGTTTCACAGGACCGACCTGGCCTTTTATCTCATCGACTGGGCTAAATTCCTTAAAGAAAAGGAGAAATTACCCTTAAGATATATCTCTCTTAACAACGAAGGAGAAGACTGGGAAAGATGGCCCTGGGACGGCAAAGAGGGAAATATCGGTAAAGGTCATGATTATAATCTGTACTGGCCGGCATCGCAGGTATGTGATTTCCTTTCATTTATGCAGCCAATGCTCGAAAAGGAAGGACTTGGGGATATCAAGGTCACAAACGGAGAGCCGACAAACTGGTACAGGTTCAGTTTCTGGGGCTATGCCGATGCCATCGCCGAAAACCCTGATGCACTGACGAACCTTGGGATCATCACTTCGCACGGATTCTATGTTGGCGGCTATGATAACAGGTGGTATGGCAGCCACACCCCAAAAGGCATCGAGACCTTAAGGTCGCTCAGACCAGGACTTCATGCCTGGGTGACCTCAACATCTTGGAGCAGAATGGATTCGAGATTCATTAAAGAGATATGGGGGAATATCTATGAAGCCGGTGTTAACGGCATTATCCCCTGGGCCGGGATACAGAGGCCTCCGCTCTGGATAGGAGGCGATCCTAATCCGGGCTGCGCCATAAGGGTAAGCGAAGACGGGAAATACGAAATAATGCCGGGATACTATTACTATAAACAGGTGTCACGGGCCGGCCAGCCGGGGATGAAAGTCGCCTGGACCATGTCGATGGACAGCGAGCTTCCCGTAATTGCATTTGCATCGGATCGAACCGGGAACAGTGATTCTTTTGTTGTTGTAAATACTTCATTAAAATCGGAGAAAATGATCGAGATAACAATAAAGGGTACAGCCTCAGACAGATTCAGGTTATACAGGACTTCAGGCAACGGTGAAAACTATTCAGACATAGGTGAAACAGAAGTCAAAGACGGAAAAATTCTCTACCGCGCTCCTGCAAATTCGGCGACAACCTTTTTTGCTGTTAATTGATTAACAGATGGTTGCTCCAAAAGGAACAGAAATGTTCACAAATGACGGCGTATTCAAATACGGAATCCGACAGGTTCTTCTTGATTGGGAAAGATTACCAGTGATGCCGGATGCCCGTGCATCCAGCTTTCCTATCAGGTTCAAGGAGACAATGTCAGTGTTTATTCCTATTTTTATAAAAAACTCCGGTTATGAAAAGAACAGGCATTATTTCCTTTCTCTCCATACTGCTGATTCTTCAGGGATGCAATCGTGAACCACGGCAGGAAACACCCAGTAATGCAAGCAGGGACAACTGGGCTTTTAAAGGATTCGTAAAGGCCGACTCGCTTAACCCGATTCTCAGTCCTTCAACCGGACAGGTCTTCTTCTGTCCTGTCACAAAAAAAGAGGTTAACTGGGAAGAACGTAATGTCCTGAACCCCTGTGCCGTGGTCAGGGACGGCAAGGTTTATATGCTATACAGGGCTCAGGACGAGGCAATGACCTCAAGGCTCGGGCTTGCCGTAAGTGACGACGGGCTTAATTTCATCAGGGAAAAGGAGCCGGTGTTCTACCCGGATAACGATAATATGAAGGATTATGAATGGCCCGGAGGTGTTGAGGATCCCCGTATAGTTGAGAGTGAGGAAGGAACCTATATCCTCACCTACACATCCTACGACGGCAGGACGGCAAGGCTGTGCCTGGCTAGCTCAAAAGACCTCCGGAACTGGGAGAAACACGGACTGGTGCTCGGGGAAGTCAAATACCGCGATACCTGGTCAAAATCGGGCGCTATAGTGTCGAGGCTGGAAAACGGCAGGGTCATTGCCACCAGGATAAATGGAAAGTACTGGATGTATTTCGGCGACACAGATCTTTTCATATGTACATCCGACGATCTTATCCATTGGGAGGTTGTTGAGAATAGCGAAAGCGGACGAATGATCTCAGTTCTTCATCCCCGTCCGGGTTATTTCGACAGCCGGCTTGTTGAACCCGGACCGTTTGCTTTAGTCAGGGATCAGGGAATACTTCTTATCTACAATGCCAGTAATGCCTCAAATAACAACGACCCGGACCTGCCGAAGTTCACATACGCTGCAGGGCAGGCGCTTTTCGACGGTGAAAGACCTTACAGGCTTATCGGCAGGACAGACGATTACTTTATTTTTCCCGACAAGCCCTATGAACTTACCGGGGAGGTAAATAATGTATGCTTTGTCGAAGGACTGGTCTTTTTCAGGGATAAATGGTTCCTCTATTACGGCACTGCCGATTCACGGATCGCAGTGGCCGTCAAAGGCATGTAAAATGACATTCAGGCCGTCCTGCATTCCGTAATGCGGTATGACGGTTTTTATCTTGCATCGATAATTTCTTTGGGCACAACACCTGCCCTTTTGCACCATTCATCATACTGGCTCACCATTTTTGCCACTATTTCGGGATTCTTTTCAGCCAGATCAACAAGTTCTGACCTGTCATCTGAAATATCATATAATTCCCATTCCCTGAACTTCCTTGCCTGATAGTCATAAGCCGATACCAGTTTCCAGTCGCCCGATCTCACAGCCCGGTTACCCTCATGCTCCCAGAACAGCGGCGCTTCTCTTTTAACCCCTTTACCTTTCAGAACCGGAACCAGGCTTATCCCTTCCATCGGCAGAATGGCTTTACCGTTATAGGTTTCCGGGTATGTTCCTCCCGCAAAATCAAGCAGGGTAGGCATTATATCAATTATATGTCCCGGCTGACCGATAATTCCTCCGGGTTTTATTTCAGCCGGATAGCAGGCAATGAAAGGAGTTGAGATGCCTCCCTCGTGAACCCAGTGCTTAAACATCCTGAAAGGCGTGTTGCTTGCATTTGCCCATGGATATTCGTAAGCATCGAAAGAATCCCTTGTCCCAGTTTCTGCCGTTGTCGGCAGATAATTGCCCCTGTTCTTTATCGGCTCATGACATCCTCCGTTATCCGCAAGAAAGATCACCAGGGTATTCTCCTCCTCTCCCATTTCCTTTAACTTGTTAAGCACCCTGCCGATGTTCATATCGAGCCGGTCTATCATTGCAGCGTATACGGCCATTCTGAGATCCCACATCTCCTTTTCCTGATCTGGCAGTGAATCCCAGTCCATCGACATCTCATCACGCGGCGAAAGCTTTACTGATTCATCAATGATACCTGTCTCAAGCATCTTCCGGTATCTCTCCTGTCTGAGAACATCCCAGCCTTCCATGTAGGAGCCCCGGTATTTTGCAATGTCTTCCGGAAGTGCGTGCAAGGGCCAGTGAGGAGCAGTATATGCCAGGTAAAGGAAGAAGGGTTCTTCTTTTTCATCTTCACCATCAATGAATGAAATTGCGTGATCGGTTATTGCATCGGTAAGGTAGAAGCCGCTGTGGGGAGGATTAAAGTCTTCATCTCCCAGCATCCACCTGGGAGCCTGCTGGTTAATCCTGTATGGCCTCCTTTCAAAATAACTTCCGGCACCGTCAATAAGTCCGAAGTATTTGTCAAAACCTCTCCTGAGAGGATGAACTTCAGGTCTTCCGCCGACATGCCATTTACCCGACATATAAGTATTGTAGCCATTGTAACCGAGGACCTCACCGAGAGTGACACACTGGTCATTAAGGTATCCCTGGTACGAAGGGTAACCCAGGTCGGAGACCATGTCGCCCACTCCAGCCTGGTGCTGGTACAACCCTGTCAGAAGGGAGGCCCTCGACGGGCAGCTCCTTGAAGCATTGTAAAACTGAGTCATCCTTACTCCCTGTTCAGCCAGCAGGTCGAGGTTTGGAGTCTTTATCTCCGACCCGAAGCATCCCGGATCTGAATAACCCATGTCATCAGCCAGTATCAGAATTATATTAGGCTGGCGGGGAGTATCCGGAGATGAGCATGCCGTAAGAGTAAGGGCGAGCGTCCCGATGCCGGGGATTGCACCCAAATGATATTTTTTCATCTGCATTGGATTTTTTATCCTTTTCCTGAAATGTTTCGGACGATTATAAGCTTATTTTACGACTGTCATGACAGCGAAAGCATCTCCGGGGTAACCGGAAGTGATTTCGGCCCGGCCGCCTCCGTTTATTCTCCCCTCGTTATCCCAATCAGCCTTTTCAATCGGGATCCAGTTCAGCTCAAAAGTCTTATCCCATTTGCCAAGGTCAAGAATTGCCGTTCCGGGTCCCGTGAAATACAGGACATAGTTTTCTCCCTCCTTTGCAGAAAGGAATGTTTTATTTTCCCCAGTTGTTTCAAGAAGATTCATCATGGGAGTCAGGTCCCGGAATTTTACCTTTTCCTCTATTTTCCGGATTGTGAGAAGGCAATTTATCGATGTTCTGCTTAATCCGAGTCCGGACGGAGGCCTGTGGAACCTGCTTGAGGCAAAGCCCCCGGTGACATTTCTGCAAAAAGTCTCCACAGCATGTTTTGTGGTTATGCCCCTGTCGAGCCAGCTGCCCTGGTCGCTGCCGTATATTTTTGTGCTGTTGACGGGCCTCGGGCTGTTCTTTATGTAGTCAAAAACATATTGAGCATTATCCCAGTTCGGTTGTCCGGGGATCTGGCTGTTCTGCGATATATCTATATAAGAATATCTTTCGGGATGATCGAGGGTCCTCTTGTGAACCTCCGACTTAACATCCCAGTTATCCCACATCTGGGTTAGATTTATTTCTTTGCCTCCTGAATTTTCCCTGATAAAGCCAGCCCAGTAGCTTGCCCACTCCTCCACTCCGCTTGTTTCATTGTCAATGCAATACAGAACATTATCATAACGCAGCGAGATTGACAGAAGCTTTTTGACGAAGTTTTGCTGATACTTCAGCAGAACGGTATTATTCTGCAGTTCAGGCACCGTAAAGAAGAAGGGTTGTTTGTTCTGACCCGGATGAAGCGGATAAATGGTATCGAGGCCTGCCTCAGCATAGGAATAATTGATGTTGTTCTTCGGGTTGTAGGGATCTCCGAGCCAGGGCTCCCTGGAATGATCGAAGCGGTCCCATATCTCAATCTGAACAATTATTTCCCTCTCAGACGCAAGCCGCAGCAGGTTCTCAAACCGCTGCCAGTATTCCCCGTTCCATTTTTCGAGGTCGTATTTGTCCGGGGCCACTGACATAAAGGCCCGTATGTTGCCGGGATCACGGTCGCTCATGGTGTTGCGGACGTAATTTCCTCCGGACATCCTGAGGCTGTCGAGGTGCGATTCCAGGTTATCATTCTGGAACAGGTTATCATTTAAGGTAGCTCCCAGAAGAAGAACAGGCTTGCCCTTATACTGCCAGTAGCGGGGATTCTCCGTCCATGGTTTTATCTGATTATCAGCTACTGTCTTCGATGAGGAACATGAATCTACAAGCATTAACATCAGGCATGCAGTTCCTAAAATGAATATGGACGCTTTCATGGATTTTCTGGTTTTTCCGTTTCCCGGAATATACGAAAAAATGACATATCAGGGGAATGTGAGGCCTGACGTTCTCAGGGTTATAATGGTATTATTAAAATTGGATATGGCACAACTTGCCTTTTCTCGAAGGATTTCATTAATTTTCGTATCTGTTTCCATACTGGTAAATCAGTAAAATATATAAACAGGCGGATTATCCACGATTATTATCCCTCTGAATTTTTTTAACGGTTGAACAGTTCCGGATCCGGGAATTAATTGATAAATAGTACCAATTGCACATTGCACTTTAAGAAAATTATCAAATCATAACTATACAATTTTTATTAACCTATCAACATTTAACCAGATGCAACGCAGAACCTTTTTGAAAAGCGCCGGTATTGCCGGCGGCCTTCTTGCCATTTCACCTCTCGCATGTACTATAGGGAAACCGGGCGGGGAGGATTTTCCCTTACTTGACCTTCATGTACACCTGACGAAAACTTTCACGATCGAGAACCTGATGGAAATCTCAAAGAATACCGGTGTACGTTTCGGGATTGTCGAGAATCCCGGCTACATTGTCCGTGATGATGCAACGCTGAAACAGTACATCGAATCGCTCCTTCCCTACCCTGTCTACATAGGTTTGCAGCCAATGAGTCCGGGCTGGACCTTATCATTTTCTCCCGAGCTGATAGCCCGGCTCGACTATGTTCTGATGGATGCCCAGACAATACCATCAGGGAACGGCTACGGCGAAACTCTACGTATCTGGAATTTTGACACCTATGTGGATGATCCCGAGGAGTTTATGGAGAAATACATGGCACAGATAATGGCAGTCATCAATAACGATGAACCTCTTACCACCTTCGGATGGCCGCTCTTCCTTCCGGTATGCATAGCCCGCGACTATTACACCCTGTGGACCGAGGACCGGATGCAGCAGATAATCACAGCTCTGAAAAACAAAAAGCTCAACATCGAAATAAATGATCTGGCCCATACTCCTCACGAGAAGTTCATACTGATGGCAAAGGAACAGGGATTGAAATTCACCTTCGGTTCAGATACCCGCGACTCGAAGGCAGGGCGGCTTGACTACTGCAAGTATATTGCAGGGAAATGCGGTCTGAAAAGTGATGATTTCTACATTCCTGCCAGGACCCTTAAAAAAGGCTGAAAAACCTGAATTGTCAGGTCTGATCGTTAAATCTCCAGGCTCTCACTGCGGCTGCCTGTTTGGGGATAAGATACAGGTTTGAAAGTCCCTTGCCCGTGACATAAGCTATTGAGGCGGCGATAACACCGACAAGGTTCAGCGTTACCACACATACCAGCAGCAAAGCAATTATTGAAGCGAGTTCAATTGCAGTTGCCACTGAGATAGGGCCCGTCGTTCCGTTTGCTATAAGGCAGGCTCTCTGGAAGTTCAGAAGGACAGTAAATGCCGGAAGAAGGATCATTATCTTCAGCGGCAGATATGATATTGCGCTAAGCTCATCACTCAGCCCCGACACATTGATGAACCACAGATCAGCCAGGGGAGTAAAGGCAATAGCTGATATCATCAGCGTCACCATTATACCGAGGTAAATGGCAGAATTCCTCAGAATGGTATAATTCTGTTTTTTCTCTCCTATAAGGGCAATAATAACTTCCTGGAAAGACAGACCAAGGCTTCTGAAGATGAAAACCAGCGAGCTTACCACGGGCAGTACGGCGAGCGATTCGACAGCCATATTGCTCCTGCCCAGGAAGAATGTGATAAAAGGATGGACACCCAGCGAGAGTATTGATGTAAGGGCCAGCGGATAATAGAACTTTGCTATTGACCTCAGTCTGAGAGAGCCGTTGGCTGTATCCTCTGTAACCAGAAGGGTCTTCAGTGTGCGGTCAGCCATAATTCTTGTTGCAACGGCCTCAAAAAGGACAGCCAGCGACATTGCCCCCGCACCTACATATGCGCCCTGCACTCCTGCAGCATAAAGGATCAATCCCACTATCACAATAACGGCAAGCCTTACCACCGTACCGTAAGTCACCCTGCGGGTAAGGTTATTTCTAATAAGTATCCCCTGATAGAATCTTCTGTACCCAATCGACGCTGCCCAGGGAAGGAAAATCAAAAGGGCGATGTGGGCCAGCCTTGCAACTTCACGGGGCACTTCCATCAGCTGTATGACGATGAAATTAAAGACCGGCGGTAAAAGTATTATCAGCTGGATCGCCGTAATTCCGCCATTGAGGATATCGGTGAATTTCTTAAGCTTCCTGTATGAGTTACGTCCTGTTACCAGGGCTGTTGAAGCGCTCATCAGCATTATGATGGGCGCTTCAATTATCATTGCAAAGGAGCCTGCTATGCCAAAGGCGGCAAGATTATACTTGGCATCGCCAAGCCGGGCAATGAAGGCGATAAGGAAAGGCTGTTCAAAGGCCATCATGAGCCAGGTAAGTGCCAGCGGCCCCCAGAAGAGGAATATCCTGCGGTATGTCAGCTTTTCAGGCAAATATACGATCAGTGAAAGCCACAAATATACTATTATTGATGATGAAAACCCGGGGCCGGCTGTCTCATTATAACCTCCCTCCGGAAGTATCCGTGACCTTGCTAAAACTTTAACCTTATCACCCTGCTTCCGGAGGGGGAAACAGCATCTGCGTAATAATCTACGTAATTAATTACGTAATTAAATAAGTAATATCTTACGTAATTCTTCATGTCTGATCATTTCATATTACAAGAGTTGATAATCAGTTCTGAATCTTGACGTCTCGCTAAATTTGTGCGGTTTTTTTATAACACACTGAATATGAGCAGTAAAAAATTTTAAAATTGGCTTTTACCGCACTAGCGCATATTTTGTTCTGAGCTCAGGATCAGAAAGGTCAAGACAAAGTAAGTATTTACGGATCAACCATCTTTTTTTCCCGTGGAGAAGCAGAGTGTGTTGATTGTCGAAAGAGGCCTGTCGATTTTTGATTAAGTTAAGAGAATTTTAGTGCCTATCAGGTACTTAGTGTATCTTTAACAGGCTGATATCTGATCTCCTGACTTTCCCCTCCTTTTGAAGGAGGGGTGGACCGGGCAGTAGTCTTGTACGGGCCGGAATTCGATCCCGGGCCGGGGTGGTTGAGGAGAGCCTCATGGTGATTATATCCGGATTGAAAAAGATTTGATAAGGGACAAGTTTCCAGAGGGTCCCGGCCTTACTTTACTTCGATTTGAAAACAGGTTGGTATTTCAGGAGCCTGAATACATACTCTAAGAAATAAGAAATGCATTTAATAGAGATGACAAATGTTCTTAATTCCTGTTAAAATACTCTCCAGGGCAATAACCACCCCGGCCCGGAAGTAAATCCCGTCCGGTTCAAAAAGCAGTAGCCGGGCCACCCCTCCTTGCGAAGGAGGGGAAAGTTATGGCATTGTATATCTGCATATTTAACACACCATATCGAGATTAATTGATTATAAACATGATGAAAAGCTTATGAATAGGCGATATTGCCTTACAAGAATACAATCAGTTCCGACTTTATTGCCGTCATCACTGACTCGGTCAGGTTTGTATAAAATGAGCTTAAATACATACCTGACGCACTAATTGTCTCAAGTCAGGAGTAATATATTAATTAATTCTTCATGTCTGATCATTTCATATTACAAGAGTTGATAATCAGTTCTTTCTCATTAGTTGCTATATTTGTTCCTTTTGAAATCCACCACAATACCATAACATGGGAACAGAAGACATTGCACTTGCGCTGGAGAAGCAGAAACTTTTTTTTGACTCAGGCATTACTCTCGACATTGATTTCAGGCTCAAAAATCTGAAAAAGCTCAGGGAGCTTATCATTTCGCACGAAGCGGAGATATGCGATGCCATGAACAGGGATTTCAATAAACCGCCATTTGAGGTTCTGGCAACGGAAACAAGATTTACCGTTGCGGAAATAAATCATATGATCCGCAATCTCAGAAACTGGTCGGGAAGAAAAAGGGTAAGGACCTCACTGGTTAATTTCGCGGCAAGAAGTTATATCGAACCGCAACCGTACGGTCAGGTCCTGGTGTTATCACCATGGAATTATCCCTTTCAGCTGGCGATGGTACCAGTGATGAGCGCAATAGCTGCAGGCAATACTGTAATTTTGAAAGTGTCGCAGAAGGTTGCTGCCACAGGGCAGGTCATTTCAAAGATCCTTGGTAATTTCCCGGAAGAACTGATCTTCTTCGTAGGGGGAGGGTATGACCTTACCGACTATCTGCTGAACTATCATTTCGATTATATCTTTTTCACAGGAAGCCCGGAGGTAGGCAAAAAGGTAATGAGAAAAGCTTCCGAGTATCTGACTCCTGTCACTCTTGAGCTGGGAGGTAAGAATCCCTGCGTGGTAACCGCCGATGCCAGGCTCGAACTGGCTGCAAAGCGTATAGCTTCCGGGAAATTCATTAATGCCGGTCAGACCTGCATTGCTCCGGATTACCTTCTTGTCGACTCTAAGGTAAAAGACAGGTTTCTTGAACTTCTCAGCGCCGGGATAAAAGGGTTTTATGGAACTGATCCATCGGAAAGCAAGGATTACTGCCGGATGATCACCCCGTCCAGAACAGAAAAGATGGAGTCATTCATAAGGGGCAGTAACATAATTACCGGAGGGACAACCGATCCCGCCGCCTGTTATGTTGCACCCACCATTATTACCGTTTCAGGAAATGACGATCCGGTAATGCAGGAAGAGATTTTCGGTCCACTGCTGCCGGTAATCACCTACAACGAATTCAGAGAGATCTTTCCGATAATAAACAGGCATCCAAAGTCGCTGGCTGCTTACATCTTCACTGGAAGCAGAAAGCTTGCCAGGCAGTTCCTTGCCGGAACACAAAGCGGATCAGCTTGCGTGAACGATACGGTAATGCAGGCAGCATCGCCTCATCTTCCCTTCGGAGGCATCGGTCCGAGCGGTATGGGCCGTTACCACGGGGAAAAATCATTTGAGACTTTTTCAAATATGAAATCCGTAATGGAGAAATCCGTTCTTTTTGATATCCCCCTGCGTTATCCTCCCTATTCCGATTTTAAAAAGAAAATGGTTAAGCTCCTGATGAGGTAGTTGCCTGTTAACTTCTCGCCAAATGCCATTTGTCCAAATATCTAACCTGACAGATCAGAACATTTAAGATTTTTTATGAATTTTTCTAAAAAATTATTCTCTATTTAGTTGTTTATATAGAAATATATCTCCATATTTGAATGCCGGCATCACATTCAGACATTGCTTTTACAGAATTCATACAAATTCTTTCCACAAACACATTTGACACAATTCAGGATGCCGGCTTCTTTTTTTTAAGTAATCGCGCTCATCCGGCTGACATTACCCCTGTTCACCTGGAAAATTCACTAACTTTGCCTGCCTGTAAAGAAGCAATATCATGAATCCATCCCTTGTAAGAATTTCGCTGATGACTGTTGTCATATTGTTGCTTTGTTCATGCGACAAGACAGTCATAATAGAGCCAAGGGCTCCCCTTCCCGTTCACGAAAGGACACAGAAACCAAGGAAACCGATTGAGACAGGTACCATACGGGGCTACTTCGGCGACCGATACATGACCTTTTCCGAACATATTGAAAAGGTTCAGCCTGTTGACAGCTTTTCAAACTGTTACTTTTACGGAAGCTGCGATGATATAGACCTGAAACAGATAAATCTAATAAGGTGCCATGAGGAATTCGTTGTGGCAATTTTCATTAACGGTGTATCGCCCGATTCGCTGCCAGCGGGACCTCCCTTTGAACAGAAATTCGGCAGGTCGGCGGAAATCCAGTTCTATGCTTACCCAAACTGGAACAGCACTTCACCGGGCCATTACACGCTGAATCATTTTTACGGCAATAATGTGGTTATTACCGGCAATACCGATGATGTGCTTACCGGAACCTTCCATGGCCTGCTCGGTTCAGCATCGGGCGGAAGCATCTGGGTAAGTGAGGGCGAATTTAAAATCAGGATCTTCCGGAAGCATATGCCTTGCGGCGACGGATCTGAATGACAGGAACCGAGATCGCAATAATCAAGTCAATTGCGGGGGTTTTCAGTATTTTAATATTTTAGCTGTGGAAACCGAACCGCCAGCCTCAACACTAAGAAGGTATATGCCTGCGGGAAGTCCGCTCATATCGATCCGGCACATCGTGTCGTCCGGATAAACAATCTTCAGCTGCCTGCCGTAGATATCAAGCACTATTATCTTGTCGATAACAAAGCCATTTTCGATTGTGAGGTTATCCCGCACGGGGTTGGGATAGAATCTGACACCAGGCAACGATTCCGGAATTACGGCTGAGGTGACAACGGCATCCGAGGCTACCCAGCTTGCCGGATCATTATTATCAAGTTCCTCACTTACAAGTTTCAGATAGAATCCGTTACCGTCGGCATCAGGCCATGGAGGAGAATCGTGATACTCCACTCTGTCGACAATGTTTCCGAAAGCGTCGCAGAGAACAAGTTCTTCACTTTTGTTTGAGAGGCTTCTTGAGAAACGCCCGAAAGGCACAAATCCGTTGACAGAGCTGAAAACTGCAAAATCACCCGCAAGATAAACCGATTCACCTGCGCCTATCACCGAACCGGCAGGAAACTGGAAAACAAAACCTGTTCCTGCAAAATACAGTCCGTCAGCAGCGACATCCTGATTACCAGTGTTTGTTATCTCAACGAATTCCATGTCGTCGTTATCGGGATAAACAGGTGAATCGGCAGGATGATAGTTTATGGCGGTTATTACAAGCGGGGGTATGTAAGGACTGGCGCACTCGTCAAACGAACCGAGGTTGCCGCTTATCCAGGGTATTCTGTCAGTAAGGAAGTTCTTCAGTTCAAATATCCGCTGGTTGTGGTTTCCCGTATTTCCCCATTTTTCATCGTTGCGCGCTACTGCCTCGCTGATATGGTCAACAGTCTCGTCAATATATGAATCAAGCACAGCAGGGTTAAGCGGCTGTCCGGGCTGGATAAGCCCGTTCCATCTTTTGGAAAGCTGGCATCTGAATTTGTCTTCAAAAAAGAGGTACCTCCAGAAAGAAGCGCCCTCGTTGTCGCCATTTGCGAACTGCCAGATGTTTGTCTTGCTCCTGTCATAGCCCCAGAAGAAAAGGTCATTCCCGAAAGTAAGGTCATTGTCCCACACGGGGCCCGCTCTCAGCCTTCCGTTCCTGTCCTGGTGAAAAAAGGTGCTGTATTGGTAAGAATCAGCGTTTGACGACAGCTCGGCTATGATCATATAGTTTATAAAGCTGTTTATATCGATTATTGACGGCCATCCGCCTGTAACTGATGCATCGCGTGTTACAGCAGCTATTTCAAGATCGGTGAAACGGTTGCGTATGTAATCATTCTGGTTCTGTGTAACGTTTTCCGGTTTAGGTAGTTCATGAATGAAATCAACAGTTGCTCCCGACCACGACTTCATTGTCCAGGCAACAGGATCACCCCCGGTGGTTTTATCGGCTTTGGTAATGTAGCCTCCGGTTACTTCGGGAAGGTAATTATCCTGCTTTTCGATCTTTGTAACATCCACACGGTTGTCGTCAGCCTTTATTTTCTCCTGAAGAAGGTACAGGCCCCTGTAATCACCGTTGACCATCAGTTCGCAGTAAACTGTCCGCGAAGCATACTCACCTGTCGCCCTCGAAAGATTATAGCAAAGGTAGTCTCTTATGAGTGCCGGGTCGAAGACCATCCCGTTAAGGATCCAGTCGTTCTCCTCGGGAAGGCCCAGAAGTTCTACATTGTTATTTGTCTTCCCGTCTGCCATCAAAGTGGTAAAGCCATATTGCTTTTTTGGCCTGTCCTGCGATGAACTGCCCCTCAGCTCGATATCTATCCTGCCGTCATAATCAAGGAAGAGCGGATTGTTCTGGTCGGTCACATAGTTTCTCTCTCCCTCGCCCCTGTTTATTATCTTCATTGACGCCATGACCCGAGGATCATCGATAATCGGAACTCCGTTATCGGTATTGATAATGACTATCGGCAGGTTGCTGTTGGTAAAGACCTGCGCAACAACGGAGCTGGTCAGCGCTGCTGCAATGAATGCAAGTAACAGGAGTCGTTTCACATCATGAAATATATTCAAAAATAATCTTTTACCCGACATGGTATCCTTAATTTTTCACCGGATATATTTTTTTATGAAGATATCAACGTTCCAAATCGACTTCCTGAGCCGGCTTTCCTCCGGCTGGAGCGGAAGATTTTTTTTTGGGAATTACATTTCTTATCTTGTGTACCAAAAGTAAAATGGAATGAAAGGCAGATTTCCTATTTTCATAATTCTGATCCTTTCTGTTCTTGCATCATGCAAAACTGGTCCGGGTGCAAAAACAGAGGTTTCCGGCTACAATTATGCCTCGCCCGAGTCTTCGGTCTTCCTCCCCGGAGTTCTGAGAGAGGTCTCTGGAATCGTGTGGGTAAGTGATGAGATCATCGCCTGCGTTCAGGATGAATCGGGCATTGTATTCTTTTATGACCTGGCTTCGCAAAAAATAATCCGGCAGCTCGAGTTTGGCCCTCCGGGCGACTATGAAGGTCTGGCAAGGTCAGCCGACACCTTATGGGTACTGAAGAGTAACGGTCACCTTTTTGAGATAAAAGGTTTTTCCGACGACAACCCTCAGGTATTTGAATATGAAATCGATGTACCCTCAAAAGACAATGAGGGCCTGTGCTGTGATTCTGCCAACAACAGGCTTCTGATAGCAAGCAAGGCAAGCACGGGAAAAGGTGATCTGACCAGGGATGAAAGGTATATATTTGCCTTTGATCCGCTCACTAAAAGCCTTTCCTCTGCTCCGGCATTCAGTTTTGATGTGGAAAGGATCACAGAATTTGCAGACAGCAATAATATCAAACTGCCCCTTAAGGGAAAGAAGAAGGGTCCTCCCGTTCCCGATCTTAAATTTCAGACATCAGCCATAGGTATACATCCTTTTACAAACGATCTTTACCTTATCTCGTCAGAGGATTATCTCCTTATGGTATTCGGGATGGACGGGAAGATAAAACAAATGGTGAAGCTCAATCCTGCACAGTACAACCAGCCTGAGGGAATAACTTTTCTTCCCGGGGGCGACCTTCTTATTTCCAACGAAGGCCCCGACAAGGGACCTGGTTCTGTCAGAAGGCTTAAATATCATCCTCCTGTAAAATAAAAAAGCTGTATCAGTCATGATCTTCTGATACAGCTTAAGCTCTTTTAAGGGTTTAATCTACACGTAACCCCATTCCCTCATTACGTCGAGGTTTTCCTTTATGCACTCCATGGGGGTTTTACCCTGGTACGACTCCTGTTCGATAATATAGACCTCTGTGCCTCCTATCTTTGTTGCAAGGTCGACAACTTCCCTGGCATTTACGATTCCCTTTCCGATTATTGTGCTTTCGTATTTATCGCGGCCTCCGGTTGCCAGTATTTCATCCTTCACATGAAGGTTCTCGAATCTTCCCGGATATTGCTTTACAACATCAAGGGCAACGGCTCCTCCATTATACATGTTCCCGATATCAAGCTGAACGACTACCAGATCGGGATCCATACTTTTCATCATTATATCGAAGAGTTTTTCACCGTTTAGTTTTTCGCTGAATTCGAAATCGTGGTTGTGGTAACCGAATTTCATTCCGTATTTATTGCACAGTTCCCCGCATTTGTTAAAGACATCCATGTAATGTTTGAAATCGTCGTATTCCTTTCTCATGCTGTCATCCATCGAGGGGCTAACTACATATTTCTGTGAAAGAACAGCAGCGTCGTCGACGAGCTTCTTCCAGCTGTCGGAGAAATCCTTTTTGTTCTCGTCCCAGTGTTCTCTTCCCATCACCGTATGTCCGCTGATCATTTTCAGTCCAAGGTCGTCTAGGATCTTTTTGAATTCTGTGGGAGAATACCCGTAGAATTTCCCGTCAACATAATTGGCATGTTCAACATATTCATATCCGATCCTTGCAACCTCCTTAAGTGATCCGAGAGGATTTTTAGACATGTCGTCGCGGATGGAATAAAGCTGAATACCCACAATCCCTTTTTTCTTTTTCTTAGCTGAAAAAGCCGGTGCCGGCAAAAGGGCAGCAGCAGCCACAGCCATGGCTCCTGATCTGATAAAGTCCCTGCGTGAAGTTTTCATTACTGTCAGATTATTTGGTAAATTTTTAACAACAGTTATAAGTCATAAAGTTATTAAACTGCAGGTAAGTTGCAACAACATGGAATAATAAAAAAGGAATTATTTCCGTGGTTCAGGGGTTATTTACATATCGAGCCAGGCCTGTATCTGTTTCCAGTAGAATTCTGTCCGGGGACCTGAACCGTTCCATCTTTTTGCGATCTTCTCCAGGTTATAAGGGCCTATCTGCGATGCAAAGAAGAGGAAAACCTTTTCCGAGTTTTCCCTGTCGAACATATCGTCAAGGCTGAAGTCGCTTCCTGTAAGCCTGTTGTAGTCATCCACCCTTATCTGCCGTATCTGAAAGATCCCGACAGCATGTTCGGTTTCATTGTATGCAAGCTCGTTCCCCATCGTCTCAACCATTGCTGTGGCATACATCAGCCTGAGATAGGGATTTACCGGTTCATGAACTGGGATTATCAGACTGTCAGTGCCCGGAGCCTTTAAGCTTACTGGCGACAGAATGAATAACAGCGTAAGAATTATTCTTCCAGCATACTCAGCTGATAGTGAAACCCTTTTTAGCAGATGGTCTGAGCTGCTGCCCGACCGGGTTCCCGTGTCCCTGAACAGTTCCCTGAACATGGAGGGGACATTTAGTTTCAGGGAATGATTTGTTTTATAATACTTTTTCAAAAACTTCCTGGTTTTGTTACATTTAGCAGAGGCGGTACCTGAAATATTTCCGGAAAAGTATACGTACATAATTTAGTCTTTTTTCTCCAGAAGAGTCATTCATGGTTTGTTAAGTTATTAACATTAACAAAGTTATTAACAGTCAAACCCGGTCCGGAACTCTCTCTGCCTTAATGCTAACAAAGCTGCACAGGAATTGTTTACTTCATGATTTTCAGGAGCCTTTCTGTATTTCTGTAATCAGTTAACAATACTTCAGTAACAAATTGTAATCAAACCCTAGTAAAAATGATTTCATTTTCTAAATTGCGGGACAATAAACTTTACAGTGATGCCAAAAAGGGAAGACATTCAAAAGGTTCTGATAATAGGTTCCGGGCCGATAATTATCGGTCAGGCATGTGAATTTGACTATTCGGGCACTCAGGCATGCAAGGCTCTCAGGTCGCTTGGATACAGGATCGTACTGGTAAATTCAAATCCGGCGACAATAATGACCGATCCGGGGATTGCTGATTCTACATATGTTGAGCCGCTTAACGAGTATGCACTTACGGAGATCATAAAGAAAGAGCGTCCCGATGCACTGCTTCCCAACCTTGGCGGGCAGACAGGGCTGAACCTCTCATCTCTGCTGGCAAAAAAAGGCATTCTCGAAAAATACAATGTTAAGGTTATTGGAGTAAATATCGATGCAATTGAAAGGGGCGAGGATCGTATTGCCTTCAAGGAGACCATGAACAGGCTCGGGATTGAGATGCCAAAAAGCGAAGCCGTGAACAGTGTGGAGGATGCCGAGAAGGTTGCTCAGGCTCTCGGTTATCCTGTCGTGATCAGGCCTGCATACACCATGGGAGGAACCGGAGGCGGTCTGGTTTACAATGTCGAAGAGCTCAGAACCGTTGCAGGAAGGGGCCTTTCGGCAAGCATAGTGAATCAGGTTCTCATCGAGGAATCTGTCGTTGGCTGGGAGGAACTCGAGCTCGAAGTTGTAAGGGATTCGCGCAACAAAATGATAACGGTTTGCTTTATCGAGAATGTCGATGCCATGGGGGTCCACACTGGAGATTCATACTGCACGGCACCGATGCTGACAATCAGCCCTGAGCTCCAGGAACGTCTTCAGAAATACTCCTACGACATAGTTGAGGCCATTGAGGTTATAGGGGGCACCAATGTCCAGTTTGCTCACGACCCCAGGACCGGAAGGGTTGTTGTGATAGAGATTAATCCGCGAACCTCGCGTTCTTCGGCTCTTGCGTCGAAAGCAACCGGCTTCCCGATAGCTTTTGTTTCATCACTTCTTGCAGTCGGGCTGAACCTCGACGAGATACCTTACTGGCGCGACGGTACGCTGGATAAATACACTCCCTCCGGTGATTACGTTGTTGTCAAGTTCCCAAGGTGGGCCTTTGAAAAATTCGAAGGTCTGGAAGACAGGCTGGGAACGCAGATGCAGGCTGTCGGTGAAGTGATGAGCATCGGAAAGACATACAAGGAGGCTTTCCAGAAAGCAATAAGGTCGCTGGAGGCAGGAAGATACGGACTCGGTTTTGCGAAGGACTTCAACAAAAAGCCCCTGGAGGAGCTCCTGAACATGCTGAATCATCCCTCGAGCGAGCGTCAGTTCATAATGTACGAGGCTCTTCGCAAGGGAGCCGGCATAGAAGAGCTTCACCGAAGAACGCACATCAAGACATGGTTCATCACCCAGATGAAGGAACTTGTCGACCTTGAGGAAAGGATACTCACCTACAAGGGAATGATGCTTCCCAATGACTTGCTAATCCAGGCAAAAAAGAACGGATTCGCGGACAGGTACCTTTCGCAGCTCCTTGGTATCAATGAAAAGGTCATAAGGGCAAAGAGGATCTCCCTGGGGCTCTCCGAGTCGTGGGAACCTGTGCCCGTGAGCGGTGTTGAGAATGCTTCCTATTACTTCTCGACATATAACGCTCCCGATAAAACAACGGTAAGCGACAGAAAGAAGATAATGGTCCTTGGCGGAGGTCCCAACAGGATAGGACAGGGTATAGAATTTGACTACTGCTGCGTGCATGCAGCCTTTGCCATCCGTGATGCAGGATACGAGTCCATCATGGTCAACTGCAATCCGGAAACCGTTTCGACCGACTACGATACCTCCGATAAGCTCTATTTCGAACCTCTGACAGCTGAAGATGTGCTCAGTATCTACGAAAAGGAGAAACCCGAAGGAGTAATAGTCCAGTTCGGGGGACAGACTCCCCTCAACCTTGCAAAGGAGCTGGCTGAAGCAGGAGTAAGGATACTGGGAACAACACCTGATGTGATTGACCTGGCGGAAGACCGCGACCGCTTCAGGAATGTAATAAACAAGCTGGGGATCCCCCAGCCTGAATCGGGAATGGCAGCCACCATGGATGAAGCGCTGAGAATTGCCGGAAGAATAGGTTACCCTCTTATGATACGGCCTTCATATGTTCTTGGAGGCAGGGCTATGAAGATAATCCTTGACGAGGAAATGCTAAGGGAATATGTTGCCAGGGCAGTGGGCGTGAGTCCCGACAGGCCCCTTCTTCTTGACAAGTTCCTTGAGGATGCAGTTGAGTCGGAGGCTGATGCCATATCTGACGGAACCGATGCCTTCGTCCCTGCTGTAATGCAGCATATTGAATATGCAGGTATTCACTCGGGCGACTCAGCCTGCGTGATCCCTCCCGTGGTCATTCCGAAGGTTCATAAGAAGACTATTTACGACTATACCCGGAAAATTGCTATGGAACTGAAGGTTGTTGGTCTTCTTAACATTCAGTACGCCATTTACGAGGATACAGTCTACATCCTTGAAGCGAACCCGAGAGCATCCCGGACAGTCCCTCTCGTATCAAAAGTATGTGATATCTCGATGGCCAGGATAGCAACTCAGGTAATGCTGGGGCAGAAACTTTCAGAGTTCAGTCTGAAGAACAAGACGATAAAGCATTACGGAGTCAAGGAGGCTGTTTTTCCCTTCAACATGTTCCCGACCATTGATCCGCTTCTGGGACCGGAGATGAAGTCGACCGGAGAGGTACTGGGTATGGCGGACAGTTACGGAATGGCCTTTTTCAAGTCGCAGGAAGCGACGATGTCGCCTTTGCCGGTTAGAGGGAGTGTCCTTATTACCATAGCAGACCGCGACAAGGAAAGGATCCTTGAAGCTGCCAGGAACTTCCACACCCTGGGGTTCAGGATACTGAGCACGGGAGGTACCCGCAGGTTCCTTGAGGAGAATGGTATCCCTGCAGAACTGATACTTAAAGTTCACCAGGGAAGGCCTAACATTGTCGACGCCATCAAGAACAGGGAGATAGACCTGGTTGTCAATACCCCCGCAGGCCGGCTGAGTGAGTACGACGACTCTTACATAAGGAAGAATGCGATCAGATACAAGGTGCCCTATATCACAACCACCTCGGCCGCCCTTTCGGCAACCGAAGGTATAAAGGAACGGCAGAACGGAGAATACACGGTAAGGTCACTGCAGGAGTACCACTCTGCAATCGAAGACTGAAAAGTATTACCAGGTGACTTGTTTTATTTCAAATGATCACCAAGCCTGTAATCAGGCTGGAAAGCTGGCCCTGGTTGGTTCTTCCGGGAAATCTACAGTCTGAAACCTGAACGGTTTTTCGATCAGTCTTTGAAGAGAATTTCATCCCTGAACCTCTCGAAGAGCGTCTCCTCGTCCTGGCCGTTATTGATCCCGGTAATAAGGAGTTCAATAAGAGCCGCTATTGTCTTATCGGTAAATCCGGCCTCAATGGCAAACTTCTTTATAAGACGCCTTTCACCATCGGTCATGACCTCATCAGCAAGAACCATCTGGCCGATATTATACAGGTGCTCAAATTTATCACGCAGACTGTAGGGAGGATCATAGTGGTGGCTTGCCTCCTGTTCAATTATCTTGTCAATCTCGGGGTCGGTAAGGCCGAACTTTCTTCCTTCCTTATGAAGAAGCTCGAATTCTTCCTTGTTTATTTTACCATCCGCCCGTGAAACCTGAACGAGATGAAGATAATGCTGCTTGCTGATCCTCTTGCCATTGTCTTTTATGAAGTCGGAGAAATTCATATTTTAATAAGTTATTTCGTTTACCAAAAAAGCTTCGTCAAATATATCATGTTATCAATTCGGTTGTAACATCCGTTTAACAATTGATCAAAATAAATGTTTTGTCCTTTCCTTCCAGAAGGCGTTGAAGCTTACTGCGGGGTCGCTTAACAGGAATACCCCTGTCCCATATTCCCTGGCATCGGGATTCGAAATGGATCCCACTTTGACAACATTACGGAAGATCCTTAAAACATCTTCTCCCACTTCGGAATTAATATAAATGGCGTATTTAATGTCAGGATCGAATTCCTCCGGCAGCCAGTATTTAAAACTTTCGCTGAGGCACAGAGGGTCGGGCAAACCGTATTTTTTACCTATAACATTTATCGCCCCTGCCTGTCCGTAATTCTCCGCATATATGAAAGCTGCATCTTTGTCGGGAATGGTTTTCCATGCTTCGGCAGTGATGGCTGTGAGCTCCTCCCAGCCAAGCATGTCGGCATAATCCTGGGGCAGCGAATGGATCGAGTTGTCTTCAAACCTGCAAATAAAGGCCATCCCATATTTGTCTTTAAGCTCGGCGAAATAGGTAACAAGCCCATCAGTCTTCCAGACCGGAACCCCGATCGGGACAGCGGGCAGGGAGAGGATGATCATAAGTATTGCGAAAGCGCCTGCCAGCCACGTCTTTCTGAGAGTTCTTTCCCAGAAAACTGCTCCTGCTGCCATAAGGAAAGGAAAGACACCCTGAGTGTAATAGCTTTTCCCCTGAAGAAGCATCAGTATCAGGATAACCAGTACAGCAACAAATGCCATAAAACGGTAATTCCTCATCCGTGGCGAAACGAACATATATATGAGTCCGGCGACTGTCAGCAGTGATGCTATACCGGGCATGGCAAGCTGTTCGATCAGAAAGGCCACGCGGTCGACATTGACCAGCTGAGTCTGCTTTAGTTCGGAAAAATGGGCGATCACCGGCAAACCGTTGACGATCTGCCAGATAAGGTTCGGGGAAAAAACAAGCAATCCGCCGGTTAAGGCGAAAAGGAAACTTTTCTTGCCGAAAATGCTTTTAAACCTTGTAAAGGGAATTACCAGAAGCAGTGAAAACAGCAGAAGTCCTATGAGGTATTTATTAAGCAATGCTGCTCCTGCTGTTATCCCGAGAAGAATAAGGAACTTATCTGCCCCAGTGTTCACATAGCGGGCTACCAGGTAAAACATGAGAGTCCACATTAAAAGATCGATATGGACCGGCTGGAACATCAGAAAGGTCCTTAATCCTATTATTGAGACAACCGATCCGACGGCTGCCAGTATCCTTGCAGATGATGATCCGCCGAGCTCCCTGGCTGTCTCGGAAACAAGGACAACAAAAACCGCACTCATAAGAGCAGGAAATATCCTTACGGCAAAAAGTGAATTACCGATTATGCCCTGCATGAGCCATGCTATCCATCCTATCATCGGGGGAACAGTGGCATAGCCAAAATCAGGATGTCTTCCGAGTGAGAAATAAAGAAGCTCATCGCGGTGGTATTCAAGGTTTAAGGAAAAATATATATGAATGAACACATTGATAAGTGCCAGCAATCCTATAATAAGATTCGCATTGCTGAAGTAGCGCTTTTTGTCCATATTTTGGTTTTTTGGGAGTCTGAAAAGGAAAATTCACCGAAAGTTATAAAAAGAATCATTATTGGATTATTAAATGAAAATGATAAATTGCCCGGAATAAAAAAAAGCTTTTGTTTGTCATTATTAATTGACATAGTTAACGAAATCGATATGAAAAGAAGAAAATATATTACAACTGCACTGTTGGCTTTTCTGCTCATCGCAGGGCTGACTTTTCCCGCATATTCACAGAGTTCGTCAAATGAAAGTGAGCTTGACCTCAAGGTAAAAAAGTTCCTTAGCGAAAGATCGGGAAGATGGTATGACATGAATGTGCCGGCTGTCGACGGGCAATTGTTATACAATATTATTATCAAGGGCAACTATACCTCGGCTCTTGAAATAGGGACTTCAACAGGACATTCCGGGATATGGATAGCCTGGGCCCTCAGCAAGACAGGAGGGAAGCTTATTACCATAGAGATCGATGAACAAAGGCACAGGGAAGCCCTGGAGAATTTCCGCAAGGCAGGATTATCGGATTACATCGATGCACGTCTTGCCGATGCCCATCAACTTGTCAGGGAACTCAAAGGACCTTTTGATTTTGTTTTCAGCGATGCCGACAAAGACTGGTACAAGAATTATTTCATAGATATAGATCCCAAGTTAAAGGTTGGAGGCTGTTTCACCGCCCACAATATTTATGAAAGGGGCCGGGGCTACGGAGGGCAGACTTCCTTTCTGGAGCATGTTAAGAGTCTTAAAAACTATGAAACAACCGTTAACAGTGCCGGAGGAGGAGTGTCGATAAGTTACAAAAGATCTGCAAAATAAATCCCTGTAATGGCTGAAGAAAAACTCGAGAGAAAGCTGGGTCTTTTCCCTGCTACCAATATTGTTGTTGCAAACATGATCGGTGCCGGAATATTTACCACTTCCGGCCTGTTAATGACAGGGCTGAACGATCCTGTCCTGATGCTTGTCCTCTGGGCAGCGGGAGGCATCATAGCTTTATGCGGAGCTCTTTCGTACGGTGAGATGGGCGCTGCGATGCCCGGTGCAGGCGGAGAGTATCTTTTCCTTTCAAAGTTGTATCATCCCATATTTGGCTTCCTCAGCGGGTGGGTGTCTTTCATCGTCGGCTTCTCAGCACCAATTGCAGCCTCGGCCCTTGGTTTCAGCGAATATTTCACGAGAGCGGTCCCGTCCTTCTCCGCATGGCTCGAAAATGCAGGCATCATGAGTCATTCCGCAACTAATAAGCTTCTGGCTATATCTGTTATACTGGTCTTCACTTTCATACATTACCGCGGAATCAAATACGGTGCAAGGATACAGAATGTGCTCACGATCCTTAAGGTGCTGCTTATTGTTATTCTGTTAACAGCCGGATTTTCATCAGGTAACGGCAGCTTTTTAAATCTCGCGGAAGGAGGGTCAGCCCCTTCGGGACTTGCAGGATGGAAAACAATTGGCTTGTCGCTGATGTGGATAATGTTCGCCTACAGCGGATGGAACGCTTCAACCTATCTCGGGGCGGAGATAAAAAATCCCTCCCGTAACCTTCCCGGTTCGCTGATTGTCGGAACTCTTATTGTAATGGTACTTTACATTGGAATAAACCTTCTTTTCGTTTACGGGATAGAACCTGAAGCAATGAAGGGTGTAATTTCTATAGGAGGTCTTGCCATGGGTAATCTCTTCGGCAAGCCGGCAGAGGTCCTTTTCTCCATTCTGATAGCATTTGCGCTCTTCTCCTCCCTGAGCGCTTTTATAATCATCGGACCCAGGGTTTACTATTCGATGGCCCGCGACGGTTTGTTCTTCAAGGCTGCTGCAAAGATCCACAGCAGGTTCCATGTGCCTTCCAATTCGATAGTCCTTCAGGGCCTCCTGGCTGTGATCCTGGTCCTTTCGGGTACCTTCGAGCAGGTTCTGACCTATATGGGGTTTGCTCTCGGGATCTTTCCCCTTCTTACAGTATTCGGGATTTGGAAGCTCAGAAGTTCAAATCCGGGAGCCCTCAGACTGAAAGGATTCCCTGTCACACAGGTCATATATATTGCAGCAGGCACCATGATCCTGGTCCTTTCATTCCTTGAGAGGCCGGCTGAATCGTCGGTCGCCCTTCTTACCGTTGCAGTCGGCGTACCAATGTATTTTATCTTCAAAAGGAATTCCGGCAGCAGCAAAAAAAGCTGAGGAGATATCATCTCGAAATGCCTGCAAGGTCGCGTATCACCACCGAGGCGCATGCAATTCCGAAAAGAGCCGGCATATAGGATATAGTACCGACAGTTGAGGCTTTGTTAGGTTCTCCTTTTGATGAAACAACCTTTGACTTGTCGACAGTTTCGGGGGAATAAACAGCGGTGATGCCTTCGCGTATTCCGAGCCGGTGAAGCCTTTTACGAAGGATCCTTGCAAGAGGACAGTTTGTGGTTTGAGAGATATCGCTGACGGACACCTGCAGGGGATCGAATTTGCCTCCTGCTCCCATGGAGCTCACAACGGGGATCTTCCTTTGTACCGAATGATAGATCAGGAAGAGCTTGGGTGACAGCGTATCAATTGCATCGACAACATAGTCAAAGCCTTTGTCGAGTATTTCGACCATCCTTTCATCCTTTAAATATTCATCTATCACGGTCAGCTCAATCGACGGGTTTATTTCCCTGAGTCTGTGACCCATAAGGGCAGCCTTGCTCATTCCCTCGGTTTCCCTGAGCGCAAGAAGCTGCCTGTTGCGGTTGGTCGTATGAACCACATCGCCGTCGGCCACAGTCATCCGGCCTATTCCGGCACGGCATATCATCTCAGCCGCATAGGCCCCGACACCGCCAAGACCGACGACAAGCACATCCGACTCCCTGAGTTTCTCAAGTGCCTCCTTCCCTATCAGCATTCCTGTTCTTGAAAGCCATTTATCCATTATGGTGCAATCTTATGAAATCATTAATGGAGGTGTGTGAGGGAGATGAAATTATCATGAATTATCTCCCTGAGCCTTTCAGTCGTCACTCCTAGGTCGGATGCCACCTTCAGGTATATATTTCTTATATCGGTTTCGGCGCCGTCGGTTTCAAGGAAGATCCTTTCGCGGGGAACCGACCTTATCAGGTCAGATGATTCAGGCCGGATGATGAAGTCGAACCAGAATGAAAGGTACATTCCTCTTGATACCAGCTGGCGGGCAAGTTCCTTCTTTCCCCTGAATCCGTGTACCATCCATGGTGATGAAGGCCTTAGTTCCCTGTGGACATCCAGAAGTTCATCCCAGGCCTTTACACAGTGAATGAATAATGGCTTCTTCTTTTCATCGGCCATTACGGCCTGTTCGGCAAAAACGTCTCTCTGCAGACCGGGCGAAGGGCCTCTCAGTTTGTCAAAACCTGCCTCACCGATTGCAAGCAGCCTCGCATCGGAGGATATGCTCTTCATGTAATCAAGAAGAGAATTTTTATTCCCGTCGTTCAGGTACCAGGGATGTATGCCTGCACTGAATGCTTCTGCTTTTAAATCGTCAGGATTTAGCCCTTCGTGGGCCATAAGGTTTTCTACGGAATATACTCCTTCCTCCGGCTGTGAGCCGTGGGTATGGATGTCGATATAATCGCCGGGGCGGGGAAGTATCATTGTAGCATTTCGCCTATTGCTTTTACACCCCTTTCGATACGCCCGGCACTCTCCTCCCTTCCTATCCAGGATATTATGTCGAATATGTGGGGGCCTCTCAGGGAGCCTACTAACACCAGCCGGAAAGCATTCATTATTGCCCCGGTATTATAACCTTTGGCAGCTATCCATTCCTTAACAGCTGTTTCGGCGGCCGCCACTGAGAAATCCGGAATCGTGAGAAGAAGATCCTTCAGCTCCGTCAGCTGGCTTGCAGTATCTTTTCCCCACCTTTTCCTTACAGCTTCAGGGTCGTATGTTTCGGGCGCTTTAAAAAAGAAGTCTGTCTGGTCCCAGATATCCTTCATAAAACTTACTCTTTCCTTTACAAGTTCCACCAGCATCTCGAGTCTGACAATATCGACATGGATCCCCTTTGCCCTGAGCAGTTCCCTGAACTCCATTGCAAGCTGGTCGCTGGGTTTCTTCCTCAGGTACTGATGGTTGAACCATTTAGCCTTGTCGTGATCAAACCGTGAGCCGGCTTTATGGACCCTGTCGATTGAAAATGCCTCAACGAGTTCATCGAGTGTGAACAGTTCCTGTTCTGTCCCGGGGTTCCATCCAAGAAGTGCCAGCATATTGACAAAAGCCTCGGGATAATAGCCATCCTCGCGGTATCCTCTTGCTGTTTCCCCGTAGGGCCAGTAGAGCGGGAACACCGGGAATCCGAGCTTATCGCCGTCGCGTTTGCTTAGTTTACCTTTCCCGTCAGGTTTAAGAAGAAGCGGCAGATGTGCGAACAGTGGAGGCTCCCATCCAAAAGCACGGTAAAGCATGAAATGAAGGGGAAGCGATGGAAGCCATTCTTCGCCTCTTATAACATGACTGATCTTCATCAGGTGGTCATCGACAATATTTGCAAGATGGTATGTGGGCATTCCGTCCGATTTAAAGAGAACCTTGTCGTCGAGGGTGTTGGTGTTAACAACAATATGGCCCCTTATCATGTCGTCGAAATGAATCTCCTCGTCGTCAGGCATCCTGAATCTGATAACATAGGGTTCTCCCCTGTCGAGAAGGGAGTTCCATTCAACATCTGAAACTGTGAGTGAATTCTTCAGTCCCTTTCGTGTAAATGCGTTGTAAATAAAGGTCTTACCCGCTTTTTCGGCTTCGTTTCTCAAAGCGTCGAGTTCTTCCTGCGTGTCGAATGCATAGTAGGCATTTCCCGAATCTATAAGCCTGTCGGCAAACTGCTTGTAGATATCTTTTCTGTTGCTCTGGCGGTAGGGTCCGTAATCTCCTCCCTCAATTACTCCTTCGTCGGGACGTATCCCGCACCAGTTAAGCGACTCAATTATATATTCCTCGGCGCCTTCAACAAATCTCGCCTGATCGGTATCTTCTATCCTCAGAATGAATGTTCCCTTGTTCTTTTTGGCAAACAGATAGTTATAAAGGGCGGTCCTGACTCCTCCGATATGAAGGGGGCCGGTCGGGCTCGGGGCGAATCTTACTCTGACATCGGGCATTGTTTGTCGGATTTATTATGCTATCACAAAGATAGCTAAAGCGCTTAAATGATCAGTATATTAAAAATCAGGTTTTATCCGGGAGATTTGTATTAATTTTAGGTGCAAATTTCAGTGATATGAAGAAGATGAAAGCTCTCGTAAAGGCCAGGCCGGAGAAGGGAATCTGGATGCAGGAAATACCTGTTCCTGAGCCAGGAGTGAACGATGTTATTATCAGAATAAGCAAGTCGGCCATCTGCGGGACCGACCTTCACATTTACGAATGGGATAAATGGGCAAGCAAAACTATCAGGACTCCCATGACGATAGGTCACGAGTACATGGGTTATATAGAGAAGACAGGCGCAGGGGTGAAGAACCTTAAACCGGGCGACAGGGTCACAGGTGAGGGTCATCTCGCCTGCGGTCACTGCCGTAACTGCAGAAGGGGCAAGGAGCATGTATGTGAGAACAGCATAGGGATCGGTGTAAATATTGACGGTGCCTTCGCGGAATACCTTAAGCTGCCGGCAGTCAATGTGGTACCTCTCGATCACAGGATCCCCGATGAATGGGCTGCTATAATGGACCCTTTCGGCAATGCCACACATACGGCGCTTTCATTTCCCCTTCTTGGCGAAGATGTCCTCGTAACAGGAGCTGGTCTGATAGGAAGCATGGCTGTCGCCATTGCCAGATATGCAGGTGCAAGATTTGTGGTGGCCAGCGATCTGAGCGACTACAGGCTTGATATTGCAAAAAAAATGGGGGCCACCATGGTGGTTAATCCTTCAAGGGGTGAGAAGATATCAGATGCTGTTAAGTCGCTTGGAATGAGAGGATTTGACATAGGTCTCGAAATGTCGGGCTCTCCTAAAGCCTTTATTGAGATGGTCAGCAACATGTACAACGGTTCAAGCATTTCGCTTCTGGGAATTCTTCCGTCGGACTTCGAGGTGCCATGGAGCGATATTATTTTCAAGGCTATAACCCTTAAGGGCATATATGGAAGGGAGATGTGGGAAACCTGGTACAAGATGGAGCAGATGATCATCGGAGGGATAGACCTCAATCCGGTTATCACTCACAGGTTTCATATCGACGACTTCCAGAAGGGCTTCGACGTTATGGAAAGCGCCCTGTGCGGGAAGGTAATACTTAGCTGGGACTGAGTTCATAAGGCTCAGACTGCGCTGTAATTAGGATGGAAGACGGGCCGTTCATCTTTTCAGGATGTTAAACAGAAAGCAGGCATAAACACTAACGACAATAAACAAACAAAATAATATGTACAGCGATTATCAAAAACATCTGGATAAGATCTTATCAGAGATCAGGGAAGCAGGCCTCTACAAGAATGAAAGGATTATCGTTTCTCCCCAGGGAGCTGAGATTAAATTAAGTTCTGGAAAAAAGGTCCTTAATTTCTGTGCCAATAACTATCTGGGGCTTTCCGGCAACAGCGAACTCATAAAGGCAGCAAAGTCAGCCCTCGACAGTCATGGTTACGGGATGTCGTCGGTACGGTTTATCTGCGGTACCACCGACCTTCATAAAGAACTTGAAAGCAGGATAGCAGGGTTTTTCGGAACCGACGACACTATTCTCTACGCGGCATGCTTTGATGCAAACGGAGGTGTGTTTGAGCCTCTTCTCACAGAGGAAGATGCCATTATCTCGGATGCTCTTAACCATGCATCAATAATCGACGGGGTGCGGCTCTGCAAGGCTCAGCGCTACAGGTACGCAAACGCCTCGCCTGAGGATCTGGAAAAGCAGCTTAAGCTTGCACAGAAACAGAGATTCCGTCTGATCGTGACCGACGGTGTCTTTTCGATGGATGGCAATGTTGCTCCGCTTGATGCTATCTATGCCCTGGCGGAGAAATACAATGCCATGGTAATGGTTGATGAATCGCACTCTGCAGGGGTTGTGGGCAGGACAGGAAGAGGTGTTACCGAGCTCTACGGGCTGAAGGGAAAGATAGAGCTTATTACCGGCACTCTCGGGAAAGCTTTCGGAGGCGCTATTGGAGGTTTCACAACAGGAAAGAAGGAGATCATTGAACTGCTCCGCCAGAGGTCGAGGCCCTATCTCTTCTCAAATTCGATCCCGCCCCTTGTGGCAGCGGCCGGATTAAAGATGATCGAAATGATGACCGGAACCAATGAGCTGCAGGACAAGCTTCACCACAACTCTCAGTATTTCATCGAAAAGATGAGCGCCCTCGGGTTCGATATCAAACCAACAAAATCAGCCATATGTGCCGTAATGCTTTACGATGCAAAACTGTCGCAGGAATTTGCGGCTCAGCTTCTTGAGGAAGGCATTTATGTTATAGGATTTTACTATCCCGTTGTTCCAAAAGGAGAGGCAAGGATTCGCGTTCAGCTTTCGGCTGCACACGAAACCGAACATCTCGACAAGGCTATTGATGCTTTTGGCAGGATAGGAAGAAAGCTCGGTGTCCTATCCGCATTTTGACGATCCGCAATTCTTGCAGATAAGGCATCCCTCCTGGTAAACCACCTGGTCGGAACCGCATTCGGTGCATTTGCCTTTTGCCTTTGTACCGTTAGGGATGTATTTCTTAAGGGCCCTCTCAACTCCGTTCTTCCAGTTGTTTATCGTCTCGCTGTCGAGTTTCAGCGACTGTACAAGAGCAACGACGTCGGCGATGGGCATTTCGTGGCGCAGTACCCCGGAAATGAGCTTTGCATAGTTCCAGAACTCAGGCTTGAACATATGTGAAAGGCCCTCTATAGTCTTCTTGTAACCTATTTTATCGGTGTACTGGAAGTCGTAACGGGTTTTCCCGTCGTCGAGTTTTACCTTTATGATCTTCCCCTTTATTATTGTTTTCGGGATGGGGAAGATTTCCTCATCGGCCAGTCCGGTGAAAATCTCGTAAGGTCTTCCGTCCCTCAGTCCCACGAAAGCGACCCATTTATCTTCGTTGTTGTTGAACCTGATCACGTCGCAGTCGAGCACCTTCGGACGCTTTGGCCTGTCAGCCCTTGCCTCATTCTTTCCGGCAATAAGGACTCCGCTCCTCGAGCCGTCGCGGTACACAGTAGCTCCCTTGCAGCCTGATTTCCAGGCTGTCATATAGAGTTCGCTCACCAGTTCCTCCTTAACATCCGAAGGAAGATTTATCGTCACGCTTATTGAATGGTCGACCCATTTTTGTATTGCTCCCTGCATTCTCACCTTGGCTACCCAGTCGACATCGTTGGCAGTAGATTTGTAATAGGGCGATCGGGCGATGATATCATTTATTTCCTCATCGCTCATAGTGTTGAGTTTTTCCGGGTCGTAACCGTTGAGCTCGAGCCAGGTTACGAACTTATGGTGGAACACGTTGAATTCCTCCCACGAATCACCTACTTCGTCCCTGAATGTCACCTTTACATCCTTATCGTTGGGATTGACTTTTCTCCTTCTCTTATAGAATACCGAGAATATCGGTTCTATTCCTGAGGTTGTCTGTGTCATAAGACTGGTCGTCCCGGTTGGGGCTATTGTCAGCAGGGCAATATTCCGGCGTCCGAACTTCACCATATTGTTGTACATTACCGGATCTGCCTCTTTCATCCTCATTATGAATGGATTGTCTCTCTCCCTTTCTGAATCGTAAATAAGGAAGGGGCCTCTTTCCTTGGCCAGGTATGTTGAGGATTTATAGGCTTCGAGAGCGAGGGTCTTATGAACCTCGACCGAGAAGCTTGTTGCTTCCTCGCTTCCGTATCTCAGTCCGAGTGCTGCGAGCATGTCTCCTTCCGCGGTGATACCGATACCCGTTCTTCTTCCCTGAAGTGATTTTTTCCTGATATTTTGCCAGAGGTTCTTCTCGACGGCTTTCAGCTCTTCCGATTCGGGGTCTGCTTCTATCTTCGCCAGTATGGCATCTATCTTTTCAAGTTCAAGGTCAATGATGTCGTCCATCATCCTCTGTGCCAGTCCCACATGTTCCTTATAGAGTTCAAAATTGAATGAGGCATCCTTTGTGAACGGATCGGCCACGTAGCTGTAAAGGTTTATTGCAAGCAGGCGGCAGCTGTCGTAGGGGCAAAGAGGTATTTCGCCGCAGGGGTTTGTCGAGACGGTTGCAAAGCCAAGGTCGGAGTAACAGTCGGGAACGCTTTCCTTTATTATTGTATCCCAGAAGAGCACGCCCGGCTCGGCCGACTGCCATGCATTATGGATTATCTTGCTCCAGAGATGGACGGCATCGATATCATTTACGAATTTCGGATTGTTCGATCTGATAGGATACTGCTGACGGAATACCGATTTTGATTCTACGGCTTTCATGAACTCGTCGGTAAGCTTCACGGAAACATTAGCTCCTGTAATCTTTCCGCTTTCCATTTTCGCATCAATGAATTTTCCGCTGTCGGGGTGTTTTATTGATATTGAAAGCATCAGGGCTCCCCTTCGTCCGTCCTGAGCCACCTCACGCGTGCTGTTTGAATAGCGTTCCATGAAAGGGACCACTCCTGTTGAAGTAAGTGCGCTGTTCAGGACAGGTGTTCCCTTTGGCCTTATATGAGACAGGTCGTGGCCCACTCCTCCCCTTCGTTTCATCAGCTGGACCTGCTCCTGGTCGATCTTCATTATTCCTCCGTATGAATCCGAATCACCGTCATTGCCAATAACGAAACAATTTGACAGTGAGGCTATCTGATAATCGTTGCCTATTCCCGTCATTGGTCCGCCCTGTGGAACTATGTATTTGAAATCCTTGAGGACGCTGTAGATAAGTTCCTCAGGGAGAGGGTTTTTGTATTTCAGTTCTACTCTGTGTATTTCCCTTGCTATTCTCCGGTGCATGTCGTCGGGAGTCTTTTCATACAGGTTTCCGAAGGAGTCTTTCAGGGCATATTTGTTTGCCCATACTCTTGCCGCCAGCTCATCTCCCCCGAAATACCTTATACTTGCCTCCACTGCTTCGTCATGGGAGTAGATGGGTATTTCCTTTTTTATTTCCATCTGGATCTCATTCTCCTTCACATTTATCTTTTTTTTGCTTTCCGGCTCTGCTTTTTCTTTTACCTTCTCTGAGGACACTACCGGTTCCTGGACAAAAAGTTCTCCCATTTCTAAAGTATAAATCTGTTAACTTCTGATTATGATGTAATTAAACGACCGTTGATTTTCAAAGCGGGTAATTGCTAAAATAGACAAGCATGAAACCTGATGCAAGACAAAAAATTCAACTTTATTAACATTTCTTACTGTAGTTATTAACTGAAGCCTATGCGGCTGTTTTTCAATGTATTAACCAAACACAACCAGGGGCAAAGAATTTGTGCCGGCGTAAATTATCTAATTATCTGCATGTTGTGGCAGATAAGTAAAAAAGGAGAAAAGACCTTTTGTTATGGGGGAAATATTGTTAACTAAATAACACAAAAAAAGAGGGCGTCTGAATCAGGCGCCCTCCTGTGATTAAAATTTTCAGACCCTTCTTAGTTGAAAATATAGCGGAGACCTATCTGCATCATCCAGCACTGGTTGATGTTCAGATATGTGTCGTAGGTTTTCGTCGGGTAGGCGTCGTCGATCTTCACCATTGAATATGTAGGAACGTTTGATTCGTTCACCCCTTCATATTTCAGGATTGAGCCGTAGTTGCTGGCAGCCATGTTCTTGTAAACACCCCATTTTGAATTGATAAGGTTGCCTGCATTAAGAATATCGAGGCTCAGCTGGAGTGTATTTCTTGTATTTCCTGCCTTGATTGAGAAATCCTGCACGAGTCGGATATCTATTCTGTTCACCCATGGAGCGCGGGCTGCATAAGCTTCGGCATATTCACCCTTATGCTTTTTAAGGTATTTGTCCTGCTCGATGAATTTAAAGAATGCATCTTCGTCAGCTGTTGTCACGAATGCGACTTCGCCTCTTCTGTTGGGAATATAGATCAGGTCGGTTGTAACTCCGTCGCCGTTCATATCGTTCGTATAGACAAACGAGTTCCCGTAAGGAGTATAACCCGAGAAGAACAGGCTCAGGGAAGTAGCCATATGATCATTCAGGTAAGGAATGCGGTACGACACTGAACCGATAACCTTGTCGGGCATTACATACTGTGAACGCTGAACTGTCGGGCTGTTTGGTCCGTCGACTGAATAAACGCCGACCCATGCGGAGTTGGCATTACTGCCTGGCATACCTGAAAGCTCCTTCATTTCTGTCTTTGTATAAGCTGCCATTATTTCCAGATTATTCACAGGTTCTGCATTGACGGTGAGGTTAAAGGTATAGCCATAGCCTTTGTTGGTATTTACAAGGACACATGCGTCTCTGATTGAACTGTTGTAAAGGTATTCAGCAGGATAGATATAACGTTTATCAGGTCCGTTGAATTTTGTCCAGGTCGATGCCGGACTTCTTACAGCGTAATTGTCAATCAGCACTGCATTTATGTTTTTAGTAAACATACCTTCAGCCGTTACGGAAAGCGGGAATTCCACAGGAACCTTATAATCGACAGCCAGTGATGACTTCCATACCTGCGGCATTCTGAATTCGGGATCCACTCCTGCTATAGAGCTTGGCACGCTGCCATCCTCAGGTGTCACAACGGTCTGGAAATCGAGTCTGTCTATCATCTCATCCACATCGGTGATCATAGGGCCTTCGAGCAGGGCCAGCTTCGGATCGGTGGAACGTACAGTACCGTCAGCATTGAAGCGGGTCTGGAGCTTCATAAGTATCTGGTTCATACCGGCATTCGAAGGCATGTTGGTAAAGAATACCAGCGGCAGACGGCCGGTGAAGATACCGGTTCCTCCGCGAACAACAAGTGCCTTGTTTGAATTCACATCCCATGTAAAGCCGACACGGGGCGACCAGTTTATCCTTGACTTTGGCCATTCACCTGTATCGATATTCCTGCCGCCGAAGTCGAGTTCCTTAATAGCGTTGTTGGTAATGATGTCATCGATAAATGAAAGATTGTCTGCGCGAACACCCACAGTAAGCTTGAAATTCTGAAGCGGGCTCCATTCATCCTGGATATAGGCTCCGATCTGGTTGAATTTGACAGCGTTGGAAGGAACGAGTTCTCCGTTCGTGCCATAGGTAAGGGCAAAGTCAACCGGTATTGCACCGCTCAGGAAATCACTCAGGCTGGCATAGCGGTAGTATCCTGTACCGCTGCGCATATAGTTATTGTCAGCCATCTGGTACTCAAAACTGACGCCTGCAGTAAGCTTATGAGCATCAAGTGAGTAAGTTAAGTTGTCGGTTGCGGTGATGATCTTGTTCTTTACACCATTGTTCCAGGTGAACAACTCATATCCTGCTGAGATATAGGGAGCCAGTGCATCAACTCCTGTTGCAATGTCGCCACTCATTATATCAATGAAGGGAAATGGTTCTGATGTGGATCCGCGGACATCCTGAATATCGGAGTAGGTAACCAGCAGCTGATTGGACATGGAATTTGAAAACCTGCTGTTTAACTCAAGTGATCCGGAATTAACAAGGTTATCCTGTGAATACATTGAATTTGCATACGAGAACGAAAATTCACCCACGCGGTCCTTATTACGGTCGCGATAGCTTCCGTCGGTTGAGTTTCCGTTGGGCGGGTTCCAGGCCGTATTTTTTGTGTGGTTGTAACGTACGCTTAATTTATGTGCATCGGTAATGTTCCAGTCGAGACGGGCCAGGTATTTCAGGTTAGACTCGTCGGCCGGGAAGCTGGAGAAAGATCCTGTTTCGTAACCGTAATTATTTCTGAGGAAATCGGATACTGTCTGCAAGTCAGATTCAGTAACACGCGATATAGTCTGCTGATCTGATACTCCGTTTGTGGAAGCCCGCCAGCGGATCACCTGCTGGGGTGTTTTTTCATACTCAAGGTTACCGAAGAAGAAAAGTTTGTTTTTAATGATCGGGCCTCCGAGGGTAAATCCGTAAATTGAGTTTGATTCTTCCGGACGATCGCCAAAGTCGTGATCACCTATCTTATTACCCCTCATGTTCTGGTTTGTAAGATAAGTATAAGCTGTACCCTTCAGGGTGTTTGTTCCGGATTTGGTTATTGCATTTATTCCTCCTCCGATGAAATTTGTCTGACGAACATCGAATGGAGCTATTACAACCTGAACTTCCTCGATTGCATCTAGTGAGATCGGGTTTCCTCCTCCGGGGAGATTACTGCCAAGTCCGAAGTTGTTGTTAAGGTTTGAACCATCCACGGTGAAGTTTGTAGAACGTCCGTCGCCTCCTGAAAAGCTCATTCCGTTCGTGTAGGGAGATACCCTTGCAATGTCGCTGATGCTCCTGTTGATGGTCGGAAGCTTCGTCATCTGTTCTCCCGAAATGTTTGTGGTTGCGCCTGTCTTCAGCATGTTGAACTTTGAGGGTCTTGCACCGACAACTGTCACTACATTGAGCTCGGTGCTTGATTCGGTCATGGTGACATTCAGTCCGAAGGTCTCGCCAAGAAGAAGGTTTATTTCAGTGAAACTTTCCTTTGAGTAACCGATGAAGGAAACTTCCACCTTGTAAGGACCGCCCGGACGCATCCCCTGGATTGAGAACAATCCCTGGCTGTTGGCTGTTGCGCCGTAGATTGTACCTGAAGGCTCGTGTGTGGCAACAACTGTTGCGCCTGCAAGAGCCCCTCCCATGGAGTCGGTAATCTTACCGGTCATTGAAGATGTTGTTGAGCCCTGGCCCATGGCAAGCACCGGGAACAGCAGCAACAACAACACCAAAAGAGCATGTTTAAAATGTTTCATGATAAAATTAGGATTTAGGATTAATTTACAAATGCAATGTTATACTAACTATTTGATTTTTTGATTACAAAAAAATTACGTTTTAAACCTGTAACGGCTGGGCAATTTACAGCTCTTTGAAAAAAGGGTTTTTCTCAATCAAAGTTATGTTATTAACAAGTTATGAGCCGTGATTGTTAATAAGATTCAAATGCACTGATCATTCTAATTTCCCTATTATCGCAGCTGTTGCCCCGCTGTTTTTCCTTACATATTCCCTTGCGGAATCCGCAGCATTCCTGTACGTTTTTTCATCAGAAAGCCAGGTGTCGACAGCAGCTTCGAAATCCCCGTACGAGGAAAATGACTTTGCCGCTCCTTCGGCCTTCATCATCAGGGCCTCGCGGAACTTTCCGTGATTGGGCCCGAAGAGAACCGGAATTCCCCAGCATGCAGCCTCGAGGACATTATGGATACCCTTTCCGAATCCGCCGCCAACAGCTGCGATATCCGCGTAACGGTAAGCCGAGGATAGCATTCCGATATTGTCTATGATCATCACCCTTGCATCCTTCTCCTTTTCCGTGAATCCCGAGAATCTTATCACATCCTCCCCTATGAGTCTTGAAAGGCGTTCGATATTCCCGCTTCCTATCTCGTGAGGAGCGAAAACCCATTTCATGGAACCCGGATGACTTTTAATGTATTTTACTATTATCTCCTCGTCGGGAGGCCAGCTGCTTCCTGCAAGAAAGAGCTTCTCACCGCCCCTGAAAAGACTAAGCTGCGGTATCTCTTTTGCCGCCTCTGCTATCTGCACCACCCTGTCGAAACGGGTGTCGCCCGCTACCGTGACATTATTCAGTCCGGTTTCCTTGAGCAGCCTTTCCGACTCGGTATCCTGAACAAAAATATGAGTGAAGCTGAAAAGCATCTTTCTGAAAAATCCTCCGTACCATCTGAAAAAATGCTGCCCGGGCCTGAAAATACCCGAGATAAGGTACAGGGGAACATTCTTTCTGCATATTTCCAAGATGAAATTATACCAGAACTCATATTTTACAAAGAATACCGCTGAAGGGTTTACAGTTTCGATGAACTTACGGGCATTGCGCGGAGTATCGGCTGGAAGATAGCAGACAAAGTCGGCCCCTGAATAGTTTTTCCTTATCTCGAAACCCGAGGGGGAGAAGAAAGTAAGGATTATCCTGCATTCCGGTCGCTGCTTCCTGAGTTCTTCCATTACCGGCCTTCCCTGTTCGAACTCCCCAAGGGAAGCGCAATGGAACCATATGTTCCTTTGGTCTGGATCGGTTCCGGTTTTCAGAGCCTGCTCCCATCCCTTTCTTCCCCGGAACCATAGCCGGGCTTTCTCACTGAATGGCGAGGCCAGCCGTACAGCAAGCGTATATATCAGAATTCCAGCATTATAAAAGTATTTCATCCGGTTTTGTCAAGCCCGTCAAAGGTATAAAAAAAAGGTATAATGAAACAAGAAAAGATTTGATAATGGCTCATGTTAACCCGGCCTCTCACTCGCGTAAGGCTTTCATTGTCCTGAAAGTATTGCCATTATCCGAATTACAGCTATTTTTGTATAATAAACCTGGGTAAATGGTACGGCTTGTTGCACTGATAATTTCAATAATCCTGCAGATTATAGCAGCAACAATTGCTTTCAGGTTCATCAAGCTCACAAAGTACAGGCTGTCCTGGATACTTCTCTCCCTTTCATTCTCTTTCATGGCTGTGAGGAAGATAATCCAGCTTTTTGAATATTACAGGGGAACCCCTTCCTACCGCTGGCAGATGATAGACGAGTGGCTGGGTGTGCTTATCTCGTTCATGATAATAGTAGGAGTTGTACTTATCAGGGAGATCTTTTACAGCCTCAAAAGGGCAGATGTTGACAGGATAAGGTCGGAGAGAAATGTGATCAATGCAATAATTAACACTGAGGAAAAGGAACGCAAAAGGTTTGCCAAGGATCTCCACGACGGGCTGGGGCCTCTCATGTCGACGGTAAAGATGTCGCTCTCGGCCCTTGGTGAAAAGATAGCCGATCCCACCGGGAAGGTTGTCCTCGACAACACCAATCACCTGGTAAACGAAGCAATTAACACGCTTAAGGACATCTCGAACAACCTCAGTCCTCACATGTTGTCGAATTTCGGGCTTTCAAGCGCTCTTTCAGCCTTCATAGCAAAGATAAACCAGACCAAAGTAATTGAGATCGATTTCAAGACAAACATGGAGTCGGTCAGGCTCGAGACTGACAAGGAGGTTGTTGTTTACAGGGCAGCCTGCGAGCTGATAAACAACTCGATAAGGCATTCCGGAGCCTCCAGGATAGAAATTGATTTAAATAAGCATGAAAAATTCATTACCTTGCAGTTCTGTGATAACGGCCGCGGCTTCGACACCGCGATACTTGAAAGCGAGGATACGAAGGGTATGGGGCTGTCAAACATAGAAACCCGGGTAAGGTCGGTTGATGGTGTTTTTATTCTTGAGAGCACACCGGGCAAAGGAACCAGCGCCCTGATCAAAATTATTGAATGAAGATGGAAGGTGAAAAAATAAAAATAATAATTGCCGACGATCATCAGCTTTTCCGTAACGGGCTGAAGATACTGCTCAATGCTTTCCCCGACCTTGAGGTTGCCGGTGAGGCTTCGAACGGAGAGGAATTTATCAGGGTAATCAGGAACACCCGGGTCGACATTGCCCTTATGGACATCAATATGCCGGAGATGGATGGCATTGAAGCCACCAGGAAGGGAATAAGGATCTGCCCGTCGCTTAACATTATTGCTCTTTCGATGTACGGGGAGGAAGAATACTATTATAAGATGGTGGATGCCGGGGCCAAAGGTTTCCTTCTTAAGGATTCCGACATCTCGGAGGTCAGGGAAGCGATCATGACAGTTCACAGGGGGGGCAGCTTCTTCTCGCAGGAGCTTCTGTATCATGTGATCCAGAAGATAAAGCACAGGGAGAGCGAGAATAAGTCAGCCACCCTTTCGAAAAGGGAAAAGGAAATCCTGGTAAAGATCTGCGAAGGTCTGTCGAACCAGGAAATAGCCGATTCGCTTTTCATAAGCAAGAGGACGGTCGACAAGCACAGAGCTAACCTTCTTGGCAAGACCAGTTCGAAAAACACAGCCAGTCTCATACTTTTCGCAATTAAAAATAAACTAATAGAGATATAATATCGTTTTCTTTAGTAATTTCGAAAGAAGATGAGCGGGTCACATACTCTCGGCAGGACCGGGGAAGAGATTGCCGCCGGGCACCTTGAGAAAAAAGGTTACAGAATCCTTCACAGGAACTGGAAATCGGGCAGGCGGGAACTTGACATAGTGGCGGAAAACGATGAATTTGTCGTTTTTGTTGAGGTAAAGACAAGGAGTGCGGATTTTATTCTGCACCCGAGGGACAGTGTGACAAGAGAAAAGCAGAGATTAATCATATATGCAGCAGATTTTTATCTGCGAATATATAATATCAGCAAAGAGAGCAGGTTCGACATAATAACACTGGTGGCAAAGGGCGATGAGTTCGATATAGAGCATGTCGAGAACGCCTTTTACCCGACTTTAAGATGACCAATGAAGCACGGTTTCGGGATCATAGGTGCGGGAGCTATTGCTGAAGTCCACGCAAGGGCTGTCGACACCATTATGGAAGCAGAACTGATCGGGGTATTTGACCGCAACCCCGAAAAGACCGTTTCCTTTGGTCTCAAATACAACTGCAGGCCTTTTGAATCGGCTGAAGAGCTATGCAACGACAACAGGATCGATGTGGTATGCATCTGCACTCCTTCGGGGATGCATCTCGAACCGGCCCTCACTGCCATAAAAGCCGGAAAGACCTGTGTTGTTGAAAAGCCCCTCGAGATAACGCCGGAGAGATGCGACAGAATCATAGAGGCTGGGATCAGGAACAATGTGATGGTTTCGGGCATCTTCCCGATGCGTTTCAGCCGTGTGAACCAGGAGCTTAAAAAAGCTATCGATGAAGGCAGGTTTGGAAAGCTTGTGATGGGAGATGCCTTTATAAAATGGTACAGAAGTCCCGAATATTACAGGGATGTGAAATGGAGGTCATCCCGGGAGGCAAGCGGAGGAGGGGCCATGATGAACCAGGGTATCCATTCCGTGGATCTTCTGAGATGGTTCATGGGCAAGGTTGATGCCGTATGTGCCTTTACCGGCGTCACGGGCCACAGCAACATCGGAGTTGAGGACACTGCCGCTGCAACGCTGCGGTTTGCAAACGGTGCCATGGGAGTCATCGAGGCATCAACAGCCGTCAGTCCGGGATTTTACAGGAGAATAGAAGTCCTTGGCACAAAAGGATCTGTCGTAATAGAGGAGGATAAGCTTGTTTCGTGGAAGTTTGATGATGAAAGAGAGACAGACCATCTGATCAGGGAAAAGTATTCGGGAATCAACCAGTCGGGAGGAGGAGTTGCCGATCCGAAGGCAATAAGCGACATCGGCCATCTCCGTCAGCTTCTCGACATTCTAAAGGCGCTTGACAACGGTCATCCTCCTGCAATCGATGCCGCCGAAGCCAAAAAGGCTGTTGAGCTGGTAACAGCTATCTATGCAAGCGCCGGGAACAAAAGGATTGTATATTTGTGAAATGAACTGCCGGCCCTGGTTTAATACTTCAACTTCAATATTGTCTCATTGTTGCTAAACGCCGGCTATCATCAGGCTGCAGCCTCTTATATCGCTGTTATCGATACGTCCCGTAATCTCAAATGAACCGCTGTGATGAATTATCCCATAATCGCCCGTGGCAATGAACGGGCATGAGTAAAAGTTCGCCAGGTCAATAATATTTATCCCTCCTGCGCAAGGGGCTTCAGAAGAAACAGCAAGCGGATCATGCGGATCCCTTATCATTACCTTCATCCAGGGTGGGGCATGGAAGATTCCGTTCTCCTTTGAGTAGGCCTGGCTGAGAAGCTCAGTCATCCCGTATTCGGAATGTATAGTGCTGACACGAAACCGGCTTTTCAGTATCGTGTGCAGCTCATTTCTTGTTATCTCCTCTCGCCTTCCCTTCATCCCGCCTGTCTCCATCACTGTCACACCCTCAAGNNTACCTTCCTTCCCCTTCCCCGCGCTTCTTCAATTCTTGCCGGCAGTTCATGGAGTCCGTTCATGAAAAACCCGCTTCCGGCATCGCCGCTCTGCCTTATAAGAGAGTCGGCCATATATACCAGTGAAGAATCTGACCTTTCTGTGTACGATGGCAGAAGTGCCGCTATCATATAATCCGAAGGGTCGCCGTAGAAAATCCTGAATGTTTCCGTAAAGCTTTTTTCGTAAATCGCCGTATCGTGGATAAAGTGTCGTGACGGAAGCACGCCTGTTGTCCTGCTGCTTTCAAATATCCTTTCAGGCTTCGCCCCTTCCAGGATCACTTCCCTGGTTTTGAACAACTCCACCGGCAGGAACGGGATCTCCTCAATGCGCGAAATCTTTTCAGGTGCTATCCCCAGATTCATGATAAAATCCCTGTAAACCGGATTTCTCTCACTCTGAAACCTGAATATCTTAAGGGCTGTTTCGTTGAATGATTTCCCGTCTTTTACACTGAAGGCCTGCCAGGCGAGCTCTTCCTTCATTTCCCGGGAAAGGTTAAAGTCCCGTCGGGCTGATAGGCCCACTCAAATGTACATTCAGCATAATTCTTTTCATCCCGTATTTCGGCGATCAACGAAATAATGCGTATTTTAGCATAGGTGTCGCGTCCCGATCTGAAAATCCATATCTGGTTTTCAGCAAGAGGGGAAGCGAGGCCGGTCCATGCAGCCGGAGGGACGACAGGATTTGTCATTGCGTCAAAGGCTGTTTTTGCGGAAGCAGCATCGTTGTAGACGCCTGCCAGGAAAAAACTCTCTTTAAGGTTGTTGGTCATGAAAAGAAGGTTTGTCCCGTCGCTGTCAACAGTAATGTCGGGCTCCGGCCTGTCGAGCGTTGAAACCTTTGTGCCTTCAGAAAAAAGGAATCCGTAAACATAGTAAGTCTGCCCGAGGCTCCTCGTATTATCAATAGTGGCTGTGCCCGATCTGTCAGGATCATCATCGCTGCTGCACGAAACGGCAGCAAGGAGGATTAAGGGCAGGATTAGGATCAGTATCTTTTTCATCTCAAAAAATTTTGTTTTTAATGGCCGCATGCCTGTCCCGCCCGGGGCGGGGAACCCGCATGTCCGGAAAATAATTATCATGCCTTTTTGAGCCGGAAAAACATGTGGGATTCATAGTACAAAGATATGATATTTGAAAATCAAAAAGAGAAGGCATCCCTCTGTGAGATGCCCCCTTTAACTTAAACAAATCAGTAATTGAAATGTTTATTCGCCCCGTATTGCAACTATTCCAGGAAGTTTCTTTCCCTCCATATATTCAAGCATTGCTCCTCCTCCCGTGGAAACGTAGCTGACTTTGTCGGCCAGTTTGTTCTTGTTTATTGCAGCAACCGAGTCGCCTCCGCCAATAAGGCTGAAGGCTCCTGATGAGGTGGCATCGGCAATGGCTAAGGCAATTTCGGTAGTCCCCTTTGAGAACTTCTCCATTTCAAATACTCCCATGGGTCCGTTCCAGAGAATTGTCTTTGAATTTTTTATCACGCCGGAGAATAATTTTACTGTTTCCGGTCCGATATCCATACCCAGCCAGCCTTCGTCAACAGCATTGACAGCAGTGAGTTTTGTTTCGGCTTCTTTGTCGAAGCGGTCACCATTCAGGCTGTCGACGGGAAGGTACAGGTTAACCTTTTTCTCCTTGGCCTTTTCTATAATCTGAAGAGCCAGTTCGAGTTTATCCTCTTCGCACAGCGATTTACCTATCTTTCCGCCCTGTGCCCTGATGAATGTGTAGGTCATCCCCCCTCCTATGATCAGGTTGTCGACCCTGTTAAGAAGGTTTTCAATCAGCAATATCTTGTCGGATACTTTTGCACCTCCCATTATCGCTGTAAAGGGTTTCCCGGCATTGTTCAGGACCTTGTCCATAGCTTCAAGTTCGCTGTTGATAAGGAATCCGAACATTATCTTATCCTTCGGGAAATAATCTGCAACCACTGCTGTGGTTCCATGGGCCCTGTGAGCTGTTCCGAAAGCATCGTTGACATAAACGTCGGCATAGCCTGCTAGTTTCCTGGCGAACTCTTTCTGTTTTGCCTTCAGTTCTGTTTTTGCTGCCTTCTTTTCCTCATCAGTAGCGGTATCAGGTAATATCGGCTTTCCTTCCTCCTCGGGATAGAACCTCACGTTTTCGAGAAGAAGAACCTCGCCGGGCCTGAGCTCAGCAGCCATGGCTGCTGTTTTCTCACCCAGGCAGTCGTCAGCAAAAAGGATCTTCTTGCCGAGATGCTTCTCAAGAACGGGAATTACAGGCTTAAGCGAATATTTAGGCATCACGCCCTGGGGACGGCCGAGGTGCGACATCAATATTGCGGAGCCGCCGTCGCCGGTAATCTTTCTGATAGTAGGAAGAGCCCCTCTGATACGCGTGTCGTCTGTTACCTCGAAGGTTGCCTTGTCGAGAGGAACATTAAAATCAACTCTCACAATTGCTTTAACCCCCTTGAAATTAAAATCCTGAATCATTTTCATATACCAATATATTTTTAATTAACTGAAGTTTTTTTCCATACAAACCTACATTATTTTTGGGAATATTTAAATTTGGAAAAAAAGTTATGGCTAAAATCACATTAAAGGGTAACCCGGTTAATACTTCAGGAGATCTTCCTGCCTTAGGAAGCAAAGCACCTGATTTCTCCCTTGTCGGATCGGATCTCGGGACGCTCAGTCTCTCTGAGCTGAAAGGAAGGAAGGTAATACTCAACATTTTCCCTAGTCTCGAGACAAGTGTCTGTGCAAACGCTCTCCGCACGTTCAACAAGCTGGCAGCAGGGAAGCCGAATGCCACAGTTCTGGCAATCTCAAAAGATCTTCCTTTTTCCCATGGACGTTTCTGTTCAACAGAAGGGATCACCAACCTGACAACGCTGTCAGGTTTCAGGGACAGTATGTTTGGGAAACTCTATGGAGTTGACATCCTCGACGGACTATTTGCCGGACTTTATGCAAGGAGTATTGTCGTAATCGACGAACAGGGCATTGTCCTTTACACCGAGTTGGTCCCTGAAATCGCAACAGAACCCGACTACGATTCTGCCCTTGCTGCGCTGCAATAGCAGGAAAATAATAAATAATGAAGTTTTCCGATATCCCGGGACAAAAAGAGACTATTGAAAGGCTTATTGCTTCTGTCAGATCCGGCCGTGTAAGCCATGCCATGCTTTTCACTGGTCCTGAAGGCTGCGGCAGCCTGGCCCTTGCCCTTGCCTATGCGCGTTACATAAGTTGTGAGGCCAGGACTCCGGTTGATTCATGCGGTGTCTGCAAATCGTGTGTCAAATACGAAAAAATGATCCATCCTGATCTGCATTTTGTTTTTCCTGTTGTTAAGGATAAGAAAAACAGTGAGCCGGTTAGTGACAGTTACATAGAGCAGTGGCGTGAATTTTCGGGCCGGTCGCCCTATTTCAGCCTGAACAGCTGGCTTAGTTTTATTGACGCAGGGAATGCTCAGGGTCTGATATTCTCCACCGAAGCTTCGGAGATACTCAGAAAACTAAGCCTGAAAGCCTTTGAATCTGATTACAAGATCATGATAATATGGCTGCCTGAGAAGATGCACCTGGCCACTTCGAACAAGCTTCTCAAGCTGATTGAGGAACCTCCCGACAAGACAATATTCATTCTTGTTTCAGATGAGCCCGACAAGGTTGTTCCGACAATACTGTCAAGATGCCAGCTGTTCAAGATCCCTTCCTTCAGAAGTGAAGAGATCTCGGCATACCTTACAGAAAATTTCCCCGTGCATAAGGCCAAAGCCGATGACATCGCAAGGGTTGCAAACGGGAATATAGTCAGGGCCAGAGAATTATGCGAGGACGAGGATTCATCCAGCAGTAATCTCGATCGTTTCAGGAACCTGATGCGTTTCGCCTGGAAGCGCGATATCAATTCCATCATTAACTGGTCGGAGGACATGGCTTCTATAGGCAGAGAGCCACAGAAGAACTTTCTTTCATTTACTCTCAGGCTTTTACGCGAAAACCTGATGCTCACTTTAGGTCAGCAAAAGAATAACCTGGTTTATATGACAGGCGAGGAGGCGGACTTTTCAGCGAAATTTCATCCTTTTATCAAAGAAGAGAATATTTTCACCTTTACGGATGAGATAAACAAAGCATATGCCCACATAGAGGCGAACGGGAGCGCAAGGATCATCTTCCTTGACCTCGGTCTCAGGATCACACGCCTTATTGTAAGATGACTGCTCGGAGCAGTTGCTTTTGAAAGTGATACATATATTCATTACCTTTGCGCGATTAATCCCACAGAGAATTTTACATGACGGAGAATGAAGAACTATCAGGCAGGAACGGTGAGGAGATCAACTTGCCTGATGTCACATACAGGCCGGGGTTGAACAAGCTTGACTCTTTCAACTGGCTCAGGGATACAGCCTGTGCGCCGGGTGAAAATGATGTGGTAGAGATAAGGTTCAAAAATACAAGAAAAGGCTTTTACAGAAATGTAAACAGCCTGAGGCTGGAGATCGGAGACATCGTTGCTGTTGAAGCTTCTCCCGGCCATGATATAGGAAGGGTTTCGATGACCGGTCCCCTGCTGAATGAGCAGATGAAGCGCCTTAAAGTGTGTCCTGCCGCCGAAGAGCTCAAGAAGGTCTACCGCAAGGCCAAGCCGGCCGACATCCTGAAATGGGAGAATGCCCGGAAACTGGATGTGCCGACGATGCTCAGGTCGAGGGAGATTGCCGAGGAACTGAAGCTTAACATGAAGATTGGAGATGTTGAGTATCAGGGCGACCTTACAAAGGCTATCTTCTATTACATTGCTGATGAGAGGGTCGATTTCAGGCGGCTTATAAAGGTACTGGCCGATGAATTCAGGGTAAGGATAGAGATGAGGCAGATCGGGGCCAGGCAGGAGGCAGGAAGGATCGGAGGAATCGGCTCATGCGGAAGGGAACTCTGCTGTTCAACCCATATTTCGAATTTCATCTCGGTAACGACAACCCACGCCAAATATCAGGAGCTGTCGCTCAATCCGCAGAAGCTTGCAGGGCAGTGCAGCAAGCTTAAATGCTGTCTTAACTTTGAATTCGATTGCTATGTCGATGCGCAAAGGTCCTTCCCCCCGAGGGACATTGCTCTTGAGCTAAGCGATTCAAAAGCCTACTTCGTAAAAATGGAGGTTCACAAAAGCCTGTACTGGTACAGCAGCGATCCTAATGTACAGGTAAACCTCACTCCGGTACCTGTCGAAAGGGTAAGGGAGATTCAGGCAATGAACAGGAAAGGGAAAAAACCCGAGAGACTGCTTCATTCAGAAGGAAGGGAAGGAGTGCCCGAACCATCCGGCGACCTTCTGCTTAACAGCAGCTTAACACGGTTCGACCAGCCTGAAAACAAAAATCAGCAGCAGCGTCATCCCCGCAAAAGAAAAAACAGAAGATTTAATGATAAAAGGAACAAATAGGCTGCTTCCCCTCATGGTTATCTTATTCCTGGCTGCAGCCTGCATCAGGAATGTGGTGTTTACCGACACCGCTGACATTAAGGGTAATACCTGGGCACTCGCCGACATTCCTTCATTTACCGTGCCTGTCGACGATACCCTGAGCAACCATGACATTTCTTTTCTTATCAGAACCGGGTCCTCCTACCCCTTCAGAAATATTTATTTTTTTGTCACAACCACTTCGCCCGACGGACAGAGTATTACCGACACACTTCAATATGAACTTGCTGATGAAAAAGGAAACTGGTATGGCAGGGGATTCGGGGATATCCACGAACTAAGGCTTCCTTACCGGAACAATGTTTTTTTTCCCATGAAGGGAGACTGGCGGATAGACATACAGCATGGTATGCGTGTCGGAGATCTCAGGGGAGTTTACGACATAGGGGTAAGGGTTGAACTTTCTCAAAATTAGGTCGTAAGGTGGGAAAAAACAAACTCGCCCGCTGGGCCGAGATGGAGACTTTTTCCAATGTTATCCAGCCCGGAACGGATCACAAGCCGGGTACAAATCACCCGCTCAGGGGACAATGGAGAAAGCTTGTTTTCAGAAATGACAATCCTGTCGTCCTTGAACTCGGATGCGGTAAAGGAGAATACACAACAGGACTTTCAGCTTTGTTACCCGGCTGCAATTATGTGGGCGTCGACATTAAGGGTGCCCGTATATGGAGAGGAGCAAAGACTGCCACTGAAAACAAAACTGTCAATGCCGCCTTTCTAAGGACCAGGATCGAATTCATTGGATCATTCTTCGGGAACGATGAGGTTGACGAAATATGGATCACCTTCCCCGATCCCCACCCCGGAAAAAGAAATTCAAACAAGAGACTTACCTGTCCCTGGTTTCTTAACACCTACCGCTCTTTCCTGAAAGACAGGGGGATCATCCATCTCAAGACCGACAACAGGGAACTGTTTGACTACACTCTCAGACTCGCCTCTGAAAATTCACCTGAGATCCTGTTCTCGACCACAGATATGGATACCATGAGTATGGAAAAGGTTATTGTCCCGGGGGATCTCTATCCTGAACCGGATGATACCGGTCAAAAGGCAAGGATATCCGAAGGGATTTTGTCGATAAAAACCCACTATGAGTCGATGTTCAGAGACAAAGGACTTAAGATCAATTATCTGGCATTCAGGCTTGAAAAGGATAAAGTCATCAGCAATGACCGGGAAAGAAAAAGCGGGGAATGACTTCTTCAGCAGGGTTTATGATGTGACCAGGCTCATTCCCTGGGGGAGGGTCACTTCCTATGGTGCCATTGCACGTTATCTTGCCACCGGACGATCGGCAAGAATGGTAGGATGGGCACTTAATTCGAGTCATGCCAGGCCGGAATTCATCCCTGCCCATCGTGTTGTCAACAGGAACGGACTTCTTACCGGAAGACACCATTTCGGGAACAGCACAACCATGCAGCAGCTTCTTGAGAACGAAGGACTGGTTATAGAGGATGACAGGGTAATCAATTTCAGGGAAAAGTTCTGGGATCCGTCAGACGAACTGAAATGAAATTTTGCCGGACGGTAAAATTTTGCTAAAATTGCAGCCTGTTTATATTTAAATTAAATAAAAATAGGGTTCCGCCTGACTACTAAGATTTCCAGGCAGTTAGTAATTCCAACCCGAATAATGGTTATGGGGTAATTAACAGGGAACCTGGAATAAATGTTACAATATTTATAAAAATGTACACAAAGCAGGATATTCTTGAAGCCCTGACAAAGGTGATCCATCCTGAAAAAGGAAAGGACATCGTGAGCCTTGGAATGGTAAGTTCGATAGAGAATGACGAAGAAGGGATAACCGTTGTTATATCTCCAGAAAGGTCTAATGATCCTTTTATCTCATCGCTAAAGAGCACTTCGGCAAGGGCACTTAAGGATTCGCTCGGAGCCGATGCAGTTATAAAGGAGATAAGGGTAGAACCAAAGGTTGTTGTCGGCAGGCATCAGGAAAAAGAAAATGAATTGCTGCCGGGTGTCAGGAACATAATTGCTGTTTCATCAGGCAAAGGCGGGGTAGGCAAAACAACAGTGGCGGTGAATCTTGCTGTTGCCCTTGCCAGAAAGGGCTATGAAGTTGGTCTTCTCGATGCCGACGTATTCGGACCTTCGGTTCCGAGAATGCTCGATGCGGAAGGTTACCGGCCTCAGCTGGTTACAGATAATGGAAAGGAATTGATAAGCCCTCTGAAAAAATACGGGATAAAGGTACTTTCCACAGGTTTCTTTGTCAGTTCTTCCGAAGCTGTGATATGGAGAGGTCCTATGGCTTCGGGTTTTCTTAAGCAGCTTATCAGCCAGGGCGACTGGGGAAAGCTTGACTTTCTTCTCTTTGACCTTCCTCCGGGCACCAGCGATATACATCTTACACTTGTCCAGGAACTGCCTGTAACGGGAGCCATCGTGGTGAGCACCCCGCAGGAGGTTGCACTTGACGATGCCTTAAAGGGCATATCAATGTTCAGGAGCGATAAGATCAATGTCCCTGTTCTTGGACTTGTTGAGAACATGTCGTGGTTCACTCCTGCCGAGCTACCCGGGAACAAATACTACATTTTTGGCAGGGAAGGAGGAAAACGGCTTGCTGCGGAGATGAACGTGCCGCTTCTTGGCCAGATCCCTCTTGTTCAGGGCATCTGTGAAGGAAGCGACAGCGGGCATCCTGCTGCTCTTGATGATTCCCCTGTGGGTAATGCGTTTATGGAGCTTGCCGGTGAGGTTGTTGAAAAGGTGGCAATAAGGAACGTGGAACTGCAGCCAACGAAAAAAGTTGAAATGAACAAATAAATAAAAGATAAGAAATGTCAGATCAGAAATCTATTCAGGAACGTGTAGTGAAAGCGCTTAACAGGGTAAGACCATATCTTCAGAATGACGGTGGCGACATCGACCTTATCGAGATCACCGACGATCTTACAGTGAAGGTAAGGCTCACTGGCGCCTGCCATGGCTGTCCGTACAGCATGCAGACATTAAAGGCTGGTGTTGAACAGGCAATCATACAGGAAGTTCCCGAGATTAAAAGGGTTATTTCAGCCTGAAGGCAGGGACCCGGCCAATTTTGCTTACCTTTGAAATACTATAGTACGCTTAAGTCAGTTTATAGTATTAAAAAGTACTTTTTGCTTTCCCGGAAAACAGCATATAGATTCCTCATTACCCTGGGAGTTGTGTTGTTCCTGTCAGCTTGTTCTGTTGAAAAGAACACAGGGACGACAAGGTTCTATCATGGACTGACCGCCAGGTTCAACATCTGGTTCAATGGCTATGAGGCTTACAAGTCAGGACTTGAGAGAATCGAGAAGAACTACAGGGATGATTACTCGGAAGTACTGAGGGTTTTCGAGAACAGCGATCCCTCAGCCGTGTCCCTGTGTTCATCCGACATGGAGAGGGCCATCCAGAAAGCATCGAAGCTTATATCACTTAAATCCATAACGGCAAAGCCTGAGATTGAAACACGAAGGGACCTTTCAGAAAAGGAGAAAGCCCTTCTCGGGCAGAAAGAGTTCAATGAATGGGTTGACGACAGCTACTTTCTTATTGGAAGGGCGAGGTTTCACAAGCATGAGTTTGACGATGCGTTTGCAGTGTTCACCTATTGCATAGCAGAGGCCAACGACCCTGAGATAAAGGAAGAATCGAGGATCTGGCTGGCCAGGATCAACTGTGAGAAGGGTAATTTCTCTGAAGCGGCACGGATTCTGGGCGAGGCGGAACCGGGAAGCACGTCGCCCAGATCACTGAAGGCTCTCTACAATACCACCATGGCCGACATGTTCATCAGGCAGAAAAGATACGGCGAAGCTATTGGTCCGCTCACCTCAGCGCTGGATTTCATTTCAGGCAAGAGGGCAAAATACAGGCTTACCTATCTTCTTGCGCAGCTTCACGAGCTGACAGGTGATTCAGAGAAGTCCATTGCCCTTTACAGGAGTGTCCTTAAGATGAATCCTCCCTATGATGTTGCCTTTAACGCAAGAATAAACATTGCAGGGGTCTTTGATATCAGTTCCGGCGATCCGGATGATATAAAGAACGAGCTCCTTAAGATGCTGAGAGACTCAAAGAATAATGAATACCAGGACCAGATATACTATGCCCTGGGCAATCTTATGAAGAAAGAGGGCAATGTCAGTGAGGCACTTGGATACTATGCAAGGTCAGCATCATTAAGCAGCACCAACCAGAACCAGAAGGGGAAATCGTACCTTGCCCTGGCAGGACATTATTACTCCATTCCTGATTACATAAGGTCGGCAAATTACTACGACAGCGCACTCTATTTCCTCGACAAGTCATATCCCGGCTACAATGAGCTGAATGCAAAAACACGTGACCTTAATACGCTTGTTGAACATCTTACGACCATACAGATGGAAGACAGTCTTCAGAAGGTTGCCGCCATGCCTGAAGCCCAGCGGAACGCGTTGATATCAGGGATAATAGCGAAGGTCACAAAGGAAGAGGCCGAGGGAAGGAGTTCCGAATACTCCGACCGGGCAAATATGGGTCAGTTTTACGAAAACCAGCGCCGTTTTCAGGACAATATTGATCAGGAGGGCAAATGGTATTTCTATAACCAGACCGCCCTTACCTTCGGGAGGAGCGAATTCCGGAGGAGATGGGGAGAGAGGCGTCTGGAAGACAACTGGAGAAGATCGAACCGGAACAGGGTCAATAACCAGCAGTTTGCCTCCGGCCAGGAAGAAGAAGGCAACGGGGAAGCAGACTCTTCTCAGAATGTTCTTGACAACAGGAAACCTGAATTCTATCTGCGTAACCTTCCTCTCAACGACACGATGCTTGCCGCTTCAAACGACAGGATTGCAAATGCATACTTCAATTCTGCAAAGGTTTTCACAGGCAGCATCGGCGACAGAACAAAGGCAGCCGAAGCCTATGAGGCTCTTATGACACGTTATCCCGGTCATCCTCTTGCCCCGGAGGCACTTTACGACCTTTACAATCTTTTCAGGGATTCCGACAGCCGCCGTTCGGAAAGCGCGCGTCAGAGGCTTCTTGAGAACTATCCCGAAAGCGAGTTTGCGAAGATCATTTCCGATCCGGATTACTTCAGCAGGAAAATGGCTGCAATTAAACTCTCCGAAAAACTTTACCAGGAAGCTTACGATCTCTACATCAATGAGAATTTCGACAGTGCAATAATCATTTGCGAGGATGCCCTAAAAAGAAATCCCGGAGACCCCCTTGCCCCGAAATTCATGCTTCTGAAAGCCTATTCGGTTGCACGGACGAGTGATGAAAGGCGTTTGAGGGAAGAGCTAAACGGGCTTAGAAAAGCATTTCCCGACTCTGACGAAGGGCTGAGGGCAGCAGAGCTGATCGCCCACCTCGACAAGGAGATGCCGGAACTCAGGATCGAGGAGGATATTGTGGTTGCCCGCGAGCTCTATACGGTTGACACCGCGGCACAACATACATTTGTGATAATTATTGAAAGTCCCTCGTTCAACGTCAACCAGGCAGCTTTCGATGTGATAAGCTACAATATCGACAACTATACCAACAGGAATTTCCGTACAGAGGGAGTCCTCACCGACAACAGGTATATCAGGATTACCGTTTCGGGCTTCGCAAACAACACCGAGGCCTGGAACTACTATTTCTCCTTCGATGCGGGCAAGATTATCCGCAACGCTTCAGGAGCCCCTGTAATGACCTTCCTCATAAACAATGAGAACCTTCTCAGGCTGGATGAGGATAAAAATCCGGGGCGTTATCATCTTTTCTTTGAGGAAAATTACCTTTCCGCAAAAAAGAATAGGTAATTTTACGCTCTGAATTCGCAACATCGCTAATGAGAAAAATCAGAATTCTCTGGACCGACGACGAGATCGAGGTCCTGAAGCCGCATGTGTTATTCCTGCGTGAGAAAGGATATGAGATTGACACATGCACCAATGGAATTGACACGGTGGATCTTGTCAAACATAATCCCTATGATCTGATATTTCTCGACGAATCGATGCCCGGGCTTAGCGGACTCGAAACCCTGCGTCTTATAAAGGAGGTCAGGAATGAGATCCCGGTTGTAATGATAACAAAGAATGAGGAGGAGGGGATCATGGAAGCCGCCATCGGTTCCGAAATGGCTGATTACCTCATCAAGCCGGTAAAGCCCAATCAGATCCTGCTGGTAATAAAAAGGATCACCGAACAGCGAAGGCTGGTCACCGAAAAGACGACAACAAACTACAGGCAGGAATTCGGAAGCATTGGCAACCTGATATCTTCGGCAAGGCATCACACCGACTGGACTGAGCTTTACAGGAAGATCTCCTTCTGGGAGTCGGAACTGGAGAAATCGACTGATCCGGGAATGAGCGAAATCCTCAGGATGCAGGAGAACGATGCCAACAATGCTTTTGTGAAGTACATGATATGCAATTATCTGTCGTGGCTCGACCCGGATGTGCAGGATAAGCCTGTTCTTTCTCCCTCGCTTTTTTCAAAGAAGGTCTTTCCCCTCACGCAGCAGGGCAAACCTCTTTTCTTCATTCTCATCGATAATCTCAGGTTCGACCAGTGGAGGACTATTGCCATGGAACTTGCAGGGATATACAGGGTTATTGAGGAGGATATCTATTTCAGCATTCTGCCCACAGCTACCCAGTACAGCCGTAATGCTATCTTCTCAGGGCTTATGCCTTCTGCCATTGCAGCAATACTTCCCGAGCTCTGGGTTGAGGATGATGAGGAGGAGGGCAAGAATAACAATGAAGAGGAACTTTTTAAATACCAGCTTGCAAGAAAAGGACTGAAATACAAATGGTCGTACCACAAGATCATCACGAACCAGGAGGGACGCAAGATAAATGAAAAGATAAGGCAGATGCTTGATAATGACATCAATATTCTTGTCTACAACTTCGTCGACATGCTTTCGCATGCAAGGACCGAGATAGGTCTGATAAGGGACCTCGCAAATGATGAAAAGGCTTACAGAAGTCTCACCAGGTCCTGGTTTGTCCATTCTCCCCTATACGAACTCCTCACAGCTCTTTCGGCGCATCAGGTAAGAGTGGTTTTCAGCACCGATCACGGGACTATAAGAGTTCAGAATCCGGTTAAAGTAATTGGCGACAGGAGGACTTCGTCTAATCTCCGGTACAAGATGGGAAGGAACCTTGATTACAATCCCAGGCAGGTCTTTGAGCTGAAATATCCTGAAAAGGCAGGTCTGCCGAAAACCAACATAACCTCAAAGTACATTTTTGCATTAAACAAGGACTACCTTGTTTACCAGAACAACTTTAACTATTATGCCGGCTACTACAAGGACACCTTCCAGCACGGGGGGATTTCCATGCAGGAGATCCTTCTTCCTATAGTCTGTCTTGAGCCGGTCTCGTGATCATACATATCCCGATGAACAGGATAATCATAAGTGATAAAAAACATATTCCCTCCGCAGCCGCGAAGATTCTCGAGTTTACCTCCGGAAACAGGCTTCTTGCATTTCATGGGGTAATGGGAGCCGGAAAAACAACGATTATCAAGGCTGTCTGCAGGATCCTCGGAGCTGAGGATATAGTAAGCAGTCCTACTTTCACCCTTGTAAACGAATACAGGACTGCCGGCGGGGGATCGATTTATCACATTGACTTCTACAGGATAAGGAAGCCCTCGGAAGTCCTCGATTTCGGAATTGAGGAATATTTCGTCAGCGGGTCGTACTGTCTCATGGAGTGGCCCGAGCTTATAGGCGACATTCTGCCTGAGGAAAGTGCAATGATTTATATCTCTGTGGGGGATGACGGACAAAGGATAGTTGATATCCCGTAAGTGCGGCAGTAAGTTACATACTGCCGCATTTTTTTTATCTTTGGGGAAATAACCCCGTTCCCGAGATGAATGAAAAAAGCAAAAACGGTCATCTGAATCTGGGCAACACGGCTTTCATGCCAAAGGAGGAGCTCCTTGACATGGCTGTAAAGCACAGAAAGATCTCCATAGGAGTTCCCAACGACAAGAAGAATGACGAGAAGAGAGTTGCTCTTACACCAGAAGCCGTGAACCTTCTTGTTGAAACCGGCAATGAGGTCATAGTCCAGAAGGGAGCAGGCAGCGGTGCAAACTATTCCGACAAGGATTACGCGGATAACGGAGCCCTTATTTCCGATTCCCCTGCAAGGGTTTACAGTGCCGATGCCGTGATAAAGGTTGCCCCCTTTACGCTTCAGGAGGCCGATTACCTCAAGGGGAATCAGATCGTGATGTCGTTCCTGAATGTTCTGAAGCTTACCGAGGAGACCCTTGGCAAGCTTATCAGAAAGAAGGTTACGGCCATAGCCCTTGAAAAGATACGCGACAGCAACGGCGTTATGCCGGTAATGGAGTCGATGAGTGAGATCAGCGGAGTCACTTCAGTGCTGATCGCTTCCGAATACCTGAGCAACCAGCACGGAGGCAAGGGAGTCCTTCTTGGCGGCGTAACAGGGGTAACCCCCACGGAGGTTGTCATTATCGGAGCAAACACTGCCGGTGAATATGCCGCACGGGCAGCGCTGGGACTCGGGTCGCAGGTAAGGATCTTCGACACTTCGCTCCATAATCTCAGAAGGTTCCAGAACCTTGTGGGGCAACGGCTCCAGACCTCGGTATTTCATCCCCAGGTCCTGAGAAAAGCCCTCAGATCGGCTGATGTTCTTATAGGAGCCATCGAACTCGAGGATCTCCGCCCGTGGTACTATATCACGGAAGACATGGTCAAGACCATGAAGAAGGGAGCCGTTGTCATTGACCTGAGCATCGACAGGGGCGGATGCATTGAAACCACTGAATGCCGCGCGCTCAGGGATCCGGTATACGAAAAACACGGTGTTATACATTTCTCGGCATGGAATCTTCCGTCGAGGGTTGCACGCACTGCTTCCATAGCACTCAGCAACATCTTCAATCCCCTCTTTCAGAATATCGCGGAGGCCGGAGGTATAATTCAGCTTCTCAAAAACGACAGGGGCATAAGAAACGGTGTTTACCTTTTCAACGGGATACTGACAAACGAAACTCTGGGACAGAAATACGGAGCAATCTCCAAGGACCTGGATCTTCTGATCTCAGCGTTCTGAAAATCATCTGTAGTTTAATTGTGCCCCTCCTTCACTTAGAGATATGGAGGCCCTTCTGCCTATATAAAAAGCCCTGTTGTCAGCTGTATGTCCGGCCGGGAATCCGAAAAAGACAGGATAGTTATATTCTCTTACAGCTTCAGCAATTGTCAGTTCCGCACTTTTCCCCCAGGGGATGCTTGTATCTTCCATCTTTGTAAGACTTCCCACGACAAGAGCCGCAAGCCCTTTCAGTTTTCCCGCCAGTTTCAGCGAAGTCAGCATCCGGTCGAGATGGTAGTAGTACTCTCCCACTTCTTCAATAAAAAGGATCTTCCCGCGCGTTGCCGGCTCTGCCCTTGTACCGATAAGGCTGAATAAAAGGGAGAGATTCCCTCCCGTAACCTCACCTTCAGCCCTGGCGGCCCTTATGAATTCACCCTTCCATTCAACCGGATCATATGTTCCGTACAGAGCCTTACGCAGGGAGCTTAAGGTCTCTTCCGTTTTTTCCCCCTGTCCGAAGTTAAGTGGCATATCGCTGTGGATGGATGCCATTCCGCACACCCGGCTCAGCCAAAGGTGCAGCACGGTAATATCGCTGAAGCCGCAGTACCATTTTGGGTTCTTGTCAAGTGCCGAGAAATCGATTCCGTTTATTATCCTCAGCATTCCATAGCCGCCTCTTGAGCAGATCACTGCCTTTATTGCCGGATCATCAGTCATCTCCTGAAGGTCCCTCATCCTCTCACTGTCTGAGCCGGCAAATGGTCCATGCTGTTTAAGCGCATTACCTCCGATCCTGACCTTCAGGCCCCATTTCTCAAGAATATCTGCCGCAAGGGCTATCCTTTCCCCGCTTATCGACCATGATGGAGAGATTATTGCCACTTCATCTCCACTGCAGAGAAAAGGAGGGATGACACGCTTATTTTTCATAACCCGGTTTATAGGGTAAAAATAATCCATATCGACAATCCTTCCAACTCCCTGAATAAACATTATCTTTGTGCGGTTTTTAAAAGTTTTACGCACTGGTCATGAAGAAATACAAGAGACACCTCATCACATCTGCCCTTCCCTACGCCAATGGTCCGCTGCACATAGGTCATCTCGCCGGAGTATATGTCCCCTCGGATATTTACACAAGGTACCTGAGGATGAAAGGGGAGGATGTTATCTCAATATGCGGATCGGACGAGCATGGTGTACCCATCACCCTGAAAGCCAGGAATGAAGGTGTTTCGCCTCAGGAGATAGTTGACCGCTATCATGCCATCAACAAGAAGGCTTTTGAGGATTTCGGAATCGCTTTTGATATCTACTCACGGACATCAAACCTTGTTCACTATGAGACGGCTTCGGAGTTTTTCCGGACGCTTTATGAAAAGGGAGAGTTTACTGAAAAGACAACCGAGCAGTATTATGACGAAGAAGCCGGATGCTTCCTCGCCGACAGGTATATAATGGGAACCTGCCCGCACTGCGGAAACGAGAATGCCTATGGCGACCAGTGTGAGAAATGCGGCACCTCGCTGAGTCCGAACGACCTTATCAATCCTCATTCAACAATCAGCGGAAGCAAGCCCGTTCTCAGGGAGACCCTTCACTGGTACCTTCCCCTCGACCGTTACGAACCATGGCTAAGGCAGTGGATCCTTGAGGACCATAAGGAATGGAAGACTAATGTTTACGGACAGTGCAAGTCGTGGATCGACCAGGGTCTTCAACCCAGGGCAGTGAGCCGCGATCTCGACTGGGGTGTTCCCGTGCCCGTGGAAAGCGCTGCAGGGAAGGTGCTTTACGTGTGGTTTGATGCACCTATTGGCTATATCTCGGCAACAAAGGAACTTACCCCTGAATGGGAGAAGTACTGGAAGGACCCTGAAACAAGGATGATTCATTTTATCGGTAAGGACAACATTGTTTTTCACTGCATAATCTTCCCGGCAATGCTGAGGGCCGAAGGTTCCTATATTCTTCCCGACAATGTCCCGGCAAATGAATTTCTCAACCTCGAGAACGACAAGATCTCAACATCGCGTAACTGGGCCGTATGGCTTCATGAGTATCTTCAGGATTTCCCCGGCAAGCAGGATGTTCTGAGGTACACGCTGTGTTCAAATGCTCCCGAAACCAAGGATAATGATTTCACCTGGAAGGATTTCCAGGCACGCAACAACAACGAGCTTGTCGCCATTCTTGGCAACTTTGTAAACAGAACCCTTGTCCTCACAACAAATTACTACGGAGGGCTGGTTCCTGAACGCGGGGCAACTGATGAGAACGACAATGAGGTTCTTAAGGAAATAGGAAGAATAAGGGAAAACACCAGCAGCAGCCTCGACGCTTTCAGATTCCGTGAAGCCTTGAGGGAGGCCATGAATCTTGCAAGACTCGGGAACAAATATCTGGCCGATTCCGAACCGTGGAAGGTGATTAAGACCGATCCCGCCAGAGTAAAAACAATTATGAACATCGCGCTTCAGATCACTGCCAATCTGACAATAATCCTTGAACCTTTCCTTCCATTCTCGATGGACAAGCTGAGGACCTGGATCAACATCGGGAAGCTGCCATGGGATGAAGCCGGAAGGGAAGATCTTCTTGCTCCGGGACATAAGGTGAATGCGCCGGGACTTCTCTTCGAAAAAATAGAGGATCAGGAAATTGAAAAGCAGATCAGCAGGCTTGAAGAATCAAAGAAGGCCAATGAGAATGCTTCATCAAAGGTAATGCCCCTGAAGGACCCTGTGACCTTCGATGAATTCACTAAGGTGGATATCCGTACCGCTACCATTCTTGAAGCNNGGAATAGCCGAGTATTACGAACCGCAATCCATAATAGGAAAGCAGATCTCCATTGTTGCCAATCTTGAACCGAGAAAGATTAAGGGAATAGAATCAAAAGGCATGATCCTTATGGCTGAGGACAGGGATGGCAAACTGGTGATGGTAACTCCTTCAGAAAAGGTTGGCAACGGAAGCCCGATAAAATAACTACCTTTTAGAGACCCAGGCTCCGGGGTATTTCTTTATTACGCTGTCTCTTGTCGAGATGGCAGTTCTCAGGTCTCTGCAAGTAGCTGCCGTAACCCTGAAGAATCCGTTCGGGGCCTGCGATATCTCCGGATTAAAACCTTCCTCTCTCAGGCTTTCAACATGCGAAACGGCATTTTCTTCCGACTGAAAGCTTCCCGTTATAACGGAATACTGATCTGTTGCAGAAGCTGTCACTACAGGTGCTTCGACTGGTCCGGAAGGCTCGACCGGCGCGGTTTCTGCAAATGCAGAGGAATCTATTGCAACAGTCTTCATTGCCGATTCGTCGACGGCTTTCCTGTTGTTCTCGAATTCAGCTGTCACCAGAGGGTTAAGGGAAGTAGTTTCAGTTTTTATCCTGAAGAGGTCGGTTTTGAGAGGGACGGCGATGAGCAGGGCCAGGACCGGAATAAGGACCGCTGCCTTCCAGAGGTTTCTCCGTGATGAAGAATAGGCTGCCGGTTCCCGGTCGATGCGTCTTGCGACCCTTCTCCGGACATCATAATCACGTGCTGGCAGGCAGTGGAACGATTCAAGCCCGTATGAGCCCGGGAAATAATTAATGTTCGCTTCAGGTTCGAACTGCAGGTTGTTTTCGTGGTTATTCCTGAAAGTTCCGAGGTGGTCAAAAACCACTCTTTCTCCTTTCAGAAGCTTTCCTGTCAGATCCATAACAAATTCCTCAACGGCATGGCGGGCATCGCCATATTTCAGTCCGGCCGAAAGCGAAATTTTGCTTATCAGAAGTCCGTCGTTGTGTCTGAGGTTTCTGTTAAAGGTTATCTGTTTGAGGGGCGGGAAAAATGTCCCCGTGTTCCTGTCGGCACGGGCAGGGGAATAATTCCCGATGAAGCCCCCGAAGCCCGGAATGATCACACAATCGTGCTCGAACAAAAGTTCCCGTATGTAAGCCCTGATATCCAAAAATACACTATTCGCAGTGGCTGCAAATTAAGACTATCCTCCATGGTTTCACTAAAAAATCAAAGGGATGTTATTAACATTTTAACAACACTTTCTCAGCATTATTTTCAGCCTGCCTGATGCCCGGCCGTTACGTAAAAGTCCCTGCGGACAGGTTAAAAAATATTATATTCGTAGCTTAATTAACTACTGCCTGAATGAAAGAGATCCAGATGGTTGACCTGAAGACGCAGTATGACCGGCTCAGGTCTGAGATTGACAATGCTATTTTTTCGGTTATCAACACTTCAGCCTTTATCAAGGGCCCCGACGTG